>Ga0065711_1026276_pt1 | contig 82080 bp, 65 predicted proteins | sample Hoacrofraction12_FD_59098 | JGI IMG/M metagenome (GOLD analysis project Ga0065711, IMG submission 59098) | Hoatzin crop microbial communities from Cojedes, Venezuela - Epithelial fraction 12 v2 (version 2) | ecosystem: Host-associated > Birds > Digestive system > Esophagus > Crop | place...
GGGTTGGAAGGGACCTTAAAGATCATCCAGTTTCACCCCCCCTGCCATGGGCAGGGACACCTTCCACTAGAGCAGGTTGCTCAGAGCTCCATCCATCCTGGCCTTGAACACTGCCAGGGAGGGGGGCAGCCACAGCTTCTCTGGGCAACCTGTGCCAGGGCCTCACCACCCTCATGGTGAAGAATTTCTTGCTTATGTCTAGTCTAAATTCACCCTCTTTTAGTTTAAAGCGACTACCCCTTATCCTGTCACTACAGGCCCTTGTAAAAAGTCCCTCTCCAGCTTTCTTGTAGGCCCCGTCAGGTATTGGAAGGCTGCTATGAGGTCTCCCCAGAGCCTTCTCTTCTCCAGGCTGAAGAGCCCCAACTCTCTCAGCCTTTCCTCATAGGAGAAGTGCTCCAGCCCTCAGATCATTTTTATGGTCTCCTCTGGACCACTCCAACAGGTCCACGTCTGTCCTGTGCTGAGGGCTCCAGAGCTGGACGCAGGACTCCAGGTGGGCTCTCACCAGAGCAGAGCAGAGAGGCACAATACCCTCCCTCGCCCTGCTGGCCACGCTGCTGGGGATGCAGCCCAGGATACAGGTGGCCTTCTGGGCTGCGAGCACACATTGCTGGATCACGTTGAGCTTCTCATCAACCAGCAACCCCCAAGTCCTTCTCCTCTGAGCTGCTCTCAACCTGTTCTCCACCTAGCCTGTATTTGTATTGTGAGCCATGTGCAGGACCTTGCCCTTGGCCTTGTTGAACTTGCTGAGGTTCACACAGGCCCACCTCTCAAGCCCGTCCAGGTCCCTCTGTATGGCATCCCTTCCCTCCAGCATGTCAATGGCACCACACAGCTTGGTGTCACTGGCAAACTCGCTGAGGGTGCACTCGATCCCACTGTCTGTGTTGCCGACAAAGATGTTAAAATGCTGGTGCCAATACTGACCCCTGAGGAGCACCACTCATCGCTGGTCTCCTCTTGGACATCAAGTCGTTGACCAGAACTCTTTGAGTGTGGCCACCCAGCCAATTCCTTATCCACTGAATGGTCCATCCATCAAATCCATGTCTCTCCAATTTAGACACAAGGATGTCATGCAGGACAGTGTCAAATGCTTTGCACAAGTCCAGGTAGATGGCATCAGTTGCTATTCCCTTATCCACCAATGCAGTTACCCCATTGTAGAAGGCCACCAGATTTGTCAGTCATCATTTGCCCTTGGTGAAGCCATGTTGGCTGTACCTTAGCATAGTTTCCAGGAGGATCTTGCTGGGAACAGAGGTGAGACTGACTGGCCTGTAGTTCCTTGGCTCTTCCTTTTTTCCCCTTTTTAAAAATGGGACTTCTGTTTCCCCTTTTCCAGTCCGTGGGAACTTCACCGGACTACCACAACTTCTCGAATATGATGGATAGTGGCTTAGCAATTTCATCCACCAGTTCCAGGATCTGTGGGTGCATCTCATCAGGTCCCATGAACTTGTGCACCTTCAGGTTCCTTAGATGGTCTCGAACCTGATCTTCTTCTGCAGTGCGGATTCTTCATTCTCCCAGTCTCTGCCTTTGCCGTCTGTGACTTGGGTGGTGTGGCTGGAGAACTTGCCAGTGAAGACTGAGGCAAAAAAGTCGTTCAGCCTTCTGCATATCCTGGGTAACTAGGTCTCCGGTTTCATTCCTGAAGGGGCCCACATTTCCCTAGCCTTCCTTTTATCATTGACATACCTACAGAAGCTTTTCTTGTTGTCCTTGATATCCCTGGCCAGATTTAGTTCTGTCAGGGCTTTAGCTTTCCTAACCTGATCCCTGGCTTCTAAGTCAGTCCTTGCTGAAACTGGCTAAGAGGTTAACATATCTGGAGTGCATAGCTGACCCTGTCTTGGGGAAAATAGTGGGCTGGGATACGTTTTGATGTCCTTTCCAGACTTGATATTAAGAATAATGCTGTAGAAATTATTTAAGAAGCCTCTTCTTTCAGCAGGGAATGACTGATAATTTGGCTTTTTTCTGGAACTACTGAATGTTTGGATACTTCAGAAGTTTTGAAGGCCAACAATGAGTTGTTGCAACTCTTGGAAGCATTGTGAAATACAAAGACCAACAATGTGCGGATGAACAGGAAACATACTTTCTAAAATGCTTTAGTCTAAACAAATACTTAAAATCTGTGAGTACCAGTACAGCCAGAAAATTAACTAGAAAGGAAAATTTTACACACAAAATACTGTTCAGCTGGTCATTCAGAAAAACTGGTGCACTTGAGAATGAGCAAAACCATCTGAAACAAACAGGTTATTCCTTTGAAAGAATACCTAAAGTCTTTTGTAATGGAAAAAAGACAATTTAGGTCTTGGTGGAAATTATTTAAATTAATATGAACCACCAAAAACATCTCAAGGATGGGATGCAAGGGGAAACGAAGATTGCTCCGGGCAGTACTGACCCTATTTCAACACTTATACTTAGGGATTTAATTCCAGAGTTTCCTGAAACTCAAGTGGACTGAATGGCAAAAAAAAAAAAAGTATTTTCTGCACTCCTCCCCTGTATGACTGAACCTCAGCTGAGCTGACTCTTTGCAGCTGCCCAGGCAGAAAGCCACATGCTTCAGGTGGTGGGCAGAACAGGAGAAGGAGTTCTGGCACCGTCACAAACAGGACACCCTGGGGCAAGGGGAAGCCCGGAAAATACCAGAGTGCCCAATACTGCTTTCCCACATGGGCTTTGTAAGAGCCAAGATAAAGAGTACCCAGCAAGGCAGCAGAACATAGCGATGGGATTGCAAGAACCAGGCCATGGGGAAGGGGAAAGGATGTGGCCCAACTCCATTCTCTTCACCTAGGACACACAGTTTTATGTATCTTACATAGGAGCAGAAAGCAGGGAGCTTTGATGCATGTGCACACAGTAAAATCAGTGCAGAGGTTAAAAACCTCTTTTGCCCTGTAGTCCTGCCATTCTACGTCATCCCTTCATCCTCCCTCCCTCATGCTGACTAATCCTCTAATCCTCCTCAGTCTGAGTTCTCCTGTCCGTATTTCTATTTTTTTGTTTGAAAACAGTTGGAGCCCATCTTATTTCTTTGCTTTATTATTACATTTCTTTTCAAATAAGCTCTCTGATAGACTCAGTCTTCGGCACAGCATCTTCCCTTCCCCTAATGGATTCTGTCTCCCTGTGGGATAGACCCTCCACTTCCGCTCAACTGCTTGGTTTCCAGAGCTCACATGAAACCTAACACAGTTGAAAACTGCTTGTCCATCTCATTCATGCCTGCACATCAAGAAATTATCTTTGTTCATCAGCACAATGCATATATCCAACCAAATTACATAACTTTTTTATTGAATGCCATCTTCAGTTTTGTTTCCCAAATATGTAGAGGGCTCCATCAATCAGATAGATTGAATTCAGAATATTTGATGTCTGGGGCTTTCAAGTGAAAATAGCAAGCTGTACTGGGTTTGCGTGGCAAGGTTTTAGTAGGGGAGGGGGGTGGGGGGGAGGCTACAGGGGTGGCTTCTGTGAGAAGCTGCCTGAAGCTTCCCCCATGTCCAGTGGTGCCAATGCCAGCCGGCTCCATGATGGACCCGCACTGGCCAAGGCCAAACCCATCAGCGATGGTGGTAGCGCCTCTGGGGTAACACAGTTAAGAAGCGGGGAGAAAACCTGTGCAACAGCAATTGCAGCTGGAGAAAGGAGTGAGACAATGTGAGAGCAGCAACTCTGCAGACACCAAGGCCAGTGAAGAAGGAGGGAGAAGAGGTGCTCCAGGCACTGGAGCAGCCCGTGGAGCAGACCATGGTGAGGCAGGCTGTCACCCTGCAGTCCATGGAGGCCCACGGTGGAGCAGATCCCCATCTGTACCCCATGGAAGCGACCCACACTGGAGCAGTTCGTGGAGCACTGTGTCCCGTGGGAGAGACCCCACACTGGAGCAGGGGCAGAGTGTGAGGAGGAAGGAATGGCAGAGACAGCGTGTGATGGACGGACCACAGCCCCTGTTCCCAGTCCCCCTGCGCTGCTTGGGGGGAGGAGGTAGAGAAAATTGGGAGTGAAGTTGAGCCTGGGATGAAGGGAGGGGTGGGGGAAAGGTGTTTTAAGATTTGGGTTTATTTCTCATTATCCTGCCCTGATTTGATTGGTGATAAATTAAACCACTTTCCCCAAGTTGAGTCTGTTTTGCCCATGACGGTAATTGGTGAGTGATCTCTCCCTGCCCTTATCTCAACCCACGAGCCTTTTGTGACATTTTTCTCCCCTCCAGCTGAGGAGGGGAAGGATAGAGCTGCTTTGGTGGGCACTTGGCTTCTGGCCAGGGTCAGCCCACCACAAAAGCCAAATAGTAGTGTCATCCTTAAAAGCTAGGGTTCTTCCCCAAAAGGTTGTATCTAAAAATATCCCAAGCTGAGATCATTGTTTCTACTCTGTGCTGTCATGTGTCACAGAAAATGTCCAGAAAGTCTGAAGAGATTTGTGAAGTGTAGAGGATTTAGAAAAGCTTGAACAAAACCCCATCTATCTCAGCTCATCTGTCTCAGCTGCTGCAGAGCTGCTGGTCTACTCGTGTTTACCTGGATTCAGCTGGGTTAACCTGTCTCCCAGTCCTTTACTTAACTTTAATGGCAGCAGGAGAGTGACGGTAGCTCAGGGGGGGATGCCGGTCAGTGCTGGCTGATACCCAAAGCCGTCCCCAGAGCAGGCAAGCTCCCTGCGCAGGCAGCCAGGGCTGCGCGGCAGGAAGGAGCTGTTGTTTCCTGCCCACTTTGCAAGCTGTTGTTCAGTTTAAAATCTGAGGCCGTAAAGAAAGATTTTGGGAAAGCAAAGGTCTGGCTGGAAACGTTTCAAGTGCCTTCTTGTTCTTGTTGCTTATGAAGGAATAAGCTTGCCCTTGTCAAGCAAGCAACCTGGAGACTTATGTTTGCACCATCAGGACTGCTGGTCAGCAGTCAAGGTCGAAGTGTTATTCCTTAAATGAAAGCAAAAGCCTGTCCTCCTCCTGCGGGGAGGGTCGGCAGTCCCTTCTGCCTCACACAGTGGGGCTGAAGCCGCCCGCTGGTTGGGCAAGGCTGGTCTGGTCTTGGGGAGGTAAGGTCTGCAGGCTGTGGCTGAGGGCCGCAGCGTGAGAGGGACCTCACTGAAAACTGGTCCAACAAAATCTGGCTCTGATAAAACAGCCCAACCCATCCTGTAAAGACTTCTACTGAAAAATCTTGAAGTAATCACTGAGGAAACGACGGGAACTCAGGCCTCCCTTCCCGCCCCAGCCAGACACTCCCTGGCTTTTCCCTCCAACGCGGCGGCCACGCCGGTGTCCCTGGGGAAGGGCCAGGGCTGGAGCTGTGGCACGGCACGGGCGGGCTGAGGCGGGAGGCTGGGGGGATTGCAGCAACGCGCTCGATGCTGCGCGCCGCTCCTCATAGCAGTACGGAAATGTAGGGTCAAGTTCAGAGATTGCGGCGGCAGGAGAAGGAGGAGCAGAGCAATTCCTCTGGCCATGGTGACATTTCACTTATTTACACCAGCTGCAAATCTTATCTGGAGTCTGGAGAGACTTTAGTGCGGCTTTCCTCGTTTACATTTAAGAAGGCATTCAATTAACAGCAGCACAGCATGCTGAAATGCCTGCTTTATGAGGGGGCAGGGCTGAGCAGGTTAAAAATACATAGGAGTGTGGATTATATTACTTCTTCTGAAGCAGTTTCCAGCTCTGCTGTCCCAGTCCATGTATCTCCTTCCTTACCAGTGGATTAGATATAAAGAAACCACTCCCAGTCTTTTTATCAAGGAGGTGAGGCTGTTGTGTTTGATTTTTTACCTTGTGGTTTGTAATGTGTCAGTTCCTGGTGAGATGGAGTCTGAACCCAGAGTTGGTTTGGTACCTTTGTAAGTTGCTGAACATTACAAGAAGGTGATACGGAATATGCTGTCAATGCTCTACCTGCCCTCTATCCTGTCTGTCTTCCTTGGATGACCCCAAGCATGATTTTGTATGCCACATTCCTCTATTACACAGCTTTTCTTCAATGCTGTTTTTTTTGTGGTGTGCGCTAATGTACTACTGCCCTATGGCAGCTGCAAAGGAGCAACGTGTCAGCAGGCTGCAGTGTGCCTCCGTGCGCACACAGGGTGGCCATCGGTCTGCAGATACAGTCCTGGGCTGGGGAAGCGATGATCTTGGGACCTGTGTTCCTAAATCCCTTCGCTTCACCCGAAAAAAAACCCCAGTTCTTAATTTGTGGAATTGTACAGACCGATGACAGCAGGACACAAACAGGAAACCTGAGAAAACAAGGTGTCCTCAGAAGAGATGCTGCAAGATTTGGTGGCCGGTAGGTTTCCCCCTCCTGCAGGCTTCCTTCTGGATGTTGCTGCCACCACCTCCCACTTGGTCGGCTTCACGGATGGTCACCCCTCGTCCTGGGTGGTGGCAGCAGCCAGCAGGACCTTTTCTGTACCTTTGCACAGCTCTGAGATTCATAGAGCTCCGGACTCCAGAGAAAGCGTGTGAAGCCTGTTCAGCCAGTACAGAGAAGCTGATGTTGCCCCAAGGCAGGGAAGGGACGCAGAAACCACTGAGTGATCTGGCCAGCCATGGGAAGAGTCACAGAAAGAAAGAAGCAAGGAGGCTTCGCCCTGGTCTTTGGCCATCTGCAGTTGCTCTGATGCTGTAAACCACTCGTGGCAGGAACTGTCATCTCCTGTGAGGCACAGTGGGTGGTGCAGGCCACATAAAATGCATACAAATCCCAGTCCAGTCCAGACTGTAAAACTGGCTTAAAGTGAAAAGAGATTTGGGCAGTTCTCAGGCTGCGGGCAGGCTCAGCTCTGGGATGTCTCGGCTGCTTGGGGCCTCTGTTGGCAGGTTGTCCTTGCTGCCTCGCCAGAGCCTGCCACTTCCTCCCACTCCCACCCATTCGTGTCCATTTGGTGGCCGGCTGGGGAAGAGCGAGCGGCAGCAGCCAGCTCAGAGCGTGGAGACCAACAGCCAGGGCAGGAATCGAAACCTCTGGCTGGCACTGCTCCCCACAGAGTGCCTCCCCATCTGCGGTGTTTTCATCCCCTATCCGATGAAGACGTGAGCCCTTCTCAGCTGTTGGTTGCGGCTGCCATGCCAGCGATGCCCTCAGATCTGCTGTCAGGTCAGGGCAGGCGCTGCGGGCACTCGCTAATCCCCTCCAGGAAATTTCTCGCGGCTTATTCCAAATACCCAGTTTAAACTGGTTAATCCGAGTGGGTCGGTCTGTCTGGCGGGTCCGGGAGCGCGCTGACACAGGCGTGCTGTGGGTGAAGGTCGGCTGTCGCTCCGGGGCAGTGACGAAGAGCGGCTGGTTCGGCCGCTCCCCAGCCAGATCTTCGCCTGCAGCCCTGAAAACCTTTCGGCCAAATCCTGCGCAGTTCTGGGCCGTTTCCCGTGCAGTTTTTAGTGCTTTTTTTCCTTCCTTAGTTTAAAACAGGACTTCTATTTTTTCCCCGGTGAGGCTAGTAAAACTAGGACTATTCATCCAAAATTTCCCCTTTACACCTTATTATACATCTGGGTAATGAAGTAATTTATCCTGAAGAAGCAGATAGGGTGAAAATGTGGCTGTTTCCAAATTCCTTAGCACAACTAACAGATGACATTTTAACCATGACCTGTGTTTCGCTGTAGCCCAGTTTATCTCGCTCGGGAGAAATTTCAGGAAGTCGTGCAGAGCAGAAGGGTGCAGCTTGGCTTTGCATTGTTTCCACTGCTCCTTCTCATACACGACGCAGGAAAACAAGGGGAAAATATCCTTTCGCTGGGACTCACTCCCGTGATTTTTGTGAACCTGGAGTTCAATCAAGTGTCAAGAAAATGGAAACTGAAGGAACACAGAACGCATTGAGGGAAAGATGGTGCCCAGTGCAGTGCATGTGGTTCACACTCAGCCAAAGTTTGTTTGCTTCTCCTCACTTATTAGCATTTAAGTAATTTCACTAGCATCTATAAACATTAATAACTTTCCGTGGCAAACAACATCAACTGATGACTGAATCTGCAGCTCTTTCTTTGCCCAGGAAGATTCAGCTAAAACTGGGTTTATTTTCATCTAAACCTAATTAAACTTGGAAATGCCTTTTTTTCAGTCATATAATGTTAATTATCCTACATTCACACAGCATAACTTATGTTGGCTGAAAGCCAGACTGCTTTGCGAACTCTTTGGAGGGGACTGGTAAATTAGTCCCCTTTTTTCAGTTGAAGTTGCTTTTCCTGAGCCAGGACTCCTCTCCTCCCTCCTAACTCCATCTGTGACTCTTCCTCTCCTTCCTAGCTCCTCTGCTGATGTTAATGCCCTCAGAGGAGTAATTAGACCGACCCCCAGGCCAGATCCTGCATGTATACTCATCCTAATTGCCAATTTCTGACAGTCACCTGACTTACATGCAAGTGGTAAAATCCCTTCTGGCAGCCAGGTGGAGGGAAGAGCTAGGGGCAAGCCTTCCTTGAACAACAGCAAGATTTGCTAAAGGCTGTCTGTCGGGGCTGTCTGGGTTCCACATGCGGTGATACACAGTCTCCATACACATACCACTGTGCTCAGAAACGCCTCAATCAAGGCCAAACATTGCTTTGCTGAAGATCTTGATTTGAAACTTGAAATGGAGGCAGCTCGCCATGTGCTAACAATGGATGACCCTCCTACTTACACATTTTTGTCGTATTTCTGTGTCTGAATAGCTTCAACTTCCAAGTGTGTGGAAAGCTTTGTTGTCAGATTAAAAACCTCGGTAGTAAAAGTCATCTCTTCACTTTCACGGGTAGCATTTACAGCTGACTCATCTGCATCTGACTCACGTGATGCAGCAGCGCATTGCTTTCAGGACAGTCCGGAGTATAGAGTCTGGTAAAGGTAGGAAATTTGGGAAGCTGTAGGCAGAAGTATGGGTGCAGGTGGTGGTGTTCTAAGTGGAACTGCCTTTCCCATAGATAAATGAGTGATCCTGCTGTGTCTAGGGAATGTTAGGCACATCCAGCATGTACCGCCTAAGTGGCCAGAGTTATCCAGCGTAGTCTGTGCGTATTAGGCAATCACAGTGGTCACACAGAGATGGACTTCACAGCATGTGTCCTTCAAGTCTGATACACCTGGGGTGCTTTGGACCTCCCGCGCAAGTGCTGGGTGCGTTGTTCAGAATGTACACAGTAAGTGTCAACATGGGATCAGGATGCACCAGATTTACTCTGCACACACAGTCATGGTGTAGGTTTGTTGAACAAAATATGTCAATCTACTGCAGGCTTCCCTTTCAGTCCCCTTGTTGGTGCTCCCCAGTGCAGCTTGGCACTGATAATCATGCAGCCGTAGATTGGGCTGAATCAGCTCAGTGGTGCAGATGGCTGTGCAGATACACAAGCACTAGCACTGACACAGTAGAGGTGATGGGAGCAGGCAGGGGAGGGCAGGACTACTTCTCTTGACAGTAGCACATGCTCAGGTTGACATAAGCCAACCATGACACCACACTCACAGTGATTTGTCTAGGATTTTATCATATTGGACAGCCTAGGTAAAACTATGGCTGGGACTCACGCTTTGATGAAGCTTCTGAAGACCTGAGACAAGTGGACAAATTCCTCTACTTCTCTCTGGTAAAGAGGACATCACTGGGATACTGGGAAAACTGGTAGTTCTGATGGAGCTGGTCTGGCCACGGGGTGGATTAATCCCTGCATACCACAAGGAAGAACCAGGACCACCAAGACCACATGGCTGGGCATATGTGGAGACAGAAATTGCATCTGGTTTGTGCAATGCATCTGATTATCTTCTCCTAATTAAAATTACTGACAAGTCCCAAGAAAAGGATCATATTGTCACAGCTGTAGCATACTAAGTAAATATTTTTTCTAGTAACATTTCTGCTCCTTAACTCAGGCAGTGAAGTCCTGGGTGTTGGTGCACAAGCCCTATTGATTCTTTGTCCCTTCCTTCTGTGATGACCCCCAAATCTTTACAGAACTGCAGCATATCAGTGTCTTTGACTGGGCCTTCACTTGACATTGACTGACTTTGGGGAGTTGGAGGTATCATTGAGCTTCTCATCTAGCTACCACAATCTGCAAACAATTAATCTTGGTCTGGACTGTACAGGAGCTCTGGGCTGCTCTGTCTTCATAAATATTTCTGCTCCCTTGACCTTTTGGAATGATCATTCGCTCTATAAAGTTTCCCTTTGCTTCCTGTTGTATTCAACAAATTCCTTTGCTTAAAAAGTCTCTTGTTGATGCTAACCATCTGGCATCTGGGGGAGCGGAGAAGGCAAAGGCAAGACAAGTTGAGTGCTGGACTGTGGGTCAAAAGCCTCATCTGTAAAATCCTAACGTAGAAACATGCTGAAAAAGGAGGGAATGGAAGTAAGAACCAGGAAAGCGCCTGCTGCAGGCGGTAGTTCCCTGGCACAGTGCCCAGCAGGCCCTGTGTTGGGCAGCTCAGGCGAGAGCTTGTTTTCACTGCTGCGTGCTATTTCATTTTCTGGCCTGGGACGACATCTGGCTGGCATGCTTTTTTCTACACCCCGGGAAGAACGCTCTTTTTAGCTGGTTACTGCAGTACTTGGCATTAAAATATAGTGAATCAGACTACAAAGTAGCATGAGATTGGCTTAAAAATAATGAAGTTTAAGTACAGTTGAGCTTTGAGTTCTTTTTGTTTGTCTTCTGGCTTAGAAACCTTTAGATTACATGATGTGCATATTTTCCTGCTTTTCATCGTGAGTGCGACTGCTTGGAAGTCACTTTAAAAATGCAAAAAAAACCCAACAAAAGCAAGAAAACAAACAGAATACATCCTTACCTTTTTACTGAGAAGTCCAGAATAAATTATTTGGGCTTTCAGAGTAACAGCAGTTATTAGACACTCTCAATACAAAAAAAATAGGATAATTGGCAATATTCTTGCTAAGAAAATAGAAGGGAGATAGTGAGCAAGAAAATTGGAGAAACAGCAAATCAGAATTATTACCTTCAAGAGGTTTCTTAAGTCCCGGAAGAAGCAGGGGCTGTGATGGTTTAACACCCACACAGTTGTCGCCAGATTTTGAGTACTTTCCCCGTGTCTGGGAAGAATTCCTCCACCAGCAGGGAAGAGGTCCTAGATGAACAGAATTCATGATCTGGAAACAGACACCACTGACTGTTACACTGATTTACACCACCAAACCGGCATGTGTGCTCCTGCATTCATCAAGCTGCTTTGAAGCACAAGGAACTTGTGCTTGGCTTCTTTCACATCATTCTGGATTTCAGCAGCAGCTTTGCGTAACAACGTGTTTCAGTTTTCACTGATAACCTGTTGCAAATCTTCCAATCTACACCTGCAAAACAGAACGGTTTTCACAAAACCTGGTATTTTTATACACCATGAGACTGAGGTACTGCATGTTGGCGGAGTTGTTTAATTTACTGCCTGGGCTGCAGGCGTGGATCTGGTAGCCACATGTTAGTTCAACTTGACTTTTCCTGCCTGGTGAATTCTGCAGAACGCAAAGCTGCAAGTGTGAGGGCTACAGACTGATAATTTCTCTTTTGATCTATATGCATTTATTACTTCTCAACACAGTAATACAGCTTTCTGGTTTTAGCTCTGACAGGTAGGATGGACAAGCTTAGGTGCAATAAGTCCATTCCAGCTACAGCGAGAATATAATTCAGTACCAATGACAAGTTAGCACTATTAATATATTAAAATTTGACCTCTGTGCACAGGCCTAAGAGTTAAAAATGTACTGTAAGAAGACTGGAATGGTTTCGCTTGAGAGTGGAGCCACACACATAGCAGCTGTTCTGATATCACATGTCAGTGTCTCCTGGCTGATATTTACTCAATTATTGACTCATTTACAAGGCTAATTAAGCATTGGAGCCAGTTGCCCAGAAACACTGTGTACTCTTCACCAGTGATGCTTATAAGCCCAGACTGGATAGAGCCCTGACCCCAAGGAACAGGAGGTTGGACTAGAGGCCTCCCACAGTCCCTCCAACATGAGTGTTCCTGCGATGCTGTGACTCCAGGCCTAGATCTCAGGTGTCGAGTATTTTCCCCTGCATTTTCCAGCCTGTAAAAGTTTAGCCCAGACTCTTCATCCCTCCATAATTCTTGTAAAAAGGAAAAAAAGCCATGCCACTGAAAAGCAGTAGAACATGCTGTGTTTGTGAGTTTTTAATGGCTGTCGAGTACAGATACTATTAATATTTTGCTCTTCTGCTTTGGAGGAGCCTGTTAGGGTGAGAAGCAGCTAAACGGGGAAAAAATATAAATGCATATTTTATTTGGTAAGGTGACAGCTGGGGGTGTGGTCTCGCTGTCGGAACAAAAGCACAGTCCAATGTTGACTGGCAAACCCAATTTTTGCCTGGTGTGGTAGATCCTTAGAGCCCCGCATGAAGCAATGGTTCCCGTTCTGCAAAACCAGCAGGCAGTCATGCAGTTGGCTTAAATATATGCAGTGTCAATTTATTTTACGAACTCACTTTGGATGCCTGTTGTCTGGCCTCTGAGAAGGCTATCAGGTGCCTTGGTATGAAATGCATGGGACATACGTGTGTGGTGATATTCTCCTTATTGTTTTGGGAGCTTCTGTGCTAGAAACCCTGTCCGAACTCCAATGTTGGCTTTGGACTTTTTCCAGTTTACTTCTCTGGGCTTTGCCACATCCCCAGCCCTTTCCTTCCTGGGGTGGTGCCCAAGCAGGATGGCTCTGCTGCCAGTTCCTGTTCTCCAGACACTCCCTTGTAGTTACCAGGGAGTGGTAGGGGCCTGGGGACATCACTTTGGGATTGTGGGAGGCTGCACAGCCTCACCAGGGAGGAAGGGCTTGTTGCTACTTGTATGCTGGCCACAGCCTGGTGGTCTCACTGCACCCTGACAGCACACTTTTGCTCGTATGCTGTTAATGTATTAATGGCTTCTAGACTCCCTGCTTTCTTCCTCTGGGATTAGGGGCTTTAGACACTTCCAGCCTTTAGCCTGGTAATCCATAATCTAATCAGATTTTAGTATGCTCAGAGCAAATGCTATCTAGGATGGCCTAAATCTGATGTCCCGTTCCTCTAGGGACCATCAATTTTCCATGTTCTGTCACCTTTGAAGATGCTCATGAGTCTCCTGTTGCATGACCATAGCTCATCAATGCTATGTTTAGTATTGTCTCAGAGTCATTGTTTCAGTAGCCTCATTAACCTCTGGTCTTACAACAAGACCAATTTGGAGGAATGCTGACCGATTTTGGTTGTCTTCTGGTACAGGGTTTGACTTAGGCTACCTAACTTTTCCATTCTTTCTGATGCCTGCTACTTCTGCTCTTCCGTGCCTCCATTTCATGCTCCCGAACACCACTCAGAGCCTTGATAACAGGCCTCCTGCCCATCTTATGCTGGAGCTGAGAGTGGGTCTGAAAGACTGTGGGATTTAGGAAGGACTCTCTAGCATGACGGTAGGGGACTCTCTTCTTCAGGGCACACATTCAGCTCTCCCGGTCCTGATTCCTCTCTTCTGCTGTGTCTGTCTATAATTCACATCATTGCCCTGTGGGTGGGCTCAACCCCTGAGCTATTTCTGTAGCTTTGGTGTCGTGCCTGTTTCTCAGAGGTGGTCTTCACCCTGCTGAGCCATCGTGTTCCTTGAGGTGTGGGGCCCTGCAGCCAAATTATTCTGCTCTGCAGGATTTAGATGTTTCAGACACAATCACCAGATTATTTGTTTCTTCTTAGCTAGCCATCATGAAAGCATCCTCCAGCCTTTTCAGGTGATCAAGAGTCCTCCTCCCAGTTAATTCCCGTTAAGCTGTATGATCAATAGATATTCCTTTCTCCAAACCAGCTTTAAGCATCATGTTTTCTGGATAAGGGATTCAATGGATTGGACAGAACATCTGAGTAGTGAGAAACTGAGAGAAAGGGAGGGATAGGGAAGAAAACAGTGGGAATGAACAACTCCTGCGAAAGGGAGTGTAGGAATGCACTGAGTCCCGAAAGGCATGTTTCTGGAACAATGATTTTCAGTGTGAGGATGCACAGTTGGCTTTTAGGACATATACAAAAGATTACTTGTTGAAAACAAGCCCTTATATTCTATAGGGTCGTGTGTGTATGCGAAATCTAGAAAGGGATCTGGAAAACTTTTAGGGATCCACAAACTGGAAAAAGTAGAAGGCTGCTAAATATTCTCTGTTAAAGTGGTGCAATTACAGTGAACTGAGAGAGTTACATCGCTGAAAGCCTGAAGTCATACGCCAAGAGGGAAGCCAATGTCATCATCACCCGCTTGTTCCTTGAGACGGTAAGCAGAGGATTAGGGTCTGTCCTAGCTGGGAAATGCAGAAACCTGTCCCTGGGAGGCACTGGGCTGCATAGCTCTGGGAAATGCTTTTAAAATGTTAGGCCAAGTTCTCATCCATATTTACAGAGGCGAAGCTTGTTCTCTTCAGTCTTTAGAAATTCAGATAAAAATGTAGGATTTCTCAAACTCGCTAGCTGTCCGGTGCGAGTTAATACACTGACGGTTCTGCCTTTTGATTTTTGCCCTGTTTCTGGGAGACAGGAGGCTCCGTGTGCACTGGTGCTGTTACCCTGAGCTCTGCGAAGGCGAAGCTGCCTTTGAGCATCCCCAGGACCCCCCCAGGGGCCGGCCATGACATGGCAGCACAGATGTAGTCAATAGCCACCCTGCCGCTGCTGCGCTGGCAGAGCCCCTCCGTCGCCCTCAGCGTTCCCGAAGTATCGTGGGGCTGAAGAATTCTCGCATTACTTAGTGCGGAAGTAATTAAAAACTGCACACGAGGAATTTCATAATATGTTACAGCAGATAAAATAAAAAGAAAAAAACCCACCAGTGGTAGCACGCATTAAGCTGGAAGCTCTTTCAGAATTTCTGACTGATTTTATTCCCTATCCTTCTGAAGCATGCACGGAATTCAGCTGTACTGAAGCTCCTTTCTTGTTGTCACGTGTAGCAGCTTCTAGCCTAAAAGCTCTTCCAGAAACCTCGCTTATTCTGGTGCCACCAACCATCTCAGCTCATTGCCTGAGGAGCACAATATTTTACATTATTTTCAATTGCTGTTTGAGAAACTCCACAAATACAGCAGGCACTTAATGGAGCCTCTGAATATTCCAGTCACACTCCACCTAATTTCATTTTATTAATGGAAAAAAAAATTGAAGCAAATGGAGAGGAGGGCTAGTTTTCTTCTTCAAACTTAAATGTCTCCCACCTAGCTCATTACTAGTTTTGCATTGTGTTGGCATGATGTCAGATAAAGGAGGATCCAGGTGCTAATTGCATACCCGTAAGCCTGACATTTGTGCTGACATCACAGTGCTTTGCCTGGTAACTTCCGAGAAGGCCGTGTTTGAGAATCATCAAAGTAATGAGGTGCCTGGGCTTCTCTATGGCAGAGCAAAACTCCTGCCTTTCTATGTTAACACCCGATGGGGAATTTCTGAGTCTGTGTAACTGGTAATGTAACTGACATTCTGGAGCATCGTCTACTGTTAAACCGTGGAAATATTTTTTTAAATATGTGGTAATCATATCAAAGAGACATCAGTCTAGCATATAGGATTCTGACAATCTTTATTTCATTTTTTTTCCCTAAGAAACAGCAAGGTAACAGACTAAGAATTATTATTAACAAGTATTAATACATAAATAATTTTATTAATAATACTGCTATATTAGGCTAATAAAAAGCTACCTTGCTTTTGACTAAATCAGGAGTAATAATCCGTATTGTTATGCTAATTTAAACCAGTTTGTGGAGGTAAATTCACCCCGAGCTCCTAGCTTTCTGGAGCATCTTTCTTTCCAGGCTATGTTCCCAGGTGGCTGAGCTGATGTTCAAACTTGGAGGCCAGTTTCACACCAGTGGTCTTGGGAAGTGTTTTGCAGCAATTTTTGGAACTGCTCCAAAAGGAGAGGAGCTCTTTAGTGTCTTGTAAGCAGTTAGGGGCCACAACTCCTCTCGGGAGCTGATGAGCACAATGTGCCTGCCTATACTTTATTCCCCCAAAATTTGTTTTTTGCACAGGCATTACTTTCCTCGTCACCTTGTGAAGTGGAAAAGCTATGTAACTGCCCACAGCGGTGTTACGAGACTATCCGGAAGAAGGGAAGGTTGTATGAGTTTACTTTTTAAAATGTAAAAGGCATTTCAGAAGGCTGTATGAAGTAACACTAAGCAAAAATTTTAAAAAGACAGATGGGTAATAGAAAGCGCCGCAGCAGTGTCTGATCACTGCAAGCCTTGGCTTTGTGTATTTGGCAGCATGGGACTAACGCTGTTTGATGGAAAGGGAAGAGCACAAATTTTTAAACTACGTATTTTACTTTCTGCAGAGTTTTGGATCTTCCATGAAAGTCTTTTCTCAAAATACGAATGTAAGCCAATGAGGATCACAGATCAAGATGGAGTGGCTGCAAGTATGGCTAATGCGTGCAGGTACTGCCAGCTACTCCAACAGCAGGCAAAGCCATTCCCTCCTGTGCAGAGGAAAGGAGAAATGTGTAAACCTCTTGACTTTAGCACATGGGAAACAGACTATATTGCTTTCTGGCACTACCTCAGATGCTACTCAGAATATGGCTGGCTTTTCAATGTATAAACTAGTCATGCAAATATTGTGGGTTTTTTGTTTGTTTGTTTTGGTTTTTTAAATTTTAAATTTTCTGTTTCTTATACCATTTCAAATCCTCAGAGAATCAGCTGAAACTACTAAAACTTTTAAATGTTTGAAGGACATCAGACTATCAGAGTGAAAATGGACAGAAAACTGCTGGGCTCCGCATTACATTTTCCCGCTTAGAACAGGGGAAGCTGGATGGTGTGAGGGAAGCTGATCTGATGCTCTGATCAAAATACGGCAGAGCCTCAGAGTTTGGGAATAATTAGAACCCAGTCACAATCATTTCTATATCATCTGCAGATGCCGATAGCACTGTGTCAGCATCGTGGAGGCAAACCCAGCATCTCTTTGACAAGAAAGTACTTACCTCTTGCTGGTGTCAGCTCTGGGATGAGGTACATCTGTGACAGCCCCTGACGGTTCCAGTGTAATTTTGTGTAGTGAAATTAGGGGGAATCAATTTCTGAGCTTTACTTTGTCCTCCAAATAACTTGTCTGAGATTTCTGGACTACTTAGAAATAACTGAAATGCGTTGCCTATAAAAATGAACTGGACTTCAGCATCCTACAAACCTGGCAGTTCTCTGTTTAACTATAATTAATTTCTAAATAATTTACACTCTCCTTTCTCTTGCTATAAACTAAGTTTTATACCGAACAGAGTAATCGGGAACTTTATATTGTTGCCCATGTATATATAGTCAGGTACCAGAGAGTGGAGATAACTTAGCAACAAGGTTCTTATACTGTGAGTTTGACTCATGCATACAAATCCCTGGACTCATTAAGGGATCAGATTTTGCTTGGACTTTACATACCTTAGGGATCTGTGTAGGTACAGGAGTGTAGGAGGTGGCCAGGCTTGTGTTTAGGAAGAGGACAGTAATCCCAACAACAGCAGCCATTACCACAGGTGAGCTGGAGAAAAGCACTATCACAGTTTATTTCAGTATGCTACAAAATTCATTGTTGAACTTTATTAGGTACTTTAATACCAAGCATACTTTAAAGTAACAAAAATTATTGTAGTTATTACTTTTTACAGAAAATCAGGTATTTCAACAGTTTTCTTTACAGTTTGTTGACTTAAAAAAAAATTACAATTGACAAGTTACAATGGAGCGGGATGGGAAAGCGGTAACATTTAAAAAGATAAAACATACTATTCATATGGAGTCAACATTTAGTGATGTACATCCTGGTACGTCTCTCCGTCTGACTGTGTACAAATGGTACATATTCACTGAGCTGTCCTGGCAGGGTTGCGGGGTCTTGTGGTGACACTTTTTTTTGCAATGTTTGTGTACATTTAGAAAGGGCTTTTATATCACACTGTCATCATGATGCAAAACTTAGTAGTCCATAACAAAATAAAATAATACAGAGAAACCCTGTTTCCGTGATTTCTGTTGCAATAAAATTGACATGACTGCAGTAATATGGGATAGAGGTAAACCTAAGGAGCAAATGAAGATGGTGATATGATAGCATATCCAGATAGCAAACCCTTTCACAGGCTTTTGAGGTGAGAGTGTGGCTCTGAGCCCACAGGAGCCGTGAATGAGGACCATTTAACAGGGACTCCTGAATGCAGCTGGCCCTTAAGGATGTGCATTTTCCAGTTGACACTCGTTGGACTAATCACAGATTTAAAAAGCTGTCTGAAGTGGGACCTTAATGAGCTCACGCAGCCTCATGTGTAAACTACTTGATTTTTACCCTCCATCCCCTTCAGATCAGTAGCTACTACTGGGAATATGTTTATGGTGGTTGATTGATTTGGGTGGGATTTTTGACCAGCTCTAACGCTGGTCCTGTAGAAGTCAGGGGAGTCTCCTACACACAGTTACAAGAGCAGATTTGGAGTAAAACAACAAGTTTTTTTAAACAATGATGCCCAGATTAACACATAAATTTACTTGGCAGACATCCACATCAGCGTTCAGTTTTTAAGACAAACAGTGCTACATTGGTACCTCGGTAGTTAGAAGAGTCATCTAATTCCCTGTATTCATTTATTGACAGCTTGCTTAAAGGTAATTTTTTGTTCAAAAATAAAATAAATTTTCTGAGATTCATGCACTAAATTCTGCAATAATTTGTGTTGTACAGCCAGTAGTTAAAAGCCAGTTTTAACTCATGTTTTACTCCTGTCTTCAGTGTATTGTGTTTTCTGGGATCAACATTAGCAATGAATTGTTATTTTAATGATTTCTCCCCAAAACCAAAGAATGAAGCAACAGGCATGAAAAAATCTGAAGAAATTAGTGTTTCAGTGTTCATTTTGGGCTGGATTCAGCTGCAATATGGCAGGAGAGTGCAGAAGATGCATAGGGACTGGTGTGCCCCTGCCCGACCCTGAGCCGGGAGGAGATGAGTGCCATGCTGGAAGGTATCAGAGGGGGGGTCCCTGCTTCCCTCCGTTGCTCTGTGCCTGGCGCTTGGCACCCAGGCCTTTCGCGATGAGGTCTTTCTTGATACCCTATGCCTCCCCCCCTGTTTTACTGTGCAGTGGCTTCTGGAAACGAGGGTGCCCTTTGGGGAGCAACTCGCTGAGCCCCTGCGGAGGGAAGCACCAGCCCCACCGGTGCCCTGGGGCTCCGCGCACCCAGCCTTCACACAGCTATTTGCAGTGTGTTTTTGCTTACTCATCTCTTAATTTATGTATTGAGTTTAAGGCCAGAAGGGACTGTTAGATCACCTTGCCTGACTGGCATTCGCATGGGCCAGAGAATGTCACTTGGCAGGTATATGGCAGACCAGGAAAAGAATAGAAATGCCCTTGCAGTGAGTGGCTGCATGTTACATTTAAGGGGTAAATTACTTTCTCCTATTAAAAAAGAGTGCTTTTATTTTGTCACTTCAAATGCAAACAATTCTATGTGTCTTGGGAAATTATAGTATTATGATATTCAGTCAGACATATCTTATAATATATATGCTTCATAGAACTAGAATATAGGTCAGAAATAATTTTTCAGTCTTAAGTTTGTTACAGACAGGTTAATTGGAACACATATGCAGTAAAAATTGAGAAGCTTTACAGTTTTAGTCAACTTATTATACAGTGAAGTAAATGAAGTGCAGCAATGTAGCAGTAAAAGTTTTGCTTTTTCCACTAAGTGATGGAAACATTCAGAGAATCTATTTATAAATGCTAATTTAAGAGAGATGTCCTATCAGCTTCTTGGCTACTGGGATAGGAATAGTCTGGAGTTAACTGCCTCTCTACTGTGAAAGTTTTTAAAGCTTTTTGCTTTCCGTTCGAATAAAAAAAATGACATTTACAAACCTCTTCAATGCATATATATTACATATGTTTATCTAGCGACAACTACACCCCTTTTAATTTATTCCCCAAATGTGACTTTTCATGCATGTCTTCTGGATGCTGTATTCAGCAACAGTTTCTAATGAGCTGGTGTGTAATCCATGATCGCATTTCTCTTCAGAAAATCACTTCCACGTCTGGCTGATCTATGTTTAGAAGGTGGCGCTTACCCATCAGGCATTTTTGCACTCGTCAGTGTTCTTCTCTGTCGGAGGCCCTTTCCCAAGCTTCTTCCCATTTTAATGTTGATGTACAAAAGCTGTTATTCATTTTGTTTTGTGCTCATTCTAGTGAGGATTGGCTTAGTAGGACTGTGCAAAACAGAGAGAAGAGAGAAGCTGGTTTACTGCCAGTAAACATACAGACATTCACAGTGTGCTTGGCTCAGGGCGAGCCTCTGATCAATATTCTAATACACTTCATTATCTGCATTTCCATTTATCATGAAAAACAACAAGTTTAATCTTCAGATATGACAAGGATTTGTAATCCAGAATTCGTAAAAATCAATTTTCATCAGCTAATCGACATGGGAAGTCAAAATAATGAGATTTTTTCATCTAAAGTTTGAACAATATGGAAATAAAGATACCATGTGTATGGGGCAAGAATGACATTTGCTAGATGAATGCCATGAATCAAGTTAAAATCTTGACATTTCTGTTCCATATCTATAACGTCTTTCACTCCCCTGAGCACACAATCCACATTCGTAAATGATGACATAAAAACCTTGTGTTAAATTTCAAAGGAGCAGACCCAAATGAGGACAGAGGTGTTCTCATCCCAATCTCTCTCTTAAAAACTAATCCTCACCCATCCGGTTTCCATATACTGAGAACAGAGCTGCGCACGCAGGAGAGCGGATGCCGGTGACAAAGGGTCCTCCCTCCTCGCTGGAGGTGACTGCCTGTAAATCGTCACCCGGAGGGGGCAGCACATGGGGACAAGGGCTTGATAAGAAAGTCTATTTACAGGTACCCTCGTACATGCAAATATGAAAACATGACTGAATGTGGCCTTGAACATCAAGTTCTTGCACCAAATGAGCTCTGCAAATTCATCATTAGCTAAATTCCCCTTGGTCAGCTGGGCCAAACTGTGAAGTCCTTCGGCAGGCAGCCTCCCCATTGCCTCCTGTGAAAGAGTCACTGGTCGTGGGTCCTACAAGCCTGCAGCCTAGGGGAGAGGACAGCCACCTTCACTGCAAACCCACTCTGCCCACCGTAACGCAGGGGCCTCTGCAGGAGACTGCTGGAATGCAGAACTTGGGGGAAATCACAAGTTTTTTGAACATAAAAGAAAAATAACTGATTTCACTGTGAAATGGCAGTGAACTAAGAGTTTCAGAACTAGAAACTCTTCAAAATGTTCCTGTAAGAAGACTGAAATATTTAATATCCCCACCCCAATTTACGTGGCACAGCCACCTCCCATTCCCATCAATTCCTCACATGCCTTGACTCTCGTGGTTGCCTTGGTCTGCTGATAATTCACCCAGAGATGCCAGGGAGAGTGATGCCCCAGAGCAGGGTGCCCATACCTGAGAGTCTGGGATGGTGGTACCACAAACTGGGGGGCCGGATGGTGGCTAACCCCTCCACCGCAGACCCGGGCTGCCTGCTTCCCCCATCAACTTCCAACACATTGACATTTTTCAAGCAAAATTTGTTTTGGAGGAAAATTTCTGACTCGTTATAACCCACAAGCGTTCAGCAAGTATCTGTATCCCAGATATATTTTACAAAGACACTTCATTGATGTTGCTAAAACTAGCATAAGCTGAGCTAAGGAGGGCCCTGTAGAAGACAAATGGAACTGTTTTGCTTTTGTCAGAAAATGAATATGAAATACTGTGCTCGCTGTGGTATAAACATTTTTATGATGTCAGTATGTAGTGGGACTGGTACATTCCAACTGTAACAGAAAAATTACCATTGATAGCTCCAGGAGCTCCCTTTCCCCTGTTAAAACATATTGGTGATGAATAAAATCTGTTATAAATGGTCTGAGTTGGGAATTTCAGTGTATTTTACTAATATGGTTATTAATGTAATTAATATGGTAATGATTAATATGGATAAGTAGCACTACTAAATAAAATAATAGAAAGAAAAAGTGCTTGCACCTCCAATCTGTTCATTTGCTAAGTGAGGTACTGGTTTTTTTGAGCCTCTTAATCTGTAGTTGGTGAAACTGAAATGCAGGGAAAGCCAAAGTTGCGTGGTGAGGAGCATGTGCCCTAATACTCCTAGGAACAATCTAAACTTAATAGAACTGAATTAACCATTTATTTCAATTATTTTTAATCATTCTTTCATGTGCCTGTGTTATTCAAATCCTGAACAGTGCTTACTGGATTTCCAGCAGTACTCACCATTGGGGTTGTAACATACCAAAACCTTTATTAGTTCTTTTGACAAGTTTTTCACACAGGTGTTATACACATGGAAATGAAATTGAATAAATACTAGAGGTGCCTAGTTGATAAGGCAGAAATAAGTCATTTACATCCAACATCCCTCAGTCCGCTTTGTACCACATCATAGGCTTTTGACTCCTTGAAGTTTCTTTTCTTAGAGCTACTTAAAACCCTTTTCTAGTGCTGTTGCCTAGAAATCAGTTAATGAAAGCAGTCGTTGTGAAAGCCATATTACCCAAACCACCTAGGTGCTCTGCTGTTAAATTCTCTATTTAAAGTCTTGAAAGGCTGCCTGTTAGGCTGACATCCTGACAACATGGTTATTATTCATATTTGACCTGTTCAATTAGGGCAGTCACTTCTGTTGACTGCAGAGCTGGGGTACAGTCATCCTGGGAGGGCTTTACAGCATTTTAGTGTTTATGTACATTTTCAAAGAAAGGCCACTGATATTTCTTTGTTTTGAAGATGAATCACGGGGAGACTTCCAAGTTGATCCCTGCCAAGGTATACAGCACGTACCGAATTTCAGATAGTCCCTTACATGCTGTTACTGTAAAGGCAGTCAGATGGATAGTAAATATACAGAGAAAGCCAGGCCTTCTAGGTCTGAATGTGTATTCTCTACAACAATCTTAACACTTTGCACCATTAATTGTCACCAGCCATATTTATACCATTTTCTTTGCCATTTATTTGACTGGCATCTAGAAAATAACACCTTTCCAAGAGTTCATCTTTTATTGCTGTCTCCAAACACACACAATTATTGAGCTAAAGAGCAACTGGCATTCGTGGTCACACTGAAATTTGTGCTATTCCAAAACCACATCACCTGATAGAAGCCCATGGGCTAATGAAGCCCCAGAGATTTCTTCCCAGTGCCTCCACAGTGTTCCTCTAGCCTAGAGAGCGACATTATCTCTCTTGAATGCTGGTGCTGTGTTTGGAGTACGTGAGGAGATGATGGAGGAGAGAAACATTACTGCTGAGGGTCGGCAATTGAAAATAGACATGCTGCGGCACCTTGGGTAACACTGCTGTCTGGGCAGTAGGCCAAAAAAAGTTGGGCATGTTCAGTTTTAATAAGGTTCTTGGAGTTCTTGCCTTTCTGCTTATAGAATCACAGAATCACAGAAACATTAAGGTTGGAAAAGACCTCTAAGATCATCAAGTCCAACTGTCAGCCCATCACCATCAGGCCTACTAAACCATGTTCTGAAGTGCCACGTCTACACGTGTTTTGAACACGTCCAAGGCTGGGGACTCCACCTCCTCCCTGGGCAGTCTGTTCCAGTGCTTCACAACTCTTTCAGTATGATCTGGGTCAGCTCCTTGTGACCACAGGTAGATGGTTTTGTTGTTTACACTGGGGTTGGTGCAATGCTAAACACATTAAAACTCCACTTGTAGCTACTACACCCCAAAATTCAAATATTGACAAGTGTTCAGGGCCTGGGCAATATCCAGATGTGTGTAATTAAAAGGCGTGAAAGGGAGCTAGATGCCCAGCTGCAGGGCCATCTAGTGTCCCATCTTATCTTCTTTCTTTGAAGATATTCCTTTCAAGACACATAACAAAAACTATTTGGGTGGCCTAAGAGAATGATTTTAGTTTTCATGTGATGAGAGAGAAATAGGGGTGTCTTTAAATGCACGTTCCCATTTGCTTGCCTGCTGTGGTGCCTTTTCCCCCTTGCTGCACTAAGCATCCTTTCCCCTGGCCTCACTGAGGGGGTGCTTATGCATTGCCCTGAGAAGCACCCCTAGGCAAATACAGGGCTCTCAATAAACAGCCAGGCACCAACTCAGGTTCTCTCCAATCTCGTAAGAATCCTGGTGACCCAAGCTGAAACTCTAGCATGTGTTCTGGAGACGCTGCCCACAGATCATCCTGGAAATAGCTGTGTGGTCAGGAGGTGAATGGGTTGTGCTCTCTGGTGCCTACCCCTGCACTGCAGCTCAGACACAGCGAGGAGGAACAAGGCGGCCCTATGGAGATGGAAGCAAGAACGGACAGAAATTCCCCAATTATTTTGCTAGCAGCCCTTTTTCAGTGTTTGACTGTTCAGCATCTTTTCAACAAACCACAAAAAATGCCCTGTCCACACCAGAGCTACCAAAGTGCATTTCCTCCTCCTCCTGGCAAACCAGCAGGCAGGATCTGACCACTGCCTGCTCTGCTGTCACTCACAGCTACTGAAGCCTACCTGAGAGGGTAGGAGTTAAGGGGAGTAAAACAGCAAACCTTGACAAGTTACTAAACCTTTTACAAAACTTTGGGATTGAAATTGCTCGATCGTTTTGTCTGTATAGCGTTAGAGGAGAAGCTCATCTCAGCAGAAGGGCATGGGAGCTGGCTCTTTTGCTGCAGCACTTCCTTGCAATAAAATACAATCAAATCACAAGAAAAACGACAAGATTTTTACCGATTTGGTACGCAAGCCCTGTAAAACCAGAGCTGAATGGAAAGGTAGGGCTTATTCGACCTGCTGGGCAGTGTTTTGTGCACCCTGTTAGTGGCAGCAGCTGAACTCCGGGCACAAACTCTGGTTTCAGGAGGATTCAAAAATTTTCTAAGTGTCTGTTGAAAGGAGGTCCAGGCTGTTTTGCAGGTAGAAAGCTCGGTTCATGGCTGCACAAGGGCATCTCTAGCATCTGAGAGGACGGTTTCAGGGCCACAGGGGCGTGATGGTTGGAGTTAACCACTGAACAGACAGAATGCCGTTTTATTAGACATCCTTTTCCGAGAAGAAACAGAAAAACGGCTGATCCAGTCAGATCAATTTTGCCAGGCTGCTGTTCATGGAGTATCTGTGTACGACGTACAGCTGACAGACCTTTGCTATCAACAGCTTATATTTTTTTCATAAGGAAAAAACCCAGTGCATTGGCAGGCCTAACGCTATACTCCTCACACACGTCATGCTCCCAGCGACTGCGCTGCTGGCCAGGTCCTGCCCTTCCCTGCCAGACTCTGGCCACTTCTTGTAGTTTTAAAACCCAGTTTGTTCTTACATTGCTTTTCCGCCCCTTTTGTGTTGCTGTATGTGGAGACTGACACATGGCAGGAGGAACCAGCTGTCGGTTCAGAGGCTGGCTGGTTGTAGGCAGTGTGCTGCGGAGGGAGAACAGTGATGCGGCAGGGAAACACTATTTTCTGGGTTCTTTTCTTTATTTCTCCAGACAGAACGCATTTTGAAGCTGTTATGACAGTAAGCAAAAGTCTCCAGAGAAAATTGTTGTTGTCAAGACAAATTAATAAAAAAAAAAGGAAAGGATTGAGCAATTAAGTCTGACCAGCTTGTGCCAAAGTATGAAAGGAGAGACATATTGGGAAATTAAGTCTGGAGCCCAGGGTGTGTCAGGACAGTCTACCCATTTGTAGTCTTGACTTCTTCAATTTCCTATTTTCTTCCAGATGGAAATTTTGAGAAAGGTGAGGAGTTTTTTTGGGAGAAGAGAGAAGATGGAGAGCGGGCTTGGAGCTACATCTCGTATAATGTCAGCTCTTTCAGAGTCAGGCACCAGGTGTGCAGCTCTGGGTAGTCCTTGGAGAAGGACAGGACTCTCCTGAGGTGAATTATTTCATCCTGGGACAGTTCTCAGGGTGGACGAGTGCTGTAGGCTCCTGTGGGACTGCAGACCATTGGATGAGACTAGAGGCCTAAGTCCAAGATGCACAAAGTGAGGTGTGTCAGTCCTGGACTTATAATTATCTTGCACGGAGGGATTAACAGCATGCATGGAGAGGCAAATAGAGAAGTGACTACCCACGCATAGAAGATAATCGTCAGCCTGAAATATCAAATCGTTAGGCAGTTGTGGATTAGTTGTTTGTAACAGGCTGTCAAAGATCTTGTCTGAGCACAGCTTGAGGACGGGTATTTTAGCCCTGCTGGGACGTGCAGTTGTATACCAGGACTGCCTTCACAGGGGAACAAATGGCTCCGCACAGGGAGGCTCTCAGGTTTCACCCCCAGCCCAGGAGGGCTCAGTAAAATAAGCTCAACAGCTTAAGGGCTGACCAGCCTGGCTGTAGGGATCCAAGGAGCAGGCCAGACCGGTGAGAAGCCATGAGCCAACCTACACGTGGCAGTCAGCTTAGCTGCTCTTGTCAGCGAGACCGTGCCTAGAGGAGTAGGTGAATTTTGACTGCAAATCCTGAGAAACAGGGTTAGAGCAGCTCAGAAAAGGTACCTTATCAGAGCCTGACAATTTTCTTATTTCCAAAGGACCCTCCTTCAGCTACACCTAAATATAACCCCACGGCAGTGACACGCTCTGAAACCCTGAATATGGGCAAGCTTCAAGCTTTCCTCCCACCCTGCCTAATCCCTGGCTTGGGTGGCTTTCCTCTGGGTTGAATACAGCTCCAAGAATAAAACATATGTGTATGTGTCGATGAGAAAGGCAGGAGGAGAGCGACAGGCAGAAGGAAGAGAGACCTATCCAAGGATGGAGCAAGTCGTAGCTGTCATCCTTATCGTCTGCCGGCACCAGTCTGGGCTGACGGGAACAGGGCTCCCTTGGGTGACGGCTTTGCTGCCCATGTCTCAGCGCCAACAGCTTTTGGGTCCCTCAGCCGGACAGTTCGGTGCTGGCACGGTGGTACCTCCCGAGCAGGCATGACTGCCCCTCTCCTACTGTCACACACAGTGCAGCATGTCCTGAGCAAGGGAGGAGGTTGTGCGTCTGCTCGAGGTGGGTACCGAAACACTGAGATGCAGTGATCCGATCCCACTGAACAGTGGGCAGCGTTTTCCTCTGTTTGAATATTTGCTCTGTGCCTGTTGAGAAAAGGAAGATTTTTATCATAAAGAAGAAACACAGCAAAAAGCCTCCTATTCTTTCTCCTAAAGAGTTTCCTTTTACAGTGGAGCATCACCGAGATGCTCCTTCCTCTGGTGGTCCTTTTCCAGAAGGCTCATCAATTTGTCTTTTGTACTTGGTGATGTTTCTGGTGAGTTTGGGATGGGAGTCACGTCTCAAGACAGGTTTGCTGGCATGAGAGATCTAGTATGTTGTTGGAAGGACTGGAGACAGGCTGAAATGCCTTCATCAATAATGTCTTTCACATGAAGTAGCTTCCTGCTCCGCAGAATTGTAGGCTCAAGTCAGGAAAAAATCAGTTACTTGTTGTTCATCTGTTTTTATTTCCTCTGTGTGGTTTGCTGCAGTCTTTCTTTACCCAGATGGTCAAATAAATTGCTGTCACTAAACAGGAGTCCCTGAACAGTGATTCCTAAACTCTTCCTGTTCCTTAACTGTTTAATGAGAAAATATTTTACTTTCTTTATAATCTGCACATTTGCTGGAGTTGTTTTTTAGTTTCTCCCCTGTAACGCGGAGGAAACAGTGGTATTTTTGTTTGTTTCACCAGACTTCAAGCTGCGTGATCAGATTGCTCAGAAACCTCTGCATCATCTTTATTTAAAAACTATTACGATCTATATTTGTTTACTGAGAGCCCCTCTGAGGATCCAGCCACGTCAGTGGAGGTACCTCCGTAAAGTCCTGGGCAGATACACAAGAAAATGTTTGGATTGTCATTGTATACTCTTACATTATTTTCATTTTGTTAATGACACTTCATATCTAGCTGTATTACCTTTATATCTTCCATGAGTTTTTCTTGTGCTGGGCAATGTTAGAAGTTAACGTTGGTGCATCTTCCATCTGGGAAAACAAATCTTACTGACATTGATACAAAGCTCTACTTGTCCAGGCCCAGCCATCAGGGAGGGCAGGAGGCAGTGCCCAGGGCCAGCGCGGGCTGGGGGGCTGTGAGTAAGCCCGGGCTTGGAAAGAGCCAGTCACCCATTTCAGCGTGGTGCTCAGGCTTCACCCTGGTTCGAGCCTGCATTTCTTCCCAGCAGAGAGAGAGTAGGAGTGTGGCCCTGGGAGAGAGCCAAGATATTGAAGCAGACTCTTGAAGGTGCCAGCCAGCATCTCTGCACAAGGAAACTGCTACGATGGGGCTTATTTTAGAGGTGTGAAAGAAACGGAGCTCTGCTCTTTTTTTCAACAGATTGGATTTCTCCAAATGATTTCCTGATTCATATAATGAGTTTTTCCTCCTAATAGAAAGGAGCTTGGCAATGACAGTTTGCTGGCCTTTCTGGCATGTTAAAATGACATTATTTTGAATGAAATTACATTAAATAATTTGCTGTTTTTTAATTATAACTTAATATTCAATTAAAACATCTACATAAATTTCATTTAAAGTGTCTTAGAAAACATAGTAAAAAATATCAATGCTGGTGAATCTTAAATGCCACAGAATAATAAAAAAATCTAAACTTTCTTTTCTTTGTGTGAAATTAATTTCCCTGTTCTTTGGCCAGCGCCAAAGCTGTGTGACCTGGGAGCACAACACAAATCCCACCTGCTTCCCTGCTGTGTAAAAGCCCATTCAGGGTTTTCCAAACATTTTCCAAAATTTGTCTTTGTATGGGCTTGTGCTGGTAGGAAAAGAAAATTCGACTGAGTGGGTTGAGCCAGGGCTGGGAGCAGGGCTTTGGCTGCTGTGGCTCTCCGTGGATGGGAAGGGTTGCACAGCTGGAGGGCTTCATCCAGAGCACCTCCGGGGCAGGGACTCACCAAGGCAAGGCTGTGGGTCCTCCACCCTGAGCACAAACTCCTCTCGGAGTGGCTGGCTGCTGTAATGTTTGGTTTCAATCAAAACATTAATTCAATTTCTGCCTCTGAGAAAGACACAGGTGCCAAGATGTATGCTTATGGGAAACAGAAAGATAAGGGTCTGGGAAGCTGTAGCCTGACGTTTCAGAACTGTGGCTTAATGGTTAGCTTACCTGAGCAGAGGAATATTAACTGACTGGCTATATACTCTCTAGACAAATAGGAAATATTTGGACTGTGCCTAAGGGCCACAATCATTTCCAAAGCTGTGAGATTACACATAAAATTACTGAAAAAATCTCTGTGGGGTTAGGTGATATTCAGCTAGAACAGAGGCTGGATTTGGGACATGACAAAGCCAGGGTCTAAGGAGAGGGCGAGCTTTTTGGTGACCGCTATCCATCATGGAAACCTGCCTCGTGCAGCAGGGACTGAGTCGGATGCTCATGGTCCTGAAGGCATCGTTTCAGCCAGCTTCCCTTTTCAGCTGCCCTGAAGGATCGCTGCAAAATTGATTTACACAGGCTTTGGACAATATATAAGGATTTATTATGGCTATTAATTTATATTATTCCCTTAAACATTTTTCTGAGTTGCTGTAGGAGTGTTAAGTGCACTCTTGTGAAAGAAGAGGAGGTTCCTTCCCTGAAGAGCTTTCAGCACAGGAGGCAGTCTGTGCTTAGCAGTGCAGAGAAAAAAACCCTGCACAGAGAAAGAAGAGGAGGGCTGTGTTAGGAAATTGCCAGCTGAAAAGCATGCAGGAAACCAGGCTGGTTTGCAGTAGCCCTGAATGACAGGTGTGGTACAGTGTCCTGGTTCTGCTCCTTCTCCTCTGGTTCAGAACAGGAAGGTGACAACCCAGCGCATCCAGCAAGCCCTGCAGTTTTAGGCATACGAGGCTTAGCAACTGCTGTGCATATGAAATGGTGATGGCAGTGAAAAGGGCATCACTCCTAGCATTGCCTTCCTCCCATCTGTGGGAGCCGTTGGCTCCCACCTCTTCCCACTTCCCGCGGGAGCCTTGCAGACACAGGTGGTCCCCATACGCCTTCCTCTGCAACCAGCATTGCTTCACCTACCTTGTGCCACCTCACAGCTCTTTACTGCTCTCCCCACTGTCCCACACACAGTCCCTCCTGGTCATTGCTCCAGTACACAATGTCCTCACAACAGAGACTAAATAGATAACTCCTCAGGCAACCAGTCTGTAAGCATCTCAATACATCCAGTGTTTTCTAGCCCTATCTTGAGGCCTTTCTGTACGAAGGCATGAGTACAGAAGACTTAACCGTATGAACTTCACTTGTAACCTGTGATGTCTCTTGCAGGAGTGAGAAAACCATCACTGGTCTGAAGGGCAACTCTCTCTGCAAGCTCCTGCTCTCCAGCCGAGCATTCTCTAACCCTCGGATGCGGCATCCATGTGGTGCTGTAAATAGCCCACCTTATCCCCTCCTCTGGAAGGATCACACCTCTTACACCGTTACGATCGGCTCCAGGGCTGAGGAGCCTTGGTGGCTTCTTTCCCCCTTCCTCCCTTCACCTGATTCACATACACACATGAACAATTTTCCATTAGTTTGGCCATTCCTGTCAATGACCATAAGGCAATTATTGTGTAAATGCCACCGTTCTACATAAGGATGCCATTGTAACGGCAAGAGACAGCAAGGCGGTCTCAAGAAGCAACCAGCCTAGTGGAAAACACCAGCAGGGAAGAGGAAAAACCCCACCCCATCATCTCAGACCAACACCCAGTCTCACCATGATTCCTCAAAACTCAGTCACCCCTTCCTCAGAGACAGTAATAGTCCAGAACAACCCAATAGATAAAGACGACACTGGTATAGATTTGCTCAGAAATGAAGATCATCTGTATAAAAGGGGGGAACTGAGTCAAAGGGAGAACAAGTCTGGTCTGCACAGTTACATCCACAGCAGCACTGCCCATGGAGCTGTGCAATAATGCCTTGTGCTCCACCTACAGCCTTTAGTAAGGGGGTTAATGCACTATCCTGCTGTGTAGCTCTACCAAAGCTCTAATAAAGGCTTCCACCCTCCCATCCCTAAAGAAATGATTTTTGTCCGTCCTTCCCTCTTTTTCCTCCACCAGGGTACGGCCTTGCAGCAAGTGCCGTGGGCCAGGTCAGCGGTGGGAGCATGGGGGACTCTGTGCGTGCCCTGGGCTCAGGGTCCGGCACTGCTGCTGCTGGCTACGCTGGGGCTACCAGGACTCAGGGTTGTAATGAGAGCCCCTCATTGCCGACTGGCCCTGACGGTGTTGGCTTTTCAGTGCAGGTGCCGCCTGCATTTGGTATCCAGCACCAACCGAGACACCTTCTCGGTGCTCAAATAATAATGATGGATTTCTGCTCTGGAGTGATAGCTTGTGTTGTGTGACTGGGTTAATGTATGTCAGCTGTCATCGTCCTTGTCAGCCGCTGCTGTCAGTGAGCGGCAGATAAGTAAATCTGTGATGATGAATATCCCAGAGAGATCAGGGATTAAATATTGCATCGTTTTAGACACTGAAACGTCTCCTCATTTGGAGTCCTTTTCTAGCGGTCTTGTCCTCTCAGATCACCGCAGCCCTAGGGAAGAGCGAAGGCTGGCTGGGTTTCTGAGGCTGTGGGCAGGGGTTTGCTGGCAGCAAAGTCCCTGCAGCCGGGGCGAGCCAAGCTGCTGCTTCAGTCCCAGCGAATTTAAAAATAAGCAGAAACTCAAGGAAAGAGAAAAATCTCCTTTTTTCTGAGATGGCTGACAAGGTAGTTGTGCAGAGCCGCAGTGCTCAGCGTTTACCTTGCTGGTCCTCCACCGGCACCCATCTTGGGCTGCCACAGGGTCTTGCTGCTGAGCACCCATGGATCGAGCACCTGCGGCAGTGTGGTGGCTCACTCCATGTGGGCAACACTATGGAAAGCATCAGCCGTGGTTGTAGTTAGGTAAATGGGGTTGTCTCATGGTGTTCCCAAAGCGATGGGTCACGGAACCCTGGAGATGGGCTCAGTGGTCGTTCCTACAGCCCCTGCAGCACTGTGTGTCCCTCCTCCTTCTTCTCTGAGGTGTTTCTCCAAACCCATTGCTAGTAAAGTCTCAGATTATTGATTGCTTGGAGACAGGAAAATATGCAGTCATTCAGATTTCTTCACTGTCCCGGGCTCTCCTGGTATTGTCCATAGGAACTTTATGTTGAAGGGATTTTCAGTGCAAAATAACAATCTGTTGAGACTGAAGTTTTCTTGGGTGCTTCTTATTTTTATCACATCAAAGGAATTATTCTAAAGGGATGTGAAAATGAAAGAAAATGCTCTGATAAACAAGGTCTTGGCTACTTTGGGAACTGGTTCTTTTCCACTAACTACCTAAAGAACCAAATAAAAATGAAAACGTCTCCTTTTTTTTTCCACACCAGAAGAAAGAGAAGTCCCATCCTGTCAACACTGCTCACAAAATGAAGTCGTTGTTTTCCAGAAAGCCTTAATGAGCCACAAACCTTCACAAACCAGGGAGACGTACAAACATGAGCTTCTGAAAAGTCTGATTTCTTTCCTATCTACCTCCCGTTCCTGAGAGCTAGGGATTTTCTTTGCAATTACGAGGAACAGAAGGAATGGGTTTTTTTTTTTGAAAGCTGAGATTCAAGTACAGCATGCGATTCAGAGCTGGAACTTGGGTTAAAAAAAAAGTAGCATGAGCATTCGTGACATTTGTAAATCTGTAGGTAACTGCACAGGCATTTCATCTTCATCCTTTCCTCCTTTTCATATAATCTAATCTTCTTTTGTTGTGCTTTTTATCTGGACAATAGATATGCATAGGTACGTTCCTATACAGGTCTATGGCTCTGCTGACTCTGGTATCTGAGGACTCAGCAACAGAACCCCAGCAGAGGACAAGTGCTGAGGCTTTGCAGGTGGATCTTGCTGCTTCCTTATCATGTAAAGTGTCAGAATCAGTATTCATCTGAGCATTGCTTAGTAGCAGCATTTCTGCTTTTTTTTTTTTTGTGTGTGTGCAGGGAAAGTATAGTTTGTCCTGTCTTCTCATATAAAAATAGCAGATTTTATGATATGCATTTCCCTCAGGCCCCGCAGAATAGAATTTGTTCTGTAATAAGAGACCAATGTGTTTTAATTGCTTGTTGTAGACTATTACTTGTTAAATTTGTCTGAAAGTGTGCCACCAGCAAAAAAATTTATTTTCTGTTTTGCTTCCTACTTTAGAGCTGTCAGATAACTTCAACATGTAAGGATAAAACATGACAGACGACTCAAATATGTGACTGGTCATAAAATATTGACTCTTCATGTTAGCTGCTAATGAAACACATGCCACCGTGGGTAAGTTGTCTTTAATTGGGATTCCTGAATTCTGATTGTTTTAACCCCAGTTTAGGTTGCAGTCTAGAATTAGGAAGTAACGAGTTTCGTCCGAGGAAATGCTAAAGCCTGTAAATAAGGAATCAGTTTTACTTTTATTAAACTTTTTATGTAGACTCTCAGCCATGTTTTCTGTTACAATCTACAGCTGCTGGAAACCTTTTTGGACCATTCTGGTTCGTTTTTGACTCAGTAGAGCCAGCTCAACTCCTAAGAACATATGATCATGAGAAACACTGTGGCTCTATCAAGGACTCCTATTTACTAGCCTATTTTTTTGATTTTGGAATTTTTCTGGTTAAGCTCATAATTTTCAGCCTTTTTATATCATTTTCAACTAGCAAAGTCTCAGACCAGGCTTTCTTGTCTGGTCCTCCATGAAAACTGGGTGCTTTTTGCTGAACAAAGGCAGCATTTGTTGGCTAAAGCTCAGTGTGTAAGATCTTTTGGCAGCAAGCAGGAGATGCTGCCCTACTTGAACCTGCCTTTCAAACAAAGCGCTGGAAAATAATGTTAAAAATTAGATTTGTAATCTCTGTTGATCAGGGGTTGTGTCTTGCACAAGTTTCGGGGACAGAAAAATTTGCAGTGCTTCTGCAGTGAAATGGCGGCAACTGGCAGTCTCCTGACTTGAGCCCGTACAAGCAGACCTGTGTCACACCTTCATTTCTAAAGCCCTTCCCTATCTGTGACTAAAAACTTCTCACAGGAAAGCTAACATTGTCCCCTCTAAAAAGAACCCCTTCTCGTGTGCTGAGCACTCTTTCTAACTGTGTAACTCTGTGCTTTCAATGCAAAATTATCCAGGGCCAGAAGAGCCCCAGTGCCAGGACCTGTTGGAGACTGGCAGACATTCAGGCCTGAGAGCAGGAGTCTGGCATGGTCTCTGCTGCTGCTGAGGGGGAGATCCCTGCTCTCCGTAACTCCCATGCCTGGGAAACTCACTGGCCCATAGATGCCAGGCTGGGTCCCTGCTCCGGGTGGGATGAATGGTGCAGAGGAGCAGATGTGCTTTAGGCTATATTGTTGGAGGCTGAAGGACATGTCATCTGCGTGGCTTGGGAGGGACAGGCAAGCTCTTCCATGATGCACCATGAAACTGTTCCCAGGCCAGTTCCAGCCCCAGGAGTGCTGAGAATCGCAGGACAACACCTGCAAGCAAAAATACTGCTCCTCATCTGAGGGAGGGGAGCGCCAACATGGCCAGGGCTGACAGCAGGACTCAAGCACAGCCTTGCAGCTGTGTTGCTCCCAGGCATCATTTGCCACACCTAGGAGATTCTGATGGTGCAGCTAGACCTTGTGAGCATGTCTCTCTGGTTATAGGGCATCCTTGTGTAACCAAATTAACACGAGAACTGGCACTTTCACAATGCTTCACCCAGGAATTAAAATGAGGTGAGAAGACCAGCCCTTGTATCACAGCAGCCCCATCAGTGCTGGATGAAATGAAAAAAAGTCTGTTGAAAGTAAAGAACAAGTATTTGATGAACACTGCCTGATGTAGCACCTGTGTGCGTGGAAGATTATCTGTTTTCCACTTGCATAAGCCAGTCTACTAAAAGACTTGAACCACTCGTGCAAGTCTTGCTCTGGTATTCACCATTGGGGCTACAATCTGAAAAATACTCTCACAGAATTTAGGAAACAATATTTAGATAAACTGCTATGAAAACAAATGTAAAACTTGTTGGAAAGACATACTCCTAGTGGTGACCAGTAGTTCACTATCCAGCTGAAGGACTGTGTTTATTAGACTTTCATGGAAATCTGTGTTTGGTCAGATACTGTTAAAATATTTCTATTAACCGCTTGGATAATGGAATCGAGAATCTCCTCTTCCATTTGCAGGCCAGTCATCCAGGAGGGGCAAGTGTATTTTAAGACAGAAATAGTATTCAACATCTATAATGAATTAGAGAAGTGTCCTGAAAAAACAGGACACAATTAATTAGCAATATATGCGTGGGCAGAAGAAGGAGTTGTACAAAATATAAGTTAGGGACCAACTGACCACACAAGTCCATGGGGCCCTTCTGTTGCGCAAAAAGACGAATGCCATACCAGGATACAAGCAGGAAAATTTATCTGCAAGATGTGCAAAGTGACTCTACCCGGCTACTCGGCAAGGCCTCGGCTGCACGTTTGGCTTTTTGGCACTAGACTATAAGAGACAAGTGGACCTACTGGATAAAGGCAAGAGCAGAGCAACAAGAGTAGTCAGAAGCCTTGGAGATCTTAATGTAAGAGAAAACATGGGCAATTGAGCTGTTTAGTCTAGAGGAAAGGAGACTTGCCGGATGTAACACTCTTAACTATGAAAAAAGCTGCTGCAAAAGGGAAGAGACTAAATCATTCTCTCTGGGGATGTGACAAGTAATGGGCTTAAAGTGCAGCCAGGGAAATTTCACCTAGACATTAGGAAAAGCCTGTCTACGATAAAGCCTGGTGGCCAGTGGAGCAGCTGCTGAGAGGAGGAGTGGGAGCTGGCCATGCTGGGGCCCCATGGTGGTCTCCCCACTGAAGTGTCCTCGCTCCCTGCAGCCCGGCATGGCAAAAGGCACACTGAAAACCCATATTGCACCTACAGGCATCCAAAAGGGGAGAGGAAAAAAGAAGGCACTGTCTCCATCTTGTACCCCTCGCCCCCGTGGGAGATGTGACAGCCCCTTGGGGACGCTGGGCTGTGGAGGCTGTTTGTAAGCCAGGGCTCAGGTGACAAGCTGTGACTTGCTGTTTGCAATTTCCCCAGCTGGAGGGACCAACTTCCATAGGGACATCATGCTTTCTCTCCAGATGACTTACACAGAGGGCATTCCACTGATTAGGGAAAGAAAGGTTCCCCAGCCCTTATTTCTGTGCCAACTGTGCTGTCTATTTTTAACAGCAAGCTGCCATTAGCATTTGTTTGCTAAAAATAAACATATTTGAAATGCAGTTCATTACATAGCACATTAGGGTAAAGGCAATTTATGCTTCAGTCAAGAAAAAATATTTTTAAGAGATAAATTGGTTCATGCAGATATGGAACTCGCACTCGGTGCATGTGGTACCGGCAGAGACAGTGCTCTGATTTCAGTCAATTGATGGGATAGATCACAAAATTCAGGAAGCTGTTGAGGAGCTCAGTGCAACATCCTATTTTAACTTAATTAAAAACATGGCCACAATTATGTAAGAGAAAAAATAAAAAAGAAGTAGGGTAGTTAGAAACAGTTCTCACTTGCAGCTGCAGCATAGCAGAATGGTAACAAATGGGCAGACACGGTTTTTGGGGAGGAGGTATTCTTTGTAATATTGACCATAACGGCTTCCTAAAACCTGAACATCGCTGCTTCTTGCTCACAAAACAGGGGAAAGCCACAGGGGCATAATTTTGAATCAGAAAATGCCAGTGCATAAGTATTTTGAAGTGGGTTGATATCAGCTGCTGAGCGAGGAGCTGGACGGTGATGTATGGTGAACCTGACCTTCATGAAGTGCCTAGTCTCCTTTTGATTTTTTAAAATATAATTTTAGCTTCCAAAACGTTTTGTGGAAATAAAATGTTTCAAGCAAAACTCGCTAGTTTTGATGGCATGTTTAGCAGAAGTATCTCTAGAGCATGTAGGGAATTGCTGCTCTGAATCAAGGTTCACAAGTAGGAACCGAGCCTTAGCTCACGTACCTGTCCTGAGTGTCCCTCTCTCCTTCCCGTCACAATCCAGAACAAAAATAATGTACCATAAATGAATAACAAACCATAAAAAGATAAAACCGACTCCGAGTCTTCAGGATATTCAGGGGAAAAGCAAAGCTTTTATTTCCAGCCAGTGATAATGCTCAGGATGCAGCGGGTCCTGCGGAGTCGGGCCGGTCTGGCTTTACCCACTAGAGGGGAGTGCTGTACCTAGAGAGCCCGGCTCGCTCCCAGCAGTGCTGCTAATTTCAAAAAAAGTGGCGTTACTCAGAAAATTAATTCATGTTACTTGTAGTACAATTCAAAACAATGTAAAATTGGAATATTCAAAAACCGTTATTAAATGTTCGAAATAAAAATTAATAAGTTCTCAGCTTTAGGATTCTTCATTAAACAATATTTTGAAGTTACCAGACTTCATTTAAAAAAAAATTAAGATCTACTAGTTTATCTGAAAAATGTGGGTTTTTTCCTAGATTGTTTTGCAATGCACAGATGAAATACTTTAAATAAAAACACAGTCTGTTTAACTTCAGAAACTTTATCTATAACATGTTCCTGATGATTCACAGTAATTTGTGTTCAATCTGCAAAAGTCAACACCTTGCTGTCCAGAAATAGTTTGGTGGCAGGATCCTTCACTAATCACAAACACCTGAAACAAAACGGACAGAGGGAGGGAAGAGTCAAAGTGTGCTTCCCACCTCGGTCGTGCTGCTGGGGAAAAGCCACAGCTGGTGGGACAATGGCAGCTCTGAATGTGGCAGGAAAGAAATCTCTGATTTCTTCTCATGGGCTCTTCTCTGTACAGTTCTGGCACTGGAGCAGTTCCTTGCCTCCTGTTTCACCAGAAACATCCACCAAAGTAGCACAAGTTAAAGCACATCTGCAGTTACTGAGGTTTTAGATTCCAGGGACGGGGTATGGGTCAGCGCTGGTACGCACTGGCAAGAGAGCTAGTTTTGGGGTGGGTGGTCCCAAACCCTTCCTTGGGTTTGAAGCTGGCTGCTCCTGCCACTACACTTTATTTTATGGAGCTTTATTTGCATCAGCTCTTACTGACCGACAAAGACAGCATTAGTGAGAGATGCACCCCTCCCGCTGCAATGCAGGCGTATGTGGGGTGTGCTCCAACACTTCCCCTGCCGCAGTGGTGATCCTGCAGTGGGGCCTGTTTGCACTCCTGCTCACCAATGCATCTCTCTGCAACAACTCCAACCCATTGTTTCTTACTGGCCTTTTACTGCAAATCCTTAAACCAAAATTGGTATTTTCCATCTACCAGTTCCCTGCTGTTTTCTTGTCTTGGCATCACAGACTCAGAAAACCGTGGAGGCTGGCAGGGACCTCTGGGATATCTAGTCCTGCCCCACTACTCAGAGGCGGGTCAGCTACCGCAGCCGCCTCAGGGCCATGTCCACTCAGGTTTGCAGTATCTCCAAGGATGGAGACTCCACAGAATCACAGAATGGTAGGGGTTGGAAGGGACCTCTGGAGATCATCTACTCTGACCCCTCTGCTACAGCAGGTTCACCTAAAGCAGGCTGCACAGGACTTTGTCCAGGCCGGTTATGAATATTTTCAGAGAAGAAGACTCCACAACCCCTCTGGGCAGCCTATTCCATTGCTCCTTCACCCTCAGAGTGAAGAAGTTCTTCCTCATGTTCAGACGGAACTTCCTATGCTTCAGTTTGTGCCCGTTGCCCCTTGTCCTGATGCTGGGCACCACTGAAAAGAGTCTGGTCCCATCCTCTTGACACCTGCCTTTAAGATATTTATAAACATTTAGAAGATCACCCCTCAGTCTTCTCCAGGCTAAACAAGCCCAGGTCTCTTCACCTTTCCTCGTAGGACAGATGCTCCAGTCCCCTCATCACCCTCGTAGGCCTCCGCTGGACTCTTAGCTCCTCGTCTGTCTTGAAGTGGGGAGCCCAGAACTGGACACAGTACTCCAGATGGGGCCTCACTAGGGCAGAGTAGAGGGGGAGGAGAACCTCCCTCGATCTGCTGGCCACACTCCTCTTAATGCACCCCAGGACACCACTGGCCTTCTTGGCAACCAGAGCACACTGCTGGCTCACGTTTAACCCGTCACCCACCAAGTCACCCAGGTCCCTCTCCGCAGAGCTGCTCTCCTGGTCTGTACTGGTGCATGTGGTTGTGCCTCCCCAGCTGCAGGACCCTGCACTTGCCCTTGTTGAACTTCCATTTGGTTCCTCTCTGCCCAACTCTGCAGCCTGTCCAGGTCTCGCTGGATGGCAGCACAGCCTGCTGGTGTATCAGTCGCTCCTCCCAGTTTTGTGTCATTGGTACACTCTGTCCCTACATCCAGGTCATTGATGAATGTGTTGAACAAGACTGCGCCAAGTACTGACCCTGGGGGACACCACTAGTTACCAGCCTCCAATTAGACTCTGCGCCACTGATGACAACCCTCTGAGCTCTGCCATTCAGCCAGTTCTCAGTCCACCTCACTGATCACTCATCTAACCCCCACTTCATCAGCTTGTCTGTGGAGTTGTTATGGCAAACAGCATCAAAAGCTCTGCTAAAGTCAAGATAAACAATGTCCACTGCTCTACCCTTGACCACTGAGGCAGCCACGTCACCGTACAAAGTTTTCAGGTTTGTCAGGCGTGATTTCTGCTTTGTAAATCCTTGTTGACTACTTCCAATCACCTTCTCATCCTTTGTGTTTGGAAGTGGTTTCCAGGGTTATTTGCTCCATGACCTCCCCTGGGACTGAGGTAACACTGCCATGCCTATTGCTCCCCACATCCTCCCTCCTGGCGACAGCAGTGACACTGAATGTCTTGTCTATGGTATGCCCAAACCAACTGAAATTTTTTAAGGACTTTTCTGATTCAGTCACTGAATAGAAAAATAATGTTCATGATCATCTTCTTACTGTGGGAACGGAAAACTTTTCTGGTGCCCTCCCACGCAAGGGTTTTCCTTGACCACTCCCTCCGTCCCCCAGCTCCTCTTTTCCCGCTGTCCTCTTTTCATGGAGTGTGACCAGGACAACAGCCCAGGGCAGGTGGATTACTGGGGTGTTTCCTCACACACCGGGCTGACTCCAGAGGGCTGAATCCCTGCCACAAGTTCAGCTGCTATAAGGAGGGAATGCAGTGGGAGCTGAGAGCAGCTCAGAGGACAGAGTGGGAAGTACGGAGATCTTTTAAAGCTGTCTTTTCTTCTCTCCCCCTTCTCCTAATTGATTCTCGATTCTGAAGAAACTCCTATGGGCCCAACTGAACGGCAGGGTGCTGCTGTCAGTAGCCTCTCTTTCCTCCCTTTCCCCCCTTATTTTCTTCTCCCTCTTCAGGTGACAGGCACTTTTCTCCCATTATTAATGTTTTCTCTTCCTATACCCATCACAATTTTCAATCTCCTCTGTCCTCTTCTGCTTTCCATTCTCTTGCTTTTTAGTCCAAGAAGAGAAAAGGAGGGAGCACTGGCATCCCAATTATGTCATAGAATCATAGAATCATAGAATGCTTTGGGTTGGAAGGGACCTTTAGAGGTCATCTAGCCCAACCCCCCTGCAATGAGCAAGGATATCTTCAACTAGACCAGGTTGCTCAGAGCCCTGTCCAACCTGGGCTTGAATGTTTCCAGGGACGGGGCCTCCACTGCTTCTCTGGGCAATCTGTTCCAGTGTTTCATCACCCTTATTGCAAAAAACTTCTTCCTTATATCTAGTCTAAATCTACCCTCTCTTAGTTTAAAGCCATTGCTTCTTGTCCTATTATATTTGTATGTAAATATTTATCTACTTTTGTCCTGATTTAGCAAAATTTGGATCCTGCAGGAGCAGACAAAAGAGTCCCTTCTATTCCCATCAGGCATCATTGCAGCTTCACTCCTGGCTGGCAAAGCATTTTACAAGACCAATGGAAAACTGTAATTCTTTTATCCGTGCTGCAAAACTTATTTCATAATTATGTGTGCTATTCTAAAATGTATATGCGGCCTTAATCCTCCTAATATGTAGGGTTTAATATGTATAAAAACCCTGCTATGTACATCATCTCAGCACAGAATTTCAATTGCTAGAAAGGCTGAGACTGAATTAAAAAGGAAGCACTGTGCATGGCAATGAGCTCATTTTGACAGGCTGAATTAATTTTAAATAATAAGGAAGTAATTTCCATCTCACTAAATGCCTGCATTTTTCTGCAAAAATAAAACACTGTAGTCAGAAAGGTACTCTTGAGAAACGTCTCTCATAGAGATAAGTAAACCAGATAACAATTAAAAAAGTAAAAAAGTCATAATTGCAACAGTAAAAGGTTGTATTAAGTATTAATGCACTTCAAGCCCAGATGCTTTGATTGAGTTCTGCTTTATCTCATTAGCTTTATAATCACAAAAATGTCATCATCTGAAGATACATAGATTTAGGCACAGACAAGTACCTCTGGCAGTTAGACAGGGCTGTTGTAAGGATGCAGTCACAACTGCCTCATGCAAAAGGCAAGACTATGAGAAAAAAAGGGATGGGAAGATGTAGAGAAAGAGTTCCCTACACCACCACGACCACTGTCCCCACTGTCCCAAGACTTAGAGGCCTGAAAATGAAATGTTCTCTGAACAGTCATGTGGGAGATGTGGCTTTCTTTTGTTGAAGTGTGACCAGAAGAAGCAATGGTGCTGTGAGAATCAAATGTTATAATACTCATAACAAAACTGAGAGAGTGATGTTCAGCTCCCTTCTTTGGAAGGGAGGATTCACTCCTGTACTCCAGACCAGCCTGGAGAGTTTTCCTACCACCAGGCTGGGAACACAATAGGGCACATGGCACTGCAGTGATGGAGGTCTGCACCAGAGCCTCTGGGTCCACCCTCGGCACTAGACTGTAGTTTATTCAATTAACTATGCACAGGTAGACCCTGGTAAATCCATGACCAGTGCTCCCATGCCCTCGGGAGGGCTGTAACCACCAGACACTGTCCTAATCTCTCCTTGAATACTGAATTATTTTCTGCATAGCATCAGCGGGGGGTTTTAGGTCACGGGTGTCTGTGTTTGTGTGCATTCTCCTCTTCTCTAGTGTAGTCTCTGGGCTGGGGTATAGGGCCCTCTCCCGGGATATGAACAAAAATCCTCTTTTTATCCAAAGGCATGGTGATTTGAACATCCACCCAGGAGCTGGGAGATCCTAGTTCAGCTCTAATCCTTGTAATAGCTGCTTGACTGCAAAGTCTTCTTTAAAATGCAGCTTTCTTTGTCCTGTAAGTGAAACTGGGAGAAAGGGTATAAAAAAACAAGATCAAGGATGACATTGTAGCCTGGTGATGGGGGCACTAAGCTGCTGAAAAGGTGATCTCACTTCTGCTCTCTGCTCCCATCAATATTTAATAGTCTTTAAATTAAAAGTCGGGGATGTGTAGGATTGACTACAGGTCAGCATCCTCATACTTACATCTGAATGAATGAGATAGCGTTAGTATGGATGGAAATCAGCTATTAGCAATGAGCATGGCCAGTATGTCAGTAACAGACATAAATCTAAATGATTTAAACACTGTCCCCAAGAAACCAAAACAAAGAAATGGCTGCTCCAGTACAGAGACCCACACAAGCCCCACACCAGTGCCGAAACCTCCTCCAGTGCAGACACTCACTGAGACCTGAAACTGTTTGGCAAAAATCAGCCCTTTCTCTCTACGGATTTGCTCAAGGGACTTGGGAGAGACTGGCACTGCTGATCACTGAGAAAACAGCCATAAACAGCTTTCCATGCATTCAAAAGCAGCAATCACAAAACAGCAGCCTTTGAAGGATTCTGTAACTGAGCCACCTGCGCTGCCAGGAGGGGAGGCGAGTGCCTTGCACAGGAGGACGCCGGGCTCCCACCGCACCAAGCCGTCAGGCTCATTTTCAGTTTGTAGAGTTTGAGTGGCTGATGGCCAGAGCCACAGGAGTGTCCTCCTGCTCCCTTCCAGCTTGGCCCTGCCATCGAGGCATGGGAGAGCCACGGCCCGACATCTCCTCTGCTGTGATTCCTATTTCGAGGACAACTTGGGAATGGCACTAATTGCAGCTGTTAGAGCAAGATTTGCTCATCCTTTCCATTCTCATTAAAATGAAAAGCAATTTAACCCCAGGCAACGTTTCCAGATCTAGAGGAACCACATGTGAAGAGTGACCAGCAGCTTGTCCCCTTGTCCCTCAGCAGAGAGGTGGGCTTGTTTGCCATCGTGCCTTGCACAGGGAGGGCTTCCCACCGGCCGCACAGTTCCCTGTGCTGATGAGAAGCGAGGAGGAGGGCAGTCCTCCACGGAGGGATGCCTGCTGGATTTGACCAGACCACTCAGATCTCAAGCAGCTTCTTTTCCCACAGTTGCTAAGAAACCAAAACAGTCATCTTGGCTGCTGAAACAACTGTTTAGTACATTTTTTCCCCCATTTGTCTTGTTCTGGGTAACAACGGCTTTAAGCCTCTCAGGGCTTTCCCTGTGCTCCTCGTGGTGAAGAGCTGGGCAAGCACAATGCTGAGGAGGAGAATTTGTCCTTGGTAGCTTTTGCAGGAGGGCTCCAATTGCACAGATTATTTCTATATGTGGCCATCAGGAAGTTCCCTACATTAGAGTGACTGCAGCAGTTTCAGAGATGCTTATTCAGAAGTGTTATCCAAGAGATCCTTCAGCTGCCCATTCCAGCCGCTCTCAGCATGTCCACCTGAGTTGGCAGCAGCTCCAGACATGACTCTGATGAAACCTGTTGTCCAGCTCCTGCCTTACATCAGTGTTTCAAATGACAGTCCCCAGTTTATCCCTTTGCAGGCCTGGCTCTGGCTAGCTTCTCGCCCACGGCCATCTGCAGAGTGCATGTGAGCAGGGACGGTGCTGATTGCCCTGCGGGATTTTGGCTCTCCTTGCTGGAGTACCATCAGGGAGGAGACCATATGGGCATCCCCACAGCTGAGAGCCAGGCAGCCAGGGAGCCACTGAAGAACAAAACTCCACATGAGGTTATACCTGCCAGGAACATCACCCGGGAGAAAACTCCCACCCACATTTAGCTGCAATGACAGAAACGACCGAGAAAATGGACTCGGGCAAAGGGCAGGGAGCTGATTCCCGGGTCAAGGCAGAAGTAGGCTGCCGGATCCACTTTGTGTAGTAGCAGCACAAGGCATTTGCCTGTGGTTGAATGGGACTGGAAGGCTGATAAAAAAACCTCAGAGAATAACCTTCCCTGCATAAGTGACTCTGGGAATTTTGCTTCTTTATTCCTCTGTCATGTAAGGATTTTTCAGAGTTCAGCTGCATGTTCACAATTAATAACAGGTCCAACTCAGCAGAGACTTGTAGTGTCTTGGAAATGTCACCTACCAAGATACACAAATGAAGCTAAAACAACCTCAAAATATTACCTGCTCTGTGTGTTTGCTAATGGCTGCACTGACAGTGAGGGCTGGATTGCCATTCCCAGCACAACGCCTGTAAATTCTGCCGGTTCCCCCGTGGGCTTGGATTGTTTTTATGAAGTGGTTACGTGTCGTGCTTTCCTCATGCAAAACCTCCTGTTTTCCGATGGAGTTGTGGCTCTGATAGAAAGGTACAACCTTTTTTCCAGAAGCCTTGGTGGAAACCGGTGGCTATATCAGCTCATACATTTTGTAACTCTGGCAAATAAATCTGGGTGTTGTGCATGTTAGGAAAACGAAGATGTCTGCTGCACGAGAAAGAAGTGACACAGTGCTGTGAGCGAGAGTGACGTGGGCTGAGCTTTTGAACTAAGGATGTTCTGCTGAGCCAGTGCTCCTGGGAGCTCCTGCTCTGCCATGGGGTGGCCTGACAAGGCATTACTGTAGTGGTATAAATAGTGTAATGAGACAGATACGGGTCAGTGGGAGCATGAGGGCACGCCAAGAGCCAGGTCCATGGCAGCTGGAGGAGCCGGGGTGGCAGCGCACCCCAAGGAACAGGCAGTCCCCAGGAACAGGCAGGTGGGAAAACACAGTTTTCATGTGTAAGGTCAGACCAGAGGTTCGCTCAAGTCGGTACATTTTTTCTGGCAGTGGCCAGCAGTGGATACCTAGGGCAGAGCAGAAGGACAGGGAAAGCCACAGGGATGTTTCCCCGAAATATTGTACCATCCTCCAACAATCTGCAGCACGGGGACTTTGGGAGCCCAGCAGGCATTGCTGGATGTGAGGGCCTTGCAAATGTTTCTTCCATGAACATATACAGCTGTTTTGTGAACCTTTTCAGCACATACAGTCTCAGAGGCGGAACCATGGGCAAGTGAAGTCCAGGTCACACAGGACATTGCTGCCTGCCTGGCCTGAACCCGCAGCCCAAGGCACTGTTGTCAAGCACTTAATCGCCTTCGTCTCCTGAGGGTGAATCAGCAGTGACCTCACTTCTAACTCCCCAGCAGGCATCATTCACCCAGTCAGTCATTAATTTTTTAAGCGGCGTGTGAGCTTTCGGATCTAAAAGGCAAAATGGCTGGTCCCTCCATCCGAACAGCATGGCCTACAGTGATCTTGTGTGTGCCCTATGCTGAAGCAGAGAAGGAAACTTTCTGCAGATCGCTGAAACCGTTTGCTGCACCTTCTGGTAGTATTGTTGGTGGTGAGGAAAAACAGGAACATGAGGATTTCTGGTTAGCTGGGTAAATGTCCAAGTTACCTAATTGGGTTCCTCCAGACAGCTGCTCTCCTTAGCAAGAAACGTGACTGTATTATTCTATAATTGCACAGTGTTTAGCAAATCCTGCCAAAGGAATATATGGTCCCTGTTTTTTTATTCCTCTGAGCAAAATATTCATGTTTTTTTCAATATGTTTCTATCAGACATTGTTTGAAAACATATTTGACTGACTGACTGAGATTACTGCTCCTGAAAGGAGCGTGGAATAAGTCTTCAGAATGCTCCAATTAGAAAAGCAGCTCCTATCCCAACAGACAGTAAGAGCAGACTGTCATACCCTGCACATCACTAGGATGAAGTGTATTCAGCCAACTTGGATGACTTTTTGTGTTAAATGTTCTACCTGGGAAGCGATATTGGCTATTTAATGCTCTAATATGAATCCCCAGGCCAGCAATGGCAAGTTGCTACCTGGTTCACAGGCTTTTCAAGGGAGTCTGAGTGCAACCTGTGCTCTCATTCACGTGGGTAGTCTATAAATACTGCCTGCTGCCTTTCATGCAACATGATCATCAAAGGTTATGTGCAGGAGGCAGTTTTTGTAGGACTCAGTAAACTTTACCACTGTCAGTGACAGAGTTGCCTTTAAAGCTGATGAAAAGCTGTGCACTTTTACAAGTCTCTGGACCAAGATCATGGAGAGAGATTTATTACTAGGGGCATGTAAACTATGAATTAATTAGATTCTAAGCATGTGAATGGAGCATCATAATATTTTATACAAGCTATAATTAAGTAGACATAAAATGTACAAGCAATGCAGTGAAGTTATGACTCACATATATTTTGCAACATTATTGAAAACCTATTACAAATGACTTGACAATCTTTGCTGCAGGACATGATGTCCATCATGACTGACATCGGTAAAATGGAATTAGCCCTTTCAAACCCTCTAATTTGGGATGTAATTTTTGTAGCATCTTCAACTTTCAAAAAAAAAGACTGAATATCTAAAAATGTAACCCCTTAAGTCTACTGCAGGGCACCCAAAATCACCACCCACCTACAAGTACTTTGGGACATAAACTTGAATGAATTACTCTCGTGCATGCTTTCTTTAATCACCAGTATAAAATAGCTGTACTCTTTTTTGTTTGCTAACTTTGATATGTAACTGAGAAGTCTATTCTCCACTCTAAAGTGATCTACTTAATCACAACTAATTCTTGTTATTTAGAAATCTTTATGGCATCTCTGATCTTTCTAATCTGTTATGAATGTTGTCTTTAAAGAGTCTGAAAATTCACTTATTAATTACAAACTACTTCAGAGGTGGCTGCTGTTGGGCAAATAATTTTTTGTAAATCACAGATGTGAAATCAGCCGCTCAGGGAGGTTACGGGAACTGTTTTAAGCCTCACATCCAGCTCAAGCACCATATACAAGGCAGAGGTGAATGAATGTCCTCTGGATAGTGGGTAGTATGCTAAACTGTTCAATAGCGTCTGCTCAGACAGTATCTTGTGGTCACTCTGTCACTTTCCTTTATTTTTTCCCCTGGGAAAAGAAAAATAATTCTGCACATAGACATCCTGAGACACTTTGCTATCAAAATCTCACTCATAAATGCCTTTTCACTTTCCAGAGGGATTTTTTCCTCCACATAATTTTAATGTAATGCCAGGTCTTTTACAGGTATTTAAAATACTCTCCGTCCCTAATAATTTAGAATGGAGGCAGGAAACATGCAGCAGCTGTGTTTTCCCCCAAGAAAGGAACAGAACATGAACTGCAGGTCACCTGCTACAAAAACAAATGGCAGGCAAAGACTGACTCTGGTTTACTTTGAGGTAAACTCAAGCAAAGCTAATTTGGGCAGAAGCATGGCATTGATTTCTCCTCCAGCTGCCCCAGACATACTTTGTCTCCATGGAGGACTGTAGAGCAAGAGAGTTATTGCATGTGACTTGTTGAAGGCAATACCTCAACACCAGAGGCAGGAGTAGATGGGAGACCAAAGGATTACATGAAAATAGCACATACAAGCCTGATTTTGTGAAAACGGCTCAAACCCATGGAAAACTTCAAGACTGGAATTGTTTGAAGGTCTCTGTGGTGGCACTGTGGGAGGAGGTTCTGTGCTGCAGGAGGCCTGAGATGGAAGAAGGCAGCACCATGATAAGGCAGGGGAAAAGGGTAAGATGGAGGTAAGGAGTAGATAAGCAGGAAAACCCATGGCAGTGGTTTTACAGAAACTTTTGAAGGTTGGACCGTGAACTTGACAAAGAGGATCAAGGTGAAGCAGTGAAAGGATTTAGTGTGGTTCACTAGGGAATTGAAGTAAGAAATTGATTTTAGCTGTGACATTTTGAGGGAAGACAAGGTGAGCATCAAGAGGGCCAGAACAGAGAAGGTCATGGAGACTGAGGATGAAGCTATCAGGGCCTTACTGTGGGAACAAATAATGATGGATATTTTTGTAGGACGCTTTTGAGGGAATGACAGCAGGATTATATGACAGCATCAGTCTGGAGAGAAGAGGGAAGATGGTGATAATGTTGAAAATAGCACTAAGGGTGTGTGCTGCCTGGATGCAGAAGATAATAGGCTTCCAAACTAAAATCAAACAGAGTAGGCAAGTGAGGTAAGATAAGGGGGTCAGCTTTAGCTATAACTGTATAGTTATACGAAATTATGTGGCATTACTGTCCTGGAGAGCGGAGAATATTTTAAAAAACAAAGCAGACAAAGATGGAGACCTCAGGGGAATGAAAGAAATTTCCAGAAGTTTACATTGCCAAGGATGAGGATTTAGGAAGAGTGTGGACAGCAGCTGCATCAAAACAGGTAAGGGAAGCAGAGCACAAAACAGACTTTGGCAGTATGAAGGACAGATGAGAGACGCAGGGAGAAGGCAAGGCTGTCTGAAAAGCTATCCATCGTCCTGATTTTTAACCTGGTACAGCCCCCCATGTACATGTACTCTTCCTCTGTTCAGAAATGTTGCCTGGGCAGCATTTGAGGATTTGGATATTTGCCCAAAAAGTTTAGCAGATTGGCGGTGCGCATGTGCAGATCCACCCACCCTGCAATGCCTGCTCACTCGGCCCAATGTGTATTGCACACCGATCCCATGAGTACATGCCTGGGATGTGTCAGACTTGGAGGCCACAGTGCCCATGAACATGCCTGTATCCAGGAGAAACACTCCCTTTCTTTGCTGTCTTAGCAAGTTTCCCTTTCCCACATATTTGGGCAGAAGCAAATTTTACAGACAGAAAGGATTATGTGCTGGATATTGCGAATACCATTGATTGTATATATCTGTGCACACCTGATCTCAACCAGGGACCATTTGACCCATGGATTTTTAGGTGGCTGGGTTTGTCATGTCCTTGAGTTGGGCATCTAAAGTCTGTCCTACAGGGATTATATGATATTCAGCCAGAGGTGAGCACAGTCCCCACAAAGATACACTATTCATAGGGAGATGTAATGACTTAGATGAAATCATTACTTCTGCTTCCAGTAAGTTGTGTCCTGATTTAGTAACACATTCCTTTTGTAGATCATATTGTCTCTGGTGAGTCTGCTTTACAACAGCAGTGCAAACAAATTAAACAAAATTTTGATATGTTTTTATCAAAGATTTGTCCCTAGGGTCCTTTGATTTACTTCTTGAGATCTCCTCTGGCATAAACTGGATGGAAGCAATATTTTCTCCCCCTCAAAGCTGATCTGAGTTAGAACACCTCCGAGAATATATGAGCTCTGCCTTCAGAGCTGGCTTCAGGCATTCTGGGGAATGACTGCCCTCCCCTTAATATATAACAAGCTGAAGGTAGCTGTATGTCTTCATTTCAGTGAAATTGCTTTTTTTTCTGCATTTCCTTGGCATGCAGGTGGTGGTGCTCTGTGTGTCCTGAGCCAACACCAAAATGAAAAAAGCCTGCTGCCTTTTCTTGCTGGTTGACAAAGACAGCTACAGAGGTACATGCTCTCCTTGCCTTTAACCACCTTTCCCTCTCTAGTGAGGACCAAAATGAACAACACTTGACAGCAGGGAAAGATTCTTGCATTTTGAAACTTTTGTAATTGTGTCACAGAGGTTAGAGATGGGAATAACCTATTAATTACCCTTTACACCAATCCAGGTTTGTTGAAGATGGTTCTCTACAGCAGCAGGTATGATTTCCAGCACACAGTTTGATACAAAACAGAAATCTGGAATGGGAAAAGAACTGGTTCCACAGACACCAGAACAGAGTCTTTTTTTTGTCTCTAACCTTTCAGACGATCATTTTCTGCTGAAAATGCTGTGATTAAGAAGATGAGCACTTCAGGTTTCATGGTGCTAGCATGATTGTCAATAGGACTATGAAAGGGAAATGTATCTTAAGAAATAGGAAAATGCTCTTAAAGATAAGTGTTTTGAACAACTGGAAAATCCCAAAAAGCTGTTCATCGGAAAGTCAGGTAAAGCAGTGTGTGCAACAGCATCAGTCAGTTCTAGCTCAACTCACGTATAATAGCTTGCCAGGTTAATACATTTCCAGGTTAATAAGATGCTACTGATCTGTCTAGGTTTCTGCCCCTCCTGCCTGTTAAATTCTTTGAGTAGTCTGAATGCAGAGAAGGGGTATCACTTTCTGCCATTATAAAGGAAGGGTTTGCAAGCCAATGATACACAGCAAATGCAACCCTTAAAACAGCGGATAACTTCTGATCGTTTGGCTGTATTTGATGAGTGGTTCAGCTCTGGTTCCTACATACTGTGGTTCCCATGGGACTGACAGCAATCTCCTGAAACAAGAGTCCCTGGTGTAGGGCAGGCTTTGGGGTTGCAGACATCAGCACAACCAGAACACATGGGGTTCAGACACAAACCCAGCCAAGCTGTCTTCCGCAGTGAGCATGGGAGAGGACCCTGCTCTAGTATATGAACAACCCCAAGAACTTTGCCCTGCTTCAGATCTTCGTGATCTGTCTGGTGGCTGTTCATGATAGGAAAAGGTTGGAATTTTGGGGATTCCTGATGCAGAAAGTTTGGTCAGCCTTAATGTCTGGTGAATGAAGGAAGGTCAAAGGTCAGCTGAGCTTTTCACTGTTATTGACAAAGACCTTGCAATTTTCACATCCCAGGAACCTGTATAATCTTTGGGCAAGGGAGACATTGGTATTCCACTGCGCAGATTTTGCTTTCTCAGCTGTCCCATAGGCTTCTGGGAGCAAGTCAGTCTGTGGCCCTCAACCAGCAAACCACTTAGATGGGAGCACACCTCTCAGTCCATGGATTATCCTGCCGAATTTGTTAGGGCTCCTTACGGACTTCCAGGAAACAATGTGCTCTGCTGGGCTGGGTCCAGCGCCTCTCTCATGTCTCCATTTGCATAAAGCTCTCTCACATCCCTCAAAGCCATATTAATATGCTGGATGGGCTATGGACACTGCCCGGGACTGCGCTGCTTGCTTGAGTCATAACCATACTTTCAGAAATGAATGAGTAAGACTGTGCTTTTCCTTGAAGTTAAAAAGCACTGTTTTTTTGGGTTATGAGCATTATGAGTATCAGAAAGAGGAGAGATGCGCCTACACACTATTCTGGTGATAAACACATGTACTCCTGTTTACTCCCTGAATAATAAGACTTTGAGCTCAAAGTTGGCAGTGCTGGAGGGCATCAGCACATGGCTGAAAACAGCAGATGGGAGCAGAGGAAGATATGGTGCGTTACCCTTTTTGTTATGGATGGATCCCAGAGCCCCAAAGGTGGCATTGCAGTAGCAGCTTGAGTGTGCATGACAGGTTGGGTCAACTGGAAGTGTCAGGAGAGAAGACCCTCTGCAGATGACAGAGGCCAGCATAAGTATCTAGCAGTAAAGGACTGCCAGGGATTAGGGCATGAGACAAGAAATGTCCTGCTCAGGGCATGCCTAGCTCCGTGGTGCAGAGAATATCTAAACACAGGGAACAGAGGAAACCGAGCAGTGGGCAAGAGAGCCGGACAGTAACCATTTCAGAGAGCGTTGGCTTTTGATTAACGCTGCTCTTGGGCAGACAAAGGGGCATGCAGTAGCAGTGTTGACAGATTCATGGTCACCCAGGGTCACTGCGAGGAGCTGTGTGGCTGCTTGGGAAGCACAGATGGTGTCATGGTAAATCCCAAGACGTGTTCCTGTTACTGAAGGACTGTGGAGAGAAGCCACTTGGGAGAGATGCTGGAAACCAGTCTCCTAATCTGACATGGTCAGAGATGCGTGTGGCTGAAGGTTGAATGGAATTGTAAGAGACCATTTTGATCAATGATGACAGTCTGTGAATAATTTTCTGAGGATTTAACCTTCATGTGAGGGACAAAACTGTGCTGTAGGTCATTAGAAAAACTATTCCCATCATTTGCCCAGAATGACATAACAGGAGAAGATAATGGTGTCACAGAATTTGGTGAAGGATGAATGCTCTGAGGCTCGAAGAGGAAGACAGCCAAGACAACAGGGTTTGAGGAACGCAGGAGAGTATGATCCAGTGGGACATGACAGCTGACTCCGCGGACACTGCTGGAGTTGGCTGAGTATGTAATCTGGCCTGTTCTTACGCTAACAGGCAGAAGCAGCGTGCCATGGACTTACATCCTTCTGCGTATGTGTGCAAGAGAGACCTGGTGACATTCCACAGTCTGCAGCAGTTCTTCAGGTCCATCCTCTCTTACCAGCGAATTTGTGTCCTGGTGTCAGCCACTTATATGTGCACACAATTTAGAACAATGATTAATTTTTGTGGCTAAGGCTGTTAACATAATTTAAAATAACAGAATCCTACAAAAACACAGCTGGAGATGACTTCAGGAGGTCATGCAGACTGCTCCTTGTCCCAAGGTAGGCTAATTGCACCACTATCACTTCTGATGTGTTTGAATAATTTGTCCCCAAGGCTCTCCACCACTGGAAGCTCACAGTACCCTTCGGGAATTGTTCCTTCTGCTTCACTCTCCTCACTGCTGAAAAGGCTGTGGGATTTTTGTTCATCATATCTAATTTGAATATTTCTTTCTGGAATTTAAAATATGTTTGCAGGTGCTGTTATCCACACAAGGGCACTGAAAAACAAAAATACTGCCTTTCATTTATGGACTGCTCCCTCACACTTTTAAAATAAGAGAACTGAGTTGGAGACATCTCTGCCATGTAAATGAAATCACTGGGTAAACTGGGCTTCTTCCAGTGGTGCCGGGCTGGCACAGAAACCAGAGATGGCTGAGTGAGAAGATCAGCATGAAACACCCAGATAATACAAATGAATAGGCTGAATGTTGCATGGCCCAGCAGTTCTCTGCCAGATACGGGTGTCTGGGATGGCTGGTTGCAGCAATCCTGTAATGGGGGTCAGAGCATTGAGAGGAGGGAGGCAGCAACCAGGGGAATTAGCCCAATTCAGCGAATCTGAACTTTGGACTAAGAGTAGTTTAGGGGAAGAAAATGGGAGCAAAAATGCCTCATTGAGTGCTTTGGGAGGACAGACTATTTCTTGTCACAGTGACACAGCACGGCAAGGCTCAAAGGCAAATTCAGGATCCTTAAGTGGTGCTAGAAACAGATCTGTGAGTTGGCTTCTATCAAAATGATCTGTGGGACATCCATTTACCATGCACGACAACTGTGGGTAGCTGTTGGCTGTTTTGATTCGCTGTGCAGGATGGGGAAAGGTGGGTCTCCTGCCAGCGAGGGGAGGAGGTGGTAGGTTGTGAGGTGGCCCAGCTTTGCGTGTGTGTCCTGGATCCAGCTGCCCCAAGGAGGTACATCTCTTGGGGAGCGAAGGGGTCGAGCTGAAAAAGGAGCATGGTGACATTTTGGCAGGCGGGAACAGAGACCTACAGCATTCCTGTCCTGGAGCCTTGGTTGAGTCTCAGAGGCTCTGACTGCTGGCAGGAACTCACCTAGGAGAAGGAGGCAGGGAAATCACAAACCCATTACTGAGTCCCTTTCTTTTCTGCAACCCATCCCCAGCACTAACCACATTTGAAAATACGTCTTCCAGGCTTCTTTTGCAATGGTTTCAAAAAACAATTCTACCTCTGTAGAGTGTTATTTTTCCAGCCCTATTTCTCCCTAGCTTTGAGCTCACCACTGACGTTAATTAGGAATTCCTTAGCCTTGTTAGCCTGGTGGTTTCCTTTGTTACTGAGAACGGCAAAGGTGACCTTGCTCGCCAGGTGGATTTTCTCAGCTCTAACAGTCTAATCATTAATGTCTTAGGAAGAGAGGCAGGGATCTTATATCATGGGAAACTTGAGAAGAGCTATAAAAACATCACGTAGGCAGCTGTCAGTGTCAGCTGGCATAGCTCCAATAACTCAAAAGTAGATATTTCTGATAAGTCTTCCTGTTCTCATACAACACATGCTGTAACTCCACACATATTACACATATTGTGTGTGACGGAGTGAATTGATATTTTTGTTGTATGATAAGAAAATACAATAATTACCTACATATGTAACTCAGTTGCAACTGGCTGAGCTGCATATACTGAGAGTAAGAACGAGCATTTGACAATCTCCATTTTATTATCCACAAAAGTGGAACAGTGACCAATGCACTGACCTCTGGTGATCTGCTTTTAAATGATAGCTTACAGCACAGCAAAAGTTATTTTGGTGGCTTCACTCCACTCCCCACCCATACAGCCATGAAATTGCAAAACCATTGACAACTGTAAGTATGAAGTGAATTCTGAAAGTCATGTAGTCCAATCCCCTGCTCAAAGCAGGTCAAACTAGAGCAGGTTACTCAAAGTCATGTCCAGTTGAGTTCTGAGTATCTCCAAGGATGGAGATGACACTACCTCGCTGGACAACCTGGTCAATACTTGATCATCCTCATGACAAAAAAACCCACTGCGCTTAAAATATGAGCAGCTATTTCAGATGAACAGAAACCCAGGCAGGGAATAACTGAGTTATGTTTCTCACTACCAGCCAGCACCAGAAGACCTGTGTGGATAAGTATGTTTCAAGATGCTGTGACTGGTCTCACCTTCATAAGCATTACATACACTAAGATTAAAACAAGTAGATAAACACAGGAGAACAACATATTTGCCCGTAGTAGTCTTTTTTTAACGGAGTACTGTGAAAACATAACATTTTTAATTCCAATGTGGCATCTGTCACACGAAGTAAGTTTGACAACAGAAGAGTCGTCACGAAGCGTTCACATTGCAAAGGCACAGATGTGGGTAGCAGAGCCATACGCAGCAGCCAGCTGCACTAGTACCAGGCTTCTAGAAAAGGCAAACTGGGAGCTGCTGCTTGCCACCAGCAAGCACAGAAGTGTCGATAAGTGTTTCTGACCCACTGGAATTGTACACTTCAACATTTCTACAGTGGGTTTCTAAACAGCCATATCCAACAGGGCCCTCATCCTTTTAGTTTACTTCTGAACGTTACTCAAGAATAACACATACAGCTTGCAGATTTGCCACTAGCAGCTGCCACAAGCTACTGAAAAAGGCGGATTATTACGACCATACAAAACCAAAACTGGGAATATAAATATCAAACAAAACGCTTATGTGCTGCTGAACATGCTGCCTAACATCAGAAACACGAGACAACAGCAGAAAGCCATGCAATGTTTTTTGGCAGAAGCGCGCAAACATTTCGCAGCTTGTCCCCTGGATGCCATGCTCACACTTACATTAGTCTGTGTCATACTACCTTAACTTGTTTTAAGCATTTCCATCATCTGTGAGGTAGGGAGGGAAAAACAGAATAGTTAAGGTATAATCAAATGAGATCTTGCGCATCGTAGTATAATTTGTAGACAATCTCATTATTGGTAGTGTGGAGAGTGTAAATGGTTCAGGCTTCTGTCTCAATTTATCCAGACAGGGAACTTTCTGAAAGCCAGGTGAGTGATTCAATGGGTTGCTAAGGAGGCAGATGAAAAAACTAAGATTAGCAGAGGAGAAATAGTGACAGAATATAAATAAACACATAAAAAAGTGAGGAATTTTTGTGTCTTACTGCATTTTGTCTCTGTCATGACAGAATCAAAACTCCCAGTAACATCTTTTGATCAGTGGGCAATTTAAACACTATGTTAATCTGGCTACTTAAAAAACACTGGAATAAAGACGCAAAATTAAAAAACAAACCACAAATCAGAACAATTAATTAGATCAAAGATAAGGCTACATCAGTTATCATCTCAGTACGTACAGATCTACAGAAGTCTTTCTTCTAGATGAGAAATTACAGTAATAAAATAAAAATAATACATCTAGATCTTGTTGATATGTTGCTCATTGTTTTTGATTGTATTTCCAAAATCATAGGCACCATTTGGAAGACCCAGCCTACCAAATCCTTAGATGCACAAACTCTCCTAAAGGTTTAGATCTGAATGGCAGCCATGCATTGTGCTTTTAATTACGCACCCCTAGAAGCCTGCTCCAGTGAGATCCTGTGCCCACGATGCCCTGAGACAGCCCAGGGGAACCTGAAGATATTTTGGACCTCAGAAGACTCTTATCTTCAGTCACCTACTCATATAATTTATTGTGAACTTACAGTACTTTGCGTAAGTATATAAACCTGTTCTGTCTGATGAGGACAGATACTAAAAGTCGCCTACAGCTGAAGGATTTGTATTGAGAAAAAATGTGTACTTGCACGTCTATATATTATACTGCTGAACAGCTAAAAGTCTGTAACAAGCACGGAAGAAACAAGAGTCTCTCCTGAGGGAGTGGCAGAGTAATCAATTGGCCTAAACTTGTGCTATTTGAGAGGAGCCTCCAAGGAGGTGCTAAAATAGATAGAATTTTGAGAGGCTATCTGAAAGCAATCATTTCTTAACTAAGAATATAGACCAATGGTTCCGCTATCACTTCAAAACATTTTCTAAAATAACTTCAGGTATTTAAAGTGGATTTGACATATAAATCATAAATAGCCAAAATAACATCAGAGTTGTAATTTCTAGCTGGGTCTAATGCAGAAGAATTGTAAAATACAGCAGAGAAGTAGCTGGAAATATCTAAAGGCATTGCTAAATGACTGGCATGTCCCTGGTGAAAATAATCAGTATATTAGCTTTTCTAAAGATTCACAGCAGGCAGTAAGGAGAAACAAAGTTTGTGTATGTGTGTGAGTGTATATATAGGTTTTTTTTGAAGGAATTTGCTGGGTTTCTGTCTTTCTTGGAAGCTGTGACTGTATACTGGTACTGGAGTGCCTCCACTGGCTTGTGTCCTGCCATTATTTTGGCAACGAAACATGGAACAGACAGAGGTGCTGAAGGATACGCACGCTGGTTAAGTACCGAGATACAAAGCAAAGCAGCTGTCTCATTTATAATGCTGGAAAAAAATGAGGTAAAATACCTTATCAAACAAGTGATATCCACAGCATTTTACTTTTTTCTCTATTTTATTTTGCCTGTCCTGCACTGTGAGAGCCAACAATCAGAAATTTGCAGCAATGTAATTGTGCTTGGCTCCCTGCCGCCCTCTGGCACATCCCGGCTAAGTGGAACCGATGCTGTTTCATGCACATTAGGCAGCAGTTGTTACGATTCAGCAGCATTACACCAATTGGATACACTTGGGAAATACCCTAGGAAAGCTGAGACCCTAATCAAGCACTGACAAAGGCTCCCACCCTCCCCATACTCTGCCTTTCCCCAGACATGTGAGCTTTCCCCAGGATCACCCAAGGATGTCCCTGCCCGTCCTGCCACCCTGGACACGCCGGCCATGCAGTTGCCAAAGGACATGGGATGTGCAGTCCCAGCCCTGGGATGCCGTGGAGAAGACCCAGGGGACCTCAAGCACTTATTGCCTGTCCCATGAGCCTTTGTTTAGGCTTGTCATTCACGTGGAGATGAAGGCTTAGTTATCACTCAGTTAGCATAACACATATGTAAGTAGAGCCAACCTCACTGCTCAGGTTTCCTGGGGGATCTGCACAGATTTATTGCCCCAGGCAACATCTCCTCTCTGCAGGAGACTGTCCTGTCACCCTTCCAGTTAGGTACATAAGTATCATACAGCCACGGTAGGAATCATTTTGGGCCCTTAACTGGTTAATAAACTATGTCTTCCTTTGGGCAGAGGTAAAACACTTGTCCTTCCATGAGTTCCTCCTTGCAATCTTTCATCGAGGGATGTACCTTGAGCTTTAATTTCTGCATCAGTTCGTACCCCGTAATACACAAACAATGTAGGTTTCTAAGCAGGTTAAGTACGCAGCTGGTGGCTGTCTCCTGAACAAGTCCGGTCGTGGGAATGACCCAGCATTCGGTGGTAAACTGGGAAGACTGATCTGCAGTCACTTTTCTTAGTTAAACCATGACAATGCGCATGAGATACTGGCAGGCCTGGGGCCATCTGGGGATGTGCCCACACCCGTGTTTCAGTTCGGATCAGGAGAACATTTCTGAGGTGAATTTCCCATTTACTGTGCTTGTTTCAGCTGATAATGGGCAACCGTGGGGCCAAGCGGGAGCTTGCCTGGAATAATGTCCTCTCTCCATCATGCCACTGGCACAGACATCGGATCTGGAGCACAAGCCGTTTCACCCTGCAGCGCTGCTCCTATTGCTAAGGCAGATGCTCTCTGAGGGAAGCCTGCTGGCTTGATTGATCCTGTTTCAATCAATGCGAATGTCTGTACGAGCAGAGTTGATAGATCTGGCCCTCAGTGGCATTTACTCTACCATATTACCTAGCATATAAATCAGCTGTTTGGGACAGTGGTAACGGTTTTGATACCACTGTGAATTTAGGGAGAAATCTACTGAAGTCACTAAAGAAAGTCCTCATTTACAGTGGAACAACTGATGTTAGCACTTCACTAGTTTTATTTAGATGCAGCCTTGCTCTGGAGGTAGTTTAAAGAGATTCTTCTGTCTTTTGGGATCCTTGAATTATAGGTCTACAGCAAGAAGTAATCAAGTTTGTTATAATCCCTTTCTTCCAAAATATCATATACATGTATGAATTATGCATTTGGTTACATAGTTTAAAATTTGCATGTCACATTTTGTACCCAGTGACAAAATATTCTTTTAGCTTTTTTAGTGGTTATGGTAAAATTCTCCATGATCTATACCGCAAGTAGTAATTTTCATCCAGAAGTATTGAAGACGTCTTGCCTATGGCAATGAACAGGTTTTAATACAACAATAAAGCATACCCTGTCTTCTTAATTAGTCTCCATTGATTCAACATGTAGATTATTTACAAAAAGCCTAACACAACGGAAAGGAAGAATAACTAACGCAATGGCTGTATTCCCAAGATTACATGCAATTCATCTTTACTAAGACAGTTGAGCCTCTATAATCTCAAGGCATTTACGAAATAATGGGGAGAAAGCTTTAGGTTAAGCATATTTAGTATAAAAAGTATTTGTTTAATTTGTTTCTCAAGATGAGATTCTCCTATTCTTGAGGGAACAGGAAAGTGCTCGCTGAGTTAAAGCCACAGATATCTTGCAGTAAGATGTAAGAACCCTTGTCAGATCACTAATGGAAACAATCTTTACGATGCTGAGATTTTGTAGCTTATAATTAAACATCACTGTCCAGCCCCTGTAACCTGTATCATCCTCACATGCCCTATTTTACACGTCACAGCAATTAATGAAGCTTATAGTATATATTTAGACGAAGGCTTTCCATCAGGAGTTGGTGATGTAGTGACTCAGCAAGGCATTATCAGAAGGTATTTGCTAGTGCTAAGGCTTTGAACACCTCTGTGGGGGCTAGACCTGTCAGATTAATACAAGGGGTTATTTTTGTAACATCCAGAAAGCTTCTGCCGTACATCACACTGCACTAGCTGCTTATTTTAGATGACAGCAATTCATACATTTGTCTTGAACAATACAGTCTTTAGCATTTTTTGGGTATGTACATCTCCTAAAATGAAACTTTCCTGTGAAGCATTCTGTAGAAGAAGGGCTTCCAAATTGAGATCATCAGAGGCGTTTTCATCAGGCGCTTCAAACCTACCAGTGAATTAACAGCCCACGTACCAAAGGTAAGTAGCAGTTGTGGCGACAGGCTGTCTGGGTATCAGGGAGTACTCCAAGTGCGTAATTCGGGACTACATGGACGTCTGGATTTGTGTCCTGCTCTCTTCTGCTGTGTTGGGGTTCAGCCCTGGCCAGTGCTGACTGCCTCTTGAAAGAGTCCATGCTCTTCAGCTGATCTCAAAGGAAGCTCAAGTCATCTGGCAGTGGAACGAGTCCCTTCAGTCATAATAGAGCAATACTACTTGTTCATATTTGATCAACGGTCTTGTTTTAATGCTCTGTCACTTCTTTTGCTGATAATTATTGTGAACTCTTTTTTGATTTCTGTAAGCATCTTCCCTTTAAATTCAGCCTTATTACTGCAGCCATTATACATATATAGTCTCTAATCTCAGAAAATGAAACCTTGCCCCCTTTTCCTTCATTACTCCTCTCTGTTTCTAGTGAAACTTCTCCTTCCCTGTGCTCACCCTGCTCACCGGCACCTCTCCAACCAAATCTAGAGCTCCTCTGTCTTGTTTGCCCATGCCAATGGGAGCATCTTTCTCCGGCACCTCATCCACCATGATCTTTCCACAGCTGGAAAGTAGTCTTTTATTTATTGTGTTCATTTTTTTCTCCCAGCAACAGATAGCTCACCCTCTTTCCCATCCTTTCAGTTGTTTTAATTCTTGAAAATAACTTGATGGAAATCCATCGTTTTCACTGCGGGCATTGATGTTGGCTCACACAACTATGACACGCACAGCCTGGTGCTGGCAGAGGGACTGTGCCTTACTTTCGCTTGGCTGTCCTTAAATCTGCCCACTGTGTTTGGAGGGTTAGTCTGAGCCCGTGAGCTGAGCATTTCACCCTGACTCGTGTCTTCTTCCATGTCCCTGAGCTGATGGGGCAGAATCTGACTGTGAATGTGTGAAGCAATGGAAGACACCCGTGAGATCCCAGCTGCGTCCCCAAGGTCAGAATCAAGGACTTCCAGCATCTTCTAGAGAGATAATGGAAATTACCACTGAAGACAGGTAATTTCATCAAAGATGTCATCATTAACACTTGGCTTCCACAATGTGCTCTTTGCGTGTGTAAATCTCAGAAGGATATTGTTAAGGAGGTCACTGTTATTAACTCTAATGGCACAGCGAAGTGACTTGGAAAAGGTGACACTAGAGCCAACAAAGGCACTGAAATAGCAGTGGGCTTTTCTGAGTCATGGTCTGACTCTCAGCCCTCCTAACCCCCGCTGCCACGGGAGCTGCCCTCCCTCTCTCCCGTTCCCTGTTGCCCTTCTGTGGTCCCATATCAGCTGCCCATCCTTGCTCACCAAGCACTTACCAAAGTGCCTTAATTGGCATGTGCTCCCAGGTCTCGCTTGGCAAAATGTAGCTGTGTCTGCACTTTCCTAAATGGGGATGGATTAATTGCATGCTTAAAAGGTTTGCTGGATGGAGACCCGCACTCCAGAGCCAGACCTACCTTCATTGCTGGAGCCTGCAGGGAGGAGGAGGAGAAGGTATTCTTCTCCTTCTCACATGCTGGCTGGGAAAGGGATGGGCAAGTGAAGCAGAGAGAGCGCTGACTTGCTTTCTGCATGAGAACAGGCAGTGCACCGCTGTCAGCAAAGCAGGAACCAGAGCACGAGGCTCTGAGCATCTACTCGGATCCCGGAGCACCCTAATAGCAAGGCTGAGCTGAGAAGTGTACCACATCTTAGTAGTTCTGTCATATTATTTAATAAAAACATTTGGAGAAAAGTTTTCCCTATTGGCTTTAGCAAAAAGAAATACCTAAAAACCCCAAAACATTTTTTATGCAGGCAGCTATTAATAGTAGTGGTAATATTAGTTGTATACTAGGATAATTGGTAGTAATAATAATAATTGCCTGCATAAAAAGCATTGTTGGCTTTTTAGTAGGAATTGAGTATTAGTAATACTAATATTTTCATTTAAGTAGTTCTTTTGTGTGCAAAATATTTTAGAGATGTTATCTAAGTTGTACAACACAGGGGTGCTGGAACCTCCATTACCTAAGCTGTTAAATGTCCTTTAAACTATGGAATGAAAGCACAACATTGTGCCTGTTATTATAAGAACACAGCATTTAACACCCTATTGAAAAGAAAAACGGTACTTCTTAATTTTTTTCCTCACTGAAGCTTATTTCCATTCCCCTCAGAGAAGCAATGAAGTCTGGACTTAATCTGTTTAATCTCACCTTCAATTTTCATCCCTCTATTATCATCAGTGCATGATTTTTAAAAGATCTGTTCCCAAAGTTCTTTCCCCCATCAAAAGATTTGTTTCAGCTTCTGAGGTGTGCACCTTATGCTAAACTCATCTGTGGTATTAAGGACAAAGATCTCTTTGCTAATTCACCACAGTCAACAGGCATTTCCATATTTATCTCCATGGCAGCTGGGTGATTTTAGTTCCTTTCCCTTTTAAGTTGCTTCTTTTGTTTCGGGTCTCCCTAGACTCCCAGCATCACTCACAGCAGCCCAAGCAGAGGGTTCTCACCATGGCAGCTGTAACAAACACTGATTTGTTTTTGTTCAGCAGCAAAACCAGAATAAAAAAAGATTTCTATCAACCTTCCACACTGCAATCCTGAAAAATTTAATTTCAGATCAGCAAAATACACAATATGAGGGACATGGTATAAAAGTAAATGGAAAAAGCCCAGAATCATGAAGCAGAAGAGTCAGATATGGCAGCTATTCTTCCCTGACCTGGTACTCAAAGGAGAGTCTGAGGTCAAAACCCCACTCTGCTACACGCAGGGATTTGAGCCAAAGCCCTTCTTTTACTAGCGGTGTTCCCTAGCTCCAGCCAGAGGTCACCTGAAATAAGATGTTCTCCAGCACCCTTGGTGTGGATATTTTACTTTTCATTGCAACTGTAGAAATGCTCAGCAGTCGATAGCAGAAGAGCACATGTTTGAGTGACTCTGCAGCCTGGTACAGCCTTTGGTTGAAACAGCACCGTTGGGATTTAGCTTGATGGTAATGGCTGTTGAAGCCATTTACACAAAATTAAATCATATTGAAAGAAGAGATTTGAAACACCTTCCCCAAAAGCTGTTGGCAGTGTGAAGGATGAGCAGTGGCTGCCCTGAAGTAGGGCAGTGGTAGCTCTGCTCTCCAGGGAAGGGAGGGCTGGAGCCACATGTCCTGCACCATCATCAGTGCACCTGGGAGGGAAGAGGGAAACTATCACCAAGGTCCAAGCTATTAATCAGATAAGACTATTGCTGAATTTGACCCAAATTCATAAAGAATTGTTATGACCCCAAACTGCATTTTTTATTACTAAAAGAACTAAAAATTTTGCTGCTAAATGATGCTCACCACCTCTGAACATCAGTCATACATACTGAAACCACCACTTTCTATGACAGCCCATGCCTGTAAGTTCTACCTGCACATGCAGGAGGGCTGCTGGTGAATCCTTCAGCTCCACCAACACAGTGGTCAGGACAATATCACGATCTCGACTGCTTCCCTGCAATCTCCTTGCCACTCGAGCCCCAATGTGAAGGACCTGCACATTGATGCTACTTCACTCTTTCACCATTTTAGGTTAGAAAGTTCCAAAGCTGTATGGCAGCTCTCTGGTACGCGTTATTATTATTGTATCTAAATCTTCTTTAAATATTGGGCAGACTCTTTTCATAGGTGAGTAGTCATTTCAGTAAGTGTGGCAGTTGATTTACAGTTTGTACTTTGTACACTTTCTGTAGTGAAGCATAAAATTGAAAGGCTTATGTCAAATTCATTCACACATGGACACGTTCAAGAACAAATTAATTTTAAAGCACTTACAGGGTATATAATGTTTCTATGTCATGCTTTACAAATCTATAAAGTAATTTGTAACATAAAGTCTACTTTAGAAGACAGCTGCAGTAGAACAGATAACAGAGCGATTTCAATCTGAAACACCCCAGTGCTACATTCCTCCAGATATCTGCAATTCAGATCTGATATAGGAATCATGAGTAATCAGTTTCTAAAGCAAAATTGTTGTACAAGGAAAGGCTCTCAGTGCAATGTCTTCTTGCAAAACCAGGGTATTCTAGGACATATTAAAATTTCTAACCATCAGTATGCAGCACACTAGATAAGGGTCAGATTCAGATCTCAAACTGGTATAAATCAGGAATCACAGTTATGCAGGACCAGAATAAACTCATTTAGCCAAATATTGGATAAATGCCATATGTAACTGTAATAGTAGGGCCACTGTAATTAACTTCAAGAGATTTTCCAACCCATGAGAACAGATGTCTTCCCGCTGACATTACTGTTGTGGTCCTTCTCCTCTGGATGACAAGGCCAGCACAGGGCACCTCTGCACAGGGCGAGTGCCTCCTCTGCACCATCCAAGTGTGGATCCCTTGGAGGCCCATCCAGCACTTTACATTTCAGAGGGCCACCAGCTTCCATCTGCTTTCTTCATCAGGAGCTGGAAACTTCCAGCACTGCTCAGCACTGGCCTCTCACTGCACGGGGCCAGGGGACCCAGAAACCTTGTGGACCACATGTCGCTGGTCACAGAAATGCTCCTTCTCCACTTGCAGAAGCACTGTGCTTGTAAATTCCCCCATGTTGAGCACTTATCATTAGCAAATGTGGTAGGCAATCATCAAAAATGTACAAAGAGAAGTGGTGACCCAAATTCAACCCTGGGATGAGCAGCTACAGCTCCCCTGAAATTGCAGGCTGGCGTGGACAGGAACGAGTGCCGAGTCTAGCAAGCTGACGGCCAGCTGGCATGTCACAGCTGCTCATGCTCCTCCAGGCATCCTTGTGTCTGCATTTTTTCAGGGGCATTCCTGCTCTCTCTGCAAGCAGCAACTTAATATACTAAGAGTATGAGGAGTGAAATACGCAGCAATGGCTGCGAACTGCTGCCGTGCTCCTCTTCCCACTATTCATCCCACTTGGCTTGTGTATGGCATCTGGGTAGCTAACTCCGTACTTTGGACACAAGTAGTGCATTCACTCATCTTCTCAGGAGAAACAGAGACATAATCAGAATTTAGAGTGACTTCTAAAAGGTATGTATTTCAAAGGCAAAACTGCAACATAAAAGCATTCAGAGAAACTATAACCCAAGTACCACAGTGTGCAGAAGGGGGAAGGAAAATATCATTCTTCGTAACACTCAGTGGCTGCAGACCAACAGGTCCAACTCAAAGCAGCCTTTCCTACTCCACGCATCAGAGGGAAGAAGCCCTAGTTTCAGGTCCCCCATGCAGGGAATTTTGAGATATTTATAAAAAATGGAACAGCTTCCACAGCGCAGGGTGATAAAGGTCACACCAGCATAGCTGGGCAGGTAACCAGTCATCACAGCACAGTCACAGCCACAGCGACCCGAGGAGAAACCCCAACTGTGGGGTGATGGGACAGACACACAGGCCAGGGGATGACCCCGGCGCTGGGTGGATGCTCACGCATCGCTGTGCCTTGCCCCTCTCTTTTGCTGAATGCTAGGACCAGGTTTCTCACAAGTAGCTAATGATTTTGGGTGTGTTAAACTTCTCAGGGCAGGAACTGGTTTTGTTGGATATTCTCTTTCTGAAAGTCAGTTCAGACCGCGTCTGCAAAAAGTCCTTTTTAAAAGGTTAATTGCTGCCAGCCTCCTGCACCACTTTCTTCCTTGCAGCCCCACAGCAGCTGTGTCGCTGACACGCGAAGGGAGAAAAGTCCTTATTCCAGCAGGAAAGGCTGAAAAAGGAAGAACTATTAGTCTGAAATTCTGCGATGAAAGAGGAAGATTTCAAAGGAACCCAAAGAAAACTTGCATCCAGCTCAGTGGGAATGCCTTAGGTCTAGACTTCACCTATTTCTCTGCAGAAAGCAAGTTAGTGCTGCAACCTTAACAACTGCTTTAAACAAAGAGACTCCTAAAATCTGCTTTATCATCAGAAGGCAACGGCTGGCAGCCAGGAAGCCGTGGGGTGCTGGAGGAGCCCCCTGGCACAGCCCCATTGCAGCCGCTGCCCCGCTGCAGCGGGGCGGCAGCTGTACCGAGTGCCGTGCTGCCGAGTGTTTTGCACACTTCTGTTTGCAGCTGCTAATAAATACCCATAGTGTTAATAATTTGGGCTTGAATCTTCTGTGACTTCTTGCTGCCTTAGGTTGCATTTTTTTCTTCAGAGTTTCAGCACAGCAGTTCAGCAGTTTTTGAGAACCTGTATCATTGCCTAAGGAGTTCCTGACTCCAAGAGGAGACCAAACTCATAAGCTTTCCTATGTCTGTCACTGTAGTACTGAAATATTACATAAACATTATCTGGATGGATTTTTTCTGAATTTTGATTGTGAAAATCAGTCATAAAGACCTTGACAATCAAATGCCAGAGTAGACCTCTCCCACCATTTCTGTGCTGGTGCAGAGTGTTCTGGGGCTGTTTGTGCCCTATGGGTTAGACTCACAAAGTGGTCATAGTGTAGTGCCATGACGCTGTAGCACCCACCTTTCAGGGATCTAACCCTTCTCAAGCATTCACAAAGCATGATGTAACAGGTAGGCAGCTTGCAGAGTGAGGGGAGAGATGGGTTCCTAAGCTTGGGGTCCAGGAAAGCCAATACGATTCAGAAGGACCATCTTTGCCAGATGATAGAAAATGTAAAGGCCAGGATGCATTCGAAATGCAAGCCTGCTGACAACTGCACAAAATGCAGAAGAAATTCTCAGCTTTTTCTGGCTGCTGGAGAGCTGCTTCTACTCAAGAGCATTTCTGTGGACCCCCTCTGTTTCCTGTCCTTGTATTCCAGGAAGGCAGTGATTGTTCATCCTCCCTTCTACTGTACGAAATCTTCCCAGGTGGCTATCATGATGCAAAGTCTGCTGAGACATCTCACAGCTCCCCTGGACACCTTCGCAGGGCCAGAAGGGGCCCAAGCTTTTAGGAGGGAATGCTCCCTGGAGATCTCAGAGTCTCCCTTCCATGCCTAAATAAAAAACTCCTACTGGCAGGTCTCCTCTCTGCGTGGGTAAGGGAATCATCATTGAGTAAATGCCTATGTTTGCCCAGAAAAATGCTTATTAACAAATTACATTTGTTTCTCTCAAATGCTGTCATAACTTTCTCAGTGAATTGATGTGGAGGGGTGTCTCTTTTGAACATTGCGCTGCTAATGAGGCAGGTAGGGCACCAGGGTAAATAAGCACACGCGGTGTGCTCTGCTGTTATGGCTGGAGACTGCCTCCAGCTGCTGAACTAACACAGCGATAGTGAAGCCTGCAGCCTAGACAAACATTTTGCTACTGCCCCAGATTTCAGGTCAGCCTACGAAAAATGTGGACTTCTGTTAATATAAAGGACTTTCTAAGGTGTTTGACTTGATATTGCAGGGTATAACATTAGCACTATGTAGGTTTACTAAAACATATAGGAAAGAAAGATGAAGAGCTGCTTTCTCTAAGCACCATTTGCCAATGAGTTACCATCATTAAACAGAGGTGTTCCTAGCAGGGATCTATAGAGATTGTTCCTAGACCTAAAACTATTCATCTGCAGTGCAGATGCTACATTAGATCATGGCTGATAAAATCTGTAGCTTGCACAAGAATCAATGTTATGTTTAAATGATGAAGAGAAGGCAGCCATATGAGACCTGTTGCTTGGTCAGCCGGATCTGCTGTTTTTAAGTACAGCGAGATACGGACTTCAACTCCACGGAAGAAGAAATAATCACTGCTGTAGTCAAATACTATTTTTCCTTTAAAGGATTTAGAGGCCAGACAAGAAGAAGATGAAACCTCAAGTGCTCTAATAGCTGGGAAGGCTAATGAGACCTTGGATGGCTAAACAGGGATGCTGAGATGGAGGCAAGAGCCAAGGCAGACGTGTGTGGGCTATCTGCAGTCTTAGTATCCACATATCACTGACGATGCTGAAAAACTGGGAAAGATGCAGAGAAGAACTGCAGAAGTGGGCCAAGGGCTAGAGAAGGCACCTAATGGGGGGAGAGAGATTTAAAAAGCACTATTTGTCTAGCCTATAAAAAAGAAGATTGAAAGGTCTTGATTACAGTAAATAACTATCTTCACAGGAAGAAAAGAGCTCTTTAATCTGGTGGAAAAGGATGAATGTTGAAAGCTGAAACCAGATATATCTGAAGAGGAAATTAGGCAAAACAAGTTAATAGTGAGGGTTGGAAACAAGCTGCTGAGGGAAGAGAAGGAGTCCGTAGTGCTTGATGAAGACGTCATGATGCTTTTCTGAGAAATACAGTTTTCTTGTACATGTGCTGTGTTTCAGTCCATCACAATACAGGCACAACTGGATGAGATTTTAAGAGCTATGATAAAATCTAGTTGCCTCTTGCAGCTTCCAGCTCTTGGACCCTGTATGAGTTGTCTGGAGGTGCGCAGGGGTGTGCATGCCAGCTGAGGGTCTGTGGAGGGAGAAAAGGCCCCTGTTTCCTCTCTCTCCCCTTCCAGCAGGACAGTCATGCCAGGAACCAGCCCAGGGATTTGCTCCTAAAAGCCTGGCTGGCTGTGCTTCTGAAATGCCTGGCAGCACAACGAACCCCTTGCTTGTCCTCACTGAAACCCTTCCTAAGCAGCGGAGGGGATGGCGGGGCATTGCAGGGACGAGCGTGCTGGCTCGCACCCGTCCCCAGCAGGGCGAGCGGCTTGGGGCACTGAGCAGGCTGACATGACTCCTGTGGGTGATGCCTCCTGGGGATCACCCATGACTCCCTCCAGTGGGTGATGCCTCTCTCCTTTTGTTCCCGATTATTTGGGAACAAAACCTGTCTCCTCATTCTGAGAGAGTTTTCTGTGTGAAACTCAATACTTCTTAAAAGAAATACATTTCCTCCCCCCTTTCTCTCTCCATGTCCCCATCATCCACAGAGATAAACAATTATTTTTTGCCCAGTGGAGCAACAACATCCTTCAAATGCCTATTAGAGGGCTTCACCCTCACTTAGTTGGTGAGCTCAGCTGTGCATGCTCTGTCTGCGAGCCAGTCCTGCAGCCCAGACCAGCCACGCTGTCCTGCAACTGTGCCTTTGCGTCCAGCAAATGGCTTCTAATATAATTAGAATACTTTCAGTCTGCATCAGGATTGAACTCAACAGGGCTAAAAGGCTGAAAATAAGGTGGGTATGATGTCACCTGTGGCAAAACAATAATCACCACCTTCTTTGAAGCTGGCTGTATCTATATTTTATTCGTCGGTCTCATAGCAAGACGCTGGCAAAAATTAACTCCCACACTTGCCTTTGCAACAGGAAAGTGACTGCATCATGGAACGGTGTTTCAGGCTTCCACATATTTATTTTTCACAAAATGCATCTCTCTAACAAGAGGAGAGCTAAACTGCAAATAAGCAGGGAATGCTAACACCCTATCTGACTAGATTTAAGCAAGAAATTTTTTATGATGAGAGTGGTAAAACCCTGGAACAGGTTTCCTGGAGAAGTGGTAGATGCCCTGTGTCTGGAAACGTTTAAGGTCAGGCTGGACGGGGCTCTGAACAACCTGATCTAGTTGAAGACGTCCCTGCTCATTGCAGAGGGGTTGGACTAGATGACGTTAAAGATCCCTTCCAACCCAAACCATTTTATGATTCTATGAGTCTATGATCATGGTGCTTCTAGACTTTTTCAGAATGGAGAATCCTTTACTCAATGTTTAAAGAAATGATCAAAATCTCCATACACTTACTATCGAAAAGCAAAAATCTGAACAGTGCTAGGAGTGGTGGAGCAGCACTTGGAGAAGAAAGACATGTGGACTGTGGTTGAATCCGCAGTGCCTGGGACACTTGTGGATTCAGCCCTTGGAGGGAATAACTTTCCTCCAGCTCGTGAATGGTTCCCAAAGAGTAATCTCCACTGACAAGCTGCAGATCACCCATGGATGCTCAGCAGACAGTTGCCTGGTGTCATAATGATGTAGTATGAAACTTGGGATCCTGCTCTCTCCCCAGCCCTCACACTTTCATCCAGGACCCTCACATGTTTTCTTCCCATGACTTTCCAGGGAAAGCAGCTGCTGTAGCTGCTCCTGGGATGCAAGAATGCAGGTAGCTGAGTTACAAGGGAAAAAGCTCTTCCTTGAGCAATATCATTCACTAATGTGTGGTTAAACACAGAAATATTTCCTGATTTTTATTCTTAAGGAGGTAGAGAGGGAATAGACAGTAAAACTAATGAGTCAGTTATGTGTTTCCAAAAGGATGGAGAATGCGTTATTTGATGGAAAACTGGAAGGCTTGATTGCACTCTCTGTCATGAGCCTCTATCAGTTTGGCTATGGTATAATCCATTGACTTTTCTATTATTGTCCTAATCAAACAATAAGAAGTGAAGGGCAAATTAGACCCAAAGTCCACATTTGCAGGCAGTTAAAAGCATAGTATTTTGGCTGGTAGAGATGAACATTTAAATCAGCTGATTTAACAACAATTAAACAAAACCTTGCTAACTTGTACAATAATGAAATCAATAGAGAGATCAGGATAAAATCCCTGGAATTGCCTAAGAGAAATGGAGAAGTGGAAATTAAAATTAATGACAATTACACCCCCACCTCCAAACCAAAACACAACGGTTCTCACAGAAAAGAGCCTTCTAGGGCAACTACTCCGCAATAAAGCAGAAGACAGCAAAACTTATGAAGACATTAATCAAGGTACAAGTGAAAAGAAAATGAAATGCTTCGGGGCATAGAGATGACAGGAAGCATATCTATGGCAATAAAGGATGATCGAAATCATACAGAAGGAAATAAAACAAAGGATACACAAGGAAAGGATGTAAGAGCTGCAGAACATCTACTCTGACAATATCGTCTTTTGCTCTTGCTAAAAGAAAAAATCAATAAATTCTGTGCAGGAAGAAAAGCTTATTAAAGAATTGACTGTCCAACTGGATACTCCTGTTGGCAAACACATTGCTCGGTGTGATATATGGACACCAGGGTCAAGAGGTCGTTCACTGAAGTGATCTGGCTTCATAAAATCTATATTTGCAAACAGCCGGGGCAGTGGACCCCTGGTGAAGTTACTGCTGTCAGGTGATTTCTGTTCATTGCAACACCGCGAGTTCATTTACGGAGCAGTGGAAGGGTTTCAGTCGAGGGAGAAGTGGGAGGAACTCTTGCAGCTTTGGCCCTGCGTTCGGCAGATCCGCGCATGCCCGTGACCAGCCATGCCGCAGCACCTGCCCCGGGATCAGTGAGGGCTGGTGACTACGGTGGTCTGCTCTGGGTCACCAGCACCGGTGGCTCACTCCCTCACCCTGCTCTCATGACACGGAGCCTGGCAGTACAAATGGGATGAAAATGTAACACTGTAATTCTTTATGTGAAGAAATGGCCTAGCCCAGCATCAACAAAAGACTCATGAACCCTAGAGTCATAAATGTTTGGGTTGGAATGGACTTTCAAAGATGCTCTAGACCTACCCCGCTGCTGTGGGCAGGGACATCTTTCACTAGGTCAGGTTGCTGAAGGTCACCCTTCATTTGGCACATACCAAAGCAACAATAAAATGCCTTCTTCAGAGAGACCCTGTGTTTCTCCCACTATCAGACAGCAAGCTGTAGCCTGATTCAGTTTTTGCTCTGCCTGTTGGCTACATTACCAGCAGGTCCCTGGTCCCATTAGCATCAGCCCATTGCTTCCCTATGTCCCCTGTCCCATCATGTCCCCAGGGATTCCCTGTGGGTCGGTGGCTTCTCCTCTTCCCTGCAGTGTTATTGACCCCTTTTTGCAAGATGAAATGCGGAGCTCACCTGTGGACTGTTTCCTGGCAATGAGCTACCTGGTGACCGCAAGAAGGTGAAAGGAAAGGGGCTTTCCAGGGAGAGCAGTGGACTGTAAGACTTCAGGAACATGCATTTCATCCATAACACAAAGACACCAGTGTCCCACAGGACCAGGTCACAAACCCAACGCCCCAGCCTCCCCTCCGTTATGGGACCTTCTTCTGAACCGAGTTCACAGGATTATACCCCATGGCACCTCAAATACGTTTCAATGTACCTGCATCCCCCTCACTGCACAGTCTCCTGCACGGAGGGGTGGAATTTGGTGGACAAGAGATCTGGAGATGGCAGCCATGGAAATGTCACTTCCCACAGCCAGGCCCTCCTGTAGCTTCCCTCCTCCCCTGTGTTTCTTTGCCAGCATAACTTACACCGCAGTAAGATTTCTGTGTCTAACCAATGCAAAGCATTTGCATTTTATTAAGCCCTTCTCACATTAAATAATGTCTTATTTGGGTTTTCTTTTTGGAGTAGATATTTCTTTAACTTTTTTAAGCATACTACATATTTTTTTTTTCCTTTTGAAGGGAGATGGGGGTGCTCTGCCTCCTGGGGGCAAGGCTGAGATCCTGGATGCTCATTTGAGACTGATGGGGAAGCAGCCGTTGAGAACAGGCCGTCAGCGTCTGCAAATCCCCAGCTCCCATGTGTCCTAAGTTTACTGCTGTGGATTGGGATCTAAACAGTTGGACTGTTGGACATGGGAAAAATGTTTTTCTGCTTTTTTGTTAGAGTTTTGGGTTGGAGACAGCAAAATGTGTTTTTTTCCTTTTTCTGGAATACCAAGTGCTGGATCAGGCTTATGAACACTTGGAGCTACCTGTGCTTCACTGCAGTCTGAGGAATGACAGAGATCAGACTACACATTGGCCCTTTGGTTATTAAAAATTTAGTTAGAACTGTTTTCTCCTTCCCAAATTAATGTGAAGAAAATCTTGTCGTTTGTTGCCTGCAAATCGTGGAGAATTTTTACATTCCAGCACATTTTCTTCTGAATGCTGACAGATTAGAAGAAAGTCAAAATGATTATGTACATTAATAATAGAATACACACATAAAGATAACCTTGAGGTGTCTAAACTTGGTGCATATTCCTCTAGATTGTTGTTAGCTTTTGTATGTGAATGGATTAAAACCAAGAAAAATACTGTGAACTAGATTTAAATGTAAATATTTTTGTCTAAAAAAGAAAAATAATTTGTCTCAGTAAGTCAATCATGATTTGTAAGCAGTCTTTGTTTTCCACCATCAAAAATAGTCTTTCTATCTGCAAGGAATGCATTTCTAACCTTAAATAGCTGATACTATTCAAATTAGTCTGAGCTTAGCAAAACTCTTTCTTCCTCAAGTCATAAATTATGTGCTTTTCTAACAGAAAGTAAAGTTGATTTTGCTGTGCCCATACAGCATCATCCCCTTGATATTAAGTTTATTTAGAAAGAGAAACAAAAGTTTTTCTTTTATTTCTTCTAGAAAGAAAAATATTTGAGGAAAAGAGAAAATCAACAATCCCTAACAGGGAAAAAATGTCTCCACTCACAATTTTTTCATTTTTTCTGCATTTTTAGTTGTGATCAGAAGCAGTGCTCTCTATGATCTGTGCATACAACATGCTTGTTGAACCATGAAAACCAGTGGAAAGCAGAAGGATCAGTGGCGGGCTGTCTCCTACGTCAGCCATCCTCACCGACGTCTGCTGTGCGATTTAACGATCGGCTTGCTCAACTACCACATATCCTCAGGAGCACTGGAGTTTTCCACAAGAGTCTCATACTGCGAAATCACATCACATGCAGTGGAGCGGCTGGGAACCCTGCTTGAGGTAACCCATCAAAAGCGAAGTCGCGAACCCAAGTGCCAGACATGTGGTTTGAGGAACTTATTTTCCAAATTTAGTTACATCACAAAGATGTACAGAATTTATCCACAATTTATTCAGGTGCCAGAACTTTTCCATTATTTGCCTACTGACACAGGTTAAATCACTTAGGACTGTATTAAATCGTCTTACTTAGTAGGTCGAATATATAACAGGGTCAATTTCTCTGGAATTTGATTGATGTGATGCCAGTGAGGAAGTTTGCCTTGTAAAGTTACGGGAGGCTTAACTGTTGAGCTTGCTATCTAGTCTAGGTATAGATAGGGAATATTTAGTAAATGGCACAATCTAAGCCTTGAAGAAATTGTATTGGGGTGTTCAGGAACCAAAAAGGTGAGAGTTTGGTTTTAATGAAATCAGTGCAATCACACAGATGGATCTGGTCTGGTCTCAGCCTGGTGTAGTCACTGCCACCTACACAAAGGCGTACTAAGTCAGTGGAGAAAGACGTTCTTCAGACATTTCTCTGCAGAGATACTGTATGAAAATAGTTTGAGCTATTACTTCCGGAATGACAGATTAATCTAATTTTTGGGCAAAAGCAGAACTGACACTGATGGATGAACAGGTTGCAGGAGAGACTGAGAGCTGGGTGTTAACTCTATTGCTGCATCCGAGCCGAGAGAAGACCTCATCGTCCAGCACTGACGATTCAGCAGAGAGCAGATATTTAAGAAAAGGTCCTGCCCTGTTTACTTAAAAAGTTGGCTCTGGGAATGTAGTTTGCTTGAGGGATGCAGGATCAAGCCCTCGGTTATGGCTGCAAGGTGTGATGAGCTCACCCACTTCCTCTCCTGCCCCCGAGAAAAACCCCTTGGCAAACAGGGATCCCCAAATGAAGTGCTGCATTTCTCATTTGAGGAACTGCCATTTGAAAGCTTTCATTTTTCATTTTTCTTTGTAACAATATATTATCAGAGGTATTTGATGCCTAATTTAACTTGGTTTCCACCTGTCATTGTGTTTATTAAATGTCTTTGTCTTTCCATGAGGCTGATGCAACCACAACATCTTGCTCTTTGGCTTAATTTGCAACTACTCATCAAATTTATTTTTCTAAATCCAGGCCAGCCTGTTATAACATGCTTAATAATTTACAGTTTTCATTGTCTACTGCCCTTGCCCAAAAGGCTAACTATTTTCTTTGGCTCATTGGGAGCCCTGCTGAGGAAAAGTCTCTGAAAACTGCCACGGTCAAGAGGAATTTCAGATTAAGGTTTACACTGTGCTGTTATTTAAGTAAACAAAGGTAAATTCCAGCAGAAGAGATGAACTTAGACCACATGCAATGTGTATTTACTGCAGGGAGGTAGAGCTGGAATGGAAATCTTCTGTTTTCACTGCCAGGAGGGACCAAGCACAGGCAATGTGAGAGGCTGTGAAGGAAGACTTACCAGAGGGTGCTGGGATGGGTAAAGAAACAGCAGAGAGAGCAGGAAAGGCCCCAGTAGCAGGGACTTCTGCAGCATACGGAGCATTCACACAACATGCCAGAGCTGTCTTCATGCTGGGGCCCCAGGTAACGTCTACACCAGTAGATGAAAAAAGGCCATGTCCTGCTTTCTAGTCCTGAGGGCAAGTGGCAGAGTGCAGTGTGTATCTGTTCTTGCCTCCCCAGCCCTGCCTCTCTCCAACCCCCTCCACCCAAAATGACCTCCCTCCTCCCTAATGCCTAGCCGTTCTGGGACATGTTATCTCCCAAACCTTGTCCCAGACATTACTATCCTGAATGAGTCAAAACTGGGCTGAGGAATGCATCAAGAGTACGCTAACAGCCTAGACAGCCGGGGACAGTCCTTCAGCCCTTGTTCATGTACAGTTCATTAATACAGATGTAGCCAGGGAGCCCAAACTAGCTGTGGAAGTCGTGTTTGCCTCTCATGGATGAGTTGGATGATGTGCTTTTGCATTTCCATTTCATTTACACTGGGAGGAAGGTTGCGGAACTCACTAACTGTTTGAAAAACAGGAATCTAATCAAAACCAACCCTCCGGGCCAGTGGATGAAAACAGGTATATCTAGATAGTAGCTCATTGCCAGACTGCTGTGGATATCTTGTACTCAGAAATCTCAGATGGCAGCGAGCACTTAAAAGTGGGCACCTGACGTGCATCCCATGAAGGATGAGCTGAGTCTGTGCTCTGCTCTCCATTGACAAGTACTGACTAGATCTCCCTTGGTACAAGAGCTCAGGTACCTCCAGTGTGTAGACATCTACATGCAGGTGTCTTCTTCTGGATCTGAGTCCCATCTGAGCTGTGCTAGTGGCTGTGTTGTCCCTGGCTACGCTGCTGCAGAAGAGGCATACTGGGGATGCAAGGTGAAACCAAATGAAGATATGCCTACCTTGCAGCCATCTTGTAATGTGATTGCAGCTTGCAATCAAGGATAAATGAGGACAGCTGTGGCCTATCCTCTGCCTTGCCAGACTTACAGCAGTGCAGCTGCAGTGATGTAGGTGTCTTTCACCACTATTATCCAGCATCCAGAGGCATGTAGTTGCAGACAGATTTAGCCTGTGCTGTTACTTCTCCATTGCTGTGCCTGCACAAGCTAGCCTGATGCTAGCTCTGGCCCTTCTGCGTGGAGTTTGCTTGCATCTCCACAGACATGGACCTGTTGGAGTGGGGCCAGAGGAGGGTGACAAAAGTGATTCGAGGGCTGGAACACCTCTCCTAGGAGGAAAGGCTGAGAGAGTTGAGGCTGTTCAGCCTGGAGAGAAGGCGGCTCCGGGGAGATATTACTGCAGCCTTTCAGTACCTGAAGGGGCCTACAGGAAAGCTGGGGAAAATCTTTTTTAGCAAGGCCTGTTGTGATAGGACAAGGAGTAATGGCTTTAAGGAAGAAATTTTTTGCGATAAGGATGGTGAAACACTGGAACAGGTTGCCCAGAGAGGTAGTGGAGGGCCCATCCCCGGAAACATTCAAGGCCAGGTTGGACGGGGCTCTGAGCAACCTGGTCTAGTTGAAGATGTCCCTGCTCACTGCAGGGGGGTTGGGCTAGATGACCTCTAATTCTCCCTTCCCACCCAAAGCATTCTGTGATTATATGATTCTATGATCTCTGAATCGCAGTGGAAATAAAGTCCCCAGACTGGGCTGAAGAATTGGACTCCAACCATAATTCAGATCTCGTGATCGTGTAACTCAATATTTCTGCTCAGGTCAAGTAGGGAGAGAAGCAGAGCTGGCCCCACTGGATGTGTGAAGCACTGGCCAAGAGCTGCTTACAGCTGGTGTGACGTGTTTGAAACCAGTGTATGGTCTCCGTATACATACACCATGTTGGGTACTGCTGTCTGAGCCTTGCCTGAACTTACGGGAGATGTACTTTAGTCAATGCGAGAAAAATACAGGAGTGTCTTATGAAGTTCATTAAAATGTGATTGAACTGTGAGAAATGGAGAGGAAAAAGAAACAGCTTCTTGAACAGAGCAGCCCTGCTGTGCAGGAAAGTAAAAGTAAAGCCCAGAATGGAGTGGGAGATATATACAGGGAGACACCAATACAGATATTTTAAAATAACCGTACGGAATGAATGGTAAATGAAACTGCAAAATGAACTGTAAACAGAACAAATTTACATGAAGCTGAACAAAACCAGGGAAGTTAGAATCACTGTCTTTATCTTGTGTGAAGGTTTTATTGTGCCTTCAGGATAAAAAGGAGCTTGAAAGGGTTATATATCTCATGAAACACATCTGCTGAGCTTCTAATGGTTATGCTGCAGGTAGAAGACATTGCTTATCAAGCCTAAATAATGTTCTCTCTTTCACATATAAAGAGGAACTGTAGAGTCTGGGAGTGGGATTCCCCAAAGCAGGCTCATTCTGGAAAAATACCTACTCTTTCACTGCTGACAGGGCTGGGAGCCCACAACTGATTCTGCATCAATTAGGCTACTGATCTGCTGTTAATCTATACACAAATCCTGTGGGTGCATTCATATTCCTTTGTGCTTAGACAGAAATAAAGCAAGATACAGCCAAAACTAATAAACTATTGATTTCTGTTCATTGTCTATGCTAGTGATCGTAATGAGACTGTTTCTTGGCAAGGTTTGGGATAAATGAGCTGGTCACATTCCCTTTCACTCTGGAAATGTCCCAGGGCTTAGAATTTTCTCAGGTGAGTTTCGTGCTTACAGAAAATATTATACTGACACCCCTGAAAAATTAAGTTTTTGTTTCCAAAGAGCAGAAACATGCCCAGTAGAAACAAATTTATCTGCAATTTCCCATCAATAGGCTGCCAGATATTCTCTGGAAAACGGGATTTTCGGTGCAAGAGACTCAGCTCCCGTGCCTCATGTTAACAGCAGAAGGGACATCCTCGTGCCTTCTGCAGACCCTGCTCAATGGAGGAAGGTGGCAGCTGTGGTCCTCACCGTAGGGCACCTAGATGCTACACGGCAGAGGATGTACCTGCATATCTGTGCTCATGCTCTGCTGCCTGGGCGATGGCCTCCAGCATCTTCCCCTGATGGCACTGGAGCTTCCACCGACATCATAGCCCAGCCTTGTCTTTGTCTTCCCCATCTTCCCTGGCGGCACCAAATCCCACAGGCTGTCTGTTTTCTGTCCAGATTTCTTGGCACAGCCCTACTCTATAATTTCCCTGCTGTCTGTACATATTCACAACTATCTATTTGGTTCAAGCCCGTGACAGACAGGGCTGGATTCAATCCAGTGAATCAGCAGCTTGACTCACCCTTAATGACATGCCTTTTCCAGGTTCTCAAGACACCGGCACTAGATCTTGGCTATAAATCTTTTGCTATAGAGCAACCATGCTAGAAGGAGTTACAAAATTCTGCTCCAGGTACATGGAGCACAAAATAGTTCTTTTTAACATCTACCCATGATGTTCCACATTCCTGTTCATCCAAGAGTAGAACAGCATCAAGGGGTTTCTCACAGGACCCAATGGGGTATCATACCATGTATTTGGCAGGTTTGACTGCTACCCCTCGATGTTTTTTTGATAGTCAGTTGCCTCGGTGGGTTTAAAAATATTTTAATTGATTCAAATAAATTCACATCATTTCTGTAATGGTTTTAAATTGTGTAATTAGTGTAAAGACATATAATCATGTAATTAGGCTGTGTAATTACAATGTGTAATAATATTGTAGTGCTGTTATATGCATCTTTTTTAAACACACAGGGAAAAAAAAGCATGCATATAACTCCGTAATCGTGAGTCCCAGAGTGTCTGTAAATATTTCCTTATGTATCTTGCAGTTTTCCCTGTGCAATCATGGAAGCTTGAATACAGGAATATACGCCATTGCAAGGCTGCCGGGGAGACACTGAATAATTTTGGAAATCAGCTCCATTAAATTGTGTGGTGCCAACATGAAATGGTGGTGTTAGGTGGGGCATGTCTGAAGGCAGATGTTGAGGAAAGATGAGGGAATTTAGCCAAAGACGTGATTATAAAGCGCACTTAATTCCTGTGTGGATGCCCTCACTGCAAAGGATAATGGTGCTTTTATCACACGGCCTAACTCCTTATCTCATGGTGGAAATGGAGTAAGGCACTCAGATGCACCTGCTTCGCTGAGACAGGGCAATGTGTCTCGAAAAGAAAAAGCTCATTGCTGTTAAGTTTCATGAGCTCCCAAGTGGATCAGACAGTCTGTTCCATGATGATGAAAGGTGTTCCACAATTCACAGAATTAAACTATAATGGGATTAATAGTTAGTAATTACTGACTCACTTTGAGCAGTTCAGGTGAATGTCTCCAATGTTCATCTACATTTTACTCATTTTAAGAAAAGGATGGTAAATCCCCAAACCAGACAGGTGTTGCAGGTTTGCATATGAGACATCCTTCAGCCCCAGCTGTGGAAACAATACTGTGCCTGTCACTGTTTTTTTACAGAATTAAGGAACAGTTTACAGAATGTATCACACCCTTGATAGCTGATGGACATGTTAATAATGCCTTATTTAGATTTTGCTGAAGCATCACCCAGTTTCATTCACAAATTGGCATTGTTGTTAAGTACAGTGAATACAGCATTTAATGCCAATGTTGGAAGGCTTCTGTGCAGTTACCTGAGTGGAAAACCCCTCCTAAAGGTGCCTCAGATGAGATTGCACAGCTGGCTAACACCTCCTCTGCAATACGTACCCACCGCTCCAGGATGCGCCAGTCTTTCCAAAGGATCTGAGATACATTTAAGGTCAGCAAACAGCTGCGCCGATCCAGCAGCTTGTTGCCACCAAGATGAGGTTTGACTCTCCCTCTCTCCTCTCCCACCCCAACCTGCAGACTGTGTGCTGTGCAGTAACAGCCTGCGTGCTGCCAGACCTTCCAGGACATTTCTGTCATCCGATCTGATCACTGACACAACAGGAATGTATTCACTTCTTTTTTGCTCTGTGAGCTCCAGCATGCAGCCCAGCAGCCACGAGGCAGGAGGATGGAGCCTGCACCGGGGGTTGAGGTGGGGAAGGCAACTGGCCCTCCTTCATTTGGTGGTGACGAGCTGTTGGGTCAGCTCTTATACAGTGCACATCATTAGTACGAGCATCCAGGAAAGCATTCAAAGCACCCTGCTGTGCCACAACACATTCATTGCTAATGGAGACTACATATTCTAATGGAGACTAAAAGTGTCTATACAAAAGATAAATAGACTTACGATCTAATATCCTTATTTTAATTCACTTACTAGAATGAAAATCTTAGTTTTGTGTTGCTTCTGTGTTAGGAAAAAGCTGCTTCTCCTCTCTCAAAAAGTGAACATAACAATGGTTCAGACGAAAAGCCACACTGCCACACATGAAAAGTGATCAGTTTCTAACCAATTCATACTTTTGTGTTACTCAAGAAGATGTGGATGGAATGATACATATTATAATGCTCTTTCAGGCTCTTAAAGACTGAGTTTTCCAGTGCTACTAAAACGTTAGCCGTACAGACAGCCTGCAGTGAAATCCAGGTAAACACATTCAGAGAGAATTCTATCAGCGAGAGACGCCTGTCTATCTGCCCACAGAGCATGAGAACCCCCAGGGCTGGAGGCACCTCCTGATGGACGGGGCAGCATTTTGTTGAGAATGTGCCTTAAAACGGTCCATTCAGCTCCTTTATCGGGACAGCCTCATAATCACGGAAAGATGTAAAAGCTGGAGACAGAGCTGGATTATCCGGCTCCTGGCCAAAGCGCTCTGGGCAGTACTGGGGCGATGGTAGATGCTGGTGCACAACAGCACATCGCAAACTCCATCCCTAACTGAGCCGGGAGCAGAAACGGCTGCTCGTGGAGAAACCCACTCATTTCTTTGCCTGACAAACTGACCTCTTGCTGTCTTGGACCAAACACCTGCTGCAAAACTGCATGGAAACTCTATAGTCAATTGGGAGAGTGGGGAAAAACTTCTCCAAGCAAATGTTTTATTCACCGAATTTAGCTCCATGATTTCTGCTGGTGGTTTCTGTGGTAATAGGGTTTGATTTCCGCATGTTTGCTGTTCGCAGCTCAGCCTGCTTGGTCTACTTGTGCTATTCTGAGCCACTCTGTCTTCTGCTCCCTACTCTTACCTGTTCCGGGAGGATGGTTCCTAACTTCATGTGATGTGTTCTTCTTCCCAATTAGCTATGTGAAACTTTCAGAGAAAGCAGAAAAAAAAAGTCAAACATTTCTAACTAACGAGGTGAAGTCTCACAGGCAAAACCTCTGCACAACTTGCAACTTTTTTGGTCGGCCTTTCTCTTTCTTGGAATTTGCTGTGAGTTAGCCAATGGCTTATATGGATGCTTGTAGCAAACAAAGACTGAGATATCAAAGCGACTGCATGAGTTTTATTTGTATGCATGTTGGTGAACACTTCTTACTGCCGATCTCCAGCAGCTCAGCCAGAGCAGTTGCTAGAGCAGCTGAATTTCTCATGGCAATCACTCAATGCGCACAGGTCCTGCTGAACCCACTGATCAACGAGGCACAGAATTTTTTGCCTGTACAGTACAGATTCGAGGGTTGCTGCTTGCATAAGTGAAAAAGCAAAAGCCCTGAGCTGACCAGGGCACAGAGGAGCCTGGCGCAGCATTGATGAGCACATGGAATAATGAGAGCAGCACTCAGCCCCGGTTTGGGATGGTTTGGGATGCACAGCCTGCAATGCCGCTTGGCCTCGTCCCTCTGAGCAGGGTGAGATCTGTGCCGTTCCCTCTTTGGCTCTCCCTTACGCTATTTGAAGAAAACAGCATCTCCTTTTAACTGTCTCTGACAAATGTTTCATGAGAGTTATTTTTAGCAAACTATATTTTACAGTAATATGCACTTTTATCATATCTTCCTCACAAGGAACTCCAACCATTTCAGAAGTGTTAATTGAAAAATCCTTACAGAAGATGGCTGGAGGCAAGCAAATAGTGCTGGAGCCTCAGAGGAAACTGAGGCACAGAGCAGTTATGTGCTTGCCCAAAGTCATACAGAATTGGAAATAGTCTTTTGACTGCCCACTCTTCTGGTCTGGCCTCAAGCCAAGGACTGATTCCATCCTCCTCCTGTTCCGGTTTCACAGAATCACAGAATCACAGAATCACAGAATGTTAGGGGTTGGAAGGGACCTCTGTGGGTCATCTAGTCCAACCCTCCTGCTGAAGCAGGGTCACCTACAGCAGGCTGCACAGGACCTTGTCCAGGGGAGTC
>Ga0065711_1003352_pt1 | contig 82041 bp, 40 predicted proteins | sample Hoacrofraction12_FD_59098 | JGI IMG/M metagenome (GOLD analysis project Ga0065711, IMG submission 59098) | Hoatzin crop microbial communities from Cojedes, Venezuela - Epithelial fraction 12 v2 (version 2) | ecosystem: Host-associated > Birds > Digestive system > Esophagus > Crop | place...
ACCGAACACAGCCGTTGTCTCTGCTGTCCTCCGGTACGAGCGCCAGGCTCAGGCACTCCCTGCAGCCAGAGACCTGGACACCTGCGTTCTTGCGTGGGGCCTCCGTCTGGGTCCCCACACTCCTTCTAGCGAGAGCTTTACCACGGGTGGTAACCATGGCTAGAATATCTCCTGGATAGGCGATGCCCACTACTTGAGCTGCACCCTGCCTGCCGCCTTCCCCGCTCGCCCTGCCCGCGCGAACTGCTGCGCCGCTCCCGGGCTGCTGCGCCGCCTCTGTTTGCCGCTCTGTTCGCCCGCGCTCCCTGGGCGCTGCTCTTATCCGTGCGGGGGTTTGGCCGCTGTCACACTCAACGCCACCTCCGCTGAGTCAGAGCTGCCGCTCGTTGGCACCTCTCACTGTCCCGCTCGTTGGGGGGCTGGGGTCTCCTCTCTCTCTCTCGGCGCTTTTTGCCGCCTCGCCGCTTTTTGCCGCCTCGCCGCTGCGGTTTTGCCACTGGATCCATTAAGCAGTATTTTTCTGTGCTCTGTCTTGTATTTTTACATGGTTTATTGCCTAAAAAAATATTATCCTTGTGTTTTTTTGTTGTTGTTTTAGGGGAAGACGGTTGCTGTTTGTTTGGTGGCATTTGTTTTCGGGGTTTTTTAACCTAAAATGGGAGCTATAATAGGTCAGTAGACAATGTCAGAAATACTAAGTTGATCCGGAAGTTCGGAGTCTGCTGGTTTTGAGATCATCGTCTAAATATCTCTCCTTAGACATAACTATCTAGAAGGAATGCATACCTCTGGCTATGTCAGGAGCAGCATTAATTGGATTAAGTCCCCTGGAGTGAATGAGAAAGTTGAAGGCTCTGGTGTTGTGTTTGGGGGTGCAGAAAAATGCAATGTGAGGATAATACATGGACTGCTTTAAGTCACAGTGGGCATGTGGGGAACTTAGCGTTGCTTCCTGCTTAACAGAAATAAACGTTCAGTATTGTTTAAACTCAGCCTTGGAAACGCTCCTTCCAGCACTCTCACAGTGAACATACTCTTCACAGCCACAGGAGATCATTGCAGCAAAAACAGTTTTCAGTTTCAGCTGACGATTGCAGTTGCCCAACTACATGCTCGCCTGGTTCAGTCAGATGGTGGGGATGAGCGTGAAGGGAGAACAAGCTGCGCGATGGCGGTTCAAGCCTTCTCATCTCCAGAACCACGGCCTGCGCCTGTGGAGTTTGCATTAGGCTGGGTTTGGCTTTCAGCCTGAAGCCTGAGCCCAGAGGTCTGTCAGCCACTGCCAGGAGCTGAGCAGCCGGAGACTGCAAACAGCAAATCCGAAGTTGTACTGAAGTGCATTTCCATGGGAAAAACTTCAGGAGTCTGCAGTTCCTGTGAAAATCATGTTCAGAGCCAGAAAGCCAGTTTCTCTGACTGCAGGTGATGTGGTGACCCTGTGGCTAGTTGCTAATACGAGGCGGGTTTTAATGTTAACTGTTTTGAAGGGTGGCATTCGCATATTGCTGTCTGTGGCCCTGGCTGTAGCAAGTCGGTGGCAAAAGTGTCTTTGTAAGTAACAGCTGCAATTCTGGAAGCACAACAGCTGTTATGTTTTTAACATTGTGTGTTTATTATGTTCATGTTTGCTTGCTGAAAGTCGTTTGGATAACTTTGCATCCTTGCACACGGTTGCTGGGTGGCAGGCCCTGGCCTGGCGTCGGAGCTGTAAGGCATGTGCGCTTATGGTGGGGAGGGCTGTGCGCGGCTGGGGCGTGCTGCGAAGCTGGGGGCTCTGCGGGAGTGCCTGCCCGTCTGCCTGCGAAAGCAATGGAAGAAAGGGAGAACTGCAGGCGCAGAGAGGCTTTGTGCCCCTCCAGCTTTGCTCTTGGGAGAAGCAGCCCTTTTCCTGGGAGAGTGGCCATGCTGAGCTCGCTCTGCTGGGCAGCAGATCCATGGGGAGGACGTCATCTTTCTGGCACAGAGCAGCACGAACCTCACGTGGTGGGCTCTGCAAAATATGTGTGTGTGTATGGGGTAGGTGGATGCTTTGCTCAAACATTGCTTGAACACTTTGGTTTTGTTAGCTGAAGTTTAATTTCACATTTCAGAGGGGAAATTTGAATGGAAATTTTAAGGACAAAATTCATCAGTGTGGTGTAGGGAACCTGGTTAGACATATCCGTGAAATCAGTGAAGTGCTTGCTCAAGTGTGCACTTAAATAGTTTTTGCTGAATTGGGCATGATGGGGTATACCAGATTAGTTGGCAGAGGCTCTCCAACTTTTACATCTTCTTTGTATTCTGTATCATGCTGAAGCATCTTTAAAATTTCATTAGCAGCTCAAAGTTAGAAGGGTTGAGAGGTAAAGAAACTGTCTATAGTCTGGATCAGGAATGCACTCACGTGTTGAGCAAGAGCAGTCAGATCTGTTACTGCACTCTTGAGGGACTCCAGAGCATTCATTTTAAGACTATATTAGAAAATAATTTCTTTTTTTGTTACCTGAAGAGTCACTTTTTAGCTTGACTCTTCACTGCAGTATGTTGCATCCATATTTGAAGCACAACAACTGGCTTAGTAAGCACTAGCACAACCTGAAGGATTTGCCAGAAGGGCCATATGTGAACAGGTTTCATCTCCCTCATCCTGAGCTTGAGGAGACCAGGTGCAAGCCTGGTTCAGTCTTGTAGTCATGTAGGCATGTTAGTGCAGGACTAAAGTGAACCTCATAAGCCCTGTTCCGAGCAGACAGATTAAGTCTATCAGAACGCTTGTTCCTTGAGTGCTTTCATCTGGATTTGAATTAACCTAAGAAGTCTTTCAAGCAGCACACTTTGTATGTATGGGGGTCAGTCATATTTTGTGTCTCTGTACAACTGACTGGAGGAGTGTTTCAGGTCTGAGGGCCAGAGGAAATTCTCAGAAAACAGAGCAGCTTCAGCTGTCATCATCTTTCAGCTCAATGTGAATTGATGTGACGGTCACCCACCATAGGGTGCTTCACTTAGTGGCCTGCGTTGTATTGCTTTAATAGGGCAGTGAGTATTGCTGGGGGGAAGGGGGAACAAAAGATACCTTAATACAGATCTTGCCTTGCTTTTGCTAGTTGGTTAGGCTCTGCTACTGCTGCTGTAGAAGAGTTTGTTACTTTCCCTGTTGCAGACAACCAGCTGTCACCCCCAGTGACCTGGGGACATTCGGCATGAGCTGCTGATGCTTAAGAAGGACCTTAAGCAGGGTATCAGAAAGGATACTAAAGACGGTGTATGCCACTGGCTAGACATCTTCCCTTTGCTGGGGTCTGTGACTGTTCAGACTGTACTCAGGCTTAAGGGCTTTTTCCAACCATGAGAGCTGGGACTATTATCTAGGGCAAATTAAAGACCTCTCTTAATCAACTGCCACTTTGTGGATTCAGTTGGGAATGAGACTTGATAACCTCACACTCAAGAGAGATGTCTTTCTCTTCTGTGATGTCCTGTCCAAAGAGAAAGAACCTTTTGCCTAAGTTCCCAAAATTCTGAGGGGGTTTGGAGACTAGGCTCTACTGTGAGTGGATGTGATTCCTTTTTGTAACTCTTTCCCTCCACTTGCATCTCTTCCTCAGTGGGCTGCAGTGAGACCAAATGGAGGGACAGATCTATCTACTGTAGATTGCAAATGATGGATTTCAATGGATTTTGAGTGAATAATGTAGCTTCACAACCTATTTTCTGTCCCTTTCCTCCCTATCCTTCCTCCCAAGTGATGGACTATTTTCTGCTACGTAAAACAGCTTCACAAGAGATGGTCCTATGTATGACAGCTTTGTGGGTAACAAGCCCTTAAGGAGTGAGTGAGAGATGTGACAGAGGAGGAAATTGAACCCAGGTTTTCCAAAGCCTGGCCAGTACTCTTACTGCTAGGCTACTGAGTAGAAGGGCTGAGGGAAAGTGAGGACCGCTCAAATGCCAATAAAGCATCCATGGGGTTTTAGGTTACTGGGTTCCTGCAGCAAGGTAGGAAACCGAGCAGAGAGCTGAGTGCTAGTTCAATTCCTGGTGTGTTCAGAGGCGTAGTGATCTATGTGTGACCTTGTGCAAAAGATTATTGGTGTATCTACCATTAAATTTCTGATAGCACATAGCTGACAGCTACAGGTAGACTCCTTGCCTTTTTTTACTCTACAGCTAAAGCTGATGGAAACAACATCCCTTAATTTTGACCATTTGTTCTATGTATATTTCTTCTGACCGCAATGCCTCATAAAAATCGCTCATTCTGTAAATGGTCTTAACAGTTGATTTAGTTTAATGTAGATTTTATAGATCTCAATATATGTTAATTTGTAGGCAACAAGCATCTAGGTACCTATTTTACCTTTTTTATTTTATTTAAAAAGATATATGTTAATTTGTAGGCAACAAGCCTCTAGGTACCTATTTTACCTTTTTAAATTTTATTTAAAGACAGTTACAAATGAAATATCTCCCATTGTTAAGGTGATTGGTGTTAGCAGTTAATGTGCGACATTTACTAAAATGGCCTCAAGTTGCATCAGGGGAGGTTTAGATTGGATATTGGGAAAAATTTCGTTACTGAAAGAGTGGTCAGGCATTGGAACAGGCTGTCCAGGGAAGTGGTGGAGTCACCGTCCCTGGAGGCGTTCAAAAAACGTGTGGATGTGGCACTTCAGGACGTGGTTAAGTAGACATGGTGGTGTTGGGTTGATAGTTGGACTTTATGATCTTAGAGGTCTTTTCCAACCTTAATGATTCTATGATTCTATGAAAATGCTGAACATAGTTACTTAGACCAGATATATTCAGTTACCATATAATAATAAATACTTTAATAACTTAAAAGTCATTTTCTTCCAGACCTTCTTGTGTTCACCTATTTGACCTTGGCCAGTGGATGTTAATTGCAGCAATAAACAGTCTACAAGTAGTGGTAAAACAATGTAGGAAACTCTTTGGACTTCTTGGTATGGGATTGAGATGCCAGTTTGGTTTATTAAGCCAGCAGAATTTCCCTTTGAAGTCCACGGAAAAGGCGGCTAGCTGCCTGATACAGAGCAGTGAAAAGTTATTTGTAGCTATGTTGCCACCAGAGTTAGCTGATTGATGATGATAAACATGCTGGGGGCCAGTTCTGACTTTGTTTTGTTCTGATTTTTCTTTAGTGCAGTTTGACCAAGCCAGAAGTTTGTTGAATAGCTTTTCTGGATGTTGTGTAGCAAGAATGAGCAATTTTTTCTGCCAATATTACTCATTTTTTAAGAAGTTATCACTTTGACCAGCCTCGTCTAGCACCCAGTTCTGAGCCCTGCTCTATCTTCTGATGCTCAATCCTAGTAGGCTTGTTTGGCAGGTTAGGGAAAAAGAGGAAAGACGATCGATAGCATTTATCATCATATACTTGTGTGCGTGTGTCCCCTTTGTAGCATTCGAACAGTTGGAGGTAATTGATTGTATTTGGCAGACCCAAATAGTACCTGGTGGCTTTTGGCTCTGAGGTCTTTCTGAAGCTCCAGGAGTTCTTCCACAGGGCAGTCCACGGGTTTAGTGCAGATCTGTGGTGGTGGCAGTACTTTGGAGAGTGGGTGGAAAGTTAGGCTGGGGAATCGGTGTTTCTGCATTTGCTTGTTTTGGGAAAGGACCATTTTATTTCCTCTGAGGAGACAGCTGCAGCAAATGCAGCAACCGGAATCTTTCAGACATCCATGCAGATGGGAAAACCCCCAAGCCCCACCATCTAAAACTTAACCATTAACATATTTCAAATACTTTAGACTGCCTTTGAACTCCTCTATGAAATATTACAGCTCCCAAAAGCAAGCTACAAAAGTCCTCAAATATGTTACGAATTTTGCTTGGAGAAATGTGAAATGAAGGTGATATTGGGGGGATTTTTAAAACAAGAGATCTCTTTGTGAGGAATTTATCATAATTGCTCAGATTTAGGAGTGGAAGAAGGGCACTGGGGGTGCTCAGCAGTGAGATTAGTTTAAGCTAGTTTTTCCCTCGTAATATTTTTATTTTCAGTGACAGCCTTCAAACTTTCACTGGAGGAGGTATGTAACCTTGAAGTTAAATGGCATGTTTCCTAGCTGTAGGACCAGCCGAATGAGAAAATTGTTACCCAAATAAAACCTTCCTTCATACTGCTGTCCTTGCTCCTTCTTCCATGCACATGATCTGAAGGTTTCTACCAGCAGAACTAACCTTTTGCCTCCAAGTACTCTCTTGTTGCATTATCTTGAGGAAACTGCCAGCATGAAAGCTGAAAGCCATGTTTCTAGCGTGACTGAACCCTTGAAGGGATTGGTATTTGTGTCATAGCAATCGAATAAATTAATCTCTGCAGTGCTGTGAAGGCTACAGGTTAAGAGAGAGTTTCCATTCAAGTGTCACACTTTAAATCTCGTTGATGTTCTTACACTCACCTGTACTCAACTTGTCAGAAGTTGTGTCATACAGAAATACTTGTAACTTTGAAGAGGAAGGTTTGGATTAAGCTTCCTTTATGTGGGAGCATTTTCAGTTTTGAAACAGTTACACTAATGTCTGAACACATTTCAATGCCAATTGACCATAAGCTAATAGGTTTGCCAAGGGAGAGAAAGTTGTAAGTGCTGTAAAATACGTAATGGAAAATTATTCACACTACAGTATTGCTTCACACCAAATGAGCTAAATCTTACCCTGCTATAAATGTTATGAATAGTACCTCACTGGTGTTTATGTCAAGCATGTTTGTGTAGTCACTACTGGAAAAAAAACAGGAATTCCTCTAGGAATTTACACTGCATGAGGTTTTGATTTTTATTTCCTTGTACTTCCATTGACTCTTCTTCCCTAAGCCAGTAACGGGTCCAAAAGATAGGAAGACACTTTGTGTGTCATCTTTGGGGAAGGGAGAAAGATGTAGACAGGAAGATTTCATATTAAATCTCCGGCTGGTTTCTCTCTTATTTTCCGTGGCATCTTGATCCTAGCTTCTAGTTTGCCTCTACCTGAAAATAAAAACTAGAAGCCCAGCAATTATTTCATGTGTACTTGGGAAAATGTAGAATCATCTTTATCAAGGAAACTCTTTGGATGCGGATGGAAGTTGTGGATATGTGTCTGTATCCAGCATATCTGCCCAACACAAATGCACTCCCTAAAACCAAGAGTGAAGTGCTGGAATCTACCAAGTGAATTTCCAGCTCCTTGTGGATGATGCTTTTCATTACTACAGACTGTATTTGATGTGCAGCACTCTAATGTTGTAGTCACCTGTTGAATGCTTAATAAAATTTCTTATTGTCATTGTCCTGGTGTCTAATAACAAGTGAATTTCCCTGCAGTAGGCGTGCAAATTGTCATCTGTCCTCCCCTGTCCTGCTAGTTTTCATGAAACTTTAAAAAACTTAATTGTCCTTCAAAATTTGTTTTTCCCTGTCATGTTGAGGTGAAATTAGCCAGTAGTTTCAGAGGGCTAGTGGGAGGCTGGGAAAAGCAGGCACATGAGCACAATGCTTGCTAAAAAAACTTGTCGAAAACCAGACAAAATTCGTCTTCAACTTCTGTTAATGTGATCAGGATGTGGTGGTTTGGCAGTAGTTTAAGAAATCATGTGTTGAACTGTGAAGTATGTAAACTGATATCCAAGAGTTAATCTCTTGTACCTTTTGCAGGTGGAGATTTACATTTTACCTTTATATATTTACCTATGGAGTACGGTTCCTGAAAAAGGTAGGCACGCATACATTATTATGCTTTCATTAACATCTCACAGATTTGTTGAAGGTCTTGTATAGGTGTAATGTAAAGCACAGGCTTAAAACTTATGTTCACAAAGAATAAAAATTAAAATTTAATTTGCATTCATAAAATGATTTGCTGCTGGCATAGGTAAGGAATATAAGTTCTTATCAATATTTAATGGGGTAAAAAAAATAAACTGATATAGCAACATCCTAGTTCAGTTTATTGTTTTTGATTATAGGCATTAAGCTGACAGTATGACTTACCAAAGTATTCATCTCAATTTCTGCATCATCGTTATTTAAATGCCTCTGGCAGAAGTTGCTTTTTATTAACAAACAAAATCCATTAATGTTTTATAAAAGGCTATTTTTTGCCCATTCTTTGTCTGATGTACTGTGGAAGGAAGTTTCCATGGAGTTTCCCATCAATGCTGTGTTTCTGGTGATTAAAGTAGAGAAGGGTATTGATGGCTTCTAAACGCCCTGGCATAGGTTTATGAACGGTTACTGCCATAGGTAGTAATAAGGATTTATGGTGCAAATTGTTTTTACAGTGTAACTAGTTCTCAGAGCTTCTGTGTGAGTCAGGCCATGTTTGTGTAATTCTGAGAGGTGAAATTAGGGGAATGTGTGGTCTCAGCGCATTCATGTAATCATATCTTCTTCGTTTTGGACAAAAGTATGGCACAAGGAAACGTATCCTAAATCCTTGCTTTGTAAGTAAAAGTAGCTATTAAAAAAAAAATATCACCCATCATTTTTATGGTTGTAATTCTTGAGGATGTCCCAGGTGCCAGGCAGCTTGGTGTCAGCAGGACCGATGATGTGCCTGTGCGTAGAGGGGACATCAGAGCTGTTCTCAGCTGTTCAGCAGTAGTCAGCCCCAGCGGAAGCATGTGCGCCAGTCCTCCAATCGGGCCAGAGCAGCGTAGAATGTGCCACTTCACCCTGCCTCCTTGAACACCTGTACTTTGTGTGTACTTCATCCGTTAACATGCTGTATGGTCATCATCTGTTATTTTTATCTTTGATTCCATCCATGTCTGTGGTATGAAATATGAGAATAGTTTTAACAAGCAGTTGTCACAACCTAAAAGGTTACTTGGCCTGCGGGTGTGTAGAGATCGTGACAGTGGCTTCATAGGATTCTGTAATACACAAGGACACGGAGGCATTATCCTCTGAATTCATCTATTTTATTTCAGATTACCACAAATACCGCAAAAGCCACCATTAGCAAGTATCACAAAATCACTACTAGAAAGCATACCTATGACTAATAAAGTGAATTGCTCTTAGCACAAAGAAAGAGTCTGTTCTAGGAAAAACTCTGAATACCAGCATTTTCTACAGACTTAAGAAGAATGCAGTAAACATGTGTTTCATTACAAACCATTGTGAGCTGTTTCTAACGGCTGAGTTGACGTACAAAGTGCAGGATGTCTTCCACGCGGTTCAGCATACCACTGCAGTTTGAGGAGGGCTGACTGACATAGCATGGTTGTTTGAACAAGGTATACCATTGCTTGCTTAACAAGGATCGGTTGTGTAATTTTGTTGTAATAGTAACTTTCAGCATGTTTAATTTTTACAAAGAGAACTTCTTCGTTATGTAATTGTGAATGTATTTTTAATTACTCATTTTCACACAGTGTTGTAAATGAGTCTTGCATCATTTTATGCTATAGTCATTCCAGTGTTCTGCTTCATATACTCAGGTCTTTCAAATGGGAATGCATGTAAATTGACAAAATTATGATTGTGATGGTATTCATATTTACACCATCTCCCTAGTAACATTGTGTAACTAAAATAAAGTACAGGCTTTTTGCTGTTCATCAAACACGTGAGGTTTCTGGGTCCGCTTGCGGTGGAAATCTGGGTTTACAAGGAATAAAATCCAGACCCCAAGATCTGCAGGGAGACACTTCTTTCAGAGCTTCACTACAGTACCAAAGTAGATAATACTTTTTAGTTTGTCTTGGTTTTCTTGATGGCATAATTGCAAAGAAGCATTTAGGAAGCTGGTGAAAAAAGAAAAGCATAATAAATTCTCTTACAAATATGATAGAAAGATCTTACCTTCAAAAAGCTGCTTTGTCTGGAGAGAAAGTTCATTTTGTAGGCAGTGGTGTCTTGCTGTGCTAATGCTACAGCAGAGATGTGCATTCTTTCAAATAACAAAGTGTGCTTAAGACCATCCCCAAGATACCTAGTCTGGAAGGTTGATCAGCATGGTGAGTGAGCCCCAGTGCAGCAGCAGTCGTGAGGGGTGCAGTTCTGTCGCAGAAACATGTGCTCCCTTGCTGGGAGAGCATCAGAAACAGTAAATACTACAGACGTTCCTGTTTTGAAGAATGGAATATGCCACCCGCATAGCACCACATTTGAAATATTGTTTTTGACTTTCAAAACCTAAACTAATGCAAAGTCAATGCATAACTTTGGATAGCTGGATAAGACATTTTGATACAGTATGTCTTTCAAACATCCAAATATAATAATACATTTTTAAAAGGGAAACTGCATTTTGGTGCTTTTCAAATGAACAGAATCATTCAAGGTTGGTTGGTTAGTCTATTTCTGAATAGTTAAGATCCCTGATTTGGGACAGCTGTTTTTGCCATCTTGGGTGGGAAATGCTCATTAGTTGGTCTTATGACTTTTACTTTCATGAGGTACTCCCTTTAGAAAAATGAACCAACTCAATTGTACAAAAAAAACCCCACTGCTCCCAGTGCTTTGCCTCTTACAGTTTGTTCATTGTCTCTTCAATTACCAGGCAATAAAATACTCTGACTTCTATATTATTGTCCTTCCCTCCCAACCTGACCTAGTCTCCTTGCATCCTGCCTCTCCTTTGCTTTGCTGTGCATGTTGCTGACCTGTTGGTTCTTTTTTGTTCACATTTGGCTCTCTTAAATGTTCCTTCCTTGGCTTGATTGTGAAATTCATCTTTACCTGCAATGCTGGCATGGAGCCCATCAATTACTTAAGCACAACATTGAGCTAGTTTTGAGGTCCTTTGCTTTGTGCTGGCCCTTTGCCTAGAGATGAATTTTGCCTTTTGGGTTCTTTCTGAAAAGACCTTTCTTATAATGCCCACAACACATGAATCATTACTACTTTGTCTTCTACTGTCACCTCCCCTATTTGCTGCATAAAGCACTATTACCGCGTCAGTGCAGTATCAGCAGAAGGGTGGTTGTCTGTATTTCCTTGTGTCCCACCAAACTGCCCAAGGAAGATCTAACCAGGATACTCTGGCAAACCACCATTCTTGCAAAGAATGGCATTAGGTCTTTGGTGACTTTGTGGAGCTGACAAGATCATCTGGCTTTTTGGGAAGATGTACTCAAGCGTAATTAGCAGTAATTTGTAAGCGGACTTATGAAATCTGTTTGTTTTAGTTCTGGAAGTGTGATGCTATCAGTGTGGCACACATGCCAACATTAATTTATTTTTAGAATGGAAGTAACTGATTGCATAGAAGTTTTACATTTGCCTGGCTAGAGCATCTCACAAGGAGAAAGAGGGCTGGGGTTTCAGCTTTGCTTCTCACTTCCCTACAGAAGCACATGAAAGCTAATAAAGCAATCATTTGGAGCAATTGTAGCTCTCTCTAAAATGCCTTGGCAAGCTTGTCTTTGTCACTGTCTATTACTGCAGTTAATGGCCAATCTAGATGGAAGAAATGTCTGCACCCAAGAAAGCAACCTGTAAGTCTTTGCAGTAACAGCTGCACAGGATACAACATGCCACTTCTTCTGCCTGCTATAATTGCCGAGTACGTTGCTGGAGATTTAAAAACATTCTTCTCACTGAAAGCTGTGTCTCTTTATCAAATTGTGCTCTTGAGTTTTGTCTTTTTCCAGTGACAGATGTATGCTGTTAAGTCATGAATATGGTAAAAAAAAAAAATCCTTACTTTTGTTGAAGAGTATTTTCAAAAAATCTCAGTTCACAGGGAAAAAATGGCTGACATAAAGCTTAGTCTTCAAATTTTGCTCTGTAGCAACAGAGCCTATCAACCTATATGTTTTGAGTAAGTTTTTGTCTTAGTGGTGTCAGCAGAGCTCTTAGATTGGGACAGTTTACTGAATTAAAGTTCACCACAAACTTAGGAAAATCCTTTAGGTTGGGAAGGCAGAGGATTGGCAATAGGGTGTCCTGCATGTGGCTGTTTGTTGTAGGCCATGATATCTATCCATACCGACATCTGCTTTCCACAGCCTCTGGATCATACAACAGCTGCTTCACAGCACTCTCCCGTGCCTTCTGCCAGTTCCACCGCTGAACCCTCAAGGCAGGAGACCTTTGTGGAGTTTGCGCTGGTCTTCTCCCCAGTGCCTCCTGACTCGAATGGGCATATGCTGTCAGCTTTGCCTTCGTTGTGATAACGTGTCGCTCATGAAGTGGCATTGTGTGAATGAACTTCTTTCTTATAACATGTAGTTGATGGCATGTGCCAAATCCAGCTGCTTTGGTTGTTTCCTTTTTCTTGAGCATAAAGAAGCAGTAAAAGTGCGACTTCTACCGTAGGTATCTGCTGCCTTCAGTCAGGAGGTGATTTTAACTGCAGGGTGCAGCTCTGTGATTGGTATGTCTTAAAAATGTTTGTAATATCAAGAAAGTATGTGCCCCTTTAGAGAGTTACAGTGAGGTCAGAGAATGAAGTCTTTGGTAAGAGAGTAGAGAGGACAAGGCAGTTGTTTTCTTACTCACAAAAGGACCCCACAGAGAGGAATAGCTCACAGCCTGCCGGATACTCAGCCAAACCATTGTATCACCTACCAACTGTGGTTTAATATGTACGTGTAAGAGACCAATGGACTTCAGTAAAATTTTTACTGTGGAGTTGATTAATATTTAATTACCATATCAGACATTCCTCCCTTCCCCAGCTCCTGTGTGCCTTTGGACTTTTTTGGTTTTTTACACTGCATCAAAATAAGTAAATTAATATAACAGAGCTGCAAGGTTTAATTTTATTAGGGGTTTTTCTGTCATTGTCTGTAACTGGTGAAGTGATAACATTTCAATGTCAGAACATCTCAAAGATGAAATTATTTCCTTGGTCTTTGTTTCTTTTTTACATATTCCATATAAATTCTTGCTTTTTCTTGAAGTCCTCTCTAACTTGATGTTTTCAATTGTAACTGTCTTATTTGTATTACCAGGTGTTGTAATATTGGGATGAGACTTTCTGTTTTCCCCAAGAGTCTCTCATTGTTGAAGTGAAATGTATGTCTCTGTTCTTTCAAATTGGAACTTTCAATGTGATGAAAATGAACAGTTACCTTTCTAGGTCATAATTGTAAAGCAGATGTGGGGAGACTGATGGGTTTGTCACTCCACCGCAGCTCCCTGTAGCACTGTGTGTTTCAGCACACGCCTTGCTATCAGGAGCACGCTCTGCTCCGGGCACAGCTCCCGTCTCCCACAGACTCCGTGATGCAGGATGCTCCGTCCTCCTTCTGAGCACAGTGGCTAATGCACTGAGGCAGTGAAATTGGTCATCGTAGTTAGGATTTGAAGTCACCTCTTTCATTTCTGATACTTTATGAGAAGAGGGGATCGATGGAAATGTAGGTCAGAGTTCAAGCCAGTTCATTTCCCACCTCAAATATTACCATTTTCAAGGGCAGATTTGGTGATTAATATTCTGTGCGAGCAAACAGACTGGGACACCAGCTTTCAAAGAGAAGGTGCAGCTTGGTTTCATTACTCACTACTAACTCTGTTACTCACTGCTTTCCACAGCAGATTTAAATGGTTTGGGGCTGAAGAGTGAGTGGCCCACAAAATCCTTTAATACAAAGCATTCACCTTCCCGTCCACTCCTCATTGCCCCCATCCTTGGCAAAATGACAAATGACCATCCCATCTTAGTTTTAAAGATTCTGAAATAGATGTTAGGTCAAGCCTGACTACATTTTGGCAGTATGGACTGAAGCCAGTCCTTTCACCTAAGTGCTTCAGTGCTTCATCTGAAGTGAAGCCCAAATTAAAATAGATTTTAGAACACCCACAGACTCTGCCCAGTCTTTGATTTTTTTTTTTTCTTTTGTAATTTGCCTGTTTCGCACTTTTCTTGTAACTTACATATATGAAACCAGAGTGCGTAGTTTGCTTTTAGTTTTACTTTTTTAACTGATTTCCATGGTTCTTGTTTTTAAATTAAGTGGTGAAAAAGGTGGCTTTATTTTGTTCTAAGTGGTATTTAGATATATACGTGCAAGGTACAGAACATAAATGCTTACAGTAGGTGATCTTAAATCTAGATTTTTCAAGTTCTATATTTACTCTTTTTAGCCTAACAGTAATCCAGAGTAAAGACAATGATAAGAAATTATCTAATACAAAGCTAGCGTTGTTGTGTGGGTGGTACCAGAGCCCTAGTAGTGTTGGAAAGATTTTCATCTTCATGGGTAATGCATGATGAGATAGTGCTGGTTAGAGGCTTATGAGACCTATGCCCAAGTTGATCTGTGATGTAATGACATTGACTCTTACACAGAGGTATTTGGCCTCTAATTCCATCGTGACAGTGAAGTATGATTACGAAAATATTATATGTCCCTAGGTCTTCCTAGGAGTTGATATAATATCCTGCATGTTCCTTTACCCTGGTAATAAATACACTAGAGCATCCTTTGTGTGTTTACAAATCACTAGGGTTTTAAGCCTGTAATAAATACACTAGACCATCCTTTGTGTCTTTACAAATCACTAGGGTTTTAAGCCTAAAAGATAAATAACGAATTATATTTCCACTCTGATCATTTATATGGAAGTTCTTGCCATTTCTGACTGCAACTGAGATTTTTCAGCACATTGCTATCATTTTTTCCATTTGCATGTGTACAAAACAATTCCTGGCAGAGCACCACACCAATATTGACGCCAACAAGACGTTAAGTTCCGGTGACATTAGACTGACTGCTTTGCTTAGCACTAACATAGGAACAGGATAAGGTTTTTGTTTTCTTCAGTAATATTCATAATCAAATCAGTGGTGGCTTGGGTTATTAAGAGTTAATGGTCTGATTGTGCTCCTATTAAATGGAAAAATTAGCATTATCTTCAGCGATAAACAGTGAGGATTTTAGGACTGGCTTGTTACGTGCTTGCTGATCCTTGGTGCTAAGCAGTATCTGTGTAATTATGTAGAATGACAAACTTTTACAAACATCTGGAAGCAAGGCTTCCAGGTGACATATGGGGACTTTTCACATTCAGTTTCCTTCCTTTAATTGCCCATGAGAATTACAAACTCAGGAAAGTTTTCAGGACAATGAATTCCCTACAGTAAAGAGTCTTGTGAAGTCTACATTGAGACTTGGGAACGTGAAGTTGTATGTAGGTATCCTACTGGGAAAAGGACCATCTGCCTGAAAAACAGATAACTTTTGACTTGCTCTTTTTCAGATCTACTGTTGAAGTAAGGCTGGTGATATGAGGATGCTGTGGCTGTGTTTAAACAATGCCAGGTGCAACAAGCGTCTATATGTATGCAGCTGGTTGAGTGGCAGTTCTGCATCTCTGTTCCTAATGAGCCATCCCCCCAGAACAGAACTGTCTGCCATGTAATTGCAACTGCTAGTGGTGCAGATAGATTGCAAAACAACAGGAAAGCCATATTGAAGTGTAAATTTGACTACAAAACCCTACTCAGGTGACATAAATGTACGGAAGACAGCTAGAAAAATAGCAAGGTAGTATGGAAGAAAAATACCCTGACAGTTAGAGCTCCACTTCCACTGTTACAAAAATTCCTCTTCCTTGAAACTGTAGGATGTTTCAAAAGAAGAAAATGAATTGCTTGTCCTTGCGTGTGCACTAACCACTGAGCTAGCCAATTACTGTGTGATGGCAGGAGATGCTCTGTTAGTGGCCTACGGTTTCTGTGTGCATTTAGAGAGAACCTGGCTTCCTAACGCTTTTTGTGAGCGAGGGTGCTTCATTGTGCTGCTCAGTTGAGTTGGCATGTTCCTTGCGTCTTTTTGGAATAAAATAGCAGCAGCGAGACCTGCAAATGTTACAGCCCTGGGAGAGTAGTGTAGCATTTGTAAATGCCATTTTGGATTGCTTATTGTCAAGAATTTTAGAGCTTAAAGTCACATCACCTTCACTTGAAATACAAAAAAGGAACTTTTCACTTCATGGTGTGGTGGCTGGTTTTTGACATAGTTCTTGTATTACAGTTCACCTGTCTCTTCATTATTGAGATTTTTAACCTTAAAGGAAGTAAATAGTTGTTGATACACATAGCAGCTTCATAGAACTGTTGTATTTGGGGAAAGAGGCATCTCTGTGATGAAGATTGTGAGTTCATATCTCTACGGGAAGTAAGACTGGGGCACAGGAACAGTGGGACTTTTACCTGGAGTGGTGTCTCGTTTGCCGTTCTGGTTTTGGAAGTTTCCTGCTACTTATCTTTCTATCAGTTTTGCAACTATGTTAGATTAAACTATTCAATAGCTTCACTGTATGCTGTGTCTTGCATCTGTTCTATCACTGATACTTCATCTTCAGTTTTCTTCAGAACAACCTGAATTCTGCTCTGGATGTGATCATATGTTCAGATGTCATCGAATACATCTCCATTTATTTTAGCTGTTAAATAAAACAATTTTGGAAACACTAGCATATGCTTCCTGCTTAAAGGAGCTGTGTCTCAGTTTCTGGTCACTAAGCTGGAAAGTTGGTGATGGCTTATTTTAGTCAGCTTCAGGACCTAATAAAAGGCAACTGCTGTCACTCTGTTTACTCTGGTTAGTCATGGTAAGATGTTTTGAAGGACCTCCAAGAGGCGGTGGGCTCTTACTTTTTGCCAAAGTAGTAATATAGCTCGGATGCTCCCAGAGGAGTGAGGAGTTACTATTAGTGTAAAATCACTACAGCATTTCTGTGTGTGTTTGTGCTACTTAATCGTCTTTCTTTTAAATGGAAACTTTTCTTTAAAGACAAATGGATGAAAACCACACACTGTCAGTATTATCCCAGTTATCTCCAGTGTTGGAAAATTAAGGTTGGATTGAGTCACTCTTACTATTTTAACGAGCGAATGTTTTCTCTATTACGAAAGACGTATTTCACTGTACTCTGTTCACCTGTTTCTTTCTCAGCCACATAGTGTCTCAGCAGGCTCATGGGATGTTCAACATACATTATAAACACTTCCCTATGCTGACTCAATAAAGCAGCTTAATTCAGTCACAAATTGCTTTGTCTGATAAACAAGGACGATTCTAATTTCACAGCTGTACATGAGGTTTTTTTGACACTGGTGCTGTTTTTTCTTAATTGTTCCTCTAAGAGCTGAGTTGTGTCTCGATGGAACAGCGGATGGTGAAGGTTTGGGTGGTTACTTGCTTGTTTCTCCCTTTTCCTGACCTAGTTTGTGTAGCTTTGCAATGAATGACCTGACCTTGGAAAGCCCTACATGAGTGAGATCACCGGTAGTTTTCTACCTGCTCTACAGCATTTATTTTCTGGCTTCTCTATCTCAAGACTGACCGTGGAAATCTCATGGATTATCTGAAGATGAGTAGTTGGGAGGAGATACAGCTTTATCCTTGTGGTTCTCTTGGAAAGCCTGGTTTGTTACAGCAGCCCATTTCCCTGTGGTCAGCTCTGTTTTGTGCAGCCCAGGGCTTGTTGGCACTGGACGTGGCAGGAACATTGTGGGGAGAAACTAAATTTTATAAAACTCCGTATAATCTTTTCTTTCCCCCTATACTCTTCAGCTACCTCTTCTGTCAATATTTTCTACTTTTATCCTTTTTTTTTTTTTTTTCAGATCACTATACTGCTTCCCCCCACTTCTTAAACTGACTTGATTATTTTGGGGAGGGGATTTGGGAATCCTGTAAGTCTCCAGGTTTGACATGTTCCTGTGGACTACAGAAAGGCCACCTTGTTTCCTTCCTCTCTTGTTGCCATCTTTTTACTGTGATTCTTCTATCCGATATCAATGCATTTTCTCGAAGAAGCAGATAGCAATGACCCTGATTTAGCTCTCAGGGTGAATCATGGTTCAGCAGAAGTGCATCAGGGTCATTAATCTTTCTGGAGGTTATTTGTTCCTGTCAGTTCTCTAATATATGAAGAGAATAAATAAGGAGTTTTATCTTTGTACATTGCAATTTCCAAAGTGCTAGTGAGAACAGGGTATTTCTGGCTCCCTTGTTGATACCATGCCTCATCGCCCAGCGATTCAGTAAGACAGAGAGCAGCCGGGCAATCGATCGACTCTGGAGGTGCTGGGGCTGCAAGCCACGGTGTAGCTGCTCTGAAGCCAGTTGGTCTCTCTCAGTTTTCCAGCGACTCTTCGCTGTAGTCACACTACGGGAGATACACACAGTAGCCTTTTCAATAGCCTTGTGCTGGTTGCAATGTTTTACTGAACCGTGATTTTCAGAAATGCATTTGAAGTCATCCTGCCATTTTCATGAGAGAGCAGTTGTGTTGTAGCAGAGGTGACTGTCGCTGTAAAGAGCTGTTCAAATATTCACAAGCAGCATGACTGTGAATGGTTTTCTTTTCCTAATGTCACTGATTCTGTATAGATGTTGCTAGAAAGGATTCTTTCTAGCTTAATGACAAGTTTTGAAGTTGACATTTTGTCTGCTGTACTTACTTGGGAAGCTGTGCCCCATTTGTGGTTACTGTGCACATTAACTCGTGATACTGCAAGGTCTGCAGTGGAATGAAGCTGCTAATAGAGAAAATCTCTGACTGCTTTCAAACTTTTTTAGAGCTTCTGTAACTCCTTTAGCTGGCATTGGATTGAGAAGTGAAGAAATCAATGGGAAATAATTTTGAAAATCATCCTATTTGCAATGAAACCTGCAGTCATTGGACTGAACATTCTGCTCTGGGGCTCATGCATTGTTGCAAATTAGATTCCAGATACATAAATACGAATATATATTCTTACAGCATATATAAGTATAAACAACCAGTGTATAGTGCTGATACTGTGCTTCCAAAAAGCCCTGTGTTTTACAAGTATACTAGCTCAGAGACGTCCTGTTGAATAACAACTCTTGGACTCTGCCCCTTGGCTCCAGCTGATCTGATCGCTTGCTACCAATTCATGAGCAACACGTGATTTCTGAAGCCAACAAATACAGAGGTGTCAAGTGTGTTTACTTGGACTTCTGGATTTTCATTTGGCTGAGGACTGTGAAATTACCTTTCCATAATCTCAAAACAAAGGTCGTGCTGCAGTTTAAATGGCATTTTAATTAGAATATTGATGATATTGTTCTGGAGGAAATAACTAAGAAGTTTGAATGCAGAAATTAATAGTTTTGAGTTCTTCACACAAGTCTTCAGCAGTGCACAGAACGTCCCTCATGGGGGCTCTTCTAATGACTACTGTCATTAGAAATAAAGAATAAGTTTATTTTTCCTCAATGTTTTAAAGAAATCATAAGTGGACATCATTGATGCTTAAAGTACTGACAACATCTCTTCCCACTGGAAGCTATCCTACACCGAAGATCACCTGTAATAGCCAGGTTCCACGAGGCAGCAATTGGTAGCTGTGGCTTTTTTAACTTTTTGGATTAACATTACTATAAAGATTCATCATGGGTGGGAATCAATTTTGGTAGATCTAAACTATATTAAAAAAAATGTACTGCAAAGCACCAGTAGCTGCCAACCTGAAAAATAAATTGCTGCATTGAAAATGTCCAATGCCCTGTACAGTTTTCGGTCTTCTAGCAGTAGAACAGACTTGACTCTCTTATAAAAGTTTCTCAGCTGTTGAAAAGCTATTTGCAGAAGTCATTGCGTGGCACTTAAGTCATCTGGAGCAGAAAAAACTGAGATGCGTCAGAATGGTCAGTATTTCATTTATCGTCTTATTCTCTCTTGCTCTATATGCTGTATCTACTTTTTCATGAAGCTAATGGTTCTGGATATTTCGTAAAACAGAATAATACAAGAAACATAGCATCTTGGAAACACATTGCTGTTTGGAATACATCTGACCGTCCGATTCTTAGAATAAGACTACTTATACCAGGCTAAATATTTCTGGTTTTAATGCTGAGATACCAAAGCATGAGTTTGTGAAATATCTACCACCTTGGTTTAAACCGGAACTGACTCTGGAAAACAACAGTGTGGTAAGAGCTGGAAGCAGGAGGTTTGCCTTCTGAGTCTTTGCTGCTGCCCTCCTGTCTCCTTCATTCCTGAATTATTTGAAGCAGGTGTTCAGTTGTGCACGTTTTCTAGTCTAGTCTTCATCTGTTGTGATGTTTGCTTCCCATGTTATACCTGAAAGGTTCTTATATTATTTATTACTGAAACCTTGTCATTACTTTTGTTCAGTGAGCCTATCTGCCTGATACTGGATAAATACTCTTTATTTAAATGAAGAGTGTCAGAGGCCACTCCAGAGCCCTTTTAACACAATGCTGATATTTGATATTTTACTGTGCTATTAACAGAGGGATAATGTGATATGTATGCCACTCAGGGAGGAAATGAAACCTGCCTTTGGCAGATTGTGCTTGCTGTAAAATTGATTTGGACTCTCTATTTTTCTTGATTACTCTTTTTTTAATCAGAAAACAAATTGCTGAGCATCTGTAAGTGATGAAAATTGTTCAGGTAAAATAATTTTGGTTGTTTAAATCCAATCATACTCTTATTCCTTACAGTGAAAGTAGGACTGAGTATTAGGTGCTAAATAAAACAACTTCTAATTCACTGTGCAAGCAGGAAAGAGCACTTGTGCCAGATTCTCCTGAAGGATGCTGTTGTGAAAAAGGGGAAATGCCATATGACATTTTTAAATAAGCATCACGAGTGGAAAAGGTTTCCATCGGAGACCAAAGTTAGATCCCATCTAATGGAAAATGAATATGTTTCAGAAATCTTTTCAAAAGGGCATAAAAATTGTTGAGGGCATTTAGGAGAGATGAACAGAGTGCTTTGAATGTCTGAGATATAAATCAGGAGTCATGCTGTGAGAAAGTTCAGAGTCAGTGGAGAAACTTCATTTTAAATGACTCCCAACGTTTCAATATACGTCAACAAGGAAAATGAATGCATTTTGGACAATGAGGATTTGTAAGAGAAGGCCAGTCAGCATAGGAAATAATTTATTGTGCAAGCTATTTGAAGTTAAGGTAATAACTGGATCAGGCAAAAGAGAACAAAGCTAAGCCGGCTGGCAGAATTTATTTGTGATTGAAAGGAAACAGAAGGTGTTTGAAAGAAACACACAAAAGGAGAGTATCAGTGGTACTCCTAATTCAGTAATAGGACACTGATGGCAACAGGACTTTCAAATGCAGACAATGGGGACAAATTTGACATAAGCACGGAGAGGAAAAGCAACATACTAATATAAAAAATACATCTAGAATTGAATTCACTTTATCTGCTTGGAATCCAGCTGGGATATTTAATAACAGGAGAGTAATAAGTAAATGCTCCATAATCAGCAGTTTGGAGAGTTAAGCTGGTACCGAGCCATATACAGCATAGAATCATAGAATCATAGAATGGGTTGGGTTGGAAGGGACCTTAAAGATCAGCTGGTTCCAAACCCCCTGCCATGGCCAGGGACACCTTCCACTAGACCAGGTTGCTCAGAGCTTCATCAAACCTGGCCTTGAACACTTCCAGGAAGGAGGCATCCATAGCTTCTCTGGGCAACCTGTTTCAGTGTTTCACCACCCTCATGGTGAAGAATTTCGTTCTAATATCTAATCTAAATCTGCCCTCTTTAGCTTACAGCCTTTCCCTTTACTTGCATCTTTACTACTTGTACATTACACTGTTGTTCTGGCCAGTGAAAGAGGGGCCACCAGACCTTGTGTCCCCCTGTGAACTGGTGTCCATTTTTGACTTCAGCACAGTGTTCATCTTTTTGGCCGCCCAGCTTTCCAAAAGGTACAAATTTTTCAGTGTCCTATGCATAAAAATGGCAGATCTAGAGGAAATACTTCCAGAAGTGTTTTATCTGATGTGATAAAAATTGTTTTAATTCATCTGGAAACTAAGGTGGCTTATTCGTAGCTGTAGCAAAGTATTTAACACAGTGCTCCTATATTGCCACAGGCTTTTAATATTTTGCTATTCAGATGAATGAAGCAGTCCCATTTTCCACAGCTAATTAAACCTGAGCAAAGAGTACACGTTTGGATGTAAGAGCAGGTTATTAGTCATTTGACTGGTGCTTAGACTTGCCATTATTGAGCTGAACTCACTATTGAGGCAGTGACTTGGAGCAGTATAGCTGTCTCCTCATTTAATCTAGTATAACCTTTAGAACAATATGTATTTTTACACTATTAAGGGCTTCAAGTCATAAAGCTGCTTCACTTTACCCTTCAAGTAGTAGGAAAAAGAAGCTTTCCAGTTATATAGATATATTATTGGTGAGCATTTTTTTTTTTTTCATATTGTATTCCCTTCAAGTGTTACCCCGTTACAACTCTCAGAGCTTTCTCATTTCTCCTGCCTATTGATGGTCTCGGCTACTGGTTATTGAACAATGACAGAAGTCAGAATGGGGAAATATTGCTTGAATTTCAAATCTAATTCAGAGTTGTGCTTCTGTTTTTAACTGCTATAATCTCACATGTGACTTAAGGAGTTTCACCAGGGATTTTAGGTTTTTGTTTATTGTCGTCCTGTCCCATCCCTGATGTTTGTAGACTCAAGAAACTGAGGGAGAGCAAACTCTCCGCTTGCCCAGTTACTCTAGGTTTTTGCTGTGCCCAAAATTTACTGTTTATGGTTTTATACTAAAACTTAATACAGATTTAGCAGTTAGAAAACATAAGCATAGTTCCTCTGCTCTCCTCTCTACCAGACACTCTTATTGCTAGTTGGTTTAATAGATCAGTTGCAGAAAAATGTTGTAAGTTATGCGTGAACAAATCCACTCAGAGGATGACAGTGGAAACAAGAGGTTTGTATCTGTGCACTTCCTCAGCCAGAGGGGAGGGTGAAAAACAAAGAGGAAATGGAAGTAAATTTTATGTAGGTTTAGACTTTTTTAAAGGTTTGGGAAATTATTTTGGCTGTCTTCCTTTGCGCTAGTAAAGTAAATGTTATCATGGCCACTGACTCGGAACTGAGCAGGAAAGAGTTCCTTGCAGACTGTGTTTTTATATTAAATTAATAAACATTTCCCCCCACTTTCATTCTGTTAGAGGAAAATACCTCTTCAGAGAGGTTTTCTCACTGGGCTTCTTCCAGGCAGTACTTAGTACTTGTGGCATTATTAAATACACTAAGAAGTAGTTCCGGTAAAGACACTTGTAGCCCCACAGGTGAATTGCCCTGATGCCGTCTATATGCATGAACATCAGCAAAATGCAATGGTTACCGGAGTGGGAGGGGAAGAGACTAGTCTGTCCTTGCTTGTTTTTACTTAGGGTTATGCCTCATTGTATCTGTGTCCAGTGACTGATGAGCTTAGAAATGGGTCCCTATCTAATGACCATCACACTGGTGTAGCTGGAGATGGGGAACTTCCAGCCTGCCTCTTCCAGCAACCTGTCTGGAAGGAGCTCTGCTCCCTCGGTCATCAGGTGGGACTTGATACTGTCTCTGTGCTTAGAAGCAGTCAGCTTTTCTGTCAAGGTTTTAGTGGCAGTGCTGAGGGTGAGGAATTCACTGCTGAAAGGCTTTCTCACCAGCTGCCCGTAATGGCACTCTGTGATTCAAGCACACTCTTGGCTCTCTGGGGATAAACCTTTGCCCCGTGACCTAGAGAAATCCTGTATTTCCTATTAAAAATTCTGCAGTTGCAGAAACTTTCTAATTTTCAGATTGTCAGGGATGATTTTGAGACCTTGATGCAATGTGCCTGTACAAAGGTACAGCAAAACACAGCAGCTGGAGAAGTGGAAGGTGGAGGGGGCTTTTGTTTGGTTTTTGTCTACACAACTCTTTTCCAGTAGGCAGTACAGATTCATAAATACCACAGGCTTAAACATCTAGTTTTGTGCATTAAATTGTACGTCAGTTCTCACTTAGTAAGGAGTGGTTGTTTTATTATTATTAAAAGACTCTCTCTCCCTTTGTGGGCTATATGCAGTGATGGAGCATTTTAAATGTCAGTGCGGCAAGCCCTTATGGCACACAGTGAATCCTGCAAAGGAAGGCAGCTCCTTGGGGATTTCCAAACGTCAATGTCAGGAGTATGATGAAGGACATGGTAAACATTTCCCGACAGCACATGGCATGGAAGTCAGCAGCTGGCCAAAGTCGGACAGATGCACTCTTCCAGCAGAGCAGCCACAGATAGGAGCTGTGATTACAGAAAGTAGATGCGTGATGATGATTTTAATTATTAACCACTTTCCTGTGTGCCTTTGAGTAACTGTAATATCCAAGAACAGAGCGCTGGAAACTCCGGAGCTTTGTTGAAGCTGCATCCTGTAGGAAAATGAGGAACACTCTAAAATCACACAGCTCTGCAGTGATCTACCAGGGGTGAACTGTCCTATTTATTTTTTTTAATAATTTGCCCTTGGGATTTTTGCTGGTCTCTTAAAGGTATCATTTTATACAGGTCACCCTCCTACCAAGATATGGTTTGCCAAGTGTAAACCTCAGCACTCTCTCTTTACAGACTAATCACAGACCTACAGTTGCATGTTGTTTGTTTTAATAAAATAAATTCATAAATATCATCTTAGATGCAAATTCTAGGATAATTGATGCGGTCTGGCTCTGTCATCAAGAAAAATACAAGGCAGCTGTAAAGCTAACAGGTTTACAGCTGCTTTGCTTCACCAAAGTGTTATCAGGCATCTGGACTGCTCGGCTGAATGTGTCCACTACTTTTTGTGCACTGTTCTTACTGTGCAGATAGAGTGACTATAAAATACGTTAAGTAGCATCACTGGGAAACCTGTTAGCTGCAGATGAATAGGAAGTTTAGCCTAGGTTCTGCAATATTTATATAGACCTTCAGCTGCTCTAAACTGTCATAGCACCACTGGCTGCCCAGCTTGCTCATGATGAAACAGTCCTTGAAAATGTTATTACCATTACACACAAAGGCAAAAGTTTTAAAAAGTTTTGCTTGCTACAAAGCAACTGGCAGAGGAAGTGTCAGAAGAAGAAGGTATGCACATAAGAGCAAATACGTTGGTGGTTGGGCCTGGTAAGGAGACTGGTGGCTGGATGGTCAAGGCAGGGGGAGGAGATGCTGCAGCCACAAGCTTCTCCAGCTGGAGTGTTCTTTGCTTCTGTTCAATGCATGCGATGCCTCAATATTAGGACCCTTCTAGATTCTATAGGATTATCTGCTCCTTTTGCCATCTTCATTTTCCACATCATTTGGAAGTGGAAATGAGACATTTATCAGCACAAGATACAAACACCAGATCTCTGAACATCGTATTTTTCAAGGGAAAAGTGGATTTATGTAGTGCAAGGAGCTTAGTCTGCCTTTACGGAGATCATTTTATGTAAATAAATCCAAACTTGAATTCATATTTTTTCTAAAAATATTTTTGTGCATACGCATATATTTGCATTTGAAATGTCAAGTGCATCTTCCAGTGATTGTTGTTAATCTTGGCCTTTTATGCATCCTTCCGTATATTTTTACAGTTTCCGATTGGTAGAAGTATAATTTTTTATTATGTTTGGAAATCAGCAATGCAGATTGCTGAGAAGGAGAGGCCGAGCGCTCTGCGTAGCAAAAGCATTTTTCCACTTAATACCTTGTTTCTGCAGAGACAAAGCACTAAGCTCTAGAGAAAAAAAAAAACAGATCTGCAGAAACTTGTGACAGCTTGCTTAGTCACAATATATGAGAAGAGAACCTCAGGAGGTTCATTGGTGGTGTGTCACATTGTCTTCACTTCTGTTGTCAGCTATGCCAAGAAATATTAGTGACTGCTTGGGTCTGTGAAGAATTTATGAAAATGCTATTCCTGGTGTGAGAAGCAACTGTGTCACAAACCAAATCACCAGTCACTGGAAGGAAGAATACGCAGAAGTTGATGCAAAATAGTAGCTATGGGTTTTGTCATTTTGTTGAGTTTTCTTTGATCCCAGCATGGTGTTTTGTCAGAACTTAGTGAGTTGTAGTTTAACCCGGGAAGGGTTAACTTACTTCCCGTTAGAGGGAAGTATACTTAGTTTTGACTTGTAGGTGACTAAACCCTGGTGCTTGCAGAGAGTCAGTTTATTCCACAGTTCATCCTGCCGTAAGCAATGCCAGCCAGTGCGGTTGGCATCGTTTGCTGCTGGGGTTGTGCCCTCAGTGCTTGTCACAGGTGGCCAGTAGAGACTGGAAGCTGTCTGATGCATTTTTTTAAGTCAGTGAGACTTTAGTATAAGAAATGCTTAAGTAGTAGCAAAACAAATAAAAGAACAAGGGATGTTGTTAACATGGTTCAGGTTCTGTCCTATCCAGGGTAATTTTTTGGAGGATAACAAACGCCACATTTCTAGGTGATCAGACAACGTTTCCAAGACATCACAAATCTGAAGTGCTTGGAGGTCAGGCAAACTTAGTGGAAGATGATAGAAACTTTGAAAAGCTGACACAGAACATTGTGGTTGTTCCTTTATAAATCTTCTTCTAAAAATCAAGGAAAATGAGGAAGAGTTTCATTTTCTTTCTGCTGGAGAGAAAAATGCTGTGAAGTATTGATACTTGTGAAAAAAGAAAGGTCACTTTTTGTGACTTGTAAGACTGTGATTTGTTTTACAATAATTAATAACGAGGAGTTTTCTGTAGTTGAGAGGAAAAAAGTGTACTACTTTGTTCCTTATAAGCAGAAGCACATGTTTTCGTGGATATATATATTCTCCTTAAGAGAGAAAGGCTGCAGTAGTCTACACTTCTACTGATCCCCATTGAGCCAAGAAAGAAGATGGGGAAGGACACTCAGGGTCACTGTGGAATTTCATCTAAGAGACTGATTTATTGAAAAGTCTGTTGACTTTACCAGGAGTAGGTGGAGTCATTTTTACACCAGAACATGAAGCCCCTGGCATGGAAAACTACAGAAGGATGCTTTGTGTGCTGCCTGGTAAGCCTGCTTTCTCTCTAATGTCTGCAGCCATTCAGCAGGCCACGGCAAGAGGATGCAGGTGTTGCAAAAAGAGCAAGAAAGCAAGCAATTTAAGTAATTCCCCTCTAAGCGACTGCTTATTCAACCAAGTGATGTGCAAGAGGAATGGTTATTAATATATTGAAAAAGAAAAAAATTGCTATAATCCCTAGCCATAATTGGGGGGAAAAAAGTGAACATTGAGATACTATTTAATATAAGCACATAGAAGATCAAATGCAAAAAAAAAAAAACCAGCCTAAAACCCCCAAACAACTGTTGATTATGAATAATTGTCCTTTGGCTGATGTTATGAAAGGTGCTGTTCACTAAAAGCCTGTAATTTTCAGTTCCTGGATAATAAAAAAAGAGGTGGACAGTGTTAAATATTTCTATATTTTGCAGTCAATAGAAAGATTGTAGTCTCCCCCTCCCCTGCTGTTACAACTGCACTCTTAGGTAGGTGAGCGAGGTTTCGGTCCACACGAGCAGGAGATGGTGTTCTGCCTGAGGTGGGAGAAGACAGCTGCTGTTGAGGAAAAGGGTATGTATATGTCACACGCCATACCTGTGTATCAGACAGCAACTGTTAGGTCTAGGGGTAAGAGCAAATTGCACACAGCATTTGGGAGGCTAAGTAAATGCTCATCAAGAGGAAATCTTCTGGCCTCAGTTGTACCACTTGTTTCCATGAAGAGCGAGGACCTGCTTTAGCTTGATGAAAGGAGAGATACGAATGCCCTGAGACATCTATGTTTGTATCAGCCACAGATAATTGAGGTGGGTAGAACTTTGCCAAAAGTATGTGTTATCTTGACTCTACAGTGCTAGTTGCTGTTGCACTTAATATTGCTTGTAGCTGTCGGAGGCAAATTATGTAAAGCTGTATCCAAACACATAAACCAAGCCAGATAAAATCTTGGCCTTTTGAGGTTGCAGAGCAGTGAGCATATGCACAGTGAATGCTCAGGATTTCTATATTGTGCTGGTTTTATTTTACAGGGTCAAAAGTGTTGTAATTTCAAGAGCAACTTAAAATCTTTTTTTGGACTGAGGATGTCTCATTCTGGTTTGACATTTATTTTTGAGCATAAATAGGCTTTTGTGAGATGTGGGGATTCTGCCATGATGTTTGTGGATTGTTACATGCTGTATTCTGATAAAAACAGTGGACAGATTGTATTTCTTTATCTGCTGGAAACGTCAGAAGATTTTTCTTACTTACCTGGGAATTTAGGAAGAACCGTTTGGGAGTTCCAACATGCCTGTGTGGTCAGGAATAAATGAGGTGCACAACAGCTCTATCTAATACTCCAGACTGCTAGGACTGAAGCTGCTCTGTGGAGAGCTGGGTTTTGCCGTCATGAGGCTTAGTGATGTACTTCTGGAAGTGTTTCTTCAAGATGCTGCTTGTTTCAAGTTTATGGATTACAAAAATGAAAAAATATGGATTACAAAAATGAAAAAATGAGTACCAGCAGTTCTGTATTCATTTTTTGCACGTCTCATTTATTTCTAGGCTCACGCTTCCAAGAGCAAAGCAACACCAGTGCCTGGGGGTACAACTTGCTTATTGGGATTTCGGGTTGTGCTGGCTACGAGGAAAAATGCCTCAGTTGCTGATGCAGCATCTTGCAGTGAGACAAACTATGGAAGTAACTTTACCTGCCCAAAGCAGTTATTTTGCAAATTTATGTGACCTACCATGTATATATGTTTATATTTACAGACACAAGCTGATTCTATAAAATGTGCGTGGAATTCACTTACACCCGTGACATGCGTGATACACACACATCTGGTGGTGGGCTTGCTGACAGGATGGGAAAGTACTTGCTCATGACATGTATGGCTTTTGTCTATCTCTCTGAGAACCTAGCCCGTGGGCTTTGTGTGTTTCCTATGTTCAGTGGGTTCTGCTGGGTACATACGGAGGAGAGAGGAGTATGCTTGGTTATTTTTATTACTGTCTGATGAACCAAAATTTACCTTGTTATTTTAAAATAATACTTCATCAAGTGCATCTATTGCCCCCCTGATAAAATACACACAAAAATACCTTTCAGCCAAATCAGCTGTGTAGGGAACAGATCACAAATGGAAGGGGTTTTATTGTACTACTTTTTTTTTTTCTTTCCCCTCCATTTACTATCAAAACTGACCTTTCACATACTAGGTATGAGCAGCACTTTGAGCAAGGCATGAAGATTTTCATTGCTTTGGGGCTTGTGAAAGCTGGGGCCAGATTAGAAGCTTTCTCTAAGGATAAATGAATGGGACAATGGAGGCAGAACAACCCGAGGCTTCTGGCTATGTGTGCAGACATCTCAGATCATTTGTTCTTTTTTTTTCCCCAAATCCTCAGTCATTCCCTTGTCTCAAGAGTAGTTTTATTTCTGAAGGAGTTCTTTAAAATTACTCCTTTTAATCACAGAGTTAGAGAGAGGTTTGACAGAGCTTTTGACAGATATTCCTGTAAAGAAATGAAAATAACGGAGATTTGTTCGTTAATACTGTAAATGACAGCAGATTTAACAGCTGTTTATCATTCTCCTCTGTCATCAGTACTCCACTGATTAGGCACTGCACCAAAGTGTCATAAAGCTTAAGTTTCCATCTGAACTCCTTTATGTTCTGTAAGGGAGGATGTCAGCATTGCAGGGCTGGTGCTTTGTGCCTGAAATAATTGGTACTGAAGTTCTTAGTATTGTGTTTCCATCTAAAGGATGCCTTTTTGTTATCAGGATCTTTGCATTTCATCTCTTCTCCAGTCCCCTCAGGTTTCTCCCTTCCTCAGAGATTATATACTGAGAACAAGAAGTAAAATGGAAATTTGGGTATTCAACAGGCAGTGGAAACAGTAGCACACTTTGTATGTTCATCAAAAAAGATCTCTTCCAAAGACATGTCACTGGCCTTTTCTCCCCATCCATCATGGAGCTTTTGAGAAAGAGCTAGGCTCTGTTCCGTGGTGAGCTTGCCTGGTGTGAGGAAGCTCACAGACATACCCTGTGAGCACACGCAGGGCTCAGCTGAGTCCTGAGAATGCCAGTATTAGGTCCTTTCTTATTAATCCACCCTTCACCAGTGTGTCTAGGTGTCACACTTCAGACTCTGTGGGCTTTCTTAGGATTCTCTCCTTCCTGCCAAAGCCTGCACAGAGTATCCCACAGTTGTGAAGTTCGCAGAGGGCAAAACAAGATGCTTCTTGCTGCAGCTACAATCATGGTTTACATGGGGAAGTCAGGTTCAGTCTAGGACTGTGTTCATTGTGGAGGTCAGAGGCAAAGGCTGTGCTTAAACCAAACTCTTTCTCTACTCCTTCGCTAAAACCCTCCAGGGTAATCATAACCAAAGTCCTCTGCTCCTCCTACTGTTACAGTCAACTCAGAGATGCCAAAGCAGGTCAAGGGGAGAGGAGACTGAGGAGGAAAGAGGGGTGAGAAGGTGGTGTAGGTGCCCTGCTGCCTTAGCCACTGTTGTCCACATGGGATCCATTAGATCTCCAAACAGTTACTCGGAAGCATTTGGTCTGAGATGGCAGCATGGCTTGCTGAGCCTCATGTGGCTCAGAAGAGGCAGATGTTCTGCAATGTATTGGTCTTTGAGGCTTAATGCATATGTTATATTGTTTGTCAGTTCGTGGTATCCTTTCAGGCTTTGTGGTTATGGGTTCCTCCAGTGAGGCCTATTTTATCTAGCATTCAGCGTATTAATTGAACATAAACCTTTACATCTGCAGCTCCTACAGCAGGCATCTCTTTGAAGAAGCCTTAAGATGTCATAATATTTGAAAGAGAAAAATGTGCATTTTTTGCTAGCACCTGTAATTTAGGTAGCAAAATAATTGGGTAGAAAGCATCTCTTATCTCTTGTTGAATCCGATATGAAAGACAGTTACAGCTTTTCAAACCTGGCTAAAACTATGAATTATCCTACAATATTTGTATGAATCTAATTTAGGCAGCTGTCAGACAGAAATATTTTAGATTCCGTATATTAGTAACACTTGCAGAGGGGCTGTGGCTGTTTTCAAAGACTTTTTTTGTTGCATAAAATGAGGAGAACTCAGCACAGTAACTACTGTGGAGATGTTTGAACAAATAAATTGCTTGCATGAAATAATTATTCCTAATAGAAAGAAGGAGAAGTTTGGATGGACTTTGATCATTCTTGCAGCTTGTGAGAGGCATATCAGAAACTCTAGGAGGTCTGTTACTTTAAATGTTGGTATACTGCTCAGGTTACTGTAAGAATTATTCCTTTCCATTTCAGGAGCATTAGGGGTGTCGGTGTGCAAGTTCTATTTGACCGTATCTTCCCTGTGAAGGACACATTCAGAAAGCTAAGAAGAACTTTGAGTAATCATGTTACATCACTGTTAACCAACAAAGTCAATAAGTACCTTCCGTAAGGCAAATCACAGTTACAACTGAAGTACCAGTTGGGAGTTGGGCTGTAATTCTGACTAGCATTTGTCCTGTCTTTTGATATGGTACTAATCCTTCCTATTTATAAAGACTCTGCTAGCCTGATTCTCAGCCTGGGGCTTTAACATTCTGCTTAGTGTTCATTTTATTTGGTTTGACGCTCACCCACTGTATTTTGGATAAGTTTGTTATTGTGCTTTGCCTGAACTGAACTGCTCCACCTGATGGTGAAAACAAGAAAATGCCGTCTCTCATGCAATGAGGGTTTATTTGAAAAAATGTCATCTATTGGAAGGACTTCATGCTGTAAGGGTATGCGGGCCTTAATCCAGGAGACCTACTAATAATGTTCTGCCCCCTTTCTACTTGGATGTAGAGCAGTTAAGGTTATGTAAAGGAGTTGCATAAAGATCTTGAATCCACAGTTCTTTTTCATGTTTCTAGTGAGATACCCAGTGGGTGGGTACTTGTACCATAGACATGTGCTTCTCAAAGTCCAGATGCTGCCGCAACCTGAGATGCAGCTGTGCTTTGCAAGACATACATATCTGAAAGGAGTTATTCCTACTCATGCACAAGAAGGGAAGTGTGGCTGATTGGTAGCTGTTGATTTGATCATGTTCTTACTACCCAATGGGGAGATACTTGATGGTTGAGTATGTTGGGTAGAAGAGGTTTCCCATATGGTATTTTCTATCTTGAGTCTCTTTAGTTGCACAGAAAAAGAGGTAAAAACTAAAGAACTCCAAAAGAAACAACCTGCTAACAGGAAAAGCTTTACAAGGCTCTCTTGTGCATTGAAACAGAAATAATCACGTAAATCTGTGCAAGCAGCAAAGAAACAGGAAGCATGACAGAGCTGCATGTCCCTGAGTCTTTTAGTTTGCCCAGCTTTTTGCAATGCAAGAATCTGTAGATGCACGTTACAGTAAATTTGCTCTGGCACATTTCATGTTGCCCTAAGATATCGGAGTATTGTGTGGGTGATACGAAGATCTGTCATCTCTGGATGGTCATGTTTTCATCCAGGAAGGGAAAAGGTATGATTTCCTGTCTTGAGCTGATGTGGCTGGGATGAAGGATGAATCTTGTATGGAAGGGTGCTTATATGTAACAGCACATGCAAGGGATGTTCTTTAAAATATTTGAGCAGCCAAGAGTTCCCATGTTATTGAGAAGGTAATGTGAGATCAGACCACCTGAGCTCAAGCTGATTATGTTCAGCCTGCGCTCTTGCAAAAGCTATGCGTATAAGGTCGTGGTGCGCCAACCAAAAATCTCTGTGAACAGGCAGCTTGTTCTAATTTATGCTGTGAAACTTTGAGGAATCCCCTTGTTATATTCAATTTTCATAGCCTCTATCAAAAATGGCAAATTTTAAGCTGTTGCTGTAGTTTTGTCCTTTACTTGTATTAACCATATACACTTACATTGCCTAAAATGGTGTGTACAGACCTTTTTTTTTTTTCTTTCTCTCTCAGACACCCTGGCTCTGGAATACCAGACAGTGCTGGAATGGGTATCCATATCAGGTAAAAGTTACAGTGCGGCCTAAAACCAAACATGACACTTCTGCAGAGCTCTGTTTTTATTATGGCGGAGATTTGTGTTAATATGTTAGTGTGAATGGGCTACTCGGCATTTCAGAACATCACTAGATGCTTCCCATCTTGCTTGAGTGCAAGATGGAAAAGATGAATATAGCTGTCACACCTGTTTTGAAATGAAGCACAGGATCTGGAAACAGATCTGGGAGATCTAACTGTGAAAGCAGACATCTGCAACGGCATTAGAATGGTCGTTTTTCACAAAGTTCTGAGGGCACTGGAAGTTTAGCAAAGCCTCAGTTTCAGCAGGTTGGGAAATTCGGTATAGTTCTCATAGTAGCTATACTGCATATAGCGTGAGACTGAATCCCTGGCAGCTGGTGTGAGCAAAGAGGAGACTAAAGGGAGAAGGTAGGTTTCTCCTTTAGGTACTTACATAGGGGCTATCCACTCCTGGCCTCATGGAAGCTTACAACAAAAGAAGGTAAAATTAATGGGAGAATTGAGAATGGTTTCAACTCTTTATTTTCAGCAATGTGTGTATTTTCATGGATTCAAAAAGCATCAGCCTTTCTCTCTGTTCTAGGTCAAAGTATATAACTTCAAAGAAAAGAATTAAGTAGTTTATCTTCTTTACTAAGGTGAAGAATGCACTGTTAAAGTAAAAATGCCCTTTCGGGTTGTATCCTGCTGCACTCATTCCCTCTTTCAGTCCTCGAAAAAAAATTTTGTTCAAGTTTGAAATTTGATTTCCTTAAAATGATCTTCAAAAGAACAATAACAGTATATTTATTACTTACTGCACTGCTAAGTTTTTAGCTAGTTCCAGGAATATTTAATTCCTAGGTCCAAGTTCTGGCCATCTTTCACAGCAGCACAGTTGCTTCAATGGCATGCAGGTCCTGCAGTAACACCAGGATTAACTGCAACCCTACAACTCCGGAAAGTATTCTCTGCCAGGGGAAGAAGGAGCAGGACAAGTGGAAAGAGAAGGGTAGAAATTTTATCTATCATTATCTGGTTGAACAGTGGCTTCCAAAGTTTGCATATACAGTGAGCCTTGAGAACCCTGTCCTGTGCTTTCTGTTAGTTTGTGCTACTGGACATAGTTGTTAAAGTATGGAATGTATTTAGAGTGGTCAACCTGCTCTAAATGATTCCATATATTTTTCAGAAAATATAACTCCTGAACTCTGCCTTGGCTGTACCACAGCCTCATGTTGGGAACAGTCATTTGTCAAAATTGAGGTGGCTGCTGTCACTGGTGCCTTTCGGTCCTGTTTTCTATTAATTTTGTGTTATTACACGCAACAGACTGACTTGTGATGTAAGACCATCAATCTTACTTGTTAAAGAACATATATTTACCAGACTTATCAGAAGGATGAGGTTATTCAGAAAGTTAGTTACAACTTTTAGAGGGTGGCAGCTAAACTTGTGATATCTAAAATCATGCTGCTAGTGGAGAGCGTCCAACAGAAAGCAAATCATCAGATAAAAGTCATTATCAAAATCATTGTCTCGGAGATAAAAATGTCTATTGGGTGCTAATCAGGATTAAGTACCAGGTTTTCAATATGTTTGGTTTTTTTCTTTTCTTAACTAGGTAAAATTTCTAATCTCTTATTGGCTACAAATCCTTTGTAAGTTACTCAGCATTGCAGAAATCCACCAGGACTTACTGTAGATATAGTTAAATGGATCATTCGTAAGCACAGAATAGTCCTATTAAGTCTATGGAGAACTGAAACCTAACATTTAAACTAAGTTAAACACACACTATTGATCCTTTCATGGAGGGAAACCATGGTATCTTTAGAATCCCCCTACGTTATCATTATATATGAGTTTAAAAATACTAATGCTGTTGTTAATAAAGCAGCTGACAGTCTTAATTGTTCTACAAGAAATTTTCCCCAGTGAGTTCTCTTGCAATAATGAGTGTAATAGTCACCGTACATTGCTAGCTCATGTTCTTTTCCCTTTTCTTAATTACACCCAATTAAAAACTTACAGACAGTCTCACTAAATGAGAAAATGATTACATTGGCCAAATAAATGGCTTTAAAAGATTGATTTTGAGTGTACACATTTTTCATAAAGCAGAAGCATATGTCTATATTTAAATAACCCACACAGAGCTTTCAATAGGCACCTAAGGACTGATTTTTATGGGCAAAGAACTGGTCTGCGAAAGGGAATGGGAATAAAAGAAGCAATTGAAATGCCTCTTGCCAATGGGAATAGCTCATGGCCCGCTTGGGTGCATGGTTGTGCTAGTGCAAACTGCTCTAGAGATACCCTCAGGAGCTTCTCCTTTGCTGGTGTCCCTCTCTGTCACTGCGATGGAAGACAAGAGTAGCAGGGTGGCACAATTGCGTGGAAATTAGAGTAGCTTCTAGGACTGGCTCTCTTAGGCTGGGGGCTAAATAGCCTGTACGTGCCACCAGTTACCTTCATTGAAGTTACCCCAAGTTGGTTTTGGTCATGCATAAGTTCCTCTGTCTTGTTATTTTTATTTCTTTTACTTTTAAACATCTGTGTAACCATGTTGTATATCAAACAAGATGCCTGGATAAATTTATTTTAATTTCTTCTTTCCAAATGTTAACATGTTCCCAGAACATGGTTAAATTCTTTAAAGTAGGCTTTTATATTAGAAAGAGCCCTGTTTAAAGTCACATTTTCATCATGAGCAGAAGAGATTGAATACTAGCATTGCTTTTCTCTAATCTGCTCTAGCATTGTTTCTTTTGCTGTTCTTTGAATCCACATTACTGATCTACAGCAAGATGTTTCAAGTAATCTTTCAAAACAGACTTAGTAGTACTTAGAATTTAGTTTGTTCTAGGTTCTGAATGAACAACATCATAATTTTTTGGTATTACAATATTACAGTACTATCAAGATTAAAACATAAGAGGAGGATAGGTTGGGGAGCTTTATTTTTCCAGAGCCATCAAAGTTTGAAAGAGGCAACCATCATCATTTTTCTTGCATAGGAAGCTTATGTACAATTAAATAATCCCCCTGTGATTAAACACGTCTCCTATAGACGTCAGCTTCCTGTAATGTCAGTTAGACTCTATTAACATTTTCTCATCTCCATCTTTCAGCCACTGATGCCCGACCTTCATTATTACTACATCGTTGAATTGTCATTCTACTGGTCCTTAATGTTTTCTCAATTCATTGACATCAAAAGAAAGGTAAGAACAATGAGACTAAAAACATTGAAAGCTTTAAGCACATATCTTTCGTGACTTGAGAGATACCTGTCTTACCTGTGCAGTGAACTGGAAATACAATTCTTTCTAGTCACCATCTCTTGCAGATACTCATCACTGAGAAATGGGTGTTGAAGTGCTTGTCTTACACTGTTCCTTGTTACTGTGATATGGGCTCTTTCTGCACATGGGAAGAAGAGCCCAGAGTAATCAAATATTCAAGGGGAAGTAGCACCAGCCGAAAAAAACCTTCTGCTTTCATACAGTGACTTGAATGGAATTGAGCAAGTAGTAGCTAATAGATATTCTGTTTCTTCTAAGAGTTAAATGATGAAATATCAATGACAGAGGAAGACTGCCTCATAAATTCATAGTATCGCTTTTGTAAGATCTATGAGGGCTTTCAATTTATTCTACAAAGGGATGGTAAAAACAGGGGTACATTTAATATTAAAAAGTGGTGTTATATTTAATCTTACCTTTACAGTTATGAAATTGCAAGTAGCTGAGCATTGCTATTAAGGGGCTATTAATCAAGAAACTAAACCCCTGGCTATTATAATACTTCATGACAGCTTATACAGAGCAGATTAACAGTTCTCAGTGTGAGAAACCTGTTGATATTTTCCTGTTACAGTAAGAGGAATACTTTTATCTAAGCCTTGGTCATCATTTTAGATACTTTAAATTCAGCAGTGGCTATGTTGTAGTCTGGGATGATCAAAAGTGCCCTGGCAGCCTTGTGCACTGCAGGAATTCAGCCAACCGCTGTTATGTAGCCAGGTTTCTCTCAAGATGAGGTGTGGTAGGTCTTCTCTGAAAGCACCAGCACTCAGCACTGGCCTAACTCCAGCACTGGTCTTTTACTCACTGTAGCTCAAGAGAAATGTACTTTCTGTTTTCCATCTCCGTTTTACTCTAATAGCAAATTCATGACTTTAAAATTATTTCCAATTGGTTTGCTGACTTTCAAATACCTGTTTATCTTTATTTAGATGTTATAAATTCCACCATATTATCTTTGCCTGGCTGAAGAGGCGTGGGCAAATGATTGAGGCTGTTGCACATACCTACTATTGGCATTAAGGCAGCAAATTGAGTAGCTTAACTTTTACGGTTTTATGATGGCATGTTGTTTGCTTCATAAATATCTACTATGTTGCTGTAACGATGTTCTACCCTTAAGGGTTTTCATTTTCAAAGACTGCAACCTGGTATGATTTGGTTTTTTATTATCTCTGTCCAGCTTCCCATACTCCTCTTGTAAAACACAGAGAAAAAAATTAGATCAGGGAACTATGTTGCTCTCACAAGCCCTGATGAGTTTTAAAAGCAGTGAGACTTGTTTACGTGCTTTGTGGGTACCTGAAGTATTGTTTGGTAGAAAAACATTTGACCAGTGTGTTTCAGGGAAAGTATAAAATTTCTACTTGGTCAGTGTTTTAACAGGTTTGTAGAAGAACTATGAGACCTTTCTGTGTATTCACACTTTTTAGTTCCAAGCATTTGGCAATTCCTAGAGCTTCTGTCTTTTACTTTTTTAAAAAATGACAGTTCACTCATTCTCAAAATAAAATAATCTGTAGCTGCTATTTTTCTTGAATATTCCATTTTCATTCTAGAATAGTTATGGTATATTTCACTAAATCTGGATCCTAGATCTCTTCAAACTCAGTAAAAAAAGAGTCATAGAGTTGATTTCTTTCATTTTAGAGGAGAGGAATTCAGATTGTGTACATTTTGCAAACATTTGCTAGAATTGTAGTGGTTGAAACCTTGAGCTGGTGGATCGTCCCCTTCCTTGTTAAAGCCCATTTCCAGAAGCTGGAGTGACTAATGAAGATGATGTTTTGCCCTTCAGTGGCACTGATGCTCCATAGCCACTTGGCAGTTTAGTCAGTGAGTGTGTCATGTTAAACAAATGTGGGCAGCAGAAGCCTTGGTTCCAGAGGGCTTGTCTACAAGTTGAGACCCGTGAGGTTTCTCCATTTTCTGTCCGATGTTCTTCCCACTGATGGTGTCAGGAGTAGGTTCTTTCTCTTATGCTTAGCCACATATTTTCATGACACAGGCACGTGATATCTTGCAACAGTTACGACTGGAGGCTACAAATCTGCTGTAAATAAATGCATCTTGCACAAAGATACATACAGTTTCAAATATATTTTTAAAAAGTAGCAGTCCATTACTGTACAGCTGCTCTTCTGCTGTGTATGGGGTGAAAGTGCTTGAGTAGGCTGGGAATGCAAGTACCACTTGACATTATGGGGACTTGTACGATTAGTTTCTATGCATTCATTACCCTTATGTATAATTAAAATCTAACAGCATCTTCAAAGCATAGTATTAATTACTGACATAAAGAAATGTCACAAACAGGAAAGAAGGACTAGAATAACAAAAATAGTCTTATTTAGATCACTGCTACTTTTTCCTAACAATTTTCAGTAGGTCAGTCCAGCATCTCTATTTCAGAGCTGGCAGAGTCAGATAACTCTTTTAAGAAACATTAGCAGAGAAGGAGTTCCCTGGACAAGATTTCTATAAGTAGGCTCATGCAGAAGTGCAGAAGACTGCTGCCCAAGACCGTTAGGGCTGCTTAGGAGTAATCCATATTGTCAGAAATGCCTTGAGGAGTTCCCAAGAGGGACTAGAAATCTCGTATTTGTAGAACATAAAAGTGTCAGCTATAAAAACAGATGAGAATTTTCTACTTGGTTTCTTTCCCTGTTTGGATTGCCTATGTACTAACATAATTGCAGTTAGAAGGAAAATGAAGAACAGTGCCATAGTATTTGCAGCTGAAGCAGGTAAAGAGCTAGGCTGCAGTATGGCCATGTGGCAATGCAAGTAGCTTACTTCTAATCCCAGGGAATAAGGTAGGTGCTTTGCTGTTTTGATTATGGTATGATGAAATGTTCCCCATGTGTGGGTTTGTAGTTACTGAAATGACTAAGATGCCATATCCCTGCTTTCCCCTAAGACTCTTAGAAAGGGAAACAGCCTATAAGTCTCTTTTTGTTCAGTCTGCTTTATGAAAATGGGTTTAAAGCAATGGCTTGATATGACTGCTGAATGTATTTGGTTGTGCTCCACACTGCTGGAGACCAAATAACCTAGCTGAGAAATATTGGGTGTATACTAAACTAGGATATGGTTCTCTGCTTTTAGTCTTTTTTTTCTTCCTTTTCTTTTACCCCTGACCCCCCTCAACTTTGTGTTAGAGAGACTGGCAATGCCCATTGATGCGTATGCATAGGAAACAGGACCTTGTAGCTCCTTATAGCATTAAACAGAAAGCAGTAGGCTGGGAGGAGGTCCTGTCCCTATTCAGTTAGTGAGACTGCTCAAGTTGCATGTTTTTCCACGGACTCCACGTATACGTTGCAGTGAAGCCAAGTGCTGGTATGAGATGCAGCAGCACTGCACGTCCTTGAAAACAGCAGTGCCTGCTGTGTGCCTGCTGCATTCCCAAAGAGAGGTACGATGACACTGGGCAGTTGCGCATCCCAGTATTGGAGAGACAGAGCAGTTGGCAGCTGTAGCTGCTGCTTTTCTGGAGCTCACCCTGTGTTAGTGGGAGCTCACCAGCGCTTTCCACAGGGCCCTCCTGCCCGACACGTGCACCTCCAGTCTCTTTGCGAACTAGGTGCTCCCTCTCTAAACACTGCAGGGTCTCTGTTCCAGTTTCTCTGCTGTGGGCCGCTTAGCTGAAGACCACCACAGTTAGGCAGGACCTAGCCCACAAAAGCTAGATGCCACCTCCCAAGGCACTTGGCGAGCCCGCTGCCTGGAGGAGCTGCTACTTCTGACTGCACGGACCTCTCCCTTCGGAGAGCCCTGCAAGAAAGGCACTGGATCTGCTGAGAGCTGTGGTAGTAGCTGTGCACCCGGTGCGTGGAGAAACTGCCTGGTCAAATCATGCCTGTGATCTTTTCTTCTGGCTTTTGATATGACTCTCTCAAAGATGTGCAGGTAGTTCCGCAAACTCCAGCACAACTTCTTTTTTACTGACTTTGTGACTTGCAGAGAAGAGTCTTATCTCTGGGTCCTGTTGTCTCAGTGATCAGTCTGGGAGTCTAGGCCGGGCAGGCAGGTCGTTCCCTCTGCTTTACCTGCCCCTTGGCACATGTCTGGGAATGGGATGTTACAGGAGCCTCCTCGCTCCTAGTATTTTACAATAGTAACTGTTACTTGCCAGCCGAAGAACTCAAAGAGTTACTGATCTGGAGACCAGCTAACCTGCATCATTTGGGAGGCAGCAGATTAGATCTGAGTAACAGGAGCTGCATTAGCTCATTGAAAGACTTTTTTATGCTGTTACAGTGTGAAGATGAGGCAGCTTCATTAAAACAAACAAAGAAAAAACTGGAACTGGGATTCTCAGCTCTGTGGAAGCTCTCCGTTGTGCTTGGCAGGCACCTGTCATAACTCCTAGTGCAGTGGAAATGTGTTTCCCATTCCTTTGTAGCTATTTGAACTCTTGTGAGTGGTGCGTTATTTTGCATATTATATGTTGCTTGGTTTATAAGAAATACGGTGTAATTTGATTTGTATGTACATATGCCTTTTCAAAGTAACTTCAGCTGCAAATGTTTACTTCATTAGGCTAAATTACTATGAACTGAGAAGTGTAGATATTGCCTAGCTTTCAGTAATCTTTTTGCATTTTGTTAACATACAATGATTCTTTTATTCAGACTAAGTAAAATATATAGCAAGGTGCTTAATGCAGTTATGTAGCAGGATCTTTATGTAACAACACCATAATGCTGGGTTTAAAAAACATCCATCCATTTTTGTATAAGAGTACTGAATCTCACTGGTTCATTGTTTTATTTTTTTTTCCCTGCTTCTTGCTGCTCTAGGATTTTGGCATCATGTTTACACATCACATTGTAACAGTCACCCTGATAACCTTCTCATATGTAACCAATTTGACACGAGTGGGAACCTTGACCTTATGTCTCCATGATGCGGCTGATGTTGTCCTAGAGGTGAGATAATACATATATCACCAGTGTCTGTACATGATATTCGCTATTCTGAGAGCTAGCATGTCAACAGGTAGAATCTATGTGCTATTCAAAACAAGTATTTCTTAAGCAAAGAGGCCAGTTCAAGATGGTAATGGGGATTAATACAGTGTATTTCCTTGCTGAAGTATTTTACATTTGTAAGGGGTGCATGTTTGTGACTTTAGGCTGTTTTATCCCTTGATAAGTTGCGTGTACAGAGCAGAGACTGGTAATGCTTCGCATGCAGGGAGGCTGACACACAGGTTTTAAATATAACGTGGTAAAGTCAAAAGCTCAAAGTTGCAAAATCTGGAAACTGGTGACTGCGTGGGATAGAAGCTCCTGGTTCTTGAGCCCTCTGAAGTGATGTGTGGGGCAAGAACCCTGTCTCCAAAAGAATCACGGTGTCACGGTTTGATTCTGCTGTGCTTTGCTGGGCAGAGCGTGCTGGAGAACTTGACAGCTGTTCTGTGCGTGGGCAGTGAGCTGACCTCTGGTCCCTAGGATTTTCCAGGTGCCCGTGCCTCCACATCCAGATGCTAGTATTAAACACTTGGCTTTGGAGAAAGAAAGGATGATTGAAATTCTTTTAAGTCAAGATGGTCTGTATCTTCCATAGCAGCAACTTAGAGATGTTGTCATCCTGTATATGCATCAGCTTTTAGACAGCTCTGGGTGATGCTGGGATCAGGCTGTCTGTGAACTCTCCATCAGGATCAAATCAAAGTTAATAACTATTTTGTCTGAAATTATTTCTTACTAAAATAGTTGCAACGGTCCTGTTATGCAAGAATATAGTCACACTGTGTGAGTCATCTAATGCAGAATCAAAATCCTGCCATTCTGATTTGATAGTGCTGTAAATCCGTTTTTATTTTTTAATCTTTTTTTAATCTAGAAGGCACATGACTGCCTGAAATAGAAAGCAACAGAGTCTGGATTTCTCCTGTTAGAAATAATTACATCTTTACAAGTTTGTTTTTCTGTTTTAGCAATGTGTGTAAATCCATTCTGCTAGCTGTGGGTTCGCCCAAACTTTTGTCAGTCCTCTTTTCTCACCACCACAGATGTACTTGACAGTTTTCATTCCAGATCAGACCAGTGCCTGTGGAACTGTAAAACCACTGGAGAGCAGCTGTAGTTGGATAGCTAAAACCTTACCTTGAACACAGTGAGAAACATATTTTTTCTCAATTCCTCAGTTTATTCACTGGCTAAGACAAAGAGAAAATGCTGATATTCTCACATGATTTGCAAACATTCAGTAAATACCCTTCCCCATGAGGCACATACTTCAGTGGTCCTTCTAGTCAGCTCGTTCAGTCTGTTCTGACTGCAAGTACTAAAGCCAGTCTACAGTGTAAGAAAGAGAATCACAGCCGCAGAGAAGCATTTAGTAGAGGGGCCATTACAACTCACTCAACAGACTTTCTTCTGCTAAGGCAGTGGGTCACAGCGCTGGTGCCAGATGAGAGAAGATGGACTCGTACACACTGCTGACATTACTGAGGGGAAAGTCAGTGCAGAGGCAGAAAATTGTCAAACTGCAAAAGAAGCTGGTAAAATGTCTTTCCATGATGGGCACCTGACCTGTTTTACATATTACATATTTGTAAAAATGAAAAGCTATTTCCAGAGGCCACTAGACTCTTTCCACCTACCATTTCATAATGAAACATGTCCAGTGGAAAGCTGCATTGCAACATTTTTGCTAGTCTCATTGCAGAAAGTAGTATATATTGGTAGGAATACTGAAGGTGAAGTATTTTCTGTAGTTCTTAAGGCATTTGCGGGTACAGAAGAGTCGTTGCAGGATTTTCAGGAACACATAGCTCTGCTCTTAGGTCTGAGTGAAAGTTACCTTGGATACCCAAAGCAGCCTAGCCACGGCAGGACAGACCAAGCGTAGAGTCATTTGCTTGCGTAGGAAGCCTTACATTAGCTTAAACTGAAATCTAGGCTACTGAGAGGCAACTTTCAGAATCCCAGCTAAGTTGTTTAAGGGGTCTTGGGTATCTTTGCACTGCAGTACAGCTTGTGGGTTGGAAACACTGTGACCTAACCTGCTGAAGCACTTAAAATCCCACCTATTTGGGGACCTTGAGACTTTTCAGCTTCAATTAATGAACACAGACAAATTTGATGCCAGTGTATGGATGTGAGTATTTGCCAATTTGGTATGCTTCTGGTGTATAAGCCTCACATAGCTGACACTTCATCCTGAATTGTTTCTGTCAGGTTCCAGCTATCTCCTAACACACTTTTTGAAAACAGCAGGGAATGGACACTTCAGATCAAGGCAAATAGCTGTGCTGTAGAATAAATGGATTTAAATAGACTAGCAGGAGTATCTGGAAGAGCTGTGTTACTCAATTGCAGTCATGGTTTTTAAGCTTTGAAAATTGTGTTGTATTGTATTAGGTGGCCAAATTCTATCAACAACATAGTCTTTCCTTTTATTTGTAATCCTTCCTTATCAATATCATTTGTAGATTTGCTATTTGAGAACTGATGACCCAACAGATGTACTTTTTTGAGAAATGGCACAATACTACTACAAGTTGCTATAGTAATATCAGCTCCTCGCACTATGAAACCAGCTTTTTTAGACTGCCACCATGGAAATGCATCCAAAATTCGTATCTGAACTTCCAGTCATCTGAAAATCAAGGTGTTGGTAATTCTTTTGCTTTGCATGTTGGCATCAAAGTGTTCTTTTTTCCTTAAACCACCTTAAACCAGACTGTGAGGACAAACTGCTAGGAAACTGATTTGTGTCAACTACAGAATATAGGGGTGACTGAGAAAAGTTATGTTTTCTTTGTAGCACTGGTGGCTGTGCTCACACTTTGTGAGCTTCCTAACTTGTTTCTGTTAGTCAAAGTAACCTTTATATTCAGATTTTGAGTGAAACATTGCAGAAGTTGTGTAACATCCGAAAGTGCAGGTTGGTTTTGTCATCCAGGTTGTCTGACAGGAGCATGGAGTGCTTTCAGATTCAGTGTGTTCATACCAAAAGAATCAGACAGAATGCAAGAGTGTGTCTCACTATTTTAGACAATTCTTTGGTTTGAACTCTGCATTCCACATCATATTCTATGTGCATAGTTGTGGTAATTTTGCTCACTCTTAGCCCTCTGGGAAGTCTGCACACGTAAGCATCTTCTCAATATGAGAGCTGGATAAAGGCACCCTCAGAGGGGGCTTTGAAAGAGTTCCTAGTGACTTAAGTGGGCAATAAGTCAGGCTCTTCAGGTACTTCATGGTACAGTGACTCTCTGGATACATTTGACAGAAAGCAGAAAGAAAGACTGTCCCTGCCTGAAAGCAATTGTTTTGAAATAAGTAACTGCTTACACACATGAACACTGTGGAAGCAGCATAGACATCTTAAAACAAACTTGCTTGTACGTGCTGTTTTCTTCAGGGAGAAGAGGGCAAAGAAACTTCAGGGAAGATCGGTATTCTAATGAGCAGTTTCAGTGAAGACTAATTAGTAAACTCCTTCGCTAAGGAGGAGTTGGAAGACTGCACGAAGACAAATGAGAGAATCGTGTAAAAATAGGCGCAAGGCAAGAAGTTGGAAAGCAAAAGTTGGAAAGAGAGGGGAAGAGAGCCTAGGAAAAAGATTTGAAGGGGAGGGGTATAGTCTTAGAGGTAGAAACTGTTCTGTATAGGCCAGAAAGGAAGAAGAGGTGCTGTAGGCGAACGTAGAGTATGGGGCACAACGGAGGATTTGAGACAAACTTTATATGTAGCAACACTACAGAGAGCATGGGGCAGGTGGAAGATGGATGGATGCTGAAAATGCAAGTGGAGCATAATGGAAAGGTGAGAGACAGGTAGGTAAAGAGGTTGGGAAGAAGGACAGCATAAACACAGTGGGGTTCAGGAAAAGGTTTAGAAGAGTTTTGTGAATCTGAAATTGTAAGATTTAAAAAAGGAAATTGAATGGGGAAGGAAGAAATGAGAAATGAACTCTGGTTTTAGGCAGTCTGCATTTTTGTCTGAGAAGACATTTTCCTGCTGCATGATGAAGAGGAGTTATGAGGTCACTGTGAGGTAGCCCGATGAAAATGTTAGTGATTTCTTAAAAATTTGATTTCTGACAGCTTATACACAGTACAAGAGAACTTAGTTGTCCTCACAGAAGTAAACAGACATTTCTTTCTTTTACAGGCTGCCAAAATGGCAAACTATTGCAAGTGTCAAAAACTGAGTGACCTTCTGTTCCTTTCATTTGCCATTGTCTTCATTGTCAGTAGGCTTGGCATATATCCCTTATGGTGAGTAAGCATATCGTTTTCCTCACATGCTAAGCATCAAACAATCTTGGAAATAACTGTTGTGATTGAACATGATCTATTGACATTACTCTGTTTCCCAAACCACCAAGGAGAGTTTCAGACATAACCAGGTGCTGAAATAGCCTGTTTGCGAGTGCCATTGTGTTGCTGTGCACTAGGCAAGAAACATATGGGGCTTCTGCTGGTTTCAAGGTAGAAGTGGGTTGGAGACCACATAGCTGCAGGTTAGCAGTTGGTTGCCTGTGTTGGCAGGAAGTTAGAGGAGAAAGAAAATATTAGTCACCGAAGAGATGGAGCAGAGGCTAAGCTTGAAGCTAGGATCTTCTCATTAGCTTTCAGTGCACACTTTATGGGCATGGTCAGCTTAAAGAAAAAGGCACTGGAATAAGGGAAGTCTGGCTTGCTGACATCAGTATAAGGATGTTATTGCCATGTAGATTGTAATACTGCAGGCTACTCCCTTTCCACCCCTCCTTCGAACTGGGGGTCCTGGGCAAGCTGTGTAATACATACATCTGTAAGGTAATTATACAGGTGTTCCTGTAATCTCACCTCTTCCCAGAAAAAGGCAGCTGTTTGCATGTGCACCTACTCTCTTCTAGGTACACACACGTGCATGCACACAAACAAGACATAGCTGTTCGATTCTTTAGCTAGGGTCTTCAACATCCAGAAGGCAGCTGGCTAGTTAGGAAGTACACTGATCTACTTCCTTGTAGAAACCTGTTCAAGTTTGTCTGTAATCTGTGCCCTAAATATGAGGAGGGCTGAGAGATTGCATTGGCCTCACTCTTCTGTGTTCTGGATCCTTCTTTATGTCATATGAACAGAACTAACTCAAATCTCTGTATCTCTGTGAGGGCAAGAGAGGTCTGTCATTGCATCAGAAGGTAACAGCCACAGTTTTGGTTTTGGGAAGGACTAAGAATGCCAGGAATGTTACCCTTTGCAGAGTTTTATTTAGAGAGATTACCACCAAGCTCCTTATTTAAGCATGCAGAGGATTTACAGATGCCAATATCAACCTCTCTGCCACAGTTTCCTTTCAAATCCTGTGTAATGATATCTCTTTGGGGTTTTGTTAATGCAAACAGGGTAAGACCAAGATGCCTTTAAGGAGCTGTGTCATCAGCGCTGCTCATCAGTACACTGTAGAAGTCTCATTTAGCATTTAATGACTCCAAAGATAATGTGATAATGCTTGGTCCCTACTGCACTGTGAGTCGATGAAGGACCATGACAAAAGGACAAAATGGATAGACACACAACCTATGTGTTTTAAAACGTTTGTTATCTTTTCCAATAAGCAATTACTTGTTTCTTAAACAGCTTTGCTTTTATTTCCTCAGTCCTTCCTTGAAGCTAACTTGGCCATTCACTGAATTTCTGTAGGTGAAGTAAGCTAGTTCTTCTACTTGCATGATCTCAGATAGCAAAAATTTCATCTGCTTGTTGCAATATAGTTTATACTGAGAAATGGAGGGACGACCCAATTCTACTAGTGCAGTTCTGCCACTGGGGACTGCAGTACGTGACTCTACTTGAGGGAAGGCTCAGTTGGATGATGACTGGATGGGTTCACAAAGGGGAGGGCAAAGGGGAAGTCGTTCTTGACCAAGCTGATAACCTTCTATGTTGAAATGACTGGCTTGGTGGATGAAGAGAGAGCAGTGGATATAGTTTACCTGGACTTCAGTAAGGCTTTCAACACTGCCTCCCAGAAGATCCTGAGAGAGAAGCGGATAATGTATGGGCTAGATGAGCAAACAGTAAGGTGGGTTGAAAACTGGCTGAGCAGCCAGACCCAGAGGGTGGTGATCCGTGGTTTGGATCTGCAAGTCTAGTTGGGGGCCAGTAACTAGCGGTGTACCCCAGGGGTCAATACTGAGTCCAGTCCCATTCAACGTCTTCATTAATGATCTGAATGATGCAGCAAAGTGCACCCTCAGCAAGTTTGCGCATGTTCCAACCTGGGGGAAGTGGCTGATACGCTGTGCTGCCATCCAGAAGGATGGAACCTCAGCAAGCTGGAGAAATGGGCCAACAGGAACCTCATGAAGTTCAGGAAAGGGAAGTGCAAAGTCCTGCACCAGTATATGCTGGGGTCTGACCAGCTGGAAAGCAGGTTTGCACAAAAGGACCTGGAGGTCCTGGTGGACACCAAGCTGGACATGAGCCAGCAATATGCCCTTGTGGCAAAGAAGGCTAATGGTATCCTGGGCTGCATTAGGTGGGGTGTTGCCAGCAGGTTGACAAACGTGATCCTTCCCCTCTACTCAGCACTGTTAGGCCACAGCAGGAGTACCATGTTCAGTTCTGGGTGGGAGAGATACCAGAGAGATACAAAGCTACTGGAGACAGTCCAGCGAAGGATCACTAAGATTGACTGAGGAACTGGAGCACCGCTCACATGAGAAAAAGGCTGAGACAAGTGGGACTGTTTACCGTTGAGAATAGAAAGCTCAGGACAGAGATTATCAGTATGTATAAATATATGAAGAGAGAGTGTAAAGAAGACAGGCTCTTTTCAGTGGTGCCCAGGGACAGGACCAGAGGCAATGAGGATGAACTGAAACACAGGAGGTTCTGCCTGAACATCAGGAATTCAGGAAACACTTTTTCACTGTGAGGGTGACTGAGCACTGGCAGAGGTTGCCCAGAGAGGTGGTGGAGGCTCCATCCTTGGAGATACAAAAGCCGTCTGGACATGGTCCTGGGCAGCCTGCAACAGGTGACCCAGGTTGAGCAGGGCGGTTGCACAGGGTGGCATCCAGAGGTCCTTTCCAACCTCAGCCATTCTATGGTTCTGTGAGCTGTCTCATGTTTAGCTGTGACTCCAGCATTTAAACCTCGCTCTGTATTATTTTAAAAGGCAAAGAAGGAACTGCTGACTTGAAATTTTTTTGTTATTCAAACCCAAACTTTACCAGATCACTGCTATGTGCTTGCCTTGCTGAATAGCCAACAAAGAGTAGATTAATATTGTCCAGAGTGCACAATTTTGAAGGAGGTCATTAGTCTTCACACATTTAACTAGAAGCAGCTGCCCAATATGCTTTTTCTCTTGAGACATTTGAAAATCAGCAAGGTCAAGATTTTCCCATCCTTTACATCCTTACTATGGTAGTCAAGTTTTGGAAAGTCCATGCTTTCAACCTGAAGTGTTTAAAAGAACACTGTGTGTTTATAACTGGAACTGAAGCTCAGAAACTGGAGGTTCACGCTGTCTCAAGCAATTTCTGTGAAGTGTTGCAGCCAAGTGTCACGCTGTGCAGGAAGCCCTTGCTAGGTCTAGACAAATTATAAATTAAAGATTGACATGGCTAGTGGGAATCAGGCATCATAGAGCTGAAGTCAGTGTAAGTGTCCCTCATACTCTTCTCATGCTGTGTGACTGATGGAGTCCTGGAAGAGATTACCAGCACAATGTTATCTAGAGTTATCTAGCAAGTGTCAAAACTTGAGCCCTGCTTTACATCTGTGGCATTTTGTGCTGCTGTTCTGGATGTGCCCATCCGTTCTCTTATACGTTAGGTGACAGCAGCACTTCTGTACCACTTTAGATTGAACCTTGTCTGAATCCTGCTCTACAGAGTAGCACTGGCCCAGCATGCTGAAAGCAGGGTAAAAATTGAAGTGAGTAGATTTGGGGAAGTAGGAAAGGGAAAGAGGGCTGCACAGTAGCTTCTGTTGTTGGTGTCAGCTCCCTTGGTATTGAATATTGGGCTAATGAGGGCAGCAGGTTACAGCCATGGGTGAGGTTTGCTGCTGGGATGGAAAAGATCAGCATAGACTTGTGAAGGCAGAGGGAGAGTGTGTTAGAGGAATGCAGCTGCTGACAGTGTGCGGTGTGCTCTTGTGTCATAGACGGAGTGGTTCCACTGGCGATCCCTGTGCCTCTCCTCTCCCTTAATCAATGAAAGAACACATTTATTTATTTATTTGAGTATGCAAATAGTTCAGTGTGGTGTGTATGATCTTGATTTTAAAGACCATCTTGTTTCCAGACTGAAGCCTGGATGTGTGTACTCCTGATGGTTACCCTTACATACACCCATAATCACAGAGTCAGAGGCAGTTTTGTAGTTCTCAGCTGTGCTATGGGCATTGTGCATGGGAGTCAGGGTTAGCAGGGATGAAGCATGGGACGTGTGAGCTTCTCTCCTGAATTCTTTTTTTCTGTGAAACAGCAATTCTAAATCCTCACCCCCATTAGCTTGCCTGTCAGCAAGGGTGAGTCATTCAAGTGGCAGCAGGCCAGGAGGCATCATTTTGCTCTCCTTTGCTGAATATTCAAAATAGCAAAATTTGGTGCCTGATTAATATTACATAAATATGCTAAATTTTCTAGCATAAAAACTGAGAGGTATAAAATCGGTGTGCATGTAATGTACAAGGAAGACTGTAATTTATAAGAACTTCCCCCACACAGGAAGGCAAATACTCAAGACAGGCTTCCAGAGACGTCACTTAGGAAGCACCAGCATGCTGTTGTGCTCCGGCTTTGCACACGTGCCTTTTAGTTTTGCATAACGGTGCTAATAGAGAATTCAGAATATATCAAATGCTGTTGTTTGAAAGTTGTTTAGCAGCGGGGCTAAGACAAAAGAAACTGGCAATTAGGTATATATTTAGCAGTGTTTCTGCAGGCATCTGGAGTTCATTTCAGCAATAATTCAAAAACCCCAGGACACTTTCTCCCTCCTTCTGCTAAGCGAATGTAGGAGTAAAGCTGCTATTTTCACTGACGACATTTTGCTTGTGAAATTCTCCCACTTGCGCATAATCACTGTTCTAGCAAATTACAACATAAAACACAACTCTCTATGAGTCAGGGGGAACATGATGACTTCTCAGGTGATACAGGATTGTAGGGAGAATGAAAGCAATCAAACCAAAGAATTTATATAAATTATGTGAGCCCTTAGCTAGTCTGATCAGGCTGGGCAAAGCAGTTACCTCAGGCCTTACTTTATTTCAATAAGCCTTGCAATTCCTCTTCCCCAGGCCTCAAATGCTTGTTTCTGCTGTAGTCACAAAAGTTTGTAGATAGTCTTCTATCTGTTGATAAAGGAATGGTTTGCTTTTTGCTGTTGTTTGTTTTTTTCTTTCGGTATCCAGGAAGGGAAACTCCATGGGGTTGTAATATTTATTAATATTTTTTTTTGACGTGTGCAGAGGACAAACAAGCATGTTCCATTCCAGGAGACATGAGTGAAGATGCCTTTTCCAGTGTTCTTTGCTTATTGCTAGCTGCAGAATTCATGTTGTGAGAACTGTGAAACTTCTCAAGTCTGGGCTGTACAGGAGACCCAAGGCTACTCACTTACTTTGCTTATTCTTCTGGAATACACTTTTTTTTGACAGGGCAGTTTGAATAAATCTCCTAATGCAGTGAAGAGTTTGGTATCTGAAACTGGTTTCACGGAGTGACCATGAACCAGGGTATTTCAGCTTCAGTGGAAGAAAGTTGGTTGGTGTGGAGGGAGATACAAGGTTACTAAACCTGTTCAGCCTTTTAAAAGATAGCTTAATGTAACTACAGATAAAGGTGTAACTTTTGGGTTTGAAAGAAGAGGGAGAAGGCTCCCAGGAAAGCTAGACTGATGTTTACCAGGTGAAGGCAACAAGCCAGGTAAATTCAGGTTCTTTCAGGTTGCTCTGACTAGTACTAGTATGCAGTTGTTTTTCACTACTTTTGATTATTTTTATAATCAGTTACATTGCATGAGAGGTAGAACACAGAGGGTTTCAAGGAAGTGTTGCTGACAAGTACTGCTGTCTAAAGGTGAGGAATCAGGGAAACAACATTGGCATTCATGTGACCTGTGAGGTCTCAGCATGCAATTATTACGTATATGCACTGACAAATGTAAAACAATGGCTTAACTGTACAAGTATAAATGAAAGCCTGATTTAAGCTGTTTGTGAAGAACACAGGTCATGTTCTGCAAGTGCTGTCTCCCAGATTCTCATCTAGGCAAGTTTAGTATAACCCAGGTAGTCTATATGCCTTCCTATCCTTGATCTCTTCAGACACTGTCAGTGCCCAGACTACTGTACCACGTTAAAACCAGTGAGGACAGACAGTCAACCACTTTCGTTAGTTGATATGATCTTGTTTAATGTTGATAGGTATGTCTTAACTGGATCTTCCGTTTGTGAGTCTGTTTGGAAAGGTTCTGCCAAAAAAAGATGGCAAAAAAGATTCTCACAACTCAAAGCTGTTTCAGGTGCATGTCTCCTCATCAACTGCAATGTATGGTTGCTAAATGGGACTTTTATGCCAACAAATCCTATGTAAGCATGGGTCTGCCCGTCCTCAGAAGAACAACTTTATTCCTTGTTATTCTTTCATTTTTAAAGCTCAGGGGAGTACACTCAGTCTGGCTTATAGCTGATTTCTAATTACCTTTTCATGGCCATGAATATCTACAGGAATCAGAAAAGCGTGGCATGATCCTCAATGAGTTAAAATTGACTTCTGTTCAACATAGTGTGCTGTAATGAGCCCTAGCTACTTATCACCAGTCTTTCTCTCATCTCTGCATAACTGGCTGAATAGCTCTTCCCGAGTTTCATCACTGGTTGAACAACAGCGTGGGAATTAGCCATGCTGTTAATGCACACACTGGGTCTCTAAATAGTGATCCAGTATTGCCAGTTTGCGCTGTTCTCTCTTCTTTCTTTTATCCTGGGTTCAGCTTCTCTCTGAGCAGAATTGCAGCTGGAGTTACGAATAGCACAGTTCAGAGCCCCAATGAGTAGCAGCTGCTGCAAAGATTTGCTGAACCTTGTTTTTTCTAGCTTTGTTCTTTTTCTAGCTGATATTGACTGTTTTTTGTGCAGCTCTTAATATGCAGGGAAGTTGAGTCGTCATCTTTGGTACTGGTTTTCTTTCCTGGCATGTTTTCTCCTGTTTGGCTCTTGGAGCATGTGTATTGTGGGAAGGCAGCATGTGGACCCCAGCAGAGTCACCTTGCTTCATTCCTCTCAACATATTGGTAAAACAGAAAGCTCAAATCTACCCTGAAAAAGCATCCTACTATGTCAAAGCGATACATAGGCACTAGTTAAAGCAAGAATCTTAGTCAGTGACTTGGCAGGGTAAGAAATTGCGTAGCCAGATAAATCCCAACTGACCAGACCTTGTCTGGACTCTCAAGGAGCACAGTGTTTTGTGATGGTTTTAGTTACTCTCGCTGGATCCTGAAGTCAGCAAAAACCTTCTAGCCTGGCTAGTAATGGGTATAGAGCTGGACAAACGTCTCTGTTCTACAGGAAAATAAATTTTTTATTAAGAAAATAAATCTCTTCTGATGCTGTTTCAAGCTCATTTTGTTTGAAATATTGTCTAAACCAGAGCACAGTTGAAGTTGTTTGTGGGTAGCAGATATTGAAGGAATAAATTATGATTTTCATCCAAGGTACTTGATTCCTGATGTTAATTATGCTGTCAGTGAGTAGATGCTGTAGAACTAACAAAAATTATCTAATGTGCTTATATTTCAGGCTGGCTGTAGTTTCAGCAGGCAACTTACAACCCATCAGTTTATCAGGCACATTTAATAAAGTTTTTGGCAAGCTAACTGCAGTATATTTGAAGAACTCATAGACTTAAATTTATGGATTAAAAATAAGGTTGAATTAACTAAGTCTCAATAAATCTACTCACAACTCTTGTCTTACCTCTTTAGCAGAGCATATGTGATGTTGTCATCCCATCTGCTTTTGACAAAATGTTATCTGATGTTGTTCTTCCTAATGTCTGGTTATTTTATTTCCTCCAATTGTTTACAGCAGTTGTGAACTCAGGCTTCTGAGTGCTACGTGAAGCAGAGCTGAAGTCTTTGGAGTGCCAGGTTAATACTGATCCAGCTATTTACAGGAAAGTTATATGAAATAGAAAGGTTACAGATGTCGTTCACCATTGTGGGTTTGCAGTGTAAATAACAAAAAGTGGCATTTGCTCAGTGTTTCCATTTTAAAGATTTTCATGTGATCACAATGGGAAAAAATTATATGAAAAAGGATTTCATCAGACTTCCAAAGCTGATTCTTACCCTCATTTTTAGTTTCTACAGACTGTACCCTGTGGCTGTAATAATGCTTTCTGTTGTCAAGGATAGGCTGTTCTGTCAGTGTTCTCACTTTCTTCCTTTTATTATGAACTATGTCCTTTCTAAAACCTGTGCTCTTGTTGAAAACAGGACAGAAACCATTGCTGTGGTACTTCTTTTGCTCAGAATTACTCTAATGACTGTAAATGTCTGAGGGGAAGGGAAACAAACAGCATTGGTGTTTTTCTTGTGGCCAGACACATTAGCCACTTCAAAATCAGCTCAGCGAGGCATGGTGACTGGAGAGTATGGCTGACCTGAGGAGGCTGAACTGCGGATTGCTTCTGCCATGGTAGTCAGCTTCCCGTATAAGGTGCTTTGTAGTCAGCTGAAGTTCTCCAAGTCTCCTCTGAAGTTGCATCACTTACAGGAAGGAGGGGAGAAAAAAAGAGGCTGACCATGGGAATTTGCAGTTTGACTGTTTTGTTTTCTATAAGAGAGTTATGTGAGGAAACTTTGCCCCAAAATGCATCTTTAAGCATTGCCCATTCTGTGGAGGGGAAGCTGTGCTGATACGGTAGTACCATGGACTGCCCATACAAGCGCTGACAGTCTGGGTGGCTGTAGGTAGCTTGAGCATGTGCAAACATTCTGCCTCTTCTCAACCCCTTTAAGAGAAAAGGCTGTATCTGTAGCACCAGGATTTTCTCTTAGTGGAGCATATTTTGTAGTGCTACAGAGTCGATATAGAAGTGGAACAAAGCTACTGGTTCACTGCAAGCTTCTGATGTATGTGGGGCACAAAAATCACAGTTGTACAAAAGCATGGAAGTATAGGATCATTAAGGTTGGAAAAGACCTCAAAGATCATCAAGTCCCACCATTAACCCATCACCACCATGTCTACTAAACCATGTTCTGAAGTGCCACATTTACACGTTTTTTGAACACCTCCAGGGATGGTGACTCCACCACTTCACTGGGCAGCCTGTTCCAATGCCTGACCACTCTTTCAGTAAAGAAATTTTTCCTAACATCCAATCTAAACCTCCCCTGACGCAACTTGAGGCCTTTGCCTCTTGTCCTATCGCTAGTTTCTTGGGAGAAGAATCATAGTTAACTTAGCAGCTTGAAATAGTAAATGGCTTTTGAACACAATGATCAACAGCCATGGTGCAGCTAGGGTCACATTAGTGGTGAGCTAGGAGGAGGTCATTGTGGCTAAATACTTTGGCAGAAACCCAGCACCTGTGTAAATGAGCACAATCTGTTGGTTTCATCAGTGGTGCATGATGGCAGAGTTTGACCCATAGTAACTATGGAAGTAGAGATCATGATTAAGAAAATTGGATTAAACTGAAAACTGTTTAAGGCTGATTTTCCAGACTTTGGTGTGGAAGAATTTCTTGTGATGCTTGTGGGGGCAAGTGTACAATTGTTTGGGGTTTCGGTGTTGGTTTTTTCCCCTTCCCATCCACATCTTTTGGCATTTCTTCTACAACTGGACCATAATACTAGAGTTATTTGTTTGAAAGATGAGTCCTTGGCAGACACTGTGCCACCACACTTCCTTAAGCTGTGTGATTTTAATGGATTTTAAAATTATTCCATTACTCTAGGGACATGTTCTCAGGGCTAGGCCAATGAATCCAAAGGGCGATATTCCTACTATTGATGGTGTGTAAACCACCTGAAAGACGTTGGGTACCCGGCAGAGAACTGGCTGCAGCTGTTCTGTGATGTTTTGTGGGCTTTTGAACTAGTTCTGTTTAGTTCCTGCATTTAGAGGAAGTTTGGGTAATCTTTTTCTCTGCAATATCTGCCATGGCATGTAGCTAAACACAAGGCAGTGTGTCAGTGTGCTCCAAAAGCAAGAGGAGGAAATATTCCTTGAACAGAGGTACTGCATTTATTTTTAATTAACAGAAAGAGGCACAGGGAAGGCTTTTTTGTTCTCCAATACCTTGTTTTGCAAAGATTGGAAATAGGGCTCCTATAATTCACAACAAATGCCTTTCTTGTTTTGAGAATAACATGAACTCCAGGCAGATGGATCTTGATACGTATCCTCTGTTACTCATATAAAAGTTTTATGCGTACCTGGAGATTTTCAGGTTTGGAAGTGTCATTCCTAGGATAACATTGTTTCTCTGTGCCTGTGTGTTATGATCACAGGCCTTTACACAAGCATTTTGCCAGAGCACATTACTGATACAACATTTTTCTGAGTATAATTACATTCTGTTAGCAAATTTGAATTCTCTCCATATCCTAATGTCTATTGAAAGACTCTTCCTGAGATTTGAGCTTGGATTTTGAAGGTGTTTCTGACCTTGTATTCTTATTTTTTCCTGTCCACAAGAGTGGAAATAGTATTACTCATACCAGTGGCTGCAAAGTCAGTTAATGGGCAGTAACTGTTGATGAGAAGAAATTGAATGAAGAGAAAAGCACAGCTGAACCCCGGACAGTGACAGCTTGATCAGAATGGTCTCTTTTACAGTACATCAAACATGAATAATTTCCTGCCTGTTGCATCATTTTAGTTAAGTAATTGGAAATCCTCTTGATCTACACAGGGCTTAAAATAACACAGTCTCAGTGGCAGGGCTGTGATTTTGGCAAAGAGGTATTGTTCCCGATTAGTATTAGAACGGGAGCCACCCATCTCTGCAGCAGCTGAGCTTGTATTAGCACCATGTCAGGAAATCCTCTGATTTGGGGCTGGTGTGGGTGAGTAGAACTCCACATGATGCTGAGCTCACTGATAAAATTGAAGCATGTGGATTTAATGTTGCGCTGAATACTGCCTCAAGAGTTTATCTCTCTTCTGTTGCTGCATTTTGCGGAGATCTTTTTTCAATTTACTGTCTAAAAGAAGAAGGTAATGAGCATCACCAACCAAAAAATCTGAGTAATCCGTCAGAGATGCTGTTGAAAGGTCATCTCTCTTTTCCCCCTGTCCTTCCTTCCCTGTTCCATTGATGCTGTGTGGGTGACTGGTTCTTCTGACTCTTCTCAGTTCACGGTGGGTCTCTGCTGCTCCCCTCATATTTGCCATGCACAGATTAGTAGCATAAATCCTGCTCTGGGGGACTGAAAGCCTAAGAGACCATAGGATGTGGAAAGGGAAACCAGCTTGTTCTTCCACTCAGCAAGAAGCAAAAAGCATCTGTTCAGAGCTGAACAGTGATATAGACACAGTCCCAACAGCAGCTGGCTGAGCTGAAACTCAGAACACGAAGAAGCTGGCAGTACAGCCCTTTATGTACTGGATTTGCTGTAATTAAATATTTAGCTGCACTGGAGCTTCAGGGCTCCAGGACTTGCAAGTGCTATAGACCAAAGTTTCTTGAATTTAGTGACTATTTTGCATATCATTTCATACCCTTCTCGGGTGAAAAGTTGGGTAACTCATCTGAAGTTGCTCATGCAGAAACATCTGTGTGTCATGTCATCTGTTTGCTTGGCATTGTCATTATAAGTAACTAGGAGAGTCTGGGATATGATAAGTCCTATTAGATTTCAATCAAGATGTAAATCCTAGAGATAAATCTTGTCTGCTAATGAAATGTAGCTGATTATCATCCTATGGCTGATCAACATGTGCACATACGTGTGCTTTCACACTCCATTGCCTCTTCATTTATCTGTGAATCTCAGTGATACTTTTTCTACATGTGAGTTTCATGGCATCTTTTAAGCAAGCAGTCCATAGTGTTTTATAAACAAGCTAATGATTTAATTCTCCCAGCATCTTTGTGTGGCAGGCAATATGTACCAATACCTTGTGGCCATCTTTAACAAAAAGTAAATGACATAAAGAAATCTGAAAATTCTTTGGATCACATAACAAGTTAATAGAGCAGCTAAATCCTGAATTAGGACTCCTGACTCTGTGTGGTCTGGTCTTGGTCACTTTTTACCATGTATAATGGAGAGTAAACTACTATGTTTTGGGGCAGAATTAAGTACAATTGTTTATTTTTTAAAGGCAAAATTCAAAAAAGCAGAAACTTTTAAGCATTGCTGGCAGCAGTATTGTTGGATTACTTGCACTAAATAGGGTCTGAATTTCATTTATGCCCACCTAGATGTAATTACCTGTTTGTTCTGTAGGGAATGCAGTATTGAAGGATGAGCCAGTGCTGCTGGTTATGGTGCAATATAGAATACTGTTGTCTAATATGTGTTTGGTAAAGAAGATAAAGACATTTATTCTGAATTATTTAGACAAGCTAGTATCATGTTTTGCTGTTGTTGGTTATACTTTGAGACTTCTGGCTATTGCACTGTGGTAACAATATGCCTTTGGTTCGGCATGTTGCACACGCAATGTGTTGGTCGCTGGACAGTGCTGCAGAAGTTAAGGCAACTTGCAGTAGCACTCATTCCAGCTGTACAGTTTCTGCTCCCATTGGATATGATAATAGGGCCCATCACTCTGCTATGCTTCATTCTGCAGAATTTATCATGACTTTCCTGCCTGTCTGGAAGCCTGCCTACTCTTTTCACATGCCCTTCTTTCTCCCCTCCTTTCATTCCTCTTGGAATCCTTTCAGAAGCAAACACAGCACTTTGTTGCCAATTCCCAGACAAATGTAAATAAGCATTTTACTCTTCCACCCATCCCTCTCTTTCTTTATCTCTCTTCCTTTATCTCCCTTTTCTTCTTCCATCCCTGGTGCAAGACAAGCAATCAGCTTGTCAAGAATTACTAACTGCTATCCAAGAGCCTGGACTTGTGCCCGCTAAGTTGAGGGGAGGGAGTGTAGTCTTCTCTGAGTCAGTGTATGGGCCTGTTGCTGATAGCCTCCCAAGTACTGCTTTGCTGGCTAGCTAAAGAGTTAGGTGGTAGAGGAAAACCTGTGTTATCGTTGATGTGGTGCAACTGATTGTTTAGTGGTTGTTGAAAATGTGTTAATTTTATTCTGAGTGTTCAGTTAGAGCAGTGGTACAGTAAGTACAGAATTCCCTCTCCCAGTGGCTCAGATATTGTGACAGCATTCCTGGAAGTCTACCACAGATTTCTGTAAGAGTAGATTGGATCTTAAGTGGTGAATTTGTTTTCACTTGCCTTCATCAGCCACACTACTTAATTGAAGATGCTAAACTGAGAGCTCCATGTAGCCAGGTTCACAACCCCACTTGGGATTCATTTAACACCTTCCATGACATCCTGCTGTTTTGCCCAGCTACCAATATCTTTCAGGGCCTCAGAAAAATTGCTACAGTCCAGAACCTATTTCCAAAAGTGGAAACTAACATTTTGTTTCAAATTGCAGAGACCTGAGAAATGCTGACAGAAGTGTTCAGAGGTAGAGCACTTGCAGCTTGAAGTAATTTCTCCCTGTGAGATCAAGTGCAGCTGTTTCAAGTCAAATAGCCAAGAATCAAGTTTCCACCATTCATTATTAAAAGCTGGGATTTAACCACAGTAGAGCTTTGAAAGATTCCAGCAAGCATGTTTGCAGATTTAAGTGCCTGAATGCCTAAGATTTATTTGCATATACGTCCCATAGGCGCTTTCTCGTTCATGTAATCTGTTCTCATGCTGCTTTTTCTAGTCCCTGTTATTTGTGTAGTTGGTTAAAATGCTTCTGTTGAATCTTACAGCAGTGGAATTGGTGGAAAGTTGTCTAACCTTCCTGCATCTCCCCATTCCTCAGTCTCTACAAGTAGAATTTCTCTCTGTATTCTGACCACTAACCTTAAAATTTTTCCCCCCTATTTCAGACTTTTGATGTGAAATAACTGGTTTATTCTGAGAGAGAAAGTTTATTTGCTTTCCTCCATTTTCTGCTATAGTTTTCTGTATTTTTCATTTACCTTCTGCTCAGCACTGCATGTTTAGGTGTAGCCTTAGCTCCATCTCCACACCTAGGCTGCACATCAGGTCACTGACCCCTCTTGGCATTGCTGAGCAGTTAGTGAGATTCTTTATGTAGCTATAATGGAGAGTTCTGGTCCTGTCCTTAGTTTGCCAGACACGAGCAGGTTAGAAGTCTGCTTTGGCTTATTTTCCATATCTAATATGCAGTAGCTGACTCATTTGTATGGTGAAACTGCTTTTGGAACCAGAAGCACTCTTTTTGGCCTTGCTGTCTTCCTAGTATTTTGGACTTCTGCAAGAATGGACCATCAGCATCTCTAATGCAGCTTTTTTGGCTTGACGCCTGTGGAAGTCCCCAGAGGTGAATTTGGTCCAGTGAATGAAAATATAAACAGAAACCTGTAGAAACTACCCTTACAGTTCTGGAGCACATAAAATTTTAGACATAAAAAACGACAGTTGGATGTGAACAATGGTAGCTTTACATATGGAGTTGTCAATACCAAATTTGAATTTGCTGTAGTGGTTAGAACTGAAAGAAGTGCTGGTGAAGTAAAACAGTGCTAACTGCAGCTGTGTTTTGATATGCCTGAGAGCGTCCCCTTGAATGATAAAGTGGAGTATTGCTGTGTCCTGTAGAGCTACCATTGGCAGAACAAATTACACAAAGCTGAGACTGAAGAGTTTCAGCTGACAGAAGCAATAATATGACGGGTTTTTTGCAAACTGGAGAAGAGTTTCTTTTTCTGATGTTCACTCCATAAACAGAAGATGGTGTAAAAACACAGGTGTATAGTAAGGTTGTAAAACATCCACTTCTCAATAAATTATGAAGCAAACGTGCAGTTCGGTGTACGAAGGCAAAAATAAAAAGGTAGAAAATTTTTGATGAAATGCCCTACAGTATTAAGGCCAGTGTATTAGAAATCACTGGCTGACTTTTTGCCAGTGGTGTTTATACACACAAATCATTGCCACTAAATGTTGTAGTCTGAATTTGCTGTCTGTACATACTTCTTGTATTAATACTACTTAAGCTGATTTTTATCTTATTGGAAAGGATTGTGGCAAATGTGGTTGCTTCTTAAAAACCGGAGCCCAGTATCTCTAACTTTTCAAATGAGAGCTGTGCTGTCCTGAAGCCCTTACGGGACCGCAGTTCCATCTTCTGCCTTCAGACAAAGCCAGTGCAACCCGAGAGCTGTGCGGTCGTTTGCCTGATCAGCTGTGCCATCTAGTGGCTAGCGGCTGGTGGTGTTAGTTGAAGAAAAAGAAAAAAAATAGAACAGAAAGCCAGTGGAGTTTTTAATGCATTTTTACAGCAGCAGGGAAAATGGATGGAGGTTGACAATTCGTCATCTTGCCTGTTTTCTCCCCCTAACTAACAGGCATTCATAGATCATTACTGGTTTCCAAAAAACCCGTTGGTTTTACTGTCTGTTGTCCGCTCTCTGTTCTTACTCTGTTTGCAGAGGTCCGGGTTGAAATCATCTGCTATGGTGGAATACTTGGGCAAGAATTATTAGTGCTGTATTCACAAAGCTTCGGAAGTCATATTGTAACGTCACTGTTACTGCCTGCATCTGGAACACTGATTCCCAAAAACTTGGCTCAAATGCCTGAATTTCTTTGACACCCCCAAGTATCCCCATTGTCCACCTGTCCTTTACGCAACTGCTAAACTTCACTCTTGGTACATAAGTAGTGTGCAAATTGGATTTTGTGCAAGAGGTGACCACCAGAGCTGCCCAGTACTTTACTGGTTAGTGCAGGCACCCAGAATGTTCAAAACCCAGGGTTAAGCCCCTTGACTGGTTGATTATTTTGACTTTGGACTCATGTTGGTGTTGAGGTTTTCGCTAAATAAAAGTTAATGTTGGGACACTCAACCAAACCCCCCCTCCCTCCCCCCTTAGAAGACCCCGTAAGAGGCTGAGTCCTGACATTTGTGTGCCGTTGGTTTACATGCTGCTGAAGTCTCACTTCAATTGAACGGTCTCAGACTGTTTTCAGTTCTGTGTAGCACGTCACTTGCATTGCTGATACCGAGAGGGCAAAGGCTTCCATAGCTGTGTAAACTGAAACAATCCCTTCGGCTTTGAGATTGGGTTTGAGAGAGAGGGCTTCAGCTGGGAGTACCTCAGGAGCGTTGCCTCGCTCTCGGTACGGGTTTGTCTCGTGTAACATGGGAGAGGTTGCAGCTCACTGTCACAGCCTGGGAACATGGTTTGAAGAACATGCTACTGCACATGGGCTGCACTGTAGTGCAACAGTCCTCATACATGCTCTTACCCTGTGCTGCTATGGGGGCACCGTACCCCTAGTGGAGGCAGTTGAGATGGAAAAGCTTGATTTAAAAAAATAGAATAATATTTGTTATTAATCAGGGACGGAGTTGTTCAAGACAACCAACACCTGCCGGCTTTATAAAAGAAAAAAAGAAATGCACACAGAGGATCTTTCTTTTGTATGTGTGAGGTTTGCAAAACTAAGTTAAATACCAAAAGCAACGTTTTGATACTTTTTCTCTCTGGAGACACCTGTAAGATTCAGTACAAGTCACTACTGCTCTAAGAACCAACTGTCCGTGTGGATCCCATGTAATCGAGTAGTTGTCATGCTGATTTAAAAAGGGCTTCTTTGAGGTTGTTTGCTTAAGGAAAGTGTAATCATTTTTCTGTCCCATTCTTTTCTAGGATATTAAACACAACATTGTTTGAACTATATGAATCTCTGGGCAATTTTCCTGCCTTATGGGTCTTCAACGTGCTGCTTGTGGTTCTTCAAATTCTGCACTGTTTTTGGTCTTACCTAATCATAAAGGCAGCTTACAAAGCTATTTCAAAGGGCAAGGTAAGACAGCACCATTCTGTTTCATGTATAGTATTTGAATTTTTCCAGTATCAATACAGGGTCACTGACTTTTTGGTTATGTTTTCTTTCTAATTCATAACACATTACTGAAGACACATGTTTTATGTATACTCTTCTTTCCTTTCATGAAATTTTTTTTCCACTCCTCCTAACAAATGTCAAATAAGTTAATATACTTTTTATAGTAATTTTATATGTATGTGCTGCCACACTTCTTTTTTATAGCATGGTGCACTGAACCAGACTACATTAAGGAAATTGGATTAAAAAAAACCCCAAGCAAACTGCTTCCTTGAGGCTGCCAGTTCTGTTTTTCTTCTTTATAGGAGCTGTTAGCAAAACATTCATGTTCCAGCTGGTGGTGATAGTAATAATAGTACAGATTGAAATTCTGCAGCGTTTGCTAGTGGCAAAGTTACAAATCACAGCCTGGTTTGGGTTTTGGTATTAATGATGTTCTGCAAAGGGCTGTGTACTTTCTTTCTAGGATTCCTACAGCAAGAGCGTTTGGGGTAAAATTGTCTTGCTGCTATTGTTGTATCTGACAGGGAGATATAATTCACACAAATGCTAGCTCCAGTACACTTGCTGTGCAAATACGGCACTCACATTTAGGTGCTAGAAGTAATGCTTACAGATTGTGTAAAGTACAGGGCATTTTGCCCTGAAAGAGTAGCGCGCCTGAGTAGGTGTTTTAGACATGTGACTGCTCCCAAAGTGAACAGGATTGTTCTGCAGAAAACTGCTTTCTATTAATGTACGAAAGAGCTCAGCCTTGTGCTGGAAGGAACCTGGAATCTGCCACTCGCTCCATATTAAAGACAGTGCATTCGTGAACTGTGTTTTGCCTGGAAGCCACACTTCAGTCTTCTCTGCTTTTAGCCATTATTAACCTCAGCTGTCCTGTCTGAATTACACCAGTGACTTCAAAGAGTGCTTCGTACTCTCTCTTACTCTGCTTGTTTATCCTTTCCCTTGTGCTGTGCTGGAAGGCTGGGAAGTGGAACCCCTTGCGTGTAAGTTTCTTTAAATTTACTATGCAAAAGACTTATTCTGCGCAATACTGGTGTTTGTGGGGGTTTTTTTATATGTAATTTCTGCTTGGTATTTTTATCCATTGTTTGTGTCTATATATTTAGGTGAAGGCTATCTTTAAAGGCCATTTTTACTTCTTGCCTATGCATTGCCTAGTACCATTCAAACCTACTTATACCTGTAGTATCTGAATGCTGTTATGTTACAACCATTTTTACACATATGTATCAGCAGGATAAGCAGATGCTCTGTCACCATTCAGGAAGCATAATTGAGAGCGTAAGTCCTCTGCCTTGCAGTTCAAACAATTGCACAGGAGAAAATTTAGATTGTATGAGAGCAGAGTTAGACACTCATGGTAAGACCAGGTTAAAGATGCATGTGCACAAGATATACATGGAGGATTCTTCTTCCAATTTTAACTTGCTTCCTTACTCACAACCCTGCTCTTTCCATTTCTGAGGTAAAATAAGCAGTGTTTTCACAGCACATTACAGATATCTTACAGTAGAGTTTCATGCCTAAATATTAGTTTATTGTTGTATTACTAGTATCCACCTTTGGAATAGCTCAGCTGATAAAGTAATTTATTATCATTAAATTTGTAACTAATCCTGTCATCTATTTCTTACCCTCTGTTATGCTTAGAAGTTTTAAAAACTTATATATATATTTTTCTAGACTCCTTACGTAGAAATTACTCCAGTGGATTCTTTTGGAGATAAACAGAGAACTAAGTACTGCAAGATGTGTTCCATTCCTGTCAGGTTTTAAGTGCAAAGACCCTGGTGTGTTGCTACATTTTAAAAAGAAAGAGCAGATCACATGTTTAACAGAAGTGGCTGCAGTGTAGAATCTTTTTATGATTGTTTGGCTTTGGGGCAGGACGGTAGCAGAACACTGGCAGCAAATGTAATAAATTAAGAGAATTTCAGATGACGCATAATTTTTCGGTCATCTGGTCTGTCCTCACGTCGATCACAGGCACTCAGTAGCCTGTGCTGGGCCCATTCTCTTCTGTCTGACAAAAGGATAATTCTAAGTATATTTCTGTATCCCCAAAAGCTTTAATATAGAAGTCACTTTATGTAAAAGAGACTGAAGTAATCTGTTAATTGCAGCTGTGTAAGTATGGAATCAAATTTCTGACTTCAGCTGAAGTCCAGTTTCATGGGTGTCAGAATTGCAGGCTTGCTAGACTTTCCCTGTTTGGAGGTATATGGGAACTGCGTGTTTCTTTTTTCTCTGTTCCTAAGCAGAATAGTGTCACTCAGGTGTTAGGATATTGCAAGGATGGTAGCACCATTGGGAACCCTAAAGGCAAATGGCCATTTCTGGGCCAAGAGCTGAAGAGCAGAATAATCGTGAGGGCTTTCTGGAGTAGAGGAGGATTACTGTAAGAAAAAAATTACGTGCACCGGCCCTGTTTAATTGTTTTGAGTTCCCTGGGGAAAAGGCTGGCCATGTGTTTTGCCCCCTTTATGTCCATTTGCTATAGTAAAGTCAATTGCAATTACCCGATGTGACAACCTGCACAGCATGGCTACATTTTGACCAAATTAGGAAGCTTAACTGTACAAACTGGCACAGAAGCAGGCATGGAAAACTGTGTCTTTGAAGCTGCGTACAGCTTAGACTTCAGACCTCTTTCTGTTGATGCTGGTTTTTCACTTCATCTGATGCACTCTTACCGGTTTTGAAGACTTTCAAGATCAAACTGGGTAAAGCTCTGGGTAACCTTGCCTGGCTCCATAGCTGACTCTACTTCGAGCAGGAGGCTGGGCATAGACTTCTTGAGGTCTCTTCTAACCTGAGTTACCCTATGATCTTACATGTTGGCAGTGCCATTGTTACCTCCCCAGGAAAACCATCCCATTAAAAACAGGGCAGGCAAGGCCTTTTCTTTGCAGGATTTTCTTTTCTGTTGCCCTTGTTTGCTCTCCTTAACCTGACTGTTGTTGGCTTCCTCATGTTTTGACTTGTTTTGGGTACACCTGACTGAATGGGGTGGAGCAAAGTCAACTCAGGGATTCTGAAGGGGCTCAGTGCTCATCTCTCAAACTTAGTGATCTTCATTTGTGATCTTCAAAGAGCTCCACAGAGGAGGGGAGCAGACTCCCTAACCTACGGAACAGCATTCACCCAGTAATGCGTATAAACTGGCAGGAAGGAAGTCAGCTGGAAACTAGCAGGAGATCCCTAGCAATTAAATTAAGGTCAGTCTGCTTCTGAAACAGCTTTCCAGTGGCATGATGGGGCAGACAGTTGAACTGCTGAAGTACGTTTGTGGCTTCTGTGGTAGGGACTGGAGTGGACTCTGTCCAGTCTCCCCAAGCCCCATTGTCACCACTTGCCTGAGGTCAAAGACTGGAGTTACCTGGTGCAGTGAGTTGTATTTCAGCCAGTACTGCTGTCTCCTACTGCCAGACTGTAGCACTGTTCTCTGGAGCCATGTGGCCTCCAGAGAATGAGTTGGGAGGTGAAGGGCAGGAAGTTGGGGTGAATATTTCGTATTATCATGTCAAAGAGAAGTACCCCAAAGGAAGCACAGGAAATAAAGTTGTAGTAGGAGGACAGAGGGATGGGAGCTAGTTTGAATTTGGAAGCTTAGATGGTTGGCTGCTTTAGCCTGTGCACAACCCTTTGCCTCGAGCACTGTGCCCTCCCTTAAACATACCACCTTCAATGCACCAGTGCAAAGTTCTCACCCTGCCTTTGCATGTGGCATATGTGTGTACAGGCATCTGTGTTTGAAGTGAGTCCAGGCAAGCAAAGGCAGAGAAGTGTGCCAGAGCCGAGATCACCTTCAAAGCTCAGACTGAAAAATGTTTGAATTCTCTGATTCTGGCTTGAACCAAATAGCTCAGTTTTTTCCTTATGATCACCTACCGCTTCCTTCTTTTTCAAATTCTACAGGTAGCAAAGGATGACCGAAGCGACATTGAGTCCAGCTCAGATGAGGAAGAAACAGTACCTCGTTCAAAGACCCCACACAGCACTATTACCACTAATGGGACTGGTGGTGCCAATGGGACAAACGGGTATCTTACTGGTGGCACTTGCTCGGAGGAGCATTAAGTCTTGAGTTCTGTCATGAGACACGAACAAAATGAACTGTTAGCTACTGGAAGTAAATTATAAGTTGTGAATGCAGTTTCTTCGTATATCTCAGCATCAGAAAAAATTAGGAGTATCAAAGCATTCTGATAGCGCACTGCCATATTTCCTGTTTGTGAATGAAGACAACACACCATTCTGTATACGTAGGCATGCTGTATGTGTATGTAACTGACACAATGGGAGCAGTATTTTCACTTGTACTGTCTTTGAAATATTATTTATTTTGTATTCCTTTGGGAACTTCTGGACAAAAGGGAATATCCATTCTCAAAGTTATCTCTTGGGATTCTCAGTGGTGGAGACCATCATGCTCAGATCTCTTCTGTCCATCCTTGTTGCTTTTGCTCAATCTGCTATAAGTAATAGTTGCTCAATTTGTTACTTACAGTAAGATAGAACATATCTTTATAGATGCTAGATCTGCTTCAGATATTTTTGCTGTCTTTGTGTTTTAAAGTGCTGGTTTTGAAATTGCCTATCAAATCACAGTGGCCGTTCCTCCAACATAAAGTTTTAAAACACTGGATTGATATTTTAAATAGTAGGTAATGTGGTCAATTAGCAATTCAGGGGGGAAAAAATGTGGTAATTGAGGGATATTATTTTAGCATAATTTAAAATTCGGTTTGGTGGTTAATTGCATTAGAAGTAGACTTGATTAGTTGTGCAAATACCCAGAAGCATTGATGTCAACAGTTAGGATAAACTCATTCTCACTTTTTTTTTTGCCTTGCAATTTTTCACCTCTATAGATTTTAGTTTTTTGCAGAGATTCCATGTTGAAAGGTGTTTGTTCAAGTGCACCATTGTGGATGTAGACCTCACTCCTGAAACTGTTCTTGCAGGTTCAGATGGATGAGAGCAGGGATGTAATGGAAAAAACAGCAGATGAAAAGTTCATTGCTTCCTCGGACACAGTTTAGACTAAGTACTGTTCTTATAATTATTGCCACTTTCTTGGTAGGGTGTAGAGAGAGAAGGCAGAATGTCATACATTACTAGAAGTAGTTTATTTTAAATGCATGAAAACTTCAGCAAAATTCACTTAACATAATTGACATTAAACTTTGAACACTCAGCAGTAGTTTATCACCTCTAGAAAAAAATTAAGGGTATCTGTAAAATAATTTTGCTCTCTTTTTCATCCAGGATTTACAAACTGTCCCAAAGAAGACAAAGGAACACCCAAAATGAACATATTTTGAAACATTATATACACACTTCTTCCAGTCTCTAGATCAAAGTTTGATGTAGGATGCTAAGGATCATACAACTCTTGCAGGACACTTTTCTGTGATTTGCAACAGCAGTGCCAAAAGTAGGCGAGGTTCTTGGGTAACAGACTCTATGCAACCTACTGTTCAACAGTATTGTGTATGTGCACACGGAACCAATGTGCTTATAGACCAAAGACTTCTATGTATATTAAAAAAAAAATAAAAAAGTAAAAAAAAAAAATAGGAGGAAACAAACCAGGAAAAAAAATTTAATAGTGTGTCTTCTATATACAAAGGGATTGGGGCGCCGTGTTCAACTGGAACTCTAAGCCAGGAGATCTTTCTGATTCCTTCCACCTATGCAAATAGCAAAATATAGATGGCTTGCAATGCCATAAAATATGTTTAAAGGCTCTATTTTATACAGATTCCATTGAAGAAAGTTGTGTTGGCACTTCTTTATTTTGAAAAACTGAGATTTGTCCTATTCTACTGATCACTCTTGAAAACTTCTGAAACCTTTATTATCTATGGGGACCCTTGTGTGTTAGCAAAAAAAGTGCTAAAAGTAAGACCAGAATGGCATGAATGAAAATAGTACCTCCACTTAGTAGACAGGTAAGAAAACTGAAAAATTGTAAGTCATGGAGGAAGAGCTGTCAGTTTTTCTGTCAATAGAGCATCTTTTGAAAAAAACAGGTGAGCTTGTAATTCAGCAGCTGCATAGCTTATATGTCTGTAAGTATATCTGAGGGAGCAAGGGAGTCTTGTTTAAATCTCCTTCTCCCCTAAAAGTTTCTCTGCCTCTAATTTTTCTCATCTGTCTCCTGTGCCTCTGATTCCATGTGGTTGTCTGCAGGGCAGGTTAGCCTGATTGCAATAGAAAGTATCCCATCAACAGTATTTGAAGTGGCAGCTGTTTAATAATTACTGTCAAGATGATACCAAGATTTTAAAACAAAACTATCCTGGGATATATTGAATGAATTGAATGTTATAATTTATGAAATCTGTCCTGCTAAGGTGGTAATTGAGAATACCAGTTTAAACACACCTCTTTCATGGTGTTGATTACTACCTCCACTGGACCATTTCCCTTCTGCAAATACGGTCACAAAAATGGCATTCTGGCAAAATATTTTGTCCTGCATGGGGACAGAGTGTAGCTCTGAGCTATCAACATCCACAGCATAGGTATCATACAATAGTGCTGTAATGTTGTTGATATCAGGACAAAGAGCAGTTCCCAATGACAATCCCTGTGCAGGAGGCAGGAGACCTTTGGTCCCTGTTGGTCCTCCCCAGCTGTGCTCCACAGCATTGATTCAGATGTACAGTCAAGGCTACAACCCTTGAGATGATTTACCACTGCTGGCTACATATGCTTTTAGCATACCCCCACTGTTAAATAATGCAACTTGGATTCATACTCTTCCTTTGAGGTTTAAATTCAGTTGCATCTATGATGCGCTAAAGCATGTACACAGTTACCATGGTTCAGCTGACTCCCAGTGACTTATCTCCTGCAAACCTGGCTTTTTGGAGTCTGTTCTTAGCAGCCTAGAATAAATTCAATACAGATAAGTCTGGAAAATAGATGAGATGAGAGATTCAAATGACACATTTGCAGAAATGGGATAAGAGTAAGGAAGCATTGAGAACTTCACTGAACTTTGCCGAACAATCAGTAAACTTTAAAGCTACAATGTTTTTATGGAAATTTAACATTCACACAATTTTTTCTGTTTTCACTGAGAAGGACCGACCAAGTGTTTTAGTGATTATACTTGGCAGTGTGTTTAGATTCATTGCTTTAAACCAGTGGATGTCAAAACTTTGGCTTCGTCTTCCACTCTGCAGAGAGAATGTCATGCAACTATTTCCTTTTTCATTTGAATTTGTTAGCTTCTTTGCCGAAGAGCTTTGCAAGGTGCTTTTGGAGGCCATAAAGTATTTAGAGGATAATCACACATACTCCAGAAAATTGATTTAAATTATTCATATGGCTCATGATAAATGTGAGATCTTAAAAGGTTCTGTATATTCGTACCTTTTGTAGAATTGTCATTTTAGTCATTTTAGAAATGAGGATTTGTACTCTATAACCTATTTGTCTTCAACTTCTATGGTCCCTTTTTATAGTACAGTACACGACACAGTGGTTGAGATGTTGAAGTAGAAAAATGAGGAAACGATATGTAGAGTTTATTAGTAAATAGTAAGAATTTGTCTTCTCTCCCTAGCCAGCCCAGAATATAGTAAAAGAAGATTCAGGTCTCTCGTTGTTTACTGTTTCCCATATTGACATTTGTACCAAAAGAAAAATGTATAATGGAGGAGTTTTTCGTAAAAAACTAGACACAAACATTGCAGAAAATGACAGAAATATCTGATCAAACAACAAGGGAGGGCGTTGGAGTCTTTTGGATCTTGATGAATGTTAAATAGTGCTAGTTCTAAAATACCAAAGTGTCCCATGCTGTTTCCTTGTTGCCATTTTGTAGGGTTTTCTATGTGTTATTTATTTAATGATTCCAGCAGAATTGGAACAGGTGTCACAGCTTCATATGCTCCTCTCTCAGCCTGTGACCATTCTGTGTGATTGCCAATGCCAAATCCTTTTTCTGAGACCCAAGTACATGCACTAAAGCTTTGCTTACAGTGAAGTGATTCTTGTCTGAAATCTGTATCTCTTTCGAGTAAAAATCACTTTCTGGTTCTGAACGGAACGTGGTGGCGAAAGCCATTACACTGCAGCAAATGTCAGTGATGACCAACATGGGTTGATTTAGACACTGTGTGTGTTTCACGCAGAGTGTTCTAGTAGGAAGCCTAATGCCCATTTCATTCGTCTTCTCATTACTGCAGCCTTCCGTATTCTCAGAGAAATACGGGCTACCATTGGTTTTCTACAGTTAATGCTTTGGTATTTTTTTAATCTCTTTGCTACAACTCATTTTTGTATGTCTCCTATTGTCTACTTCTTGTGACATTTGTGCGAAAGGACCTATCGAATAATTTTTACCCTTCCTGTAGACCCTATTAGGTTGAACTTCAGTGTTCTGCAAACTACAGTTGCCTTTAAACCATAAAGGAAAACCGGTTTGTATTACTTGTTTTGACTGGTTTTGATTTGGAACAGGGACCTAATGGGAACTTCAGTAAGACAACCGTATTTTTTTTTTCCTTTTCTTTTCAAAAAGCACTAGTGGAAGTTTGGAAAAGTGGCATATATGTATAGCCTTTAAATTGTAAAGATTTCTGATTGTAGTTGCGATGAAAACACAGTGTTTGAGTGTGTCTGTACAGAATTCTTGGTCTTTGAAATTGCTTTCAATTAAAAAAATGGCGGAAATACTATGAAATGGTGTTTTAGAGCCATGTCAATGATCACATGTCAGACAAAAGACCAGAATTACTGTCTTACATGACCTAAAATGATCTGTGCAACAGAACACATTTTCTGGCTTCTCTTGAGCTTCAGCTTCTTGCAGTCCCGCGGTTTAACTTTCATACATGAGCTCTCATACCGTACTGTGCATGTTGACTGCCTGTCGCAAGTCAGGGTGAGGCAGATGACACTGTTTCACCTGTGTTTTCATGACAGTCTTGTGCTTGAGCAACTCTTTCAGAAATGCAGCGATGTGTAGAAACTCCACTGTCTCAGACACAGTGATGTGCTAGCTAGAAGTCCTTTCATGTATAGCTGTTGTGTAGAGCTTTGGGAGTTATTTTGTGTTTAACTTGGTTGATTTGGGTTTTTTTTAATATGGAAAATGATTACTCCTCATAAAATCTCTGGAACCAATCAGTATTGTGGGCTATTTCAATTTGGAGACACTTTCATAATAAACATAAGTATTAGGAATGTAGTGTCCATTTTCTTCTTTATTCTGTGAAATGCAAGTGATGTTTTCCTTCGTTTTAGCTCAAAGATTGTTATCCACACTGCAGCCTCCAGCATTTTTAGAGCAGATCCAAGTATGTCTTTGCTGAGATCATCACTGCGGTATTGTATGTTCTTTTTTATGTGAAACTGTTTGTAACAGTAAGTGTTGGAAGGACAAGTTCTCTCTAGACAAATTAAAATACTTCAGTTTTTTTTTAAAAAAAGATATTTTGCTAGGATTTCAAAAGTAAAATTTAGCATGTTAATCATTTCTGAATGTCCAGCTGGACCCACTTTGGAAAAGCTGTCCTTTTTCAGTCTAGGTTGTCAGAGTTTCTTAAAAGTAGATGTTCACTCAGACGTTTCAGGCTAGACTGTCAGTCAGCAAAGCACCACCTACTAACCACTTGCAGAAGTGGGAGAAGAGGCCCACTGTTGTACAGTGGTTTGTCGCGTTAAGGGAGGGGGGTAACGGGAGTCTGATGTTCAGCTTGCCTGCCAGAGCCCTTCCAAGGACTTTCACAGAAACAGTTTCGCAAAGTTGAAACAACAGGTAATTTATTCAAGGGACAGTTATCACAGATTTGGAATTGCCATTGATAAATTCACTGTCTACAAAAGTTGAGCTCAAAGTAATAGTTTAGTGCTTTAGTTAACAATGTGTTCCCGGGGGTACGTCTGACAAAGTCAGAGGCGCGACTCTTACCAAAAAGGCGTCCCTTCTTGGGGGGGAAAGAGAGGTTCAGGCCCATCGACCCATCCGTCAGGTGAAGTTCTTGCTTGGCTCCTCCTCCCAAAGAGAGTTTTCAAGTGCCAATTTTTATATGTTTGGAAATCTTTTTGTGAGGTGGGACTAAGTCAATTATTGTGTATCGATTGGCTCTTGGCATGGAATGTCGTGTGGTCAGAAGTGGGACTCAGCAGTGTGACACACCTTCAGAGCAAGTGGGCATCTTGGTATGTGCATTCGGGGGCCATCTGTGCTTTATGCAAAGCAATCTCTGAAGCAATCTCTGGCTGCGCAGCCTCCACGGCACCCCACAGATCACTGAGTTTACAGTGATGGGCTATCCCCCCTTACTTTTGTCTGATAAGATAAGCACCAGTTATTTACTTCCTTTGTTAGCTCTTTGGCTCTTGACACCTCAGTCGAGAGACGCCTCAGTCCATTTGTCTTTCGTCTTGCATTCGACAAGTCCAGCAAGGCCATCGATTACATGGTTCTCCTGAGGAAAAGCTGCAGCTCTTGATTTTGCCGAGGAAGCTGTATCTTTCAGACCTCGGCCATTACAGTAGACCAAATCTGCTTGCTTATTTGTGATAGGGTTCTATGTTTTTTCATTACAGTTAGAAAGAAGAGGGGTAAAGAGTTTTGTTGGGCTTTTTTGAAACAAGCAGCTATCTGTGTGTAGCAATGCACTAAGCTGGAATTGTTTTCATACACTCACCAAAGTAAAGCCTACAAAATGCCATTGTCAGGCAGGCTCTGGTGCAGCATTAAAAGATGACAAGGAAGTACTTATAAATGGGATTCATGAAAACATTCTTACAACTTCAGCAGAAAATTGAGGCAACGGTTCTCAACACAAATATTGGTTATATAGGAATCTCCACACATCGGTTGAAATTTGGCCTCCGGAAGAGAAGTAGACCTGGGGATTTGCATTGCGTTTAAAGAACTAATGACTGTAGTTGTTAATATGTCTCCATGATGGTATATATAGTGACTCTTGTAGTGCATTTAAACTCTTGTTTATTGAAGATATTTACGAAGAGATTTAATTATGTGGGAATTGTCCAGTTGTATCCCTAAAATGTCTTTTGCTTCCTATTCCACATATACTGCTCAACTTACATAGCACAAGGGAGAGCCACGGAAAACGGCTCAGAATAATGTGAAAAAGAGCAAGATTTTTTTGATGTACTGCCTTTTAAGTCTGTAAAGATCCCTCTGTGGTTCTCAGAAGAAGACTGGAGGTCTGTGCTGCTTAGAAGAGCTAAAAGCTGGTGACACAGTCTCCTGCGGTACAGAAGGTGAGTGGAAGGAACCCAAATGTGCTGGATGGGCAAACTGCCACGTGACTCGGTAGCTCATCACACTGTGATGGACAGAGGCTGGGAGCTTGTGTGGAGGGATTCCCACTCCACGCCGTTAGTCCTGGCTCTGCTAGTGTGGGTGGAGGACTGCCGTTTCCCTAATTTATGCTGTTTTTTTGGTCCTCTTTGTGCCCTGTTCTGCAGGATGCTAGTCCTGCCCCTTGACAGGTTTTACGCTGCCTAGCCTTGTCAGTGGGTTACTTTCTTAAGTGGATGTCACAGAGCGGGATGCCAATTTGTGCTCAGGTATAGAGGAGTCCAGGATGGTTGTCACATGGTCATCATAGGCTATTTTCCATAGAATTCCTATCCTGAGGAATTTTCATATGTCAACACAAGATTAAAGAGTAGAAGAGATGCCAAATGAATACTGGTATGTGTAATAGGTATGAAGCAGGAATGCATGCTGGGCGAACTTGCATACCCAGACCTTGCACCGGTGATCGCCCTCATCCCTGGACTGCAAAACCCAGAGATCGCAGCTCTGTGATAAGTTAATTCTGATAATCCAAAACCCGTTTGTACAAGGCAAATTAATAAAACATTAACTAGGCAGTTATGGTGTACCTAAGACACATGCCATGCCAGGCCTAACTCTGCAGAGCTCTGCCAGTAGAAGACAACTGTGCTCACAGGAGGCCTCTCCGCCATACAGTGGAGCCGGCGACAAGGGCAAGGCTCACACGCCTTCTGTCGTGTACCTTAGAACTTGGCTCTATGGCTGTAGGATAAAACACGCGTGAGGAAAGTGGTTTATGCCTACGTTCTTCAACCCTGAGTCTGCAAAGCCCTTGGTGATTCTTGTAGAGGGACTGCTTAATGCAGGGTTGTATGCAGCACTTAAGTGTTTGAAAGGTTATGACTTTCAAATATAGTTGTTTAGATGTTACAGAGAACCATTAGCTTTTAGTCACTGGAAAGTGCAATGTAAAATCAAGCGTTACGAGACAGTTGAGTATTGTAGTTCAAATCTGTAAGAGCAGCATGACCAACATGTAATGTTAGTCCTGTAGTTCACTTATTAGATGAAAAGATAACATACTTTTTAAAGCTGCTTGCTGCCAACATATAGTTGTATTCCCAAATTAATAGCCTGTATTAAACATCTGACAAACACCATTGTACGTCTGGTATTTTTGAACACTTCCAAGTATAAGATCCTCTCCCTAGAAAATACTCTGCAGCTTATTTTTTACTCATTCCAAAATAGGACTGAGTAAGGCTCCTGTACAACTGTGTGACAATAACCTTTCTTGCCATATTTAGGCAACTTTTTCCAGTCTCCCCACATGAAAAAATAATCCTGAAATTCAGGTGGAATGTGATCCTTCCTTAATTAAAATTGCATTGGCTCCCTCCTGTATTAACCTAACAAGCAACTTTCTGTCCTGTTTCTGGGCTTGTTTTAAAGATAACCTCCCCTTTTAAATCCCAGGAATACTAATGTTAATTACTGTTGCTCTCCTAAGGTATCTGTGAAATAGCTGCTTCCTACCAGAAAGGCTTGCTGTTTTACAGTTATATTTGCAATGTCTCTCTTCTAATTTTTACTTCAACTTAAATTCAGCCAAAGCATTTAGATGGTACTGAGTCTCATTTTTATATATGGTTTCTCACTGAACAATCTCTGCTCTCAGTGCCCATAGCTGTTATTTTATGAGACAACCTAATCCATATGCCAGCTCCAGGAAAGGATTTGCACATCAGTAGTCTAGAGCGCTTTAAATGTAGGTCCAACATCTGGTACCTCAGCAACATTGAGGAAGTGATGACCCAAGTTGTGGTACCCCCTGGACCAGGTGGATCTAAAAAGCAGCCAGGACTGCTCTCCAGACTAGAAGCAGCTTCCTCTTCACGTGAAGTTCTTTAAATAGCTGCTCCCCTTTCATAGCAATTTCCTACTAATTGAATCAATTTTTTCAAAGAAATTGTTTGTCAAATAAAGAGCGTGCGAGCCACTGAGACTGCTCATAGTTAAGCTATGGTGATCTGTGCTACTCTTGCAACTAGTCCAAGCATCCAGCACAAACTGAGCTGTTTGGCGTGGGAGAATTCTTAGAGAACTCATCGTGTAAGACTCGATAGGTAACTACTATAAAATTCTAACTATATTATTTGGAAGGGGAAAAATGGATTGCTAACAGTGACATCAGCTGCCATTTGGATAGGATTAATGCACAATCAAAAACAAGATTGGATGCAAATTTTTAATGCTTGTTCTGCACCAAACAATATAGTCAAGAAACGATAGTTGAGGGAAACTTCAGCAGGAGCAGCTGAGGAAAGTAAACCCGCTTTCTCATGTGAATTGCATGAACATTGACTGTAAATTTTATATTTTGATTCATTGTGATGCCGTTAGCAGAGCATTTAGTAAAGGTGGTCCCTACTGTAACACAGTCCCAAGCAGAATGTCAGAATTATGGACTAAACTTAGAGAAGGCTGGAGCCTAAAATGACAGCTAATTGCTACAGAGTTGCAGATGACAGCCTTGGGGATTGCGTGTCAGAAGAGGTTTTCCCTCTTTCCTTTAGAAACAAGATTTCATCAGATGGCTTCTCTGCCTTTGCACCAAGTGTAGGAAAATACAGGCCAGTAAGTCATGCTGATACTGACGGCTAATGTTAAAAGAATACAATTATGAATTTGCTGCATTGTCTTTCCATTAATGGGGCTGTGTCAGACATGGAGTTAAAACAAGCAAGTTTATCTCGTTAGCTTCATTTGGAAAGTTATTTGCCTGTTTTTATTTTTAATCTACGAGGTAAGCATTTACTTGAATGTATTGTGCCTGAACTTAAACAGCTAGTACACCACCCACAAGGCCACCCCTCTATCACTTCTACCTACTCCTCACTTAGCGAAAAAGTTCATGTATGCAGTCTGCCTGGAATCCTTAATGACAATTGTCATCAGTGTAAAATAAGTGTAGCATGCTTCCAGAGCAAAACAACAGAATCATAGAATGGTTTGAGTTGATGTGTAGCTGGTGTTCGTTCAACAGACCTGTTTCTCTGCCAAGCCAGTTACTGCAGCTGAAGCTCTGGTGCAGAAGATAATGCATAGTGAAGAACTGAGCCCATGATCCAGTAGCCAGTGCAAAAGAATTCCTTGAGGCATGTCAATAAAAGAGCATATTTTCTTGTAGAGAGTTACCCATCAAACAGTCACAAAACAAGTGAATCAATAGCAATTAGCACTGTTCAACATGCTGTGACTGAAGAGGAAGGAAATAAAATTAAAACTAATTGTATCTCCCGTCAATTCATCACTTCAGTGCACAGCCACATTAAAATATATATAAGGTCATAAAAAAAACACTGTGCACTTCCATGATTAAACACTATTTTTATCATAGTCTGTCAGTCTCCCTAACAACTTTTGAACTCGTTGCTCAATTAGCCAAAATTTGAAAAGGAGATTGTGCTGCAGCTATCCCTGTTCTTACAGGGCCCTAAAAATCAGCAGCCAGCTAAAGGAGGGAACGACAAGTCAATGCTCCATGCTGAAGCAAGGGTAAGCAGAGTGCAACCGTTGTCCTGTGCCATTACTAGCAGCCAAGCAGAGGCTGAATTAGCAGAACTCAGGAGTGGTGCTGTCTCGCATCTGAGACAGAGACTGTAAAGAGCTGGGATATTGCAATGCAGAGAATGGTTTAAGGACATAAACCACAGATCTGTGGGAAATCGGACTTCACTACCTCTGCTTCTGCTGGAACAAGAGTGATCAGAGATAATAAGAAGGACAAAAAGAATGGAGTCTCACTGTCTGGCAATCAGAGCCATTCCCCCCAACCTTTCAGGGATGCAATCCTATCCAGCAGTAAAACCTGATGTAATTGGATTGCAACTATTGGTTTCAGAAAGGTAAGAGTATTACCACAATTATTTAGTATAGTTTATTCATACAGTTAAAAATGTACTGTAATCTGCCTGTGGGGCTGATTTGTGGGTGTTTATATATAACATTTATATGTTTGTTATATTGGGTTCAGCAGGGCTTTAAAAAAGTTATAAATCGCTCACAAATGAGTTCACAGTGATTTTAGAGTATTTATAATGACAGCACTAGTTTAGAAAATGTCCAGGTACTGAACAAATTCACAAAGTTTATGGAGGCATTGGAGAAGACAGTAAGTAATATAGACAATTGGAATATGACAGAAGCACAGCATAACTTCCCAGTCTGTCTTAATTTTCACAAGTGTAGCCAATACTTGTTTGTTTGCTTTACAAAATACATCTAGCAACATCCAAGAGGGTTTATGAAAAATGTTAACAAACTCAGCTTAACCACCTCCACTCTTGGTCTAGTAGGTGTGTCACAGAACTGTTCTGTTAGCCAGAAGGACTCTTACAGTAATTTGATTTCTTTTCAGCTCTGACCTCCAGCTAGCATACAAAGAGCAATGATTAAATGCACTTGGCACCTATGTTCTAAATGTTTAATATTTTGTCTTCCTAACAGTCCTTAAATTCACAGTGTATTTCCAGTATCTAATAAATTCAGCACCTTTTCTCCATATTTTTACATTATATTGCGAGATAAATTTGATGAGGTGCTGCACAGCAGTACATCAGCAGTTTTCTGTATGGTCAGCATTAGCTCATGGCCCATGCATTTCAGGCTTGACCCTTGGTAGCTAAGTACAGGCCAGCAGTTTGAAAGGGAAAGCAACATTCTTGGTTGGGCAAACTGATTTATGAAAAAGCCTTTACTGACCTTCACTAAAATTTATGTCTGCCTTAAAGTAAACTTGATCCTGCTAATACATAGAGCAGTAGCACCAACTGGAGAGGGTTGGTTGATTGTGTGTTGCAGTCCCTAAGCTGTGTATTCCTTTTGAGCTCAAGAGCTTTCCCTCTGGGGCATTTCAGTGTGTTTGCATGCTATCCAGTACACTGGGGTCCCAGTACAGGCATCCGTTGGGTCAGTGTATAGTATTATCCTAGTTGTCCTTACTATTACTGGATATCACTGTATTGTGCAGCTTCAGAACAAATAGAAAATTCCAAATTGCCATATATCCAGGTGTGTGAAATTCTGTGAGCACGAAGTGTATTTGAAAAAGGCACAAAGGTTTTAAGATTTTAAGACAGATCTTCAGCTACCATAAAGGTTGGTTTAGGGATGTCACAAGCCAGTTTTACTTCATATTTTATAATAAGAAAAGAAAAAAATCTATTGTATACACTTTCCTAGTTTTCACCTACTTCTGGAATGCCTGACTGTTTTTGCCTTCGCAAATACCTAAGCAGGTTCATTATTCATACTCCAAAAGGAGCTGTAAAGGTTTAAATTACACTCAATAAACATTTGAAACTTTACTTCTTGCTTTAGGCATATGCACAGAACATTTACAGCCAGGCACATCATCTTTTCCAGCAAATAGTTCCTAAGAATGTAAATTCCAGTGCAGTGGTTGTCATATATTTTATGTTCTGTGCATAGCAATCTTGGCAATTTTGTTAGAAGCAATAAACCAACTACTCATGCCTGGGATGAACATGAGAAGAAAATGGCAGTAAGTCTGAGCATTTGTCTTTGTTGCTCAGTGTGTGTTTCAATTTTTTTCCTCCTGTGAAGATGATGATAAAATCAGATATGCTATAGAGTGCATCGGAGCGATATGTACACCCTTAATGAATCAACAGCTCCATTTGAAAACATGGAAATGAGGTGGCTGCATACTGCCTGTCTTTTTGCTTCCATACAGCAGCTGTAAATATTTGGTTGATCATCCTGAAGCTCTGAATTTTGAGAGCGACTAAGAGTTGCTTGGCACAGACAGGTGGAGAAGGGCAGGAGTGTGCTTCAAAATGCATGCAGTCCTTCTGGATACAGGGGCGATCCCATTGGTGAGAAGCCAGAAGGGACAGGCTTTCTAAGGTGGCAGGCTTTCTACTAGGCATTATAGAAATGCCTAGTAATCTCTGCTGCAACTCTGTTCTAAAATTGCAATCAGTCGGCACCTTCACCACTCATACTGTTCTGTTTTGTCTATAGCTGGCTGTAGCACAAGTTAAAAAAAACCGTAAGGCATACCAAGGAAAATGATGCATTATTTAGAAAATAGCAAATTATGCCCTACAGGGAAAAAGAAATGGAAGGTTATCTCTTTTTTGGAGCCAATGTGCAAACATGGGTTACTGCTTTTTGTTAAGATGCACGTTAGCTATCTCATAGCAGATTGAGTGCGTAGTCTGTGCTGTATGCAGCAAGTTGTACTGTTACGTTTAGACAAACCAAGTGATTTAAAATACAGTTCACATGCGACTGGGCAATATTCTCAACTGTAATAAGAGTATCTTGTCAGCATGACCAGATTTAAACATGCTTAAATGGCCAGGTCTTGCATATTAAGAAGCCGATGAAGGTATAGGTATAAAAGGGGGGAGGGAGGGGTGTTTGTTGTGGATTTTTTTCTCCAAGCAGAAGATTAAGAGGTTTGGGGCAAGAACAGTGAGTGCTGCTACAGTTACCTTCGTAAACGGGAAGACCAACGCTGCACCAATTGCTGGTTTGAACCAGCTCTGCTCTGTCCTATGGACTACATAACATTAACTGCAGGAACATACTACGCATGCATCTCCCAGTTCAGTTGCCATCCGAAAGGAATGCAGTTGCATTTGAAATGTGAACCAAAGTAGTGAGGAGCAGGAGATTCACTCCAAAAGCCCACTCCTGATAAAAAATGAAATGCTAATGTAGGTACCTGCTGTATAAATTGGAGGAAGTTAACTGAACTAGCATCTCGCAGGAAAGACAGGGCTCTGTTTACAGGTGCTTTGAGACAGGGAGTTAGTTTACATGAAGAATTTTCACTTCACAGAAAATATTCTTAAAAGTTTTATTGAAAAGCAATTTGGAACATTCTTCAAAAAGGTATTTTAAAGGGTTATTTTTTATTATTTGGGAAATGCTAGAATTCTAAATAATTTTTCACAGGGTCTGCCAAGTGTTGGATATTTTTACTCTTTATGCTGTATTCCATTTTTATGTACTTAAAGATTTGTGTTTCAAGAGGGATCATCATTAGTTTTCAATTCAAGTGGTCTTTAACTTCATTAAGATTTCCAGGACAGAATTTAGTTTGAACCCATATTAAATTATCAAATGAAGAGTTTTCTTTCTTGTTCCATTTAAATATTTTGTGAAAAGGAAAAGGCTTTACAAATAAGATAGAGAATAGTCTTAATCAAAGCTGAGTACTGTGGCAGTAACAGTCATCTTGATAAGCTGCAAGATATACAGATGATTTATCTAACTACTACATTGCATGCTTTCATCCATTATACTCCAGGCTTTGCCGTGTCTTAAGATTTCCAATGACAGTGGTAAATAGTCCTTCACTGCGACATGGTTTATCCAAGAAGAGTGACTAGTCTGTTCTAAAACGTACCAAATAAAACAAAGGCTGGTAATCTTATGAGTGTTACTCATTCACCAGTGAGGTTCAAGTTTCAGGCCAGCTTTCTGCCCAGCTGAGTGTTTTGGGCAGCTACAGCAGGGTTCCGTTTCAGGTCTCTAGGATGGACTTCTAATCAAATCAATACAAAGTTCCTACGTATTCCTATTCAGATCTTTATTCAAGAATAGCATGCACATCAAACGGTTTTGCTACTAAGAACAGAAATAGGCAGCAAAATATATAGTTTAACAGACCACAAGAAAACCAACAATTTACACATATGAAAATGAGTGATAACACTGGAGAGTACAAGACAGGGTACAAATTAAGATAGTGCCCTGTGACACAGGTAACTGAAGTAATTGCTAAGCTCCCCTGCATTATTTTGGTAGGTTTCAGGCCTATTCCAACCACATGCAAACCTGAAAGACACTTCTGTGCTTTTGGAAGAGAGACATAAGTTACAGAATGCACTTTATTTTTAATATCTTCCTGGGCTAGTTAAATAGAGATCATTACATCATTAAGCTACTTGCTACTGGACCACAATTTACATGCCTGGAGACATTCAGTTAAGGAAGTAGTTGATTCTACTGTTTGAAGAATGATCCAAAATGTCTCTAGGTGACAGCGGACTAAAGTATTGTTTTCATTATTTTCCTTTATTTAGAAATTAGAGTAAAGCATGGATTAACACATACTTTCACAACACAGGAAGGAAAGAAAAAAAGTGCTCTGCAGCCAGAAAGAGGTGTAAGCTAGTTTTATGCAGACTGTTTATAAGATAAAGCAGTGAAAGCTTTTCTGATGTTTGCAACAAACGCAGAAAAATTGTTAGTTTCTCTCACTTTGAGCTGGAACTCTGCTATACAGTCCAGAGGAGGAGTACAGGAAGTCACTAAAATGACAAAAATTTCCAAAAGATTAGACTATTATAAAAAAAATTCAGTATTAGTGGTTTTCCATGCTATTAAATACAGATGTAGTTTGCTGTCTTTGTATGTTTTAGCTTCATCCAGTATTGGTTTTGAGTAACTTTTTAATAATTTTCTTCCAGCAGAGACAAAGCCTCAAAGAACACACAATTTTTTTTTTATTTCCAGACCTCCCAGTCAGTGCTGTGCTCCTGTTCGAATTGTTAGAGCAATTCCCAGTAATCCATAGCCTGCTCGAAAAATCACATTCCTAAACATTTT
>Ga0065711_1000277_pt1 | contig 82040 bp, 36 predicted proteins | sample Hoacrofraction12_FD_59098 | JGI IMG/M metagenome (GOLD analysis project Ga0065711, IMG submission 59098) | Hoatzin crop microbial communities from Cojedes, Venezuela - Epithelial fraction 12 v2 (version 2) | ecosystem: Host-associated > Birds > Digestive system > Esophagus > Crop | place...
GGAGGTGGTGGAGTCTCCTTCTCTGGAGATATTCAAGACCCGCCTGGACAAGGTCCTGTGCAGCCTGCTCTGGGTGACCCTGCTTCGGCAGGGGGGTTAGACTAGATGACCCACAGAGGTCCCTTCCAACCCCGAACATTCTGTGATTCTGTGATAATCTAAGTAGCTTGGGCATAAAAAATAAACAGAAGCTAGCAGGCAGTTTTCAGCTTTTTCATATCCACTATTTCATCTCAAATCTCTTAATTACAGATAACCTCATCATAGAATACCCTTAACAAAGTAAGTCATTACTTTTATGCAGTAGCATAAAACCTACACAATGTGTTGAATTAGGGTATTTGCTACTGCTAAAATCTTGCACATGAATCTGGCACCTTGGTCTTGATAAACCTGAGGCCTCCAGTATTTCCACTGTAGTCCGAGTTATATATTTTGTCTTAAAACGCTATAAGTAAATGACTTGGCACATAACAAAGAAGTAAATTTCCAAAATCAAAACAACTAAAATGTAACTATCTCGAAATACTTGTACTTCTAATAATGATTTTCACAAAGATCTATACTTTTCTAGTACAGTAGCTACATGAGTTGAACAGGAATTTGTCACTGAAAGAACAAGAAGAGAGACAGTACCTGAAATTTTAAGGAAAACTCCTTAAAATTTTAGGGTGAATATTGGTAATAATGCAAAAAGAGAAGTATTTCCAGTATGAAAATGAGGGATGGGACTGAAAAACAACACCTAATTCAACTTTTTACTATGAGAGTAATCTGGGAAAGTTCAGATCTGGGTCTTGACGCAAATTGCTCAGCTTTGACCCCTTCTAATTAAAATGTCACGTCACGTAACTGAGGCTGACAATAGAGTACGTCTGGCTTGAACTTTCTGAGCTCTGGTCCCTTCTTGCACTGAATGCTCTAAGTGGATTCCACCTAATTGTTCAGAAAATATCTCTGAACTATACATTGTGTAACCCTTTTTGTGGCTCCTTTGAAGGATGCACCAAGCGAAGCTACAAAGACAAGCTCCAAGCCCTCTAGATATTGCAGAGCTGCTGCTTCGTAAGGACCTACAGTTTGCTGTTTGGGGTAGGTGGGGGCAGATGGTGGCTTGATGTTCACAATGAGCCATTGCGTGCAGAATGAGACTGTGAAATCTGTTCAGCACTGCAGCCTGACTCAGTCACAGGCCAAAATTATCTGCCCAGCCCCCAGTATCTTTGTGTAGTCATTACTATGAAGCCTTTATGGTCTGGATTTGTAATCAATACAGTAGCAAATACTGATGATATGGAAGAGGCTAATTTCACCATGTCTGTGGTAGTGGGTATTTTTTACTGTTTCTATAATAAACACAAATATGTATCTATGCACTCTCACATGTGTATGTTTTAATTAATTCCTGCTCCTGAGTTAATTACATGCTATTCTATCTGCAGACAGCGGCTTATAATGTAGAGATAAATTGATACTTTGTCAGGCTACCCAAACATCTTTAGGAAATCGTAAATCAATTGGCACACAATATGAGGTTTTATGACTCAGCCATTCCTACCAAATTATAAAGTGAACAATACATATACCTCTCACTAGACTTGAGTATGCTAATGATTAACTGAGAATATTTTCTGAGTGATTTGTTACATTAAAAAGCACTAAAATTACTTATGCCAATAAGTATGTTATAGTTAAACTCTATGTATTATTTAAACAGTTTGGTTACTGCTAGCATGATTTATAAATTCAATATAAAAATGCTCAGATTTTTCACTGGTTATATTATTAGTTTCTTGATAAAAATTCCTTGCTTTTCTTCCATCTCAAGGGAACTTAATTTAAAAATGAATAATGGAGAAAAACCCACTTCCAGAAATTTAAACTAATCGTGCCTTTTAAAGCAGAGAAACCTTGAGTTGAATTTTGGAGTTAGTATAAAAGAATGAAAAGGTAACAAATTGTCGTATAACTTGACATGTGATAAAATGCTGTAAATGTTTGGTGCAGCATTTGTGTTTTGAAAGTTAGATATGTATCTCTGTAAAATACATTTATGAAGATGCTATTAGTGCATAATTAGTAAAAACGGTATAAATTGACAAATCTCGAAGGGAAAAAAAGTCTGCAAGTTATTTGCAATATTTTCCAGTCACAGATTCCAGTAATACTGAATGGAAAGCCACTGCAAATACATGGTGGTGAGAAAGCAGAATTATGATTCTTGAGTAGCCAAAGGTTTGGGGGCTCTGTATGGTGGGGAAAGAGTTCCAGCTCATTATTGTAAAGGGAAGGGAGGCATTATACTAACTTATGTACTATCTTACTGGAAATAGTGCACCTCCATTTTAGGGAAGTTTGTCATTAAAATCAACCTCTTGGGCTTTTCTTAGCCAAAGTTTCTTTGTCCTCAGAAGAAGTTCTGCCTGAAAGAACTTCAGGACCTTAAGGCAAACAGCCTTTGGTTAAAGTGGAAGACAGTCTGCTGTAACTCAGTATTACTGTGACTAACATTGATGGGTCACATTTTTTTGATACAATGAAGTTATTTGGCCTTTTGAAACAAATGGATTATTGAGAGCCCTAACTAGACTCAGCGGTACTAACGCATAATGATTGGTCACAGCTGTTTCATTTTTCAGTAAGGTATGGTCCTGATGTTTGGGAGACCTTGGTGAGTAGGCAGCAAGGCATATGTACAAGTTGTCTTCTGAGTTCCATAAATCTGAGCTTTCTTTCTACCGCCCATTCCTCTGCTGACAGTGCCTTCCAAGGGTCATCAAGGTAGCTAAAAACAGGCTGGATTTAAGGAAGGAGTAATATAAGTACAGACTAGCTTCCATGCTTGATTCTATACCAGGGTGCGTCAAAAAGAGCAGTATTCAGCATATCCCACAACTGACCTTGCTTTTCATATTAGGTGTATGGATCGTTATACCCAACACTACTGAACTGTGGTCAGAACTTCTTTACTTTTGCATGTCCTGATTTCTTTTGATGTTCAGCACCTCCATTTCTATAGCTTTAACATAGTAAATTGAATTGCTGGGATTTTCGGTAGGTCAGCTTGAGATACATCCTATCCAAGAGGAACAATGCTTTGCTGAAATCAGTCCTATTTTGTTGTTTTGCTGTTGCCTGAATCTGGCACGTTACACAAGCAAAGAAGAGTCTGATCGGTGCTCCCGTGTGTGTAGGTGCACTAAAGCAAATGTCATTAGTGGTTTAAAGAAAGTGGAAGAAAATACCCAATGGGTTAATTAGGAAAGTTCCATAGCAGGATTCAAATTAGGCTCAGTGGGTCATGGAGAAATAGTTTTTACTTATCCAAAACCAGAAGTGGGATTCAAATCTTGATTTTGAGTTTCAAGTAAGTTTTCGGACTGCAAACAAATGACATGTTTTAAAAAATTTAGGAAGGTCACTGATTGTTCTGACTGTTGCCTTGAATTTCCTCTGTAGTCCTGCTGTCTGCTACTCCGCCTTTAGTTTACAAACATTACTGGCACTTTGGCAGTGCAAGTTCCTTTTTTCTCCCTCTGCCTCTCCATGGTGTCTCATGCTTTTGTGAAAGTTTGGCACATGTTCACTGCCCAACAATCACAGATGTTACCCATGTATTTCCACTGCTGGGTAGTAAAATTCCTCAGTGTGATAACCTGCATGTTGCTGAAGATTTAGCTGCTACTGCAAAAGTTGTGTTGTTCCTTGCTGGGAATTTGGATTGGGTTGGAAATTTGGTACCCTGTCTCTCTTGCCTTCATTTACTTCTTTGCAATAGACATGGAATTTGTTAAGGAAATGCCTGATAAATCAAAATTAGTAATCACTAATAAGCCTACTGTGTATGCAAATTCTAAAGTGACAGCATATCGTCTAGTATAATTAATTAGTATTATTTTTTGCAACTATAGATAAGGTTGTGTCAGCTCTTTATGATGAAGCACTGGCTCTATACGTTAAGGCAAGGACTGAATACTTCATAAAATTTTATTTAAAAGACATTCAGTTATTTTTCATTAGAAGAGGGTAAAAGAATATTTTACTTGCCAATTTATCATGACGATTTTTTCAGTTTCCCTAACAGAAAAATATCTGTTCCTATTAAAAAGAAAGTATTTGGCCATTACTTTTTAACAGCTATTAGTATATTGCAAAAGTCTGAAGTAGTAAATGATTGTGACATATAGTTATTGTATACACAGAGAAAATATTCTGTAAGCGATTCCTGGTGTTTTCCCTTAAACATTTATCCTCAGTGAGTGCTAAATCCAAACATTAGTCTGTGGCTGTTGCTTTGTTCCGGCAGCCTCAGAATCTGTAATCTCTAGCTGCATTCTCTGTTTGTAAATCATGTCATTTAATACTGAATAACTGAACAGTGAATTCAGTGTTCTTCATTAGCATACAACAGATCTTGTGATGACGATGATTTGTGCAGCAGTGGTTTCAGATGAGCTAGTGACGATCCCTAGTGAGATCCCATCAGAGGAATTACTCTGATTTAAGATCGTAATTCAACACTCGCTACTCTCACCGAAGATTTGTGTGTTAAAAAAAAAAAGAAAATGTGCCCTGGTGGCCCAGAAGCATGAAGTTTCCCAGCAGAGAGTCAGGTTCCTGCCATTGCACCTTTGATTACACAGTGGTCTTAGGAAAACAGTGCCATAAAATTTGTTTAATTTCTTGGGTTTTGCCTTCAAAATTTATTGGAACGTGTGACAAAAAGCATCTTTCCTATTTGCCCTCAGCACATGTGTTACCCTCCTTTAAGCTACGCCTTGATCAAGTAGGGCATTTGGGGAGGAGGGAGTCACAGATGCTGTTCAGGGATGGGTGGCTCCAGCCTGATGGGAGCGGAGGAAGGGGAAAGTTGGCACAAGCCAAGACTGCTCAGGGGAGTTACAGCACCAATGTTCATGGTGATGGAAGGAGAAGCTTCCTAGAGTGTAGATCGGACCAAGCACAGTTTTCTGAATCCAGGTCTTGAAGTGAGAGTTTTCCTACAAGGATATAGCTGGTAGGACAATACTGCTTATAAACTATCTTTATCTCTCTTCTAGTTTGCTTTTTCTCTGTTTGAGAAGTGTAATCATTCCAGTTTGCGTTCTAAAAACAAACAGGCTTTGGTTTGCTAACAATAAGGAAAAGATCTAGAAAGACCCACCTCAAAGCTCTGTCTGACTCTGGGAAGTAGCAGTGTCAGGATTGCTTCAGGAACTGTAAGCGAAGGCAAAAGGCAGTGTGATTTGGATAGTCAGGAAGAACCACATTCAGATTTTCTTTTTTAGTATTTTCTGCTGATACAATTTTCAAAAATTATTATTTTGTTTGGCTTCAAGCATTCCATGGGCCACTAAGGACTTCTTTGGTGGTACTTGACAAAGAGTAAAGAATCTTCGTTCGTGGAAAGAGTTGGAACAATAAAATACATTTTAAAGTGGATTTATTTCTTACCAAAATAAATTTACACAATTCTTCTTGCCACTTTCATGGACTTCCCTCCTTCACTTTTTCCTTTCACAGAAAGACACCTGTTACAGCCTTTATAATAAAACATAGATCGATGCTGTTTTCAGAACAACAGTTCAACTTTTTCAGTTGATGTGTCACTCTAGAAGCACCCACTTCAGATGTGACTAAACAAAGGAGTCAAACATGCTACAGTAGATTAAGCTTGAGCCAGTCTTTGGGGATTTCTTGAGTGAGAGTGAAAAAGAATTTAGCAAATTGCTTTGGGATTCGGGATGTTATGGATTCTACATGCTGGTTTGGCTGTTTTCATTAATTGCTTTGTGCACTTCTGGTCCTTTTTCATTTTGAAGCTTGTTATATTTATAAAGTAATATAGCAAACAGGCCATATTAGTGCCTGATTTATGGAAATAAATAACCATATGTTTGTGAGCAGTCCTTTGGCTACTTGCCATGTCCAAATTATTGTGAACAACCAAAGCTTTGCAAGCTACCACGTGGTCCCTGCTCTAAATGCCTCAGATTAATTTGATCACTTAGTGCATGGCTTTTGATAATATTAGGGTAATATGGGAATTAAAAAAAATAGTAATGCTAAATTTTTCTTGCTTTAATGATTCAAGATCCCTTCAGATCCCTAAGTATTAATATGGTTTGGGAGAATTTCTGTTTTGACTTTTATTTTAAATTGGTAGATATTTTCTCCATTCTTTTCAAACAATATTGAAAATTATTGACTATAATGTTAGTTAGTAAAGTTAAATTTTAGTGGGAATAGCCATGAGAAGAGAGAGGGATGGGGGTGGGGAGAAATCAATAAATAAGTTCCATTTTTCCTCTTAAAGTCATCTAAACTGGGTAAGTGACCATAAAGTTAATAGACAATAAAAAGGTGAATTTGGTCCAGGGTAAGTTCATTGTGCTGTAGATTTGCCATGGATGTGTCTTCCTAGTTAATCCAAATCTCACAGGAAGTAGCCTCTTTTAGTGATGGAGCAATAATGTTATCTCTAATTGGAAGCCAAATTCACCCCCAGAGCTTTAATTTCTGTGTTAGGCTTGGGGACATCACGTAATAGTTCAACAAGTTCAATACTTGAAAACAAACAGAGTAAGCAACTTGTAACTGTGTATAAGCAATTATAGCTTAGTTTCCAGTTGGTAAAATGACTTGCAATCAAATAGATCCATGGTTTATTTCCCTGTGGAAGAAAATAGGCCAGACCATGAATGCACACAGAGAAGCACAGATCTGGTTTTGAAGATTTCATAAATTCCAAAGCATATACAGATGACTCCATGGACTCAGCAACATGATTTTATGTGGATGCTACCTGCAGTATTGTTCAGTTTTCTTCTTAATTAAGAGAGGCTAGTCTTTATATTTGCATTTAATAAGTCCTTATATCTGGCATAACTCTCCAACTACAATGAACCCTAAATACAACAAATGTAGACAAAAACGTATGTCATCCGCATTTACAATATTTACAAGCATATACAATCCATTTCATCCTATCTTTTAATGTCATTAATCCACAAAGCTTGGAAGAAGCAGTAACACCAGCAGGTTCTGCTTATTCACCTTGAACTTCTTTTAGTCTGATTCTTGGCCTGAATCTGTACTCAGAGGTTCATACCTATTTTACACATGCAGTGTTCTTAAGGATGTCAGCACCTATCTATTTATGCCTGCAGATCCTGAACTTAGGTGTGCCTCTGCAGACTAAATGGTCTCTTGCGCTTGTATTTGCATATTTCTCCAAACTCTGGGAGGGAAAGATAATTTCTGTTTTACAAATGAACAAAAAAGTGCAACCTAATACGTTGCTAAGGCCACACGTTGATAGATCTAAGAACTGACTCCAGATCTCCTGAGCCCTGTTCCTTCACCAAGTGGCCACCCTTTCTTTCTAATACCTTTCTGCATGTGGGCTATTTTGAGCATATAGATCAGGCAGCACTTTACAACCCCTGCATTTTAGATCGCTCTACCCTTAGTACTTATCAGCCATGTGTCTCATCTCCCTAAACTGTCATTCCTGAGGGTGTGCTACGTGATCTGCCTGAGGCGATAATTGCACAAATTATGGTAGCATGAAGCATCAGGGCAACAGACAATAGCTGTTATCAGTGTGTAATAAGGTATTGATGCTTCCTATCTGTTGGGTAAGGATCAGTCTTCAGAATGAACAGGATAGAGTTTTCTGTGTAGATTTCATGGATCCCATTTATCAAATCTGAAGTGAGAGGCAAGAGTTACACCTATGTTTCAGACCCACATCTTCAGTCCCAGTAAATGACTTTGGTGGAAATTCAACAGTCCAGCTTTTCCTGTTGTTCTTTGAAAATTTTTGTTTGGTGAAGCAGCTTTAAATTTTTAGCTGAATTCTAGGACATTAATGATGAAATCTGCTACAGAAAGGTAGAAATTTTTTGTGTATTCTTCTCTGACTAATACCCAAGATACTGTGCTAACAGCAAGTGTTACTCCTTTCTTCCATCTTTGAAAGACCTGGAAGAGAGCAACGTGTGTATCTGTTCTCTGTCCCTGCTGGACTCTATCCTAGTTTAAATCTCTGCTGGTGCCAGTTCTATGGTGAGTCTCCAGGATGCAGCACATTGAACTAGGCATTTTGTTGTACATGCCTGCTTCTACTTACTCATTCTTACTATGAATAAGAATGTTTCATTTTCAGTGGAAAATAATTTAAAACAGCTCATTCAAAATGCATGGACGTTCAAATTCTAATCATTCTGCAAGCCTTGTAAACCCAGATGCAGATCTTTCACTGCTGGCTGGTTTACTGGGGTCCCTAAGATTTTTTTATTTCCTTCAAAACAAATGTGGTTTCTCAGCTCAAGCTCATGATTCTCTAGAAGCAGGTCACCAGTTCATCTGTGCTGAAAACCAGTGGGAGATGTCCTCATGCTTTTGGTAATGTTGATGAAGGTTGGCATGATTCATTTTTAAGTTGTTCTACAAATGTTTCTTGCAGATGGCTTTTCTCTGCCATTATGCTTTAAAAATGTCCAGTGCAGTATTCTTTATGGATGTAAATCTCCCTCTGAAATACTGTGTCTAGAACATTGGTGGGATTAAGCCTCTAGTAACTGCAGATTTCAACGTGGTTGTAACTATTTACTGAGCATGGAAAATGACATAAAAATGAGACCTCTAGAATGATGCCTGACTTCATTCCACTGTTATTAAGTGAAGGTTCATTTTTACAGAATAGTGTGTTCAGTTTTACTCTATATTAGAGGAGATCAATGAAATAATATGATATTTGACTAAAAGTGACATCTGGAGTTGTAATGTTTGCTTTTCTTAGCAAACTGACTTTTCCAAAAAGACTCTGATCCTTTTCTTGTATCCACAGACTTTGAGGAGTCAGTGCCTCTGAGGTACTTCAAAGTATAACCTGCTGACATTATAGTTTAATAAATATATAGCTTTCCACGTTCACAGCCACTGACAGAATACTCTTATCAGATTTCCTTTACCTAACTTTTAGTATGCCCATCAGCACTGAACTGGCCTGTAGCTGCTCCCATAACAAGAAAATTTGTTCTCCTAATTCTAGCCACACTGTCTCTCAGGCATCAATTCATCACTTAAATTTGTCGTAAGTGCATTAAATAGAACACTGAAATTGTTCTTGTCAAATAATCTCAAAGAAGTATAGAGTATGACTCTGCTACATCCTTGGATTCTGCTGTGACATTTTACACTGTCAAAATAAAGCAGACATTACCCTCCTCCCCAGTAAAAATTCTTCAAGCCATTAAATTACATTATCATTCATACACATTTTTATCTGCTGTATTTGCATGGCTATAGTTATGGATCTGTCAGTATTTTCACTATAAACCCCTATTTCCAGGGATTTAGACGGCAACTCTGCCTTAATAATTTGCTCCAGGCTAAAGCTTAAAATGCAAAGTCTCAGGCTGAGAATAGGGTATTTTTTTGTTCATTTTGAAAAGCACATCATTTTGCCTGGTCTTAAGTATGGGAACTGCAGTTGTGCCTGCAGGGAAGAGCTCCCTAGAGGGGAGCTTGGGAGGTGTCCTCCCAGGCAGAAGATGAGCGTGCTCGACTGTACCCTGAACAACAGGGCATTAAGTGGTTCAAGCAAGAGAAATCTTCCCTAACCCTCATAAAAAATAAAGGGGTGTCTGTGCAATAGTCTAAAGAATGACTGCAGCTTGCAAAGATGGATGCCAAATAGATTTGAATGAGGGAGATGGATAGTAATAGCAGTAGAGCTCTGGCAATGTAGAACTCAGCACAGGTTTTTGGGTGGGGTTTTTTTTTTTCAACAGTGTTCCCAGGTAGCTTTTCTGCAACTGCTGAAACTTGGCTGTGCTTTGGTATTTAAGTGGAAGCAATCCCCACCTCTTGCCAGCTGCCATGGTAACAGAGTCTTGCCCTACTATTGGAAAATCAGTATTATCACCCCAAAATTATGAGAGTGGCTTTGAACTGACAAGATTTGGGCTCTCCCTAAAGATTTTTGGGGGATGGCTTTACTTGTCTGGATCTTTTAAGCCTTTCAGTCATTTCAAGCTTATTTTGAAAACATGCTTTCAATCTTTTGCTGTGTGAGAAGGTGGTTTTATTTATTGTTATAATTAATAATGAAGTCTGGACTAATCGGATGATTCTAGGAGCTGTGATTTTAACAAAAATGTAAAAAAATATTGCAGCGCTTGAAGTAAAAATAAAAGTTGGCGTGGATAATTTAAATGCTTTCTGACACTTTACTCGTACTTGCTGTTTAATTTCTCTCCCTCTCCCTCATCTCATTTTCTCTCTCTCTCACACAGTGCCATAGACACAAGAGCCTAAATTTCAGTTCATCACCAAAGAAATCAGATGGAGGGTGAATAAATTGATCATAAAAAGAGAAAGCAGTCATTGTTTGCCTGATAATTTCTGGTAATCAGCAATAATGAGAACAGAAATAGAGAAAGTTCTTGCTAATTACATCATTTTTTTGTGTGCAAAATGTTAATGTTTTCATGAGAGGCTGCAACCATTCAGAAGAAGAAAAGGGTGCATTTTCTTCGAATATTAGTTGCAGGTGGCTATTGTTTAAAGAGGTTTCTTTCTGTATGTGTCTCATGTTAATTATTTAAAATGAGCTGCTATAATATATAAGTGATCCTGAATTGCAGAGATTTCTGGAAAATATATTTTTGCTGTGAAGTTTAAAAAATAGGAATGAAGGTAATGAAATAACTGTGGGAAATAAGATTAGAATTGACCTTGCTGCTATGAAGACTCCTCTCAGCTCTTGTGGAGGGGGAGGGGAAAAATCAAAGATGTTAACCTTATTCTCTTTTTTCTCTTTTGCCTGCAGAAGGGCTCCTGGCACATACATCACATCTAATCTTATTTCTCTTTCTTGTATATATTGCATTAACCTCAGTTTGCATTTGGCTTGCTTTCTGCCTTTAAAAAATGATGTGTGGGGAGCTGTACCTTCCATTTGGCAGTCTCCAGTGATTTGGATCTTAATTTTCACCAGCAAATAATTTGGTTGGAGGGCAGGTCAAGTGGCCTCCAGGCTAACTTAAAATTGGTTTTGAAAATAGACCATATGCGTCTATTGACAAAAGAGTCTGTCAGTACCCTGGCTAAGCGGGCGGGAAGTTGGGCAGCAGACTTCTCCATGGACTGGGATGGCACCTGCAGCACTGGTACAGTTTAGCTTCCAGGTTAGCTTGAGCTGTAGCACCATATACTGTGTCTTGCCATGTTCTATGACTCTGCGGAGCACAAAAGATGTTGTTTTAGAGGGGTATACTGATTTTAGAACTGCGCTGTGGCTGACAGCAACTTGCACTTTGCAAGGAGATGCAAGGGCAGTTGTTCAGGAAGTGACTCATTGTGCAAGCCATTTGGAGACATCACCGTCCCTTTCTCTTGTCTCAGCAGTCACTGCTGCTGTTGAATAATTTGCTGGTTCTCCAGGCTTTTGTTGTTAATTCTGTCTAAAGACAGTCCTACAGAAAAATTTCTACTATCTGGTGTGTGCCGAATGCCATCTGCCTGCTTGCACAAGGACACAGGGGAAAGGAAGATCACTTTCCTCTGAATGCCAGCACAAAGCACATATCTGTGCTTGACCTTGTTGATCAGCCAGGAAGGGTGCAAAGCAGGTACTTTGAAGAGTCTTCTTGCTATGCAAATGCTTGGAGCAGCACCAAAATCCAAACCAAAATTAAGCTATGTGATGTCATTTGGCAACAGAGTCAAGGGTTGCTAGAAGGGGCAGGGAAGATGCTTGCTTGATCCTGATAAAGTAATAACCTTCAGGTGTACTACCAGGACAGCAGAAGAGCCAAGAATTTAGTCCTATCTTACAGTGAGCTATCGAAGGAAAAGACTGTTGTGAACTCTCTGAATTTTATTGGAAATCTCATAATAATTGGGAATGTTGTTTCTCAGAGTTCCCATGCTCAGGTGAATACACGTCTCTGGTAATTGGGAAGACATGAATGATCTTGGTCTTCTCTGTACCTCCCTTATCTACTCTGTGAGTGCTGCAATTGTGAGTTCTGACAGTAGAAATAGATTTTGTCTTACTATTTGCAGGATTGCTGCTTCTTGGCAAGGGCTCAGTTACAGAAAAGAAGATCCTTGATCTAGAAAAAGTGTGTGTGTTTATATCAACATTCAAGATAAAAACATTCTAAAAGCAGAACTGAACAGAAGAGTCCACAAAGCACCTGTCATGGAAATACTTGTGGTTTGGTCGAAGAAATGGGAATATACTGCATTTGTGGTGGAGAAACCAGAGAAAACATGATGTTTATATTATTCTATATGTATTTAAAAATAGAAAACCATGAAAACTGACATCTCTATTTCCTTCTGCGTTGTTTAAATTACGTTAAATGCAAATTTCAAGCTAGCAAAGTATCATAAACAAATGATTTTTTTTCTCAGTATTTGTATCTTATTTACAAAGTTTCTAAACATTCCTAAACCATGAAAATATTGAGGCATATTCTTGTCTGTATAGGAATACAGGGCTGTTTTTTCTTTAAGCTAGGAAAGAAAGCTTTCCAAGCCAGATTTTAGATATTTAAGCAAGTAATTGACATGATTTCCTCAATGATATGTACAGAAGGGCTTCTGCTGAGGCCAGTTGTTATTGTGATAGTCTTTTTCCTTAAAAGTAAAAATAAACCTGCCACAGCACCCCCACTGCAAAAACTGTAAGGCTGAACTCTTGCTTTTCATATATGCTGAGGTAATGGTATTTTAGAGTGCTTCTACTTTCTTTAGTGTTGCATATTGATTAAGTTACTCAATATTTAACAACAAGCTTCTTTTCCCAAGATAATTGTTAGAGAAAATCTATGCTTTTCCGTTTACAACGAAAAGCATTAAACATACACCTCACTGTTGATGTGTCTTCCTAATGATAAGAAGTGCAACCAGCACTGGGTGACTAGCCAGTATGGTTTATCGTTTCTTGACACTCCACAAATCCTGTCAAGTAAAGAATCCAGCATTTGAATAACGGACCATTTAACTCACTTTTCCCCTAAAATGATATCCAGAATTCTCTTTAAAAAGCCATTTCAACCTAGATAAAATGATGATTTAATCCATTTGTTAGGTTTGTGTATAGAAGAATATCTGCTTTTATTTCTTGCCTCATAATTTCTCCCATTTTTAATCTGAACAGGTTCTTTATTTTCCCCACCACATACATTGTACAAGAATTCAGTGGTCTTGAAGTAGTTCTGTCAGTTGATGCTGCTTACAAAAATCTGTCGGGTTGCATATTCCTATATTTCTGTATTTCTTTTAAGAGTTTCCAGAAATACAACTAATGATCAGCATCATTTTGTGAAGGATGGAAACCTTCTGTCAGTTAGTCTGGCTACTGGGGTGAACACTATATGATCTAACCATATGTGAACAGTTGCAGTAACTCGTAAATTATAGATGAATGCTGTGATTCCACATTCTGTAGCAGTCAGGTGCTGCATATGATCCTTTCTTGCATCCTTGTTATTCTCTGACAAAATAAAAGATGAAGTTTCAGTATAACCACTGTCTTTTAGCTTTATTTTATAAATATGTCTAGCAGATATTATCTATTGTCAACACCTTTACAGTACATATGATCAGCTCTTAAAGAAAGAGCACATTTCTCTTTTTGTGCCTTTATATAACTTTCTTGAATATTCTTTTGGGAGGCATCAAAACTGTCTCTAGTTAAAGGTGGCAGTGTGCGTACCTGCTACGTCTTTTTCATTTTTAGCCAGTCCTTTTCTTCCAAAGTTGTGCGAGAAACCATGTGGCCTTCACCTGTAAAGCCTTCGTGCAGAGACGTAACACTCGTTTTGTATCAGAGATACAGTAATGTCTGCAGATGTATTAAAGGGCAGGATGGCAAGCTTATTTGCAAATTCTCCAGAACGCAAAAACGCACTATGAATTAAATTCAGTAGCAGTAAATTTTTGCATGCATGTGCATGCATGCTTACATAGTGGTGAGTTCATTAGCCAGTCATCAGAGAGCTGTGACTCATGCTCTGGTAGCATTCAGCTGCATTGCAGATACACATATTAAGACTTAATTCATATTTCATTGGCAATTAGGAAGGAAAGTTTTGAAGAAGTTAATTTCCACTTCTTTTTACCTTCTGGGCAATACTAGACTGTTAACCTCCAGTGACAGTTATTGTAAAGTAGGTTGAAGCAGCAGAACAGGAAATATACGGAGAATGATCTTTGAATGACTTGAGACAATTCATTTCTTCTGTCTCCTCCATCACATGCGCACATACTCTTCTATAAAAAAAAAAGTAAAAAATACACCATATATTGTTTACCACCATAAAAGTAAAGACTGAAGTTTGATCATAAAATGTACTTCTGCATCAAGAAACCTGGCAGAAGAAATCAATAAAAAAGAATTGCTTGTCTTGTTTTTTTCCAAAATAATACTCAGAGAAAATATGATAACACGTCTTGAAGACAGGTCAGGAAGGGCAAGTTTAACTGAACAGAGGCATCGCATGAACAAAGTATGCGACTAATCCATATATTCCTTTATTGTCTGGGCACTCTCTTCCCTTCTCTGTTGGACTGAATTCAAGTGAGACATCTTTTAACATTTTGTTTACCCAGCCTTTTCTACAGCCTGTGTTCACCATTGAATTAGCAATATTTCAGTGGCAAGTGGAATTGTGGCAAGTTTGAGAACACTTATTTCTGCTGCCACATGCTTCTACTCCCATCCATGCAGTAGGTGAGATTTACTCTAATCTGCAGAGGCTCATTTGTCAGTTATGATCTCATGTGGCGTGCTGTTCCAACGGTACTGGCTGCAGATGCTCAAGGAGAGGAGAGGTTACTGGTTTTCAGTGATTCTTGTTGTCCCTCTTCATATGAGTGCAGGCAAAGTGGTTGGGTGCTGTTGTCTCTTATAGCCATATTACATCACTGCTTTAGCAACCAACTCATGCATCGTCAAGTGTACACTGCATCATCTGGGTTCTCACCTTCAGTGCTGTCAGTGGTCCCGCTTCTGAGGTTGCCAACGTCCATCTGCAGACAGTCATCATAGATGAGTCCAAAATAGCTCTCTGAACGTCCTTTGCAGGCAGCTAGATGCAACGATGTATGCTGTTAATGAGTGTCCTCTATTGGAACATGGTAACTTCTGATAACATCGGACGCTAGCAGTGAAGCAGCTGTAGCTTTGTTTGCAAGTGTTCATGGAATGGATAGTTTTGATGGTTATGGAGGAAATGACCTCAAGTGATAAGGGCACATTTGCGTTAAGTATTGTTCATCACTTGATTTGGGTTTTGCTAAGACCTACTGTACATGTGAGAAGCAAGGGATCTTTTTTTTTTCTTTTGTTGTAGTTGTATTTTTTTGGCAACATGTGGATGATGAACATTTTGTCACACAAGAATGCAAAGTAAGATCCAGCGTGCAAAAATGGCTGAGTTCCACTTTGGCTGTCCTCGCCAAATTCATTACCACTCTGTTTCTGTTGGCCTCACACTCATTTTTTGAGAAGCAATTGCTGCTTCCTGTGGAAACAGGTATATTAGTGGAAGCTCCAGGCTCTATGCAGCGTATAATGTTGGAAGTTTAATTTATACTTAGAGAAATGAAAAACTGTGAAAGAAAATTTGTGGGTTTTTTATATATTGCAAGACATTAAACTATATTAACTTTATGCAATGACTTTTGCTCAGCCTACAGATTCATTTTGTGGAATTGACAACACCAAAGCTATAGAAAGCTATAGAAATATATAAAAGATGCTTTATAATAAATGCAGTCACCTTACCACATCCAGTTTCCCAGGATAATGATTAACTATTTGTATTCATTGGCATTTCTTGATTTTGACAGACTAGAACACAGTTCCTCAAGGTGCTAACTCCTCTTAGTAAATATGCAACTATTTTTAGATATACCATAAATATATTAAAGCCATGGTGGTTTGGGTGTTGGGGTTTTTTTTTTTTTCGTTTCAAGTGGTTACAGGCCTTTTGCCATTCTGTAACTCCTGTGCCTTAGCAATATAGTATCATTCTCATTTCGACAACTAGGAGCTAGGATATAGAGAGAGGAAAGGTCAACCACAGTGTGCGTGGCTGCCCCTTGAAGCCAGAGCTTTATCTCCTGAATGCCGGGGCAGCACTCTGGCTACAAGACCATCTTCCCCCATTGTGTAACAGTATACAGATTTCTAATGACTTCTTGGGAATATGGTCAAGAATACAAAGCTAATGAAGACTTTCTGTAATAGTGGGGAACAGATTTTTTTTTTTTACTTTTAAATTTCAGTGAGGATTAAGCCCTGTACAGAGCCATGCAAGCCTGCTTTAATTACTCAGCACTGGAAAAGCTGAATTTTGCTGAATATAGTCTTTCATGATTTAGTATGTTTCTTTTATGCCCTTCAAACATCACTCATAGAAAACAAATAGACAAAAATAAAATTGCAAAGTTTTAATGCACCTGCAGTGAGTTTTAATGAAATTCCATGAAAGCACTGTGGACATGTTCTAAAATTAGCTAAAATATTCTGTATGTGATCCCGGTGTTTTAATTAGAACACTAGTGAAAGGAGTCAGTCAGTTTGGGATTTTATGGAACTACTGAAAAGTAACTGTGGACACAAATTCTTAGGGGAATGACAAAGATTTTGAGAGAGTTGCTTGTCATTATTTTAGTAAAAATGTATGATTGTAACATATTCCTGTAGTCTGCATTAGCTATTTTGAATGAGGCAGATTCGGTTCTGCATTGCATTTGTGACTCTTTTTCCAAATATTATTCAGTCTATTGTGCCACTTCATAAAACAGCCCACAGGGGTTGGTCATTAGCTGCTTTAACATTAATTTTCTGTCTGTTGGCAAAGAACAGAAATACAGATATTATAGAAGCACAACATACTGCTTTCTTTTGAACTGAAAAGTAGGTTTAAGGTTTATTTGGCTTTTGATTGTCATTTTCGTATTTTTTATAGGTTGATTTCATTTGTTCCTTGGAATTTGAGTTTCATCACATATCATTGTATGATCAGTATGAAATAATTGAGGAAAAAAATTAATGAACCAGCCTTTCAAAATTGTACGTCTGCAAATCTGAAAAGCTTAAAGTGCACTTCTAAGAAGCTAAACAAAAGCTAAACTGAAGGGGAGGACCCTTCTTGAAAGAAAATCAAATGACATTATAGATACTATTATTTTCTAAGAAATAATCTTTTATACTGAAAAGAAACTTCAGCGGTGTGGGACATACTACTTATGACAAAAGACTGGAAGGCAATTTAAAATTTCCCAAAAGGGCATATGCCAGTATATTCCAGACCTCTGAAAACTGGGATGACACTGTGGGGCGCTTAATTATAGACCAAAATTTTATCAAACTAAGAGAAATAGACATTACTAGACTAAGTATGAAGCTGCAGAGAATGTTCAGTGGTTTAATACTCAAAGCCAAGTGAATTTTTTTATTTCTTTTTTTTTCTCAAGACCAGCTGCAGGACCACTGATAAGAAGTGCAGGGGAAAGACAGCCCTTGGACTAGTTGTTCCATTATCTCTGGATGAAGATGCCCTTGATTGTGGATGGATGTTATATCCACCTCTATCTGAACATAGGGAAAATACTTTTCAGAAATATTTTAGACTGAATAATGAGTGAACATGCATTTTCAGAGGACTTTTTATTTTCTTCTAACAAAGAATTAATGTCTTTGAGGGAGGACTGATTTTTACCCCATAATAAAGTGTATGAACACCCATCTCAAAAATGTCTTCCAGCTTCCCCAACCATAGAAACTCATCTACAGAGTATGAAAATGCTACAAGTCATTCTCCACAGACTGGAAATGGATATTGCCTTATCTCTGCTATCCATCATGGCTACGCTACAGGAGAGCGTGGCAGACTTCCTTGCTGAGGTGAGCAAGGCGATCAGCTCCGATGAGTGCTAAGGCCCAGTGCTTTCTGGTGCGAGACACCTTGCCATTAGGTAGTGCTGGTTTTTACACACCAGCCCTTGCCATGTTCAATCCATTATATGTTTCAACATCAATTGCTTGTTCTCGATTCCCTTACAGTGTTCATTGCATGCGAGCAAGAACAAGGTCACGATAAAGTAGTGCAGAGGATTTGTTGTTTAACTGCACTTTCATTTTTGTGCTTAGACCATTTTCTTTCTGGTCAGCAATTCATGATCATGCTATCTGACTGGAGAAACACCCAGAAACCAGGTTTTTCATAAACTTGGTACCAAGGCTCTGCAAGTGAACCTGAACCTAAAATTCCTGTTTGTTAGTGTTGTTCTGCCTGTTAATGAACCCAGAACACCTATGTGTGTTGATTTTTACGGTTTTATTCACCTTGAGATGTGCATACAGGGGTTAAAGGAGATATAATCTCTCATTCAAGAGATAAACATCTCTTGCTGAAACCTTCTCTGCTCTTGTCTTTGACTAGCCCTCCACAACTTCTAGCTTTGCACTTCTTGAGAGACGCATGGCTGAAAGCCACAGACGATGACATCAGGTGGAGTCCATCATGCATGCCTTGATGTCATTACTCTGGGGGGGAATCTTTTCAGAGTGACATGGCAGCCTGCCGAGAGCCATCTAGATTTTACCTTAAAAGAACCTGCACACTGAGGACATTTATAAATAAATGTGTATCAGCTTCCTCCTCTCTCCAAAAAACAAATATCCCAAAGGGACATCCAGTGGCTTTTTACTTCTTTCTCTTCTTGTTCCCTTTCCACTCCCTGTCCAGGCTTTTATTTTCTGCCCATCCTACCCTCTCTTAACATTTTCCTCACTTCTAGTTTGCTTGTCCCCTTCTCCCCATTCCCTTCTCCCCACTCAGCTTACTCCTGTCCTCTTCCTCTCCCTCAGGCCCCCACTGCCGCGTCCTCGCTAACATGCTCACAGACCCCTCCATCCCTCTGTTACAGACTTGAAGATGAAGGAAGTGACAGGCGGAGTGGGCAGCTGGAGTTTGTCTGACATGACAGTTTTCCCCTGTGCCAAAGATTAGTATTGCCGCCGTGGCAGTGCAGCCAAACATAAAATACAGCCATAGTCTTTTCCTGAAATATGCCCTATATGAATTCCAGTCCTTGGGTGAGAGAAAAGTTGGCTATACTTGATATCATCTTTTTTTCATAAAAATACACAATCTATACATGATTTTTATATCTAAGCTTCCTTCCAGCCTTCACAGTCTAAGCAGCAGTTCCTAGGCTCAAAGTGAATTACACTCGTTTAGTTTTTAATATCTGGTTGGTATTCTGTGTTAATTGACAAATAGTGACAGAAATGCCCACGTCACTCATTAGCACAAGCAGACAGTAACTATCAGTGTTTAATCAGGAAAATGAGCTAAATCTATCTTTACAGGAAAAATGTTTCATTTATTGCTCTATAAAAATGCTGAGTGAGCTACAGTATTATAAGTCAAGATGACCTGGATTTTATATGTCACTGACTTATTTTGGGAATCTTATTTAACCCTATGTTTCTTAGTTTGCACGTATGCCGAAAGGGACTAAGAACTTGTTTCTCACTCAAGTTGTAAAATTAATAATTGGTAACTGCTTGGAGACTTCCACATAAAAAGTGCCAATAGATATAATTGCAACTGACAGCTTTCAAAAAAAACAGATAGCTATAGGCACAGTAGTAATATCCAGTTCCACTAGCTCAGTTTAAAACTACCAGGAGTATCAACCCTCCCACCGAAACAAATTAGTTTTCTTTGCCTTTAAGAAAGGAGAATTTGGGATTCCGAAATATGGAAAAATCTGCAAAAACTGCAACACCTTCTGTTGTAGCACCTACTATTGTCCACCGCTTACAGCAACTCTATTCTAGCCTCTGTTTGGCAGTATTCTATTATTTGGTATGACAATTCTTATGTTCCAATTCCAGAAAGCAGGATTTGGTTATTTTCTCAATGACAGTAACAAAAAGCAGCACATTAATGACTTTATTTTACTTATTTTTCAAAATTCCATCATACAGTAAAATTGGAACCTGCCTTCTTAAACAGGGGGTTGAAAATCTGGACATAAATCTCAAACCCACATAACAGGTGAAAGATCTCAGTTGAGATCACAAATGTTTTTCACAATTATTTTGAATGAATTTTGTGTTTTCCCTGTACCAGTCTGAAATTTCCTGGGTCTGTCATGACTGATCTAAATTAATAACTAAAATACTAAAGTTTTATTGCCATAAAAGAATTTCTGTTTCCCAAATGATAAGAATGTTATGACATGTATTGATCTACTGAGGTGGTAGTAGTCACTGAAAGATGGATCTCCCCATTTATTTTTTGTCCTTTTGCTATTATTATATTTATTGAGAACATGTCAGAACAATTGTCACCAAACCTTGAGATACTGATAAACTGATAAGCCATGCATATATTTGAAGCACTAGTTGATCAATGTATATTAACTAAGGTTATTTGGACAGGGAAATGTAATACTTTCCACATCTCCTCTTGGAAATAAATTTAATAGTCTATCTCACCTCCCATGTGTTTCCTCATAATCGCCTTCAGTTATTTTTTTCGCAATTAATTACAGCCATTTAGATGATGAACAGAGTCTCTCTCATGGGGACGTGTAGTCAGAGTACTGCTTGGAAAAATTATTCTTTGAACAATGCAGCCTTACATGCAGATTATTTATAAGCAGATTTTTTCCCTATGTCATACTCATTTTAAGCTGTATTTGGAGAATCCAGAATGTATTCCAAGCCAGTTTACAACTAAATTAAAGGAGAGGAAGGAAGCACCAGAAGGAAGACATCGTCCAGTTTGTCAGTGTAGGCTCCTAGCTATTTAGGATTATTCACTTGTTTCTGTGGGGTTTTTATGATCTTTACTGTGATTTAAGTAGGGAAGTGCATAGGATTTCTTCTGTATTATTTTCTCTTCTGCCTCTGTGTGAGTGCGCGCTTCCTTCCTCATTGTTCATTCTCAATGCTTGTTTAGTGAACACACAACAGTGGCAACATTTAGTGGCAACAAAAGATTTTAATTGTAGTCATCCAACACAATGACAAACATAAACCATTCTATGCGAATTACGTTACAGCAGAGAATATTTGCTGGACAGGAAAACTGGAGACAGGCCAGACTGCAGATTTCTACAGTACTTTTTTCCTTAAACCATCTACCAACCAAGGTACAAATATATCCAAGAACAGGAATTAACTGCTTAAGAAAGTCATGCTAATGGGGGTAATTTTGATGCATCAGAAGCTATGCTGTTTGCGTTTCAACACCAGTAAAAGGTATCATTTGGAGCGATACTATAGTGTATCCACTAAAGTAAATCTTCGTGCAGACATCTGACAGGTTGGAATATGTGGTGTGCATAGGTAAACAAATACCATTTAACGGTATTCTTACAGAAAGTGCCATATTGTGGAGAATATCTTTTAAAAAATTGTTCACGATATCAAAAGTACATCACCCACCGTGCTGCTTAGTTGCTGCTTGGATATTAGGGCACACTTAAGACCTCAGTATTTCTAATGCTGTCAGTGGGCCAGACTCCTGGTATCTAGGTGACTGAGTCCGTCTATCAGCTTTTGACCATCATGGGTAATTTTGACTTTCATATCAAGCTACAGGCCTGAATTTAATTTAGATTACATGTGTGATCGAGTTGATTCAGTGTGGGCTTAAGCTAATAGACAGACCAGGACTATGGAATTGATTTGTGTAGAAAGTTGAATTGATCAAAACTAAATTATTGATTATTTCAAGTTGAAAAACACTCTCTTCAACCTTGCATTCTCACAGAGCGGCTCCTAAGTGATTAGCTTTCATCTTCGTATAAATGATAGCATACTAAATATATGTAGGTAGTCTAGAATTTGCTGATCTTTTTGAACATTGTAGAATGGATAGTGAGTTTGAATCAGAAGAACTCTCCTTTAAACGCTGTGAAGACCTTATGATACATTTCAATACCACTTCCAACTTTATTTGGGAATGAATAATGTTTGATTTTCTGTTTCATATTAAACATGTGATCTGCTTTTCCATTTCAATATACAACTAAAAATATTATTCCCGCTTAGTTTTTTTGTAGCCAGATTAATTTATTTATTAAGAGTCCCTTATGGTACTTTCCTACATCAAATTGCATTGAGTTTTATTCCTGCTAACACTTCCAATTCTTAATCTCTAATGATAAAATACTCCTCTTGCCTCCTCTTTTTCCCCATTAAATGCTATTTATTTAAAGAACTCACGAACAACGGCATTTATTTCAGAGCTTTGAGAACAAAGTTTAACTCTCGGCTCTACTACGTGATCCCTTTATGACACTGAACAAGTTAGTCAGGCTCTCTGTGTACTGTTCCCTACCTATAAAAGGCAGATAATAGCACTTTCTCAACTGGCAAATCTTAACAATGAAGATATTAAAGGTTATGTGTACTTGTGCTGAGGTATAGCCAGAACTTTTAAATAGATACAATTTTTGAGGTAGATTGAGAGCCATTTTCTTCTTTTTATTTTATTGCTAACCTCTGAAAAATTTTTCTTCTTCTTCCCTCAAAAATGTGTGTGTTTTCAGAATTTGCTGCGTCATAGCTGATCACAGGTATTGCAGATCCAGTTATGAAACTGTTTGATTTTAGAAACTTCAGAAGCAGAATTCCAGAGTCACTTTGTAGCTATTTAGTCTACATCTGAGGGAAGTCTGTGCAGATGTATATATTGTTGGAATCCAATAATCTGAATATTACTTTGATTTTCTTCTGATAACTGGAGATAGTAGGGAGAAGATGATAAGTTCATGAGTATTTATTTTTCTATAAACCTCTCTTGCAATGACTTTCCTTTGGTTAGGTGATGATTTCTTTTTGGTTTTTTTGCCTTTTGAGCTACATTCAGGTCATCTAGCTTGCCAGTAATTTGAATACCAACAAACTGGGTCTTTCTGACAGCCTGAGCTTGACAGGCTGCTCTAAGTCCCTCCAATGAATTCTTGGTCTGTCATGTTATTTCTCCTAGTAATGGTATAAGAGCTGATAGCAACCTGAATACCTAAAAATAGATGGAGAGAATAGGCCTTAGAATTTGTAGCTGGTATTTTATAATCTTGGCTCCCTCTGCCATTGCATGGTGGAATGTGATAGCTTAAAATAACTAGTGCCATTTTTGTGCCAAGAATATAAAATGTCATTCAGTATTACAGCATCCATTTCAGCTATGGACACTCCTAACACTTCCCACAGCAGCTTTCCTAGCACAGCTAATTCCAAAGACTTTCAGAAATAAAACTCTTGCAGGTGACCAAGTTTATCCAATTGGGAGAGACAAATTTACTGAATGGGGAGAGACATGGTTGTCCATCTGTACACATGTTCTCAATTCTTCTAGACTAGACACATAGTATAAGATCTTGTACAGTCCTTATGACAGCTGCTTTGTCTTTCCACCACAAGTCAGGTAGGGAGTAAAAGGATAAAATCTACCTTGCCATATTATACTTTCTTCACAGCCACAGGCTAATTTTTGTTGTTACGAGGAGTGTTCATGCATATGATGAATATACAGTAGATCTGGTCAGCTGGAGCCTTCTGTTTCAGATGGTGTTTCAGCAAGTTGTTTCGTTGCTGTAATGCAAGCAAAATGTTTCCTTGTTATGCCAGAATGTGTGTTGCTACCATAGATTTAACATGCCTCTCCTGAAAAATATGTCGTGTGGTGGAATTACTTCATGGAAAGCCAAGCGGCAATTTTTAACAAGCTAAAAGATATGAAACTGTGTAGTCATTCATTTACCAGTTTGCCTGAGCTACAATGTTGTTAATCTGGGTAAAGCCAGATGAGTGCTTCTCATCAGCTCTATCATTCCGCTGAAGATCAGGTAGGGGAACGGGAGGTGTAAAACCAAATAGCTGTATTACAAGCCTCATTTTAAATCAGATAGAGGGACTATTGTAGCTGTTAAAATATCTCACCCACATCCTGATTTGTCTTTATTCTTCTCATAATTTCCATGAGAGCCCTTCTGGCTGCTCATGTCTCTGCTGTTGCTCTGGTCAGGGGCGAAACACAGTTGCTAACGTCTCAGATGCGGTCTCTGCAGCGGAGGGTGCAGCTAGTGACACGAAAAGGAGGAGCTAAATTTTTGCTGCTATGGTGCGACAGGTTTTTGAACACTTTTATACAGCTCTCTGGCGTTTGAGAGGCTTGACTGAGCTCGTGATAGATTGAGTTTATAGGCAGTTACTAGCTGCAAAGGCTTTGTAGTTTATCTAAACTTTCCGTTTTCCTCTTGGGAATGCACTGACATCCCTTGTAACTGTCAAATTTTTGTTTTACTGTAGTGATGGTGGGAAGGGGTGAACTAAGAACTGTACCGTGTGTATTTTATCATGAGAAATAATTAGTGGGTAAGAGAGTTGGGCTGTCATAAATTTTTATGCCTGTGTTAAAGCAAAATGAATTGCTAGACAATGAGGAAAAACTACATTTAGAGGACCCTATGGCTTGTGTATTTTTGATACCTTTGCCTCAGATAGGCCCAAGTGCCTCACTTCATCCTTTCTCCTCTCATTTCAATTGTTTTGGAAGTGCCAAGAGCATCATGTTTGATTTAATAAATGTTTTGTCAGTCATAGGCAGATTGTTTGCAGAGCTGCAGTTCTCTTAGGTATGTGTTTATGAAGTATATAAGCCTGTTAGTGATGATTTTTCTTCATATTCTCCTGTGTTTTGTATTTTTGTAGAGCAGAACAGAAACATTGTATTGTGATAAAGTTGGGATGGTGGCTGACTCACTTCCCTTTTCATCCTCCTGAGCTGCAGTTTTCTGTGTTTTCATTTTCTGTTCAAGTTTGGCAAAGATAGTGCGATTATGTACTTCACACTTTGTACTCCTGAGGTAACGTTATGGATCTTGATTCTACCATGAATTTGGATTCAACGCTACCCCAGGCTGAATATTTGGGTTGTCAGAAGTGTTTGAAGGGTAGCAGGATGGTCGTTTCATCTCATAAAATTGTATGTAAAAACCAATGAAATAAAACACAGGACAGAGGCAAGAAGTGATTCATTAAGGGTGGACAAATTGGCTTTCAAAAGACAAACTAATCGCTCTCCAGAGGCATAATAGAGCAAGTTGCTGAGCAGTCTGGCTAGAATCCAGAAACACTTTTAATTGTGGGCTTAATTTTAAATATTCAAGTAGTGCTTTAGCTTTGCAGGGAAAAAACATGTGTGTAAAGTAAAACAGAATAAAGTCTTCACACAATTAAGCTCTAAATCTTATTCTATTTCCCTAAATTTTTATCCATGGCTTCCAAGTCAGCATTCCACCTCGGAGTGTTCTTGCATTTTGTAGCACACATTTTCTCAACTGTGCATAACGCTCAGTTTCAGATGGCTCCTATGTAGGAGGTTCTGGGACCTCCACGTACAGCATCCTCAGAATTCAGCTTACAAACACTAAAGTAGCAATAGAATACTGTTCTCTTTGGCAACGAACCAGTTGTCTGTCCTCCTCAGTGCAACAGGTTTCAACTTTTCAATGGAGGAAAAGAGGACAGTAGGAGAGGACTGCTCTGTTACGTGAAAGCTTCTGTTGAGAAGTGAAGCTATACATTAACCATTAGCTGCTATAGGATGGCTAGGAAAATGCACGGAAAAGTTTTGGATAATGAGTTCAGGAAAGTGTTTCTAAAAGACCTTAAGGCCAGATTCTAATTAGTGAATGACAAAACTGTTCAGAAAATAAGACTACTACTGTAAGAATCTTGCCATAGTCAAAGACTACCATCAGCAAAGATGCTTAATTATCCACTGCATATAACAACTCCCTTGTAGAGTTACATGATAAGTATAAAGGGCATTGAAGTCAGAATTACCCTGAAAGTCTTTGGCCTGAAAAGCAGGAGCAGTGAAAGACGACATAACAAAGAAAACAGTTTGAAACAAGTTGCATCTTTTCAGTAACTTCTTTTTAGGCACTCTGTAAATAACAAAGCAGAAAAACAATGAAAAATTGTGTGGGCTGGAGTTTCTTCTCTTTTAAACAAGTTTTATTGTGTTCCACTGTTCTATTCCTGATTTTCATTAATACTAGACAGAATGAAGTCAAGGCTTACTGCTTCTTAAACTGCTCGGTACAGATCCATGCAATTCTTTGAAAATAACAGGAGCAAAGCAATCTTTGGGTAACATAATACAACCCCTGAACTTTGATCTCAATCAAGGCAATCTGGAAAGAAACAATAATGTCATAACACTTTTAAAGCTTGCAACACTGAAAAATAAAACCGCTATCAGAAACCTACCCATAGAATGCTGAGGAATAATTCTCCTGACCTACAGTACTGCTCCATATGTTGTATGTACTAAAGAGCAAAACTGTTTTTTTATTTGTACCTACAGCTCCCACCAATTATAGCTAGAGTTGTTGGCTCCCTGTTTGTTTTCATTGACACAGATGGATAAAAACAGATCAGCATGTAAGACAGAGAATATTATAACTCCAAGCTCTCGAGTTACACCATAGACATGATTTAAATTCCTTTCCACCTGTTTAGCTTGAAAAGTTCTCTGAGAAATAGCCTTACTGATTAGGGTCTGTGTCAACTAAATCTTAAAGCCTTTGTGTTAGCATTCAGGCTTGAAGACAGCACGGGAAGAAGTGATCCCTTGGGGTTAAGGATATTTAGTACCAGTCGTAAGCTGTACACGGGGACACAGACTCTGCCCATAATGGGGACATGGATCAAGCCATTTTGACTCATCAAGAAGGCCACTAAGTGACAACATATCAATGTACCCGCCGTGCAGAGGTTTTGTTTGTGATGGAGTTGCACTGGCTTAGGAGGCAAAACTTTATCCTCTACTTCTCCACTGCTTTGTGCTCCTCCAAAATCCTTGTATCCCATACTGCCATGTGTGCGGCCAGTTTGACAAAGAACGAGCACTTGGCCTGTAACGCCAGCAGAGCAGGATCTGTTAGGTGTCAATGCTCACGTTTGGAGGACTCGCTCGTTGAGGCGGTGACTGCAGACGCTCCCCACCAGTGAGGCATCACTGTGCCCATTCCGTCAGCAGCAATGGCAGCAGGAAAGTCCTCACATCAATCATGGGTGAACGCTCAGGACTGGGAACTGGCTGTTGCTTGGTTACAGTTTCTCCCAGCTGCATTGGAAAGCGCTCTGAAAGGAGGATAGCTCCAACCTGACAGCAATTACAGGAGAGGCAGGCCCCAGCTTTCGTTTCAGAAACCAAATATACAAATAGTCCTTCCTTTGCAGTTAGCATTTCATTATGGTTTGAATGGGCGTCCTGCAGTACAAGAGCTGAGTTGTAAGGTATCAGAACTGAGATGCTGAGTTTTTGTGTCAACAGCAATCCCCTTCAAAGTGTGAGCTAGTTTTAAATATAAAAAAAAAAAGAAAAGAAAAAGATTCTGGAAGCAGCTGAGGAATAGGTTTGGATTTGAGGGACCAGTGGCTCTTCTAAAAGAACTCTTTAGTCAGTCCAGCTTCTGTCACGTATCTCTAGAATTTTTGTGAATGAGAACCTTGTGCCCTGGATCTTACTTGCCCCTTTGTTTCTGACAGATTTTCACATGGTAATTAGCTTAAGTGGAGAGCTCAGGAGAGCAAAACAGGACTCACATCAGTAACTGTATGTGCAGTGCCAAAAAATCACACTTCCCGATAGACAAACCTACAATAATAACTCATTTTAAAATTACAGGAATGATCACCATGTATCAGCAACCACAGGAGATTTTTCTAATTTTACAAGCAACTTTAAGGTTTTTGTTAGTTTCGGTCTCTCTTAGATTTTCTATTCACCACAACTGAAAAATGGTGTTTAATGGCCTTTCTGAATCTTGCTAACGAAGTCTTTAAACTATGTAATAACCACCCTAAATATAAGTGAAATTATTACTTTAAATTTGCAAACACAATGTTCCTGATAGGTATGAAGGCAGGTAATGTTACGTGCATGTGATGCAAATCTTTGTAGCTGAGAAAAGTTGTACCTTTCAGTCACAGAATGTGGGAGATGAAGGGTGTAATGCTTTGAAAAGCAATTTTCCAAAGCATATGCTTTCAGTGTAAAACATTGTATTAGTTGCTATCTAGAGGAAATGTCAGGAGAGCAGGAAAGAATGCGTGTGGACAAAATGCTTATGAAAATTAGGTAAAATTGCGGTAACTTTGAGCAATTACTCCACACTGAAGTCCTGAAATTTCTGTTCTATGAAAATCTACAGATCAGTCCACAGATCTAGAGGGGAGACACAGAAACTGCACATGTGATATAAAATAAGAACTGACAATCGGGGAAATACTGTGCTTTGGGGGAGGCCTCAGATGACACCCAATACCTTCTGCCATCTTTGAAGAGATAATGGGAGTACTATTGTAATATTAATCATAGAATTTATAGCTAAGATATCTAAAGCAATTGGCTCATAAACAAACCAGAAGTTATATGCCAGTGTTTCAATTTAAAAATACAATATTGAGAGATCAGAACTAGTTCTTAGTGATTAAGAAAACAGGAGTAAAACAACCCAAATTTCAGGATGCGTGTGATTTGCCTTGCATAGTTTGACAGTCTCCCACTAATTGCTACACGTTCTCTGCAGAATAAATACCAGCTTTAGTGGCACTGAAGCTGTAGTGTTACTTGTGCTTGTAAGGGGCCTTCTAGGTGTTATGAAATCTCCACTCAGCTGCTGGCAACTGGCTCGGCATGATACTGCTGGGTTCTCTCTGCTTCAGTGAGCTTCAGCTGGAGTAGAGGTGATCCAGACTGTCCCAGATCAGACTTTTTTTTTCTGCAGCACACGAGGGCTGCTTCTGACAGAGCATCTGATGGTATTTCTCCAGGCAAATGTTCTGTCCATGGAGGAAAATTTCATTACCTATACATATTTGTGTATACTTGCTAATGTTTATCTGAAATTACAAACCCAAGGTAATCTCTGCGATGGGACACACCTACTTTTTACTTTCTTTATTAATACTGCATTAGGCAAAATGGAAAATCGAGTGCTTCCCACGAGACATTTTTAAAGTAATTAAGGACACTGGGATCTTTATAAAATTAGCTTAGACATTCTGCCGATTCGTCTGTGCTCCATGTAGTTTTGAGTGACTGTAACACATCCATGCCATTGACAGCTGTCTCATTATCTTTAAATGGCAGTTCCTGGACTTATTTACTGAAATAGTTAGGTTAAAAATGAATGTTGAAGCTTAACTATTACTTGGTTGCCACTAATGTTTTTCAGTGCTCTTTGCATTTGAACCAATAAAGGGAAGATTGCAAGAGGCAGTAACTGTCCTGATCCTGCTCAATGCAACATAATTGCAGGGTCAGAGTTAACGTGTTTTGTATCAGTTTGTTCATAAAGCTGAAAATGCTTTTAGGAGTCCACAGCAGCATTGCAGAAGGCAGCTGACCTGCCAACCAGCAGAGATGAAAAGGCCATCTCAGCCCATACGCTTCAAAAGCACTTAACGAAAAATGCCTTTTTTGTATGCGCATGAATATGTGGATATTTTTCTGCACTGAAAAATCAGTTTGTATGAAGGGTTCCCAGAAAATACCTTATATAATGAAGTTTCAAGCATTAAAACATACGTACAGACACCAACCCTCCAATGATCTAACTTCTCTGACATTCTCTCTTTCATTCTGTCCACAGACAATGCCATACTATTATTAGAAAAACAAAGGGGAAAAAACAAAAAAGAAAAAAACCCAAGGGCATTCAATGATGATTTCTGAAATCCACTTCTTCCCTGTCCTGTCCTTCCCCCATCAGACAATGAATTGTTTAATGAAAATATCTGATGGCAGATAAAACATGTTACAAAGGAAGATGTCTGCTGGGGTGCAATATTCTTTTTTTTTAAAGCAAACTGAAACCCAAAACGGCCATACTATTTGATGGAGTTTATAGAAGCAGAAATTTGCGGGGGCAGGAAAAGCAGTCTTTGTAATGAAAGATAATCTAACTTTCTTTGGAGTTTTTGAACTGCAAGACGCGGGGAAGGTGACAGTGCAACACGAGTTAGTGGGCTAGCAAGCAGATTCCAAAGGAATCAGCAAACGTAGAGCGTTCTCACATCTTCCATAAGACACATGTGCATAGGTGCGTATTTCTCTATGACAGTATATAGAGAAGCAGATATAAATTCATATTGCTTGTGCACACACTCTCATTACTAGAGAGTTTTCCTTTTGCAGCACACTCATGGCATCCTATTTGTAGGATTTTTATATCCCATAACTACGTATTTCAGCAAGACAAGAGCTGAGCCTCTGTTTGGCAATGATGCTGGTTCACCCCTCTGAGAGCTGTGCAAAATGTCGTGCTTAGGTTTGCTGATGGTCGAGTAAAAGCAGACAGGGTTACTGGGTAAATTTTATTATGCCAAACTGGTGGTAACAATAATGTATTCGAGGAGGAAGGTCCAATTGCCGTGCTAGAATCTCATTTAGACAATGTCTTTTTTGGGTGAAGACTGCAGACTGGTAGATGTCTTCAGTAAGTGGGCGCGGAGAGTGTTCTTCGTGTTGGGCAAGGCTTAAAATGTCACATTTCTGTAGTGGTGCCTGTTACTAAAGGTAGATTGCGAAGTAAGGTATTTCGGCCTCTCTGAATCCTTTCCATAATTGTGGATTATCACTCATTGCTTATATTTATTATAAATTATTGATGCCAGGTATTGCTTTTGCACAGTCTTTTTTTCTTTCTGAAGAGTATGCAAAGTGCGTTTTCACACTGAGCTATGACTCCTTGCTAGTGTCTCCTTCCTTTGCAGCAAAGTGATAACCTCATGTTTTCCTGTGGCTACACAATATTTCAGCTATGCATCTTTCCATCTAGTATCACTTTCTCTATTTTAGAGAAATAATTATTTTAGATTGCCAGAAATAACCACAAATCAAACAGCATTTAGCCCTTCCATTAGACTGAAAGTGGTTGCAGTCACCTTCTCCTGAATTACGGAGCTAAAAGGTCACAAGTAACAAATGCAATAAAAAGCCATTTGCTTTAGGGCTATTAGCACATTTTGGACATAATTATATAATTTTTCAAATATTCCTAGGGATTAACTTCAGAAGCACAATCATGCATTTGAACTGCAGCAATGGAAAATTATAGGTAATTTCTGTTTGTTTTGCTTGTTTCTATAGTAATAAGGGTAATTATTAATAAACAGAACACTCTGTTCTGGTAAGTCATTTTAGGAGAGCCTCTGACATAAAAAGCAATGCTAAAAGAGTACAGTCGGTCTCTAAATTACCCAGTTAAGTTTCTAAATGGTAACATATCCTCTAGTCTGTTAGCAGACAGTGTTGTACAGCCCTGATCTTCCTTTAGAACCATTGCCTTCAGTGGAGTGACACTGGTTTGCATTACTTAAAGATATCACTAGCATGTTTTAAATACTTTGGAAAATAATTTGACCTAGATAATTCCACCTGCTTTTACTGTGTGTTGATGTTATAGGTCTATTATTAGAAGTCCAGAGGAACTGGAGCTCTAGGTAGATCCCATTTTGTTGAAATGAGAAAGATGTAAAGATGTACTTCCATTTTTTCAGTTTGCTGTATTTAACATCAATTATTCTCCATAGTTCTGTTACTGAGAAGATTGTTAGGAACTTACTAGTTAACTGCCTGTGAAAGTCGGAAATATTTATTAAAAGCAGGTGACTGTCTAAGTTATCAGCTATTGGCACACATCTTGCTTAAAATCTAGAACTAGAGAGATGTACTAGATTTGCTCAGAGGTGTGGTCAAAGCCATAGCTCCTTCAGCGACCTTGAGCTGTCTCTTATCCTCCATTGGGTTACTCATTTTGCTGGCCAGAATGCTCTATCCTATTGTCCAGCGGATTTAAACAAGGACTTAATTTACTTTTTAGAAGACTCTATCCCACAGCACAGTCTCTGTCTGTTTTCTCTACCACCAGCTTTAGCACCACTGTTTGTGTTGTCATGGCCACTCACTAGAATAGCTATGTTTTTCTTGCTGCCTTTCCTGGAGGACAACCACAAATATTGTGGGAGGTCTGCAGGACAGAAGTAAATGCTTCTTTAAGTCCAGAGACATTAGGGCTAAAAACCCAAGTAGTACAGTTATGCTCTGGAGTCAAGTCCGTAACGTTAGTGATAAATTTTCTGCTGTACAAGTGTAAATTGCTGCCTGAATTCAATGTTGTATTGGCATGGTTTACTGTACAAAACAAGGTCCTGCAAACATGGGAGGCAGATTTAGCTGGGGGAATCTGCTTTCAATTTGACTTATACGTCAATAATTCAACTGTTAACTGTTGTTTGATTACAGAATCATTTATAGCTGCTTACACAATATCAAGGACATTGATACTAAATTTACAAGTTTCGTTATCAGGCTGGTAAGCAGGAAAATGTTTTCCTTGGAAACTATTTTTTTTAAGTTTTAGTTTTAAGTGAATTAATTGATATAAAGCTTATAGGCCAAATTCTCAGCTGTAGACTCTAGTTCTACCAAAGAGAATGAATCTGTGCCAGTTTACAGTGTCTGAGACTTTGGTCCCATGAGTCCATTTTTAGATTCACATTTTGAATATATATGTGGCATTTTCTTCTACTCTGTTAAAATGTTCCCAGTATAATGGAAACAGGAAAAAAAAATTCACTCAGGCAGTTTCCAAAATTGCAATTCTGTAGAAAGGAGGAAAGTGAGTAGTTATATCTAAAAACATTGGTAAATTGTCAGGCAAAGTACCATACATGGAAGAAGAAATGAAAGCAGGCATATCTGCACAGCTTTACCAATTAATCTATGTTTGTGGGCAATATGCATGCACAACTCCTTTGGTAGTATGTGCAAAGGTTTCTGTTTGCTTAGTCAGCTTTGTGTTCTGGCAAAAATTGTGGAGGGTTGGGCTAAGTTTTGCTTTGCATTATGCTCACTTGACTGTACCTAACTGTGCACACATCAAAAACCTTACTCTTCTATCTAATAGAAAAATGACTTTGAAAGATACATAGTCATCTTTCTTTGATATATATGAAGATGAAGATAATGTCAAGCAGTTTGTTATATTCACTTATAATTCATCCAGTTGCACTCAGTTATTTTTTATTATTATTATTATTAATTATGTGTGTATAGCTGGAAAAGACAGGAAGGCTGTAACTGCTGCCTCATGAGAGATGCTTAATGTTAAGAATTTGGTTAGACCAAGACGTGTGATATGAGAAAAGGAACAGACAGTGATAAATAGATCAGAGGACACAAAGGCTTTAATAATGTTGATAGGGAGAAATATCATTTGTTTGCGATGATAGCCTTGGGAGCACAGGCTAGTACTAGTTCCCTTGCCAGGAGTTTAGCTCTTTGTTGCTTTCTCCGAGCTATGGATGTTCAGAGCAGGCATGCCTACGGTAGAGCACATCTGGCTTTGATCCACAAAAAAGTCTTGATGTGGGCATGGGATCTGAATTATGCAAGCACGTTAGGGAAAAGGGCAAGAAGTGTTGTCCAGTTTAGTCCAGACATCCAGAAGAACATCCACGGGCCCAGAAGCTGCCCTGTTTGAAAAGCTAGACTGCAGTATTCTTAATATCACATAATTTAATTCTCTGGGAAAAAAAATGCATTTGGAAGCAGAAAACAAAGATGCAAAGAGGAGCTTCACAGCAATAAACTACTTTCAGACAGCGTCTCACTTTCATATGCCCCATGCAATTCGGAGGTGTCACAAAACCCTGATTGAAATTTCATCAAATGTAATGCTTGCAATTTATTTCTGGTTTAGCTCAAAGAAAATCTTTACATTTCATGACAGAACTGAGTAAAGCCTTAATAACAATTAATCTCCACAGAGATACTTACAATACCTGTTTGCTGTGTTTAGACTTATAGGAAAATGTGTAAGGAATAAACTGAACTGAGTGATGGTGAAAAGTTATTAGTCTGGAATTCTTCATTATGCAGTAAAATTTAACATAGGAGTTTCCCTTTGGGAATCTTTATTTTTTTTTATGATGCACAAGAATATTTAAAAGCTTTTGCAAATGGGACTAAAAATCAACAAAATATTTCAGTGTGTTTTTGTCACTTTTTATCTACCATTAATATTATCCTAGGCATTAGAATGCCCTGTGTCCTTTAGGTATGATACTGACTGTAACCACAGTACTAATAGCCTGTATGGAATAACGTGGACCCTGCTGCAACCTCACTTGAGTGCAGACTCATGATCTGGGGAGCATGAAGGACCCAGTCGGATAGCTTGGGCTGCTGCTCAGGAAATGCTCTTATGGCGGGTCAGCTGTGACCAGAGTTAGACTTCTATGATGAAAGGTTAACTCACTCACTCCGACTTCCTTTTTCTTCCCCTTCAGTTCAGTAAGAGCAGCAGCTGGTTGTTGAGTTACTCAAAGTCTTGCAAGCGTACTGAGACCAGCACAACGTACACCTGACCCATTTCTGCGCTGCATCGTTCTTTGCTCTGCAAGGACATCCAAAGGCTCTGCTTCGGACAGAGGTACCTCTCCTTTTCTGTACAGATGGGAAAAATATTAAATAAGTTTTTAGAGAAGTGAATTTGAGTTTTTATTGACTAGAGTCTATGCTATGGTTTTCAGGCTCATGGGCAAAATATTATTTAATGCTATCTATGCAAGTCATTATGAAGATGTGTTAGATCAGACTAAAATTAATTGTGATTTAAGTTCTCTGTTTGAAATTAACTCTGCATTCCAAATTCAGTAATTTTGTGCTCTGGATATTTTGCAGCTTTTCTTCACTGCCCCCCTCTTTTTCTTTTCATTAGCCACTTTTCACGAACCAAAATTTAGCACTAAGTGTACAAACAATGTCTTTAATTTTCCATTTTTATAAGGAAAAGGTAGTATTTAGCTTTGTGTCTGAAAATGTTCCAGCTATTAAATGGATGAAAGCTTACAAGTTGCCTCAATCTATCAATAGGAAAAATAATAGTTTTGCTTCTCAACAATCTAGGTGTTGAAACCATCGTCAGATTCATTAAAGCATACCGTGAAAGTAATTTTCTACTGGGACATATAATGAATGTGCGAGGCATTTTTACAACGTGCAGGAAGCTATAAATTTTTAGAGAGCTTTTATTATTATTTCTGTGCTGTAAGTCATATTTTGCTAGATGTCATAAAGGTTTGAAAACTTAGAATGCTTTGTAATTACTCAGAAAAAAAATGGACTCATTACGTCTTAAATTCAGATAACAAAAGAAATGCAGTGTTAGTGCAGGATGTTTACTAGTTCTGCTTCTTCCAATGGGCCTAGGCCAAGGGCAAACAGTTGTAAAACTGTAGCTGTGTAAAACATCCTTTGCTGTTTGAGTGCACACAAACAATAACAGAATTCGTCTGAAAGTGATGGCTGATGGGATTCAAGGTGAAAATGCCCTTAGTAAGGATGTATTTTCCATAGTAAGACATCCATCTTTTGTTCTGTTATAAAAGCTCTTCATATACTTTTTGTTTAGCAACATGGTCACTACTTTTTTCCTACAGAAATATTTACACATATATGCAGTAGAACATGGAATAAAAAGCATACCCTCCTAAAAAATTAATAAGCATTGATTTCAGTATCTATAACACTCTTCAATAATTAATCTTCTAGACAATAAAAACACAATAGAGTAAGTCTTGTGCAAAATATACAGAATAAGAAGGATTTATGAGGACAGTCATGAGGAACTGTAGTCTCCTTGTTAGCACTGGTTGATATGATGTTACGCCTCTGGGTTGTGTGATATGGCTCTTAGTCCAACCTTGATGAAGTAAGTATGAAATAGAGGGGAACATATTTCTGACACGTAACAGAAGACAACCACCTAGGAACATCCAGAAAGTGTTGCGGATGTCAATCCCTAAGCGCTATCAGCAAAAGGCTCTGAGGTTGGGTATCTTCTTTGCCCCCCTCCCGCCGGCTGTGGTGGCATGAAACTCTCTTGGGTGTTCTTGTATCATGGGGCAGGTTGCTGCATCTGCTTGAATGTGGTCTGGATCCCTCTTGGTTTTAGGTAATTGTGTGTAAAGTGGAGATGGTTTTGTGCTCTTCATTGCTAGAAGAGCTGATCAGTCTACTTAGTGTACTAAATTTAAGAGCCATGTTACTGAAATGTCTGCTTGCAGTTACAATGTAGGTGAGGAAGAGCAATACGCAGGGATAATAAGCAGAAATGTGGCATTTCTGAGGATGTAGTAGTTTGAGTCTGAAAGGGACAGCATACACATTGTACTTCACTTAAATGTCATTTTCCTTGGAACACGTTTGTCTGAATTGTATGTACTGATTCTGTTCCGTCTCTAAGGTGTTTGTTTACATATTTGCATGGATGTCTGAATATGTCAGCTTTTGTTTTAAGGGTGCTGTTATCTTTTTTGGAAGCTTTAGTCTTGCTGAGAAGTATTACTTTAAAAATCAAAGTGAAATTTCAGAACCAGGATGAAGCCTTCCATATAAACTTGTTTGGAAAATAGAACACAAATCAGTTGTTTGTTAAGGCAGTTTATTATATCATGTGCATGACCCCTTATAATTCACCATCTGCAATGAACATCATTTCCAAACTCTCATTTCTCTAAAACAGACCTAAAATAATTGTAACAATATTTTCAAACAAGTCACTACCTGTCACAGAAGTTCTAAGTCCAGCTGAAGAGCAGTCTGGGATGCTGCCCTGCTTTGCATGTTGGAATAGCTGTCATAATACCTAATGAGCTGATCTGTTCCTCAGTAGTAGGGCTTGAGAACAGCAGGAAGCTCCTTCGCTTTGAAAAATTACAGCTCTAGGCCTTGGAGTGTAGAAGAGGGAAAACAAGCCGTCCTTAAACACTTTGTTAATGTGTGTTGGTACAAATGAGCCGCAGAGAACCTTATTCCACTTTCACATCTGAAGCTTTAAAACTTACTTTTTTCTACTGTACAACTAAAAGAAAGAGAGGAAGATCTTTGTGTTGCCACATGTAAATTCCTGCTAGTCAAGGATGAGACAGTCTGGTCAGGCAAGGATATTTGTCCAAATGTGAGTGGATATTGCTTTATCTGCTGAAGAATAAAGCAGTGGTGGTGTAGGAAGAAGTAGAAAGCGCAATTTTAACAATCTTTTTAAAAAATTCTATTGAATAGTCCTTACCCAAAACTACGCTCTGCCTCCTTATCTGATTAAAAAGATCGTGTATATAATTGTATGCCAGTGAAGTACAAGTTTCCCAGGGAATGAGAGAGAATTCCAGAATCAGCAAGCTTGCATGGTGGGAGCTAGAATGTGAACGTGATAGGTTGTCACTATTCTCATCTGACAGTTCTCATTCTATATTCCAAACGAGATCTTGCCATCACGTTAATCTATTTTTTATTTCTACGTTGCCGCATGTGAGAAATCATAGCAGTCTTAAAATTGCAGGTGTTTTTGATATTGAATATGCATTGGGAATAGTTTAACTGTAAATCAAAGAAAGCGAGGATAGAATGATGGGTTTTTTCTAATAGCCCGGCTGAGGATATTTTTTGCAACAGCAATGAATCTGCACACATCTGTATAGCTGTCTACTTACGGCACAAAAAGCTATCATTATGTGAGATGGAACATCAAACAACTATTTCATTAACGGTCCCATTATAAGAAGGTACGATGACATGAGAATACCAGCATCTTGTTACTATAGATACCTGATTTCTCTGTAACACTCATGTTTTTATATACTTACATATATCTCTGTGTTTTTTATGTGTATGTATTTATAAATGTATATGTATATACATTTCTCTCTCCTTCAGAAGGAAGATCGTCTTGCCTTTTCAAGCATTTAGCGTACTTTGGTAGACGTCATTATCCAAAGGACACTAGACAAGCTGTATTTGAATGGCTTGAATTAGAAGAAAGTGTTTTAAATGTAAATGTTCAAGAAAATAACTTTGTAATTCATCCTACGTAACAGCCAACATATTTACCAAAGACTCTCGGACTTGTTTGGTCTGTTTTACACATTCACACTATAATGTTTGCATGTTGAGAACAGGGGTTTGAGGGAGATCAGGTTTGGGTGGGATTGCTTTAGCTGAGGCACAGAAATTGTTTTAAATGTGCCGGAAAATGAAAGCTATGAATAATTACCATTCTTTTTCCTTAGCTGTGCTCAGATAATATGTAGTCAAAGCATTTCGCAAACAGTAATTGGTTCTCACAGTTTGTATGAGCTAGAGAAACATGGGAATAGTACTTTTCTGACCATGTGGTAAAAAAATGTGACAGGAATTACATAGTTTTCTTGAAAGGAGGTAGAGAGGGTCACACAGTAAATGAGTGGTGAGATGAGCTTTTTAGCTGTATTTATGTGCATTAATCACTGGACCTTCTGTCTCTGGGAAGACAAAACTACTGCTGGGTTCAGGCATGCATCACTACAATGCTGGTTCGGATTTTGCATATGGGTTGGTTGGTTTATGAATATTTTTAAGATGCTGTTACGTTTAGAGATACAAGCACATTGCTAAGTACCAGCATGCTACACATCGATATAAAAAAAATGCTGGCTTCAGTAAGGCAGTTGGACCAGACCTTAGTCATTAACTTTGCAACAGCTGTATCAGCGTAAGAGAGGAGAATTTGGCCTCCAGCTCTTGAAAAAGCTATATAGTCCAAATTGTCTATGATTTAGTATGTATTCACTGGAATCTTGAGTTTCTTGTCTTTGAAGCTTATTTGCTTTGTATTTTTGCTGATATTTTTCCTGTATTTTCCAAATCCTGTTATAAAAACGAAGTGGCAACTTCTAATGTGAAATACAGGCACTCTGCACAGCTGATGTCTGGAGCACACAGAGATTTAAGTTCTCTGCATTTCTCTGACCTTGAAGTCATTTTGTTCTTGCGCTGTCAGTTAGAGTATAGTCTGTGAGACGCTGAGCATCTCTGGCAAGCTCTCTCCACTTCACTACAGCTAGCGCTTTGCAGGATTAGCCCCCTCAGTGAATTCTTCTTGTGCAAAAAATCTATCGATAACTGAATGCAGAAAAGTAGGATCTTAGTCAGAAAACTTCTCTACTTAAGCTACGGAAAGGAAGCGAAAGGAAATGTCTGAAGACATATCAAAGCAGCCCATTTTCTTTTGAACACAGCCTGATTGTAATGAGTTGTGTGGTAGTTTTGTGATGTAAGCAAAAGTCTTTTAGCGGTACATGTGTTCCTTGAGGAGTGGGAGGTGAGTATTCCTTGCTGCACACCAGTGCAGGACACAATTGCAAGTTTGCAAGTTTGTTTTTCATTCAGTGAGTAAATGGCAGAACAGAGAGAAAAACGTGGCATGGCATTTCATTAGATTCAAACATTTATTCTTGTCAGTTAAAAATTGTGGTGTTAATGCAACCGTGTCATGTTGCTCAAATTTAAAACCATTTCCTTTCAGAAATTCAGGCCTCAGAAATTACATGTAACAGCTCTTCTTGATAGCCTGTACTTTATTCCAAAGTTCTACAAGAAAGGGGGAGGGATCAAATATTCCATCATACTTCTGTTTACAAAAAATGTAAATAATTTGTATATGATTAATTATACCTTCCTGTTTGGTATCATTGCTGAAATTTGGAGACCTGAAAAATGAGAGACACAATATCATTTTTAGTTTAAAATTTGGATGCTAGCTAAGATTAAAGTCAGTGGCTTTTCTTTCTGAGATTTTCTTATACTCCTTTCTAAATGCTACCATTTCACACAAAATTGGGTTCTTTTTGGATTAATACATTTGAAAATTAAGTTGATTTATAAGCAATTTTCTCCTCATTTAAACAGCGACCTGCAAGTGTTTCTCCAGGGATCAAACAGGATCAGAGAAATTATGTGTTGTTCGAGTTGTTCACTGAAGCAGAATCCCTCGCAAACATGTGCATATGGTGCTAGGCGCTTTAGGGATCAGACTAATACGTTTACCTTGTTGTACATTTTTCTTCTCATCTTGAACTTGTATGTTCTCCTTACTCGGAATTAAAAAAAAAACAACAAGCTATTACTAATTTGATGGCTGTAGAAATAATATATTCCTTCCTATTCTCTATTCAAGTCACAGCATTGAAAGCGTATCGTGTGCTAATGCTGAACGCATCTGTTTGGATACCCTGGTCAGCTGCTTAAGGACAGTTGGCAATTCCCCACCTCAAAATCAGAGGAAACTGGGCAGCAAAATTATCCTCCCTAAAGCTTTGAAATAATGGGAATGTTTTCTCTTTATACAGTCAATGTTTAAATGCGGGCTATATTTAGAAAGCATAGCCATATGTCATCTGGGAATGAGACGAAAAATAAATGAAACCCCGAAATTGTTCTCTGAGCAGCAGAATTAATGGGTCGTGATTTCCTATGGTTTCATCCCCTGCAGTCCCCTTAAGTCCTTTCCATCCCTCTGGTATTTCAAGTCTGTTGATTACCATTGGGCAAACTCACGTGTAAATGTAATGCCTGTCATCTGCTCTGCGGAAGCTTCCTGTGCAGATGCACTTACCTGTAGTAACTTCTTCTGAGGCAACCTGTTCGTGTGTACATTGCCCACAAACCACATCTTAGGTTTGTGGGGAAATGACGTCCGTGAAATTACAAGATTTAAAAACTTGTCAATTTAATTTCTCAAATGATTTAATCAGCTTTAGTGCTATTGCTGTTTCTGCTGCTAGATAATTCCCCAGTCATAACTCTTTTAGTATGTTCCTCCAAACCACCTTTAAGAAGGGACTGCCTCAATGCGGCTCGGTTTGCATAATTGCTGAGTGTATGCTGAGTACGTTGGATGGCTTGCTGTGTATAATCACAGCGGGAAGTTCACTTGCTGCTTGGCTACCTGAAGTGATAATGCATGCCCAAAAAAATGAGTTTAATGAAAATGTTTAGGATATCAAATTCAGCATCAGGGATGCTTAGAAAAGCACTTACCTATGGAGTAAGGGCAGCATAATGTACTAAGCTGTTGTAGAAAAGGTCAAGGTTTAGTATTTCTCCCCTAAATTTCATAAAGAACAAATTAAGAATTGCTAAAAAAAGAAAAGTCTTGATAAAGCAACCCTAATTTTTTGCTTATTCCAAAGCTGTAAGAAGCTTGTTTTCGTTATTGAATATGTCCAATTAATATAATGAAATGGTATGAAACATTGCGTAAGTAGTACACTGGTTTGATAGTAAGTATGAATTATCAAAATCTACTGTAAAATAATTATTTCCCCTCCATTTTAAATATTTCCACTGTAATCATAGGAAAGCATATTTCATGTCTCAAAATTCCCTGAAGACACAGGGTGAGATTTCTCAGGCAGTTCCCTAGGCTTATTTCCCTGTTTGAAAACTAAACTAAGTAGTCAGGCCTAAAAATATCAGGTCTGTGGACCACGTGGAAGCATCTGTCTCTGAAACAAATGGAGTTTTATTACCCACTGTTGAGTGCGAATGATTGCGTGGAGCCATTGATGGGACAAGTCAAGGTGCCCGCAGGTTTCAAACTGTTACTCAGAGCAATCGAGACCTGATTCCAAGCTCTCTGGTGCCCATAAGTATTTGGTGCTTCTGCAAGCTTTGGATCACACTGTGCTGTGGGAAGCCTCGTTAGGTTAAGACGCGGGGATTTAAAATCTCAACCAGAAGAGCTAATATTGACATGCTTTGCTGTGGGTAGATGATTGCAGCCAAGTGACTCGCCAGTGCCTTCTGCTGCTTCTAATATGCTTTGCTAATTATTTCAAGATGCAAGAAGATAAGGGGAAATCGGGAATGACACACTTCATTTGTAGTCAGATTGAATTTATGACTGAAGCTAGGAAAGGATATGAGATGCAGAGTTGTCCTATGAGAGAAAAGTTAGAAAATAAAAGAGGATGAAAACTGGCTGGGTAGGGTTAAGTTTAGTCTCAGAGCTAAAGATTTAAACCTGAATAAGGGGACTCATTAGGCTTTGAATGGGTCATCTCTTGCTTTCTGTAAAGAGAACAGCGATGTTCCCTGGTGCTCCTGTAGAAGAATGCAGGTGGGAAGAAAAGCATAGACAATGAAATAATAGGAGAAAGCAGGCATTGCTATAGAATAATGTTTTCAAATTTCAGAAGCTGCTGTTACTCAGGTCAAGAGCTAGGGAAGATGCGAAAAGGACTGAAAAGCCAAGAAATTTGAAGCCTTTATTTCAGGCCTCAAACTGTGATTTCACTGTTTCTGGTATTTTTTTAAAACTTTTTTCCAGCGTGCAGAAATTTAAATGGTTTTAAGGTCTAGTGCCTCTCCTTCAATTCTCTGTCACCCATATGCAGTTTTGCAGAGTCAGGTAAAATGCCTGCACCCTGAAAGAAGCATATACTGAAGAGCCAGACACTTAAGGGACTTCTGAAGGAAATGCCAGGAGATGGAGCTGGGCCAACACCAAGGCACGTGGCAGCAGGAGGCAGAGCTCCTTGCAAGGATGAGCTCAGTACCCTGGCTCTTGATGCATCCTCACAAAGACGCAGCTAAAGCACTGGTCAGGGTAGGCTCTTCACAGTTCGGGGTTCCTGGATTGTGGCCTTGTTCTCTGAGCACATCGAACCCTATTTGTGATAAAATATAAAACATTTCCTAGCGATTTCTAGGAGTAGGCAGGTAGGCAGCCGTGGTTTTAGCTCCATTTCCCCATTGGATGTATACAAGGCATTGCAAAGGAAAGGAAACGGTTATATATGCTCTTTCTATTTTCTTTAAGAAAAATAAAGTTGTATTTTTTGAAGGCTCTTACAAGGAGATAACATCAGTGCTTTCTTGACAACATTATGGTCTGCAGTGCGTTCCTTCGGAGGCAGAAGAAAGTAAAGCCAGTAAAAATTTAGCTAGTTTACACCAGATCAGAATTCAGTCCTAAGAAATGAGGTTTAAAATGCTATTACTTTTGCAAGTTCAGTGGAGCTTGGAGTATGCTCATTTTTATTCCTTATCTCAAACACCACAAAAAGGGGAGAATTAAAGGGAACCCTCCCAACCTGAAATACTTCCATTTTTCATTCGCTGGCGTGGTCTGTCTTTGCCTGACAACAGATGTTACTTTCACTGTAGTTCAGTCCTGGTTTTCCCTGTACAGATGTGATTTACTAGATCATAAATCAGTCACCACTTTTGGAATTTCAACTAACAGATGTCCTCTTTAGAGATTTTAATATAAACACTGTTAACCCACAGATTCTTTTTGAGGAAATGCCAGTTGCTTATAAGAATGCCAGTTGGCATGAATGTAACTTGAACATTTCACATATTAATAGGGTTTTTTTTTCCGAGCAAAATAGATTTATTTTTTATAGAGAAGGCATGGCTGCTTTAGTTCTCCATTAGAGCCCCAGCTTGCAATATCTGTTTGCTTGCAATGATGTCATTAACTGGGAAACAGATGCACTCATGAGCATCAGAAATCAATCATAGCTGTTGGCACTTTAATAAACAGCTGCCTTCTTAAATGCTTTGGAATAAACACTGATCATCACCAGCTCTTTTTGAAGGAAGATCAGTAGGTTATAAAACTGCTGATTAGAGGAGGGGAAAACCTTGAAATTATAAACTTAGTGGTTGAAAACCTCTGATTGAGTTATTTTAGACTGTCAAAAGATTTACAGTAGAAAATAATTACAAGATACTGGCTGCACTGTGGAAAATCTGTCATATGGCCACTGGAATGGTGCCTGATATATTTACACAAACTTTCTTCTTCAGAAATAGATTTAATGTAGGGGAGTCAATTGTACTAATAAGTCATTTATCAAACCTCAGCACAGCAGAATCTTATTGCTTCATTGTGCAGTTCAGAAGGAATTTGTTTAAAGACAGCAAATTCCTTCCCTTGCTCTCAGATGCAAACTAAAAGAAAATGTGTTATCCTCCTTCTTTTCAGGAGATGCTTCTACATTTTGGGGCCTTTTGATGACCTGTGTAGGAGCCAAAGGTTTTAGCTATGAGATAGCAGCTGCAATTCAAAAAAAGCGCCTGGAAAGAGCCAACCAAATATCAAAGAGTGGCACAGCGAAACAGCACATCACATTTCTCGCACAGGACTCAGATTAGTTTCAACTCTACCTTGCTAAGTACCTTATCAACAGAAGAGATGTAAGAATACAGCGAAAGCTTCATACGGCTTAGTGACGAAAAAGGAGAGATATGTTACAATACATCCTGCTGCTGCTTGTAATCTGCTTGTTCTGGCTTCTGCTGCTGATGGATGTGCTAGGTATAACCTGCCCCCGCTATAGCTTCTGTGATTTTTATGTATGCTGTACTGCGCAATGGGGTCATAATCTGAACCTTTTACAGTGTCAGTGGGCCACGCTAGTGGCACTCCTGGTATTGTTGCAGAAAGTTCCTTGTATCTCTTTCTCATGGTACTGTAAAAATGTCTACAAAACAGATTAGAGCCGAGTAAAGGAGTTTACCCGCAACTGAGGTTGTAAGCCATGTGAGGCATAGAGACAGGTTCGTCATGGGCCTTTTGTGCAAGGCTTTGCACTTTGGGATTGTGATCTATGGCTACAGCTCTTGGGAACTAATACAGATGATGACAGCAATAAAATGGCATTCATGAAAGTCTTACTGGATCCTTTGGAAATGTTACTTATCTCACCCAGAGCACCCATATATAGTGGATCCATACTGCACTCTATTATGAAAAATATCTACTCCAGTGTGGTTACAAATGCTATTTGAAACCATAGTCTTCCGTTACAGACTGCCGTATTATTTTATATGCAGGTCCTGTTTCCAAATGGCTTGCAGAGGTCTACTGAACGATTATTCAGTGGAATCAACATCAGAACCTATCCTTTTCCCCAGGGGCCCTAATCTCTCTCTGCTCCCTGTCCCTGAGAATTTCACTGCGGCTGTTTCCTTCTTCTCTCTCTGTGCCGCTCAGGCTCTGCCAGAGGGACTTTTTCTCTCAGATCTAATGTTTCGTACTGCTGTAGTCCCTGGCAGCCAGGACAAGGAAAGAGGGAAAGTCCTTAGCATCTTGCTGCATTGAGCAAAGCCAGCACAGAATGAATTAGCAGAGAATTTAGGTGCCAAACTCTTAACAAGTTTTTATTGGTCACATATAGACTCAGATTTTAGGGGATGACACTTGGCAGAATATGAGCAGATTTGGAAAATATATTCCTGCTCTTGTAGGAAGTGCTAATACCTTATCATAGAATCATAGAATCATAGAATCATAGAATCATAGAATCATAGAATGGTATGCATTGGAAGGGACTTTAAAGATCATCTAGTTCCAACACCCGTGCTATGAGCAGGGACACTTTCCACCAGACCAGGCTGCTCAGAGCTCCATCCAGCCTGGCCTTGGACACTGCCAGGGAGGGGGCAGCCACAGCTTCTCTGGGCAACCTGTGCCAGGGCCTCACCACCCTCATGGTGAAGAAGTTCTTCCTAATATCTAATCTAAACCTGCCCTCTTTCAATTTAGAGCCATTCCCCCTTGTCCTATCACTACACACCCTTGTGAAAAGTCCCTCTCCATCCTTCCTGTAGGCCCCCTTCAGGTACTGGCAGCTGCTCTAAGGTCACCCCAGAGCCTTAAGAGAAGGCTGGAGAAGAGTCCAGGCTAGAACCTTGTATTGGTTCAAACAGTACTCGGGGCGGGGGACGGGGAAGACAGATATTAAGGCCTATGAATCTAAGCTGAAGAAGGAATGTCCCAGGAACATCTGCCCTCTCACTCCCCATTTGTCATGTTTAGTCTAACAAAGGAGCATTACTTCTGGCAATAAGACTTGTCTGGCTACAGTACTAGCTGTGATGTTCTCTTGGGAAGTTGTTCATACTTTCATTTCTGCATAGGAAGAACCCTGGGACCTGTAACTGCTTGACTGAGTGTGCAAATCTCACAGTTTTGTGTACACACTCTGTGATTTTTTTTGCCTGTAGTTAATTTTGTGGACAACATCAACAAAATTATGTTTGTTAATGTGGACATTAACAAACCAAGGAAAACTTTTCCCACTGCAAACTTTTCCCACAATGTGAGTAACGCCTCACTGCCCGACTCTGGGAATTTCTGGCACAGCTCACTTAATGCCCATGACAGCAGCTGTCATGCAGTGGATGGAAAACAAATGCGTTGCATCGTTACAGAATATTTAAGTATTTTAAATCCCACGCCACTTTCCCTACAAAAATGTCATGTGAATGCTTTGTCTTTCAAGTTTTGTCTCTGTAAGTGTTTAATGGCTGTCTGTGATATCTGTTCTGGTGGGTATTGTCATCGTGGCTGACTGGTGCATGCCTCATTTACTCTCCAAGAACTTTTCAATATATCGTAGAAATCCACTTAAGATCATGGTGAATAGTTTCTAGGTTTCATTAGCTGCAATACAAAAGAAGCTTATGCTCCTTTTTTGTTGCTGCTTGGACCTTGATACTCACTAAAAGAAGCTCTCCAGGAAATGAGCAGTGTAGGGAGCTTACATGAATTCTGTTATTAACACGGCTGTGTGGTGTCATGGAAGATATAACTCAGTGCTGCCTCAGATGAAAAATAATTTCAAAGGGAAGTTCCTTTTGCTGACTTCTTTGGATCTGCTTGTGAAAATCAGGACTCTGAATTTCAGCTGGCTCAGAAGAATAGAAAATAAATGAACTGGCTTTTACCTTGGCCTTGCACCCAGGTTATCAGCACAATAAGCTTGCTTTACTAGTTTCAATTATGAGTATCATTTCTCCAGAATTTAATTTCTTCATTGTTAAACTGAATTACATACTCTAAGAATTGTACTTCTACGGCATATTTTTAATAACTCTAGTTTTACCTTGTCTTTTGTGGCATGATTCTCTAAACTCCAAGGTATTCACAAAGGCAGTTCTGAAATTCAGGACGAGGTGCAGACATTACCTGTATGCTGCAGCATTCATGGGAAGCACAACGTATTTTACATTTGGTGTTGCTTTTGTGTTACAGACTTGGATTTAAACCTAACTGCTTGCAGAAAAGAGCATGTTTCCTAGAACTGTTCCCTATCCCTAGTCCTAGAACTGGGACTACTTTTTGTTAGAATCAGTATGAATATCCCAATGATAACGTAAGCAAAATTTGCTGTCGTTTTGGTATGAATAAGGCAGTATTCTTCCCTGGATTTCATGTGCAGTGGAGATAAGGCTGTGATGTGGAGGACTGAGGAACAAATCTCCTTTTTATGTAGTGAATTTCAGAACAGAATTCAATTTCACAGAGACTTCCATGCATGAGTAGTCCAGTGCACTCTGTGAAGTCAGGAGTGAAATTCTGGTAGTTCGTTGGCACTCGCAGTTGCAGCTGCCATTGTACCCTTTGCCATTGCTCACTCGCAGCCTTGGATGTTACGGTGCTTCAAGAGAAAAAGTAGAGTAAGATAGAGAGGGATTGACAACAGAATAACACATCATACAATAGCTTCTTCTTCACCCACTGCCCGCTATTCCATAACCTCCCTCCATGCCTTTGAAACTTTTTCAACTAAAGATTGGCCTGAAACCTAATGTCTTTTAACCTTGGAAAGTCTATTCAAATTTCATGACTTTTAGCCTGTGTAATAAGCCAGGCTGAATCCTCATGCTTCAGGAAGCTTTGGATCTGAACTCTCACTTTCTGGCTCAGATCTCCTTGCTCTTTTTTTTTTTTCTATTTCATCAGTAAACAGAGGAGGAACAGAATATAAAAAGCTGTAGCAGATGATTACCCCACATTTATCTCTGGTACATGTAGGTGTTTGTGAAGTTTTCATTGGCATGAGTGAAATGGGGAAGTTTCTCCCGCTATCCTAATCAGACCCAGAAGCAGGCATTCTCCTTTATTAAGTCTCCCTCCTAATACTAAATCTGTAGTTGATTGCTGGTAGGTATATAACATAATCTTAGGATTTGCAAAAGATTGAATTATACCATTAGAGCCTGAAGAAGTTTCTCCCTTTTTTCTAGCAATTTACCTGGTTTTTAAGCCACCAACTTGATATGGAGGAATGATTGAAGAAGCATGTGTAGAGATCAGTTCTGTTGTTATATATAGTTCAACACTCTAATAAGATTGTACAGAATGCTGTAAGATGCTGCGTAGCTAATTCATAGCGGGAAGCTCATGTGTGTCAAATAGCAGCACATCACAAGTACTTGTTCCATTGACTCAACAGCTGTGCATGAGATTTTAGTTGTGTTTAGTGAGAAGTTATCTCACCTGCATCATGATGTTATGATACGCATATCAGTAGATAAATGTCATGCATGGCTAATTAATTTCTCTAAAGGGCATGTATTGCACAGTATGTAAATGACAGAGAGACCATATTGCATTTTGCACAACATTTTATTTTAAATCACATCAGATTTGCTTAACTTTGATTTAAGATATGCACAATAAATGTATTTCCTTATAAGTCTTGATTTTTAACTCCTGCCTTTTCGTTCTCACCTTAGAGAGTCATATATTGCGGGATGCATGAGCATAGAAGAGGGTGAGTACCTTGCCACGAGTGTCCGAGCATACCATCCTTTAGAAGGCCAGCAACTTACTGCTCTGTTTGCAAACTGAGTGTCATTGTGATCCAGATTAATAAGGAAGCATATTGCATGTGACTGAAAAGAGAGAGAATCTCAGAAATCAGGCCAAGGGCTTCACATTATGAATATTGCAATTTCACTAGCCAAATCCAGATCAAAAATGGTCAGTAAGAACATAAATCTAAGTGCTTGTCTACAGCATTCTACATCTATTGTAGCACCAAGCATAATATTTTAGATGAATTAATAAAAATTCTAGTCTAGGTAGTTCTTCTTCTGGGTTATGCTGACCTGGACCAAAGCAGCCAAACTCCCAAACTCGTGGTTGAGAACAGTTTTGACATGCTGTAATCTATGAAGACAAACAAAACTAATGATAATTAAGCTGCAAACCCCACCCCTCTCAATCCGTAAGAAATCATCAGAGCTGTGTCTTTCCTCATTCTTCCCCCAGGAGAAAGTGGCATACTTGATATCAAAAGATATCTTTAAACTTAGTAGGGTGGCTTTATTTGCTCGTTGTTCCTTTCCACAAGCCTGTCCCTTCAAAGTGAGCAATATTGTGGGATTTTTTTCACCCATTTCTTTTCCTTTTTTCCTACCCTTCTCTCTAACTTTGACGTTTCAGGCACTTCAGTACATGTGATCCTGTCCCAGCATTATCCGATGTGCAAGCTGTGGACAGCAAGGCATCTACTATCAAAGCAAACAGGTTGCCTCACTTCACACCGTGAGATTGTTTTTTCTGGCTACAAAGTTCCCAGTGGTTTGGGAGACAGGAGCACACATCTTCAAAGCCATGTCTGTTGTTCCAAGAGCCTTTTAAGATGTTTCCTCAAAATATTTTTTTTTTTAAAAAAACTTCATACCTAATGATCATGAAGTGATTGAACACAGCAAATGTGTACAAATTCCCTGTCTTATGAAAGTACAGTCTGGAGAAAGAGAGGAGGCTGGTTTTGCATCCTTTGGACTTAGAGCCAAATTCTGGGCCAGGAAAGGGATTTTGGTGGGGATTATGTCCCAGCTCCTCAGATCATCTGAAGCTGGTATTGCTCTTTCAAACACACAGTTCTGGACTTAATTACACCTTATTTCAGCTTCCTCTTCACCTTTTGGCATTGATGTAAAGTGGGAGGCAGAATTTACTACTGCTAGAGCTTATTAACCTTGCTGCTATTGCTCACAAAGGATAGCCATGCAAATTATGTGATGAGACTCATGTGATATAATCCAGATCCGGTTTAGCAAAGTCTGTAAAGGTATGACAGTTTGCATCTGCAGAATGGCTACGCCATCAGTCCATTTTATGATTGCAAGTTAATGAGCTTCAGAATCGTAAACGTAAGTGCATCAGTAATGTAAGCGTCAGTGACAACCATCCCTATCTAAGTGACACAGACCTCAGTATGGGAGAAGACAAGACATGCAGTCAGCTTAGGGCACAAAAGAATTAGCACAAAGAAATCTCCTTGGTGTAATCAAAACTTTCACTGCCAGCCCTGAAACTGGGCATCTGGTTACAGCGGGGTTTGAGGGTCATTTGCCCCCCTGCCATATGCGGAATATGCTCTCAGGTTGCCCGGAGAGGCCGTGGATGCCCCATCCCTGGAAACGTTCAAGGCCAGGTTGGACGGGGCTCTGAGCACCCTGATCCAGTTGAAGGTGTCCTTCCTCACTGCAGAGGGATTGGGCTAGATGGCCTTTAAGGGTCCCTTCCAACCCCAATAATTCTATAATCCTATGAATATTTAAACTTACACTTGCAATTTGAATAGTGCAGTCTTTTGGCTGATAACTAATCTAACTGAACGCTGCTGCAGCATTACAGATGTCATTTTCATGAATGATGAAATTTTTGTTTGAAAGCAGTGGCTTGAAACGTATTTTGACTGGAGAAACACTGATCACCCTTATTCACTACAAGCCTGTCTTTGTCAGACATTCACACGACCTAGGTTCATTTTATGAAATCCTGGACTGTGCTTGCAACCTATTGTGATTTTACACAGTTTTGAGCAGAATAACTTTGAGTGATTTATCTTCCCTCCTGTCTTCCCCATATAACGCAATTTTCATAGAGCTCTCAGGGAGTTAGACACCCACTTTTCCTTGAAACCCCCTAACCCCTTCTGGCTTCTTTGAAAATCCCAGTTTAAATTTGAAGTTCTTTCCAGGTGGAATTCTCCAAACAAGTGAAATCAATGCCGGCACTTCTTACACTTACACACCTGCAGCTCATTTTCTCATAGGAACGGCTCACCACAAATAGCACAGAGAATGTAATTACACATAACTTTTTCTATTATTTTTCTGTTAAGGGATTCCTTAATGCAAAAAAATCCCACTTTTTTAATAGCGAATGAACAGAGACATGTCTAAGCATCAAGAGGGTTTTAATTAGAAATGCTACCTGTAAGTACATCTAAACAGTTGGTAGCAGCCATGGAACACTTCTAATTATAATCATCATTTTGTTTTTCTCTCAGGTAGCTTAGCTCATTAATTACTTTAAAAAAATCAAGTCTAGCATTCAATACTACTGTGCAATATAAATTTAAAATTAGACTGATATCGCTACCAAAATATTATGAACTGATTTATATTATTGGTATTCCATACACACAAATATCGGTAAGTTATTCTGTATAAATAAATTGGATGCCATAGTCCAAACCTTTTGATTCCTGAAGTTTACCTGCACATACCAGGTTCGTACTTGTCTTTTGCAGATCCTTGCACAATTACCCTCTCTGGAATTCCATTTGTATCTGTCAAGGTTATGAAAAACCTTTTACTGTATGTGCATGTCACTCTCAATACGTAGAGTTTGGGTAACCATGCTTCTCACCAAGTGTGCAACTGTGATTCTGCACACACCAATCTGTCTGGTCCTGCTGATTTATAGCTCCAAGGAGTGTAGGGCTGTTGGCTATAGGCTGCTTCAGGATACATGAACAGAAAACAGCCTCGACAGACAATCAATTGATAGAAAGCAGTCTGGCCTTTGAGAGAGTGCATAGTACAAAATGGAGACATCAAAGTGATGAGAGCAAATGAAGAGTCTGTGAAAGTTCATTTTCTGAAGATGGATGTTTTCTCTAATTCCCCCTATGGTTTACTGGGCAAACCCTAGCTATCTATCGCACACAGAAAAGCTGGAAGAACTGAGAAATGTGGTTGTCTTAAAAAGTGGCTAGCTTACCATCAGCTGGGATATGGTCCTTAAGCAGGCCAGGGGCCTGAAGTTGAAGGAGCATCCCAATGTTTCCTTCTTGCCAACAGAGTCCATTGTAAATGCGGATTATTATTTTCAGTGCACAAGAGGAGCAACGTATTCTATTAGCTTGGATTAATCCCTGCATTTTGCTATGTATCAGTAGCTCACCTTCTCTGCCGAAAAGGGAGCTCTAGTGTCTGACGTGGCCATATTCATTACTCTGATCAAATGAGAAAGTCTCTGCTCTAGTATAGCTGAGATGATAGATTTAGTCAATGCAAATAGGTTGACATTAATTTTTTCTGTATTTGATCTGCACAGAGAAAAATACCTTCATGTATGTGGGATTTTGATGCCACATGCATGAGGAAAAGTGTACTAGGGTATCGGTAATGCTGAAGTGCTGCTCATGGCAGAAAGCACAGTACAGCAACATCAGCCTTTGCTTCTCAGAAATGTGATGGGATGTTTGTCAAAGTCAGTCAATAGTAGAAGAAACTCCAGGTCAGGAATAAGACTGGCACTTAAATTTAATCCAGTTTTAGTGGTGTGGAGGGGATGAACGGCATGTTTTGCAATTCGTCCATGAAGCTTTACATTAAGTGTGTGTATTTTGGAGTTTTCACCTGTTGTCTAACTACTTCTGATTCCAGATGCAGTTTGTGGTAGGATACATTTTGTCAGTGCAGTAAGCTTAGTACAGGATTCTTTTCCTTCCTTGAAATAATATCCTTACGTGGACAGTCTTTCATGGGGATGATCTTGAATTCCAAAACTGTGTTGGCTAAAGGAGGTCTGAGTTCAGCCTGCTAAAAATACAGCTCCTACATATTTGCTTTATTTTGCTCCTTTACATTCCATTGACTTCAGTGAGGTGCTCATGCTCATGCAACTGCTTTGAATAAGACCCTGCCAAAACCACTGCTTTGAGAAAGACCGAAGCTGCTCACAAATATGTGCTGAAAAATGGGACTTCATAAAGCTTCCCACCACTTTCCTCACTCTTATCTCTGTCTGATCCAGAATGCTCATGGAGGAGCCTTACAATTCCTTTGCATCTGGTTGCTTTGGAGGGTTTTGATACCCATTGGGAATGTGAGGTGAGGCTTTCCTTTCTTGTCTTGGCGGTATCACAGAGAACCATTGTTGAGGATTTGATGTGAAGGAGTGCAGAGATGTTAAGGACCCAAACCTTCCTTCTAAGGGTAACGATATGCTGTCTCTTGCTATTGCTGTGCTATATTCGGTCCAGTCTTCATGTAAATGTGTTATCTGGATGTCTGTTCTATGAGCCCATTATCTACACAGAAAGCATATTTGCTTTCAAGTTAAATATTTTCAGAAAGCAGTGCTCCTTCTGTCACTTTACTCAAGTTCACTTAGTTCCATGAAGAATACTAACCATGAAAAGTCACTTTACTTCAAGTGACTGCACTGGAATAATTTTGTTCTAGTTTTTCTTAAAGGAGAAAGGAATGCACCACCCTTGCCCCAGCTTTAGATATGTAGACTTTTCTCCAGCTTTGTAAATGTTTACCTACTCATTTGTTCAACAACAGCTTATTTTCGCACTGTAAACATAGACCTTGTGTTTAACAGTGTTAATTAGACAGTGTACAGTGTTGGCAACATCCCACTAATATGTGGTGGTACTTGTTAAAAGGTGGATTGAGCAGCAAAGCTGTATTAAGCTTAATAAGAACGATGCAGCAATGACAACATCCATTGACTCACTGGGTGGGTGCGGGTCAGAATCTCTTGATTCAGAGTCCTCTGACTGTTTGCAAACCTCAGTAAGCCATATACAGGAGATGTGCTGAGTAGATTTGAACACTGAAGTGTATAAAAGGAGCACTTGGCTCTTTGGAATGTCTATTCTGTTTTATAAGCAATGGGACAACTGGAAAAAATCTGTTCTCATAAGTACAAAAATCAAAGTACCAATTTGGTTGGGTTTATTTGAACAAATGCTTAAATAGCATGCTTCAGAGCTGCCCGTATTTTGTAAGTTTAGCCTATTACTCTGCAATTTAAGTCTTAAACTAAGTCACTGTGGTATCAGAAACCTCTCACTGAACCCACGGTTTACTTATTACTGTCAAATTCAGCTGGCGTCTATGTTCCTTGCAAATCCAGAACCATTTATGTGGGAGATGGAGTGCTTGTTCTTGAATAAACCAGGATAAGAAATATGACTAAGGCTGAAATGTAAAGAGAAATGAGGACTCAGGCTGGGAGCAAGAATGTTCTGAGCTATTTTATGCTTTCAAGTGTTTGAAATAAGTATCATATTACAGAGGGAAAGTTATTATTGTAAACTTCTTCCAATTGGGTATATACAATAGATATGTCATGGAGGAGATAAACTGTATTTAATTTTTTTTTATAGTTCTGGTTGTGTGCGGCTGTCTTCTCAGGGTGGGGGGAGGCAGAAAGCTGTTTCTCAAGCCCTTTAGTCTTTAGTATCCGTTACAGTTCTGTATATTATGTACAAATTTTTCTCTCTGTGATCCAGAAATGATCGTATTGTGAAATGCTAAAAGCTTAGGAGCTTCAGATTAACTGGAGTTAGTCTAAGAAGTATGAAGAAGTATTGATGTTGTGTCTTAGAGGATTTTATTTTGGATTTTATTTGCAACAATGATGTTGGTAAATTCTGTCATTCATTTGCAAATTATATACCTAGTACGCAGCTGGATTGCACCCGAAGGAGTGAAATGTTGCTCACTTTCTCCTCTCCTACTCAGGACCATGCATCACATAGCAGTGGTTAAAAAACCAGCTGCTCAAGTTGGCGTCTTCTGCCAGCAAGCAGCAGCTTCTCTGCACTAGACTGTCTGGTGCGTTTGCACATCGCTGCCTTCTACTGGAAGGCATCAGAGCATCACAGCTGTCTCCAAACTGCAGCCAACTGCTAAAGGGTCTTTTTCAAGTGTTTAGATGTCTGTGATCTAGCAATTAGATGAACAGAGATTTATATTTGGTTTTGCTGCCAACACAAAGTTCAACAGTTCAAAGTTCATCAGCAGATGAAATACCTTTTTGTTTTACTAAGAGTTTTGTGATAAATGCTAGTGCATTGAGGTTTTTACCTCCAAATGTCTTTATTGGCAACTCAAAATTCTGAAGAGCTATGGGGTTTTATTATAAATATTAATTTTTTTATATGCCAGTGGGACTTAGCACAGACCCAGCATATGTCATTCTTCATGGGTTTTACGTTCAGCAAGAATGTATGCTGTCAGAAGACATTTATACAGCACATGCTGTGTCCTGGTAATGGCCAACTCACTTTAATTGTATATGAGTTTTGCTTGACAAAAAATGCAGGATTGAATTGACTTTGAATTGTCATTTCCCCTGAATTGCTCAAACCCTCCCATCCCACCCTCAAAATATACTTAAATGATTAAAATGACTGCCTAGACACAGCTGTTAATAAAATGTTAATGAAATCATATTAAATCAGACGCATTATAGTTTAAACATTAATACTCCCCTGTTGAAATTCTGGTACAAAGCTGTGGATTCCAGGTGTCCTCCAGAGAGGGTTGTGGCAGAGCTGAAACCTACACAAAGTGGAGACAGCCTAGGAAAGGATGTGTAAGTTCTCTTACTGTTTATCTGTAGTTTGCTCTCCGCTGATGATTTCGTTCTGGAAACTACAGAAGGTAGAAAACCCAAACATCGTGGCATATTCTGAAACAGAAAGTTGAATCATTGTATTAATATGTTGGTTATGCATGTTTTGTAACACAAGCTTATTTAACAGGACATTATCAAAGATATTTGTTACTGTATCCATGCATGAGAACACACATCTGAATTGTTAGCACTGCTCTTGGTACACACACTGTGCCTGCAGTCCTCCTGCTCCATCATTTCTAACATTTGTTCTCGTCTCTTTCTGGACTGGTAACAGGCAAATTGTTTTATCATTACTGTAACGAGATTTTCCCTTTCCTGGCTTAGAACTGTGCCCAAACTGTGACTAAGATTTCTGACCAGCCTGAAGGGAACATCATGGCCTGTATTCAGCTGTGGACATCACTTGGCACTTCAGGCATGCGGCAGTAGAACCAGAGCTGTCCGGTGAAGGTGTCTCCATGGGGCTGGGTGGGATGGGCAGGTTGCTCCCCTACTGTCTCCTCGTACAAGTGTGTCTGTATGGGGAGGCTTGGGGGAGGAGAGGATTAATCAGGATTTCATCCTGGTGAGGATTCGTTGCCTCTCCTTTCTCTCCAGGGAGGAGGACACATGGGAAGAAATGCCAGTGATACATTTATGGATTATTTTACTGTGGGGATTTTTGTGGGATGGTCTTAGCACCCTTAGAGACTGATATTACTGAATCACAGTCTTCTGGAATTTGTGTTTCAGCTCCTTAAAATGCACTAATCTCTCTCTGGAGTATCACTTACTAACCTTCAGTTATTTATGCGCCAGTAACATGTCCCCTTTTTGTCACTGCTTTTCCATACGGCACTTATCCATTTCATTCAGCCTGACTACCTAGGACAAGCAATGCATCCACTTTATCATTTTTATTGCTCTCTTCAGTAGTGTCTCTAGTTTATCAATGTACCTCCTATAGAGGAGAGCCCTAGAATATATATACTACATCAACCTTGAGCTGAGCTTGTGTAACTGGGAATTAATCACCTCCATGGTCTAATCCACTCCCTTCGGGTGCTGAATACCTTCTGCTAAGTGCCAATGCTCCCAATTTCTACCGAGTTACTGTGACTAAAAAGTTCTCAGCTCACAAAAATGAGTCTCCTGTGTCTAGAATAACATAGCTTATGCTTCCTGTATGGAAGGATTGTGCTGCTCGCTCATTTTCAGTTTTTATGTTCGTGTCCTCCTATTACCATACTTCGCTCTGATTTTTTCCTCTGATTGACATTCCTTATGTTTATCTTTCTGTCTGTAGAATTTTGTTTCCATTATTTTTTCCTGTTCTTGGAAAAAACTGCCTCATATAGAAATTGTCCTTGATTTCTGCTCATCATTTAAAATTTATTTCTTGTAAGCTTACTATCTATTCTTTGTTGGAAGTGTGGCAATTTCCAGAGCCTATCCAATTATTCTCTGTAGATAAACCCTAACTTGACTGGAACAATAGTGAATGAGATACCACACCATGAATATGGTTATTTCTTTCATCAGCTGTGTTATCTAGCAAAGCAGACAGAAACATGTCAGACAACCATATGTACTAAGGACTCAGAAAGATAGGTAGAGTGTGATTCACTACCACCAAATGACAAAGGTTAGCCTGGCAAAAAACAAAATGTCTTAACCTCCTTCTGCCAGAGATCATCAAAAAAAGAGTCCTTTGCTGTGTGTGACCAGAGCAAGAGTTTGTGTGTTACTTACCTGCATTATATGTAATTATTGTTGTAATGCTTTTATGGGTGTCTTGCTGTTTCATGACAAAGGTGTCGTCTCTCTTTCAAACTTCAAGCAGCACTTCAATATGGATCTATTTTTTTTAAAGAAAGGAGAGGCTTAAATTTCTGTCCCATAGATACAGATAAAAAAAACACACTTGTGCATATGCATAGTACAAAACACTCCATGTATGCAAGATGCACACACACTAAGTATATGCACAGTGAGGCTGAATGACTGAGTAGCTCCAGCTTTCGTGTTCAGAGAACACACATCTGGAAACCAAAATCCTGCACACACCATTTCCACAACTTGAATTCTCCTCAAACAAAACTGGTGGCAGTGACCCAGACACCAGAGAGGAAGAGTAAATCCGGCATCAGGTAAACAAAAGAGCTTATAAAAAAAGCTTAGAGCTGTAGTACTTATGTTACAACATTGCATTAATACATGATTTCATCTAAGGTACCACAATGATATATAATATCACAACAGCAGCCTGCACCGATGAGTCTGGTAATCCCTGCAACTGACTTTGATCGTGAAGTGACTGGCTGCCTGGCAGAGCTGGGGCTCACTGAATTGATTAATTTATTTCTAGGAAGGTAGTGGCTTGATTTCTTTATTCCTTTTGAACTTTCAGTTTGTAGAGGAAATAATAGTTTAGGTTCTAATCCAATTATGAGGATACTCCTTTTAGGTTGAGCCCGTATCAGGCTATTGCACTTCATGTCACTAAATAAGATGATTGGGAAACAAATTAATGTGTTGTAAATAGTCTCTCATCCTTTGACAATCCATGTTGTATTCATCTGTGCTTAAATACAGTTCTGAATCATAACTTTAACTGGGAGACATAGGAATATTACCAGGGAATGATTCATAGCATTAGATATTGCCCTCCTCTTGCAAAGCATCTTCTCTGTTACACTGTTATGTTTTGCTTTTTTCATTTGTCGCATTAATGTGAGTTGTGAGCAGAGTTCCAGAGGCAATGTATTGCATGCAGGAGTTGTTACAGAACATTAAGTCCATCTCATAATTAAATGCTCTATCTATTTCCTTGTAAACAATAAGACCATAAAAGAGGTAATAGAAAAAAATGATGTCCTGAGTGTAATGGTTTACACAAAATATGGCCAAAAGATCACAGCATTATAGCGTGCTGGAAGTGCCAAGTCCTTTGGCTTTGTCCTTAACCCAGTGGAGTAAAGTTAGTATCATCCATGGGTTTTTGAACACAACAGATCGTCTCTTCATGGGTTTTGAGCATTGCATGGCAAGGATTTCCCAGCTAATGAAAGAAAGAATATATTTCTCCGGATACAAAAGTACTTTGAAAAGGGAGTTTTGTAATCAATTTAAAAGCTAGACCTGAATTAGTATTAGATTTTCCTTATGTTTAATTAAGTCTAATTAAACAATGCCGACATCTTCCTGTCACCTGTGGTGTGATTATGTTAAATATTTAATGCTTGTGAAGGATTAGACTGCACATCTAATCTATATCTAGCAATCTGTTCTCTCTCTGGAGCATTTTTTATTTAGTTCTGCTTTTGTATAATGAGTTGCATTTCAAAGGAAATTGTTAAATACTTTGGTGGGAAGGGGGACATGTCACGCTGTACTGTTTGGAGAGGAGAATATCGCTAACTAGGCATGCAACGTGTAGGCTGTAGTGTGCTGCCAAGATGGTGTAGCAGGGATGGTATACTCTGCCTTTCTCAAAGGAGAAGGAAGCAAAACTTTTCTGTTTGTTTTAGGAGCTTCAGTATAGCCCTCTTCCACAGCATAGCCAAATGATTAAGGACTTTGAAAATCAGAACACAGGGTTCACATTGAAAATATCCCTTGCAGCATGCACACTTTTCAAGGTTGCACATTTCTTAGACTTGTTTTCCCAAGGGGCTGTCAGCTGTGTAATAGAAAAATGTATTTGTACATCTCTCCCTTCCTGATCCCCCCTCCTCCTTCCTAATCTTTGCACTGCCTCTGAAACACTAGAGTGCATTTGTATATATCTGGTCACCTCTTGGGATGAGCCTCTTCAAAGGAGAGGCCAAGGATGTGTTTCTGGGAGCAACTGCTTTAAAAGATGAGTGTTTCCATCTGGTCCTAATAATCACCTTCTATAACAAAACCAGTGAAAAAAAATTATTCAGCCATTCATCACAAATGGGTTAAATATATTCTTATTCATGCTATAAAAAGCACATAAAAATACTTCTCTGGCAGTTTATTTGCATTAGCCATTATTTGCATCTAAGGACAAAAGACAAATTCACATAATTATTTTTCAATTGGTTGGGTCTGTGTCTGTGTAATCATTGTTTCACAGTGTATGAAGCCCTTTCTCAATAGACCATAACAGTAATAGTTATTTCTTATTTACAACTCGAGGAGAAGATCCAGCAACCAGATTTTATTATGCAGAATGAACTTTTCAAAATTAAATTAGCAGAGCTAACGTGGTGGCCCATAGTAAACTAATTAGTTGCTAGACTGTTGGCAGAGATAGTATCAACTCTTTCAGACTTCCTAACAAACATCCTTAAAAATTACAAGCGAAGGTTTTCTGTTGCATTTTGGTTAAGCATGAAAATATGCGTCCTCTTTAGTCAAAATGAGAAGGTAATGTCAGAAACAGCAGCTAAGGGGCAGAGAAAATAGCCCCCAAAAACACGCTGATCAAAAGCAAAGCCCAGTCAGATGGCAAAGAGGTTTTCATTACTACAGGTTCAGTAGCTTGAACATTGGTAGCTTGATGATCTCTAGATAAGCCCACGTGCTTTGATCTACAAAAACTGTATAACATTTGAGGGGGCTTTATGAAATGGCACTCAGTAGGGTAACCTGAGTCAAACAACAATACTGAAATGAACGATCACACCCACTGGTCTGGTGCTGGGGCGGGGGCTGTGGCCCGAATAATGTCTTCCTGGCACCTGTTGAGAGGTACATCATGTATATTCAACAGCCTAACTGGCTTTTCAAAGTAACTTTGCACTTATGTAAAATTAATAGGGTATTCATTATGAAATCCACGCAGCATCTTATTAAAAGTGCTCTGTCATTGAAAGTAGAAGGTGGAGGCTTTTTAAGCTGGGGTTTTGTTGCCCTCTAGTGAATGAGGTCAGCATTATGCATGTGAAATTATTTTGATCCCTGCATAATTAATGTGCTCTGAATTGGTACAAAAGTGCAGCCAAATTGCATCCTGTTCCCACTTGAATTAGTTAACCTACAGATATTGCTTCTTACTATGTGTTGCTTCTTTGCCTGCGCTTTTTTTTTTCTTCTTGCAATGAGAATGCTTGATTGTGTGGGTATCATGATAAGGCAAGGTAGCCAGAGACAAGGAATACATCAACTAAATGGATCTGCAGCATAGTAGCTTTAATACATTGGTATATACTTAATATGTCTTCTGAAAAGAATGTCTAATTATACCGTCATAGCACAAAATGCATTTTCAATAGTGATAAAATATGCCATCATTTACTTTCTGAGAACATGCTGAGATTTATGAGAGATTACTGCAAAATTATCATGCCGGGATAAAAAAAGCCAAATGCAGTGATCATTGGCATCAGGAAAGAAAGAAAGGGGGAAAAAAAATCTTTCAATAGTGAAAAGGCTAGCAGAATTGATAAAATGCTATACACGATGAAAATATGCTATTATGGAACAAAATTCAGCTTTACATTGTGCTCTTATTCTGACTTTGTTACCTGATAGACTATATCTTTGGGCTTAGACAAGAATGCTGTCCCAATCCTGTCAGTAGTTGGAAGCCACAGAGCCTAATTCTGCACTGACTAGAACTTGACATTTTTGCTTATCTGGTTGTCATAGTTTAATCTGGTAGGCAGCTAAACACCACACAACCGGTCGCTCACTCCCCTCCCCCCTTAAAAAAGTAAATTTGCGGGTTGAGATAAAGACTGTCTAATAGGACAGAAAAGAAAGGGAAAATAATAATAATAATGATAAAAGAATACACAAAACACGTGATGCACAATGCAATTGCTGACCTTCTGCTGACCAATGCCCAGCCAGTTCCTGAGCAGCAGGCCCCGGCCAGCTTTCCCCTTACTTTATTTCCTTAGCATGATGCCATGTGGTATAGAATACCACTTTGGCCAGTTTGGGTCAGCTGTCCTGGCTGTGTCCCCTCCCATCTTCTTCTGACCCCCAGCCTCCTTGCTGGTAGGGCAGTATGAGAAGATGAAAAGTCCTTGACTTGGTGTAAACACTGCTTAGCAACAACTAAAACATCAGTGTGTTATCAACTTTATTCTCATCCTAAATCCAAAACACAGCACTATACCAGCTACTAGGAACATAATTATCCCAGCCAAAACCAGGACAATATCCACCCGTTATTCTATATCATCTACATCATGCCCAGGTCCCACACTTTCCAATACACCCCAATTAATCACCACCACCTTACCTGTCTGCTGATATATACACACAGATATCATTCTCTTAGTCTACGGACCATCCCTCTCAAATGCCCGTTGAGTTCATTTAGCCCATGACTTTGGGCTCCATCTGTCACAGTAGTCCTTCAGGGCAGGAGAGATGGTGTGTGGTGTTGGATGGTTGCATGCGGAAGCCACTTCTGGTTCCATCACCGCTGTGCTTGTCTTGTGCTATCATTGCTGCACTTTGCTGAGTTTCACCAAAATTCATTCTTCATCAATCTGGGTCATTTTTACTGTAATACTGTTGATATGGCATATAGTAGTGATGACTTACAGTATTATATTACAATTCAAATTGTTGGCTATTCTTACCCCAAATCAAACCCCCTTGAGGTACACTCTAGAGTGCGCATGTAAAGGCTGCTGTTATTGAACATGTGTTTGTTACATATGACTTTAAATCTGTATTCTAAAGGTTTTCCAGGTTTTTTTATTTTTATTCTTCTTTTCTTTAAAAAAAAAATATGGAATTTATGTTATTTTGTGGCAACCTCTCCTGCCATTGCTGTAAACCGCGTTCCACATTCCACTCAGTGTACGAGGAGTCACCCCTACCTGCAGGCTCAGGAGTGGGCCATCATGAACCTCATCTGCTCCATCAGCTTCATCACTTCCAGAAAGAGAAGCAACTCTTCTATGCAATGTGTAGCCTCTTGTGCTTTTTCTGCATCACATGCAATCCAAAAATAAGGCAATTTTTTTTCCCTCCACACATCCTTCTACCAATTCCTTTTTGAGCTGATGCTTCCCTCACTCCAAGGTATCCATTATGGACTTGAATCAGAACCCATTTTTTCTGAGTACGATTTTTCTTCTGCTTTTTTCTAATAGGATTGGGAACAAGATTTATATTTTCCTGGTAAAGGCTCTGCAGTCCTGTATACAATTAGAGAATACAGAGTTGAAGCAACGGCTATTAAGGATAAAGGTAGCCCACAATGGTGGGGGAGTGGGCAACCCAGCAAGGTCAATTAGGGGTTCGGGTAAGGTTCAGAGAATGACAACCAAGTCCTTTATTGACCACCCTGGGAGAAAAATTCAGCTTAAGGAGATAAATAAAATGTTATGGTGTTTGCTGCACTCCATGAAAAACAGAGAGCAGGTAAAGATCAATATTCTCCAAATAGAAAGGACAAAGTTAAGGGGAAAAGTATTGCTTTCCAAGGCACGGAGGTGTATACAAAACAGGGGCACAAATTCTGAATTTTCCACACAGACCAAGCTTTGCTGTCAGCCTGGTGACAGCTGACTGGTCCCCAAGTTACTCCCACTTTCCTGTGCAAAATGATGGTGATCTGACCTGTAAACTTTCATGAAAATTTTGCCTGAACACATAATTCAGGGTTCTGTCAACACATCTATAAAAAAGTCAAATCTGATTTTTTTGAGAGTGCAGGAAGGGTTCCTAGTTCTAATGTAGGGTGTTTTTTTGTTAATTACTGAGTGCTTAGACTACTCCTGACAGACTGGATGGGGTAATTGGGAGAAATGGGACATTTGATCAAAATTCTTATTTGGAATAAGTCAAGTATACATCGTGCCATGCAACACTGCCCAAGCAGTGTCTCTGAATTAAAAAGGCCTTCCCAGTAAAACAAGATATCACTGAGTATAATGACAATTGATAGCATAAATAAGTAACTAATTTACAAAAAAACCCACCTTTTTTAACCAAATAAAATAGAAATATAAGTCCTAAGCGAACGAGATGCTTGTTAAATGTCCCAAAGCTAATGCAAACAGCAAGACAACCTGTCTTTCAGTAAAGAGTTGCCTTCATTGGCTGCTGCTGTATGAGAGATCTCCAGCAAATCCTCTGTGGTCCCATTCTGATTTTCCGCCTATTGCTCAGCTATTCCCTGCAACAGCATTTGCAGTACTGTCACATGATAATAGCAGTTACAGTAATATATGGTATACAGTTCATAGCCAATAATGTCACTACCTCTGTTTGTTCTGCAGCATATGTGATCTAAAACCAGAAACGTGAAATCAAAATGTATATATTATTGACCAAGATGTTAGAACATGAAAACAGATTCTGATCTCTGCTGTGCTAATGTGGGTGTGAGGTGACACTATTGACTTTGGTGCAATTCGATGACATTTTGTTAAGCATAACTGAGTTTAGTTCAGGCATGTTTTGTTGGCTTTGCTTGATGTATGCAGCGTATTCTCACAACCTGCAGCACCTAGCACTGGATGGCCTTTCAACATTTTAGCTCCCTCTTAGACGCTACAAGACTTCTCTTATGAAGAAATGTGATTGGCAGTTGTTTTCATTAGTCTAAGTCAGCAAGGAGAAATCAATCTCTTGTTCCGAGCCAACTCTTAATTTTTGAGAAAGTTTTTCGCTCTAGTCATTAGCAAGTACTCTTGGCCATAATAAAATTAACAGCTTTGGAATATTTTATAAAGACATTTACATTAATCCTCTTCATGCTTTACACTTATTCCCTAATATTTTTTCTCACATGGTGAAATTTTTGTAAATATTGCTGGCTTCCTGTCTGAGTCTACATACTTTCTGGGAAATGTTATAAATAGAGAGGATGCCACTGGAAAGTACTACTTGCTGTTTGTGAAATTTAACATTATGCTCATGCTTAAATTAAAAAATATTATTGCAAATATTACAGGGAAGGTTGAAAGGGTTTCCTAAATACATGGCAACTACTTCAGGGGATTGTTGTTAGTAACAAAATGGCAGGAAGAACAGATCCACAGGTTTTTTTTTTTGCTTTCCTTTCTTTCCTTTCTCTGTTTATTAAATACACAGGTGATAATTGCTTTGTTTCATTCACAGCTGGCACTAGATGATAAGTTTCCTTTTCCTTAGAGGTGTAGACTGCTGACATACTTGCTCAGCTTCTCCAGTTTCATCAGATATAGTCTCACCTGATTTTTGTATTTTTAAACTGAAGTCTACTTTTGGTCCCATTAAGCATATTTAGTGTTTTTTTACTTGAAACCCATTAATAAAATTTTCTTTCATTGGAAGGAGGTATTTTAAGAGTTGGGTATTTCCCCCTTCTATTCATTAATGAAAGCACAAATGGACCAAATCTCAGAGTTCAAGATCCATGGGGACAGGAGAAATTATCTGATCTACCAGTCACTGAAGCTCTCCGCTGCAGTAACCTGGGTGTTATGAGGTGAGAGCACACCTATGACTATAACATTAGATAAGATCTTTATGCTATGGCGTTTTTTAACATCTCTGGACAATCCTACCTTTAAAAGATAAAGCAATCCTGAATGCTTCCACACTCACTAATCTTCACTTCCAGTTTATTTAAAAATGAATTTTCATTTTATTTATATTTATTGAATCATATTTATTAAATTGAATACAATTTATGCAGAGCAAATATTAGCTGTAGCAAAAAATGACTTACTGAGCTCAAAGTCTGCAAGAAAAAAGGGAAAACCGGTTGTGCTAGTAAGATCTGGCTTCACTTAAAACACGTCTGCAACATGAATCACTAGAAAAACAGCTTGTTTCTGTTACTCAGTGGACTTAAAACAGGACATTACCAACCAAAGAGGGATAATTCATGCATGTGTGTGTGTTCGCAAATGGTTTTCAATACAATGAGTGGATAAGGAAGTCCCATGCCACCGTGTTGTTTCCAACACCCTGTAGCACTTATTTTCAACCCTAGCTCAAAAACATCGCCTCACCTTTAGTGAACTTTTGTAGCCTGGTTGCTGTAGAGCTTTCACGGTTTGCCACATGAAGTCTGGATGACCTGCAAATTATCCTCTGTCTTTGCCTGGTAGGAGTAATAGAGTAAGAACTTGGAGCTGCTCAGTCCATTCGGGCGTTATGGTCCTGATTAATGTTGTGTGTTCTCATCATGCATCTGTATAGCCTGCTGAAATTTTGTCATTGCAAAACTGGAGTAAGCAGATCTAACCTGATTTCTCAGAGTAAAATTTAGTTTTGAATTGTTGCTTAGAAAGCTGCATGCAAAAATTGTAAAAGCTGATGCAAAATGGTTTTAAGCAGATGGAGATTCAATATTAACTACGTAGGGTTGAAAAGTGAAGCGCAGCATTTGATTTCATCTATAGTTATGGATTTGAGAGGGAGAACAGATTTTGTGCTTTCCTAGGTTAGTGGGATTGCTCTGATTTGAGACAGTGCAATTTGGAGGCAAAATTTTGCCTAACAATGAATTATTTTGACTTAAAACAGATAATATTCAGATTTTTCACACACACACACCACCCCTAAGAACGCTTCCTCTGGGAGGCTATGGGAAAGATTGTCATTGATAAAAAAAAAATAACATTCGAGGACTTCATTTTTTTAAAAACACCTGCAAATTTGAGGGGAAAAAATAATCCCCTTTCCTGCTGTAATACCCACACATTTTCTCAGTCAAGAAGGCTCCAGTCTCCAGTTAGATTCTTTAGAAACCGTAGCAGTACAAATAAAGAAAATGGATGTTTGCTGTCATCTCTTAAAATCTCCAGTGCTTGCTTCATTAAACTCCATGCAAAATCTGAAATGCTGGTTCGTGTATAGGTCCTTTCCTTTCTGCATTTTTTTTAGTCCTCTTTTCTATTTGTTCTTCCTTCTTATTAGTGATTCTGAGGATATTTTGTATCTTGTGCACATTTTTTCTTATTAGAAACATAGAAGTAAATATTGCTTTTAGCTGTTTTGGAGTAAATCCAGAATTAACTTAATGCTGTCATGGAGCTTCCTTCATTTTTGTAGTGCTATATATCAGTGCTCTGAGCCAGAGCCCCGCATAACATAAAATTCAAATTCTAGACAACAAAAATATTTCAGTGAAATGTTTTTCCATTTTTTCTCGTTAATCAAAATAACACATTTCACAGAAACACAAGCTCTGATCATGCTCTTTGTGAAAACCTGAAAATGGATTATCTTGTTATAAAATGTAGATCTCTGGAACCTGAATGACACATTTCAACTACCCACAAATCAGATTCTCTTTCCCAATAAACTTCTTTTCTGGTTTTGTTTTGTTTCATTATAAAAACCTAAAGCCTGTCAAAATCTCAGAATGACACATACTACAGAAAATCAGATTGCTGCCCACCTCTATTAGTTTCTATAATAGTCTTCAACTACAAGGAGGAAAAATGAAGCATTAGGAGCAAAACTGTTTCGATGACAAGATGCATCTGAACTTCTTATTTTCTGACAAATAAGAAGAATATCTTTACTTTCGCCTTTGCTGTCTTCCAGTTTTCTGACAGTTATTTCTCTGCCTTCTTCAGCGCCAACAGAAATGAAAATATAAACTTTGATTTAAAAACTGCAAATACTTTTCTGTGGCTCTGTAACTGTGCAGACGCACGCTGGATACATATTTTGTATGGTGCCAATTAAAACCATACATGTATCAAGGCTTAGGGTTTTATCCGACCGTGCCTTGATACATATTTATAATAAGAAGGTGTGCCTTTTTTGGGAGCGCTTTTTTCTCCCTCCGAGAAGTAGTAGGTTGATGTGTGTCTTACTTGACAGATAAAGGTGGCATTCACTCGAATAGGATCATCAAAACCAACATACTTTGACAGAACAGGCTTCATAAATAATGTGCATCAGTTTTTACCCTGTCAGTGTAAATGCATATCCTCGCGTACTGGTTTCCACTTGTTTCATCAGGAATGTCTAAGCATAATGAATAAATCATAGTCCTGTATACATGTATGTATGTATATGTATGTGTGTATATTTATACATAATTCATGCCATAAATATCTATTTCGGTCTGGCACAGAGATCATATAAAAAAATGGAAGCATGCTATGCGGCCACTGATCTTTGCTTGACCTAATCAACACTCAGATTAATCGAGATTCAGAACACTGCAGATTATTTCATTTAGCAAGAAAAATTGATGAATGAAGATTATGTTGATGCAGTCTTTTTTTTTTTTTCCCCCTCACAAAGCACGCGCAGTGTTCATGATCACCACTGGAAAGTTCTTTTGCTTATCACTCCTGGCTGTTTCCAGTCATTAATTGGCCCCAAATTGCTCATTAATTTTTTCTTAGCCTGCCAGTTCTTCTAAGCTGTATGTGGTGCTTCCTTCTGCCTTCTCTCTCTGGTTCTCTTGTCACATAAATCTTCACAAACAAGAGTCATTGCCTTTCCTTCCATGTGTCTTTTAAACAAAGAGTGGCACTAGCCAGGGTCTTGATATTGTTTCAAGTTTCTGGCTCCATCCAGAGGCATAAATTGTTGACATATTCCCTTTTATTTATAAAATACATTTGAAGAACATGAATAAAACAGGATACATATTTTGCTTGGAGCTCCATTTATTGGGCAGATTTTACACCACCTTCCTTCAGCGACATTTAACCTGCTTGTGGTTTGGTACCCACAGTAGATAACTCCAGCACCTGATTTAGCCTCTCTAGTTACCACATCCTCACACGGCCTTCAGCCTTCCTTCTCTGTTCTGTCTTTCTTCTCTCCGTAGGATAAGAGACCGTCTTTGTTTTATAAATCACTGTGCAAATCCCCATTGTTAATTTGCAAACTGTAATTTACAGTGCTGCAGCACTTCAGTACTGAAGCACCTGAAAAAACAGCTGCATGGAAAATGTGCAATATTGTCTGGAAATTTGCCCACAGGATTGTGGGGTGCAGGGTCCAGGTTTCTGGGTCATTTACAGAAAAAGAAGATAATTTAGATCTCATTGATGTATAATTAGTACCCAAGAAGTAATATCTTCATTGGACAAGAGAAAGGAATGGAAAAGGGTCCTCAAGAGGAAGGCTCTGACTAGAGCTGTTGGCACCAGCACTAGATGCTATTGGATTTTAGCAGATAGGATAGACGAGCAGAGGCCCTTGTCCCACAGTACAGTAAGTGCCTGTGTGCTGGGGCTCCCAATACACTAATTACTCTGTTTAACACAAAGACATTTGTGAAATAGCATTTGGAAAGAAAAGCCGAGCTGTGTAATCTCTATGCTGTGGGAATCCTCCTAATGCTGAGTCCTGGACCAGGTGCCCTCCACAGGGGAACAAATGGCAAATGACTTTTCTACTTTCTTCTTTCTTCATTATATTTGAAGTGCAGGATGCAATCTGTTGAACATTTTAGTCTACCTTGTTCTCCCCAAAATATGGACCAGTTGATGACACTCAGAGTGCGAAGTCTAACACACCTGTAGTTTATTCTTGGACATTTGTACTTTTCCAATTAAACCTGATTGTTTCCAGGCATTGTACACGTCTGATAACTAGGAGTTAGTAAGGGAGATTTTTTGTTTAGAAGCACTCCAGTACATTGTAAGGGAAGACAGAGGAGATGCATTTATCAAAGCTGTCTTTTACATTTCTGCTCAGGCACCAAAGAAGGGCTTGAATTTTCAGGAGGGTTGAATAGCTGCTAAGGTTTTGACAACTCAGCCGTATCTGGATGAGCAAGTCTTTATAGAAACCTGGCCCTTCTGCAGGTGTCTGGCTGGAAGAAAAAAAAAAAAAAGAGTCAGCCATGGTTGCTAGTAGTTTTGTCTGAACCCGGGGAATTCAAGGTTTTTTCCTACCCCTGCCTGCAGTGGAGCAGTAGGTCACCGTAGGGTCTGCATACACCGCAGTCACAGCGCGTGCACTTCTCACCTGGGAAGTTCACCTGCACTAAGTTACACACTGCCACTGTCCCAAATCCCAAAGTCAGCAAGGTTATCTACCTTTAAATTAGTCTACAGTTGTCTACTTTGGACTTGAGTTTAGGCTGTCCAGCTGACTGTGGTTTGCAAAATAATGCATGGAAAGTTGTGCAGACAGAAATAAAGACAAATCTGTTTCAAATGATTCCTAACCTCACCTTTTTCCTAAAGATAGTTTATGTTGTTATTAACTGACCACTAATGTCACTGTCTGGCCTTCTTAATGATACTTGCCATTAATCAGGGCTCTTCAGCCCAGCTATGTGTTTGTACCTCTGTTGGCCCTGGCTGGCTATGAATATCATCATTATGTATTGCCATACAAAGCTGTGTAAATCATTCTACGGGTCAGTCAGTTGTGAACGCTGTTTGCTCTGAAATCTAGTGCTCAATGTGGCTTTCAAATGGCACGTGCATGTTAAAGCAGGGCAAACAGAAAAAGTCTGCACCAAGCAGAGCAGTGAGTTTCAATGGTGTGCTGCTCTGTGAAGGAAAGGATCTCCTGCTGGATCCAAAGTTCAACACAATCAGCTGGTGTTCTCCTATTTAACTGCAACCTTTAGATCATGTTCCTGGAGATCTTTCTGCTTCAGGCAATTGCCATTTTCTCCCTCAAACACGGGGCTGGCAGGACACTGTGCTCAAAGCCACCGTCAGTCCAAAGCGGTTTCATTACCACCACATCTAGCCTCTCATCTGAGTCAGGAATATGATTAATCCAAACTATGTAACTGATTAGCAAGTTATATATTTAAATGAAAAATATTAGATTGAAAATATGAAAGGGGCTTCATTTCCGTTTGGACATCTGAGTATGAAGCAGCTCGGCAGGAAGGATGTTCTGCCTCGTGTGGGCAGCTGACGGGGGTGAAGATTGGAGCAATCACTGCAGAACCGAGCAGCGTCTTGGTTTGCTGTTTGGATTGGTGATAGAGGCACTTAGAGGTTTTGAAGGAACATTTGCATCTCCCAGTCAGCTCTGGGCAAAGCAGTCTGGTAGGGAAGTGGCAAAAGTCATCTCTGACAATGTAGTATTAGAGGGGGAGAAATGAGAGGAAGAGTTCAATACTTACGTAACGCTAAATCCTCCCTCTGCTTTCTTTTGCATCAGCCACCCTGGCTTCAAGTATCACGAGTGTAAATTTAGTGCAAACAAACTGTTTTATGCTGGCTCTGTGCCTGCTGTGGGGTGGGAGCAGCTTCGCTGCAGCCTGTGTCCAAGAATGTCCGAATGGAGAGCTGTGGGGAGTGCTGAGCGTGCAGCCAATTCACCCCGGACTGTTTGTGCTTGGATAAACCGCAGTTAACTTGGATAAGCTGCCCAGAATTCACCGGTAGCATTTCAGAGCTGGGATTGGGTTTGGGCTTGTTGTTTTTTCTGTTTGCTTGTTTTTTGCTTTTGAGGGAGGAAAAGTAGGTTTAAGTTACGGTCAGAAACTTGGCAAGTTGAGAATTGTTTGACAAATCCAATATATTGCCTGCGAAGTTTGTGAAATATCAAACTGCAAGAGGCTGGAACATCTACAGTAACAAGTAAGAAGCAAATCATGACAGACTGAGTGACTAGGGTGCTAAATAAAGTCACAACAAAACCTGTCACAGGTTTTCTGATAAGCTTTGGAAGAACACCTGACAAGCCACATTAATAGCAGCAGTTATTGTTTGATTACATTAGTGCTTTGAATGCAAAGGGGCTATCATTTTGCTTTGCTGTCTTCATAAGAAACAGTGTTTCAGTCACCGTATCCTAGTTTGTGAAAGTTGCCGAGTAATTTTATTTTCATATTAATTTACGATGTCCCTTTTCTATGGGGAAATGATTTTATTTTGACAAAGTGCAGTAGCACTCCAGAACTCCTAATATTTAACGTATAGAGAAGGTCATGAATTCATATCCACGCTGGGGCAAATATTACAGTATACATGCCAGAGATGGATGGCACTTGTGTTATGCTACACTGCTAAGGAAGACAGTAAATCAGAAGATGTTACTTGTCACCTTGCTGAAGCTGTAAAATGGATAGAACATTTCTTTATATTGAAAGATCCAATTAGGGATGGGGAAGGTCAGGTCATACAGAGTTGGGCTTCCCAAAAGCTAGAACTACCTCTCCAGGGTAACTGAGACACCTTCTGAGACATGGAGAACAAGGCTTTGGCAGTGATGATCAATAAATACCTGGCTGTCCATCACTGTCTCTTTGCATTGTCATAATGCAGTTTCCTCTCAACACTTGATTAAAAAAGGATCTCATTGCCACTTCTGTTTATATGGGTTTTTGTACTGCTCTTATTGCGGGTCAGGCCCACGGCACAGAACTGGTTCGGCAGTCCACAGGAAACCCATGAAATTACGCTTGGGGAACACTGCAGGGTTTGGGGAATATATGGGTTCTTTCCTTTCCTGTGCTCCCTCCCATCACCTCCTCTTGCTGTAAGATTTGACAGGCAAACCTTAGGCAGCAGCTGCTTTTACAGGGGCTGCCCAGCACATTTTAGTCAGCGTGAAGGGGAATATTTGAGCACGGTGCAACTTGGCTTCTTCGCCTCCCAGCCTAGGAAAGAGCAGTCTTTGCCGTCAGTTGCTTCTAAATGAGACTGCTTTGCTCCCAGGGAACTCGGCACTCCCTGAAGTCCTGAGAACTGGTAAATAGCAAAGCTATATTTATTATATTTGGCAAAACTGGAGTGGGCTTAAGTGTAAAGGCCAATTAAGTGTACAGAGGAGAAAGGAACAAAATGTTAGGGACAAACAAGCCTGCGGTAGCTGGAGAAACTGTCACACTTGTAAAGAAAGTGATGGACAGGTTTTTATTAGGAGGTGGGTTCTGGGATGGGGCTGATGATCTCTCCAGCCAAAGTCTATAATTTTTAGTTTTGTTGCTTAATTTGTGTTTGACCAATAAACAGATCAGATGATGATCTTAAACAATTTTCTTCTTTCGTTCCTTCTTATTTTACTGACTCCTTCCTTCACTTGGGGTTCTTTCTTTCTTTGCCATCTCCTCCTCTCTTCCCCACCTGTCTACTCTTTTTGCCTGTATCTTCTGGATATTTAATATTAGAAAAGCAGCTAGAAGATTTAGGAGACCTGGGTCCCACTAGGTTACCATTCCTAGGAATACTGATGTCAGAGCAATCACCCTTCGCGCCTTACTTTCCCTGCCTGGAAAAGGGGGATGCAGATACTTGACGCATGATTATAAGACATGTTAAACTCTTCTGCTGTTTTTATTTCATTGACCATTCACTTGACTGGTTTGCCCTAATGTTGACCACAATAAGTTAAGGAAGCATTTCAACTTTACTTGCTTTGTGGGATATTTAACATCAGCTTAAGACGGTTATGTGGATTTGCTCAGAATATGTCAGGTTAGTGAAAACTGACTTAACGTATAAGGACTAATGACTGGTTAGCACACATCCACGTTACCAACACTTTGGTGAATTTGGGGAAAATGTTCTGAAGCTTGTTCTAGCAAGGTAAGATTGGATGAATTGCTTTTGATTTATTTCATAAACTCGGATCTTTTTGCTTCATTTTTGGTTTAGTTTGTATGGTATTCACCTCGTGTTTAAAATGTGCAGACTGTTCAGTCCCCCTCACAACTTTTGCAGCAATCCACCTTTTACAATATTCAAAATATTGTGGTGACCTAAACATAAAATGGCTTACAAAGGTTTGGAGAGCACACGTTCAGGCTTGGATTTTTATATTATCATCTTTATTTGCTGAAACAAATGGAAACTAAAGGAAGCTACTGCCACAGGCAATCTGTGTCACCAGTTGCAATGTGCATCTTCACGGATAGTTTATAAGCAAATTCTTCAAAATTGTTTCTACGTAGTTTGAGGGGTTTTATCCTGCATTTGGGTCCATGCTTGATAGTATATGAAAAAAAGAACCGACTCTCTGACAATTTGATATATATATCTTCAGTAAATGATTTAAATTCATTTAGTTGTGGGCATAGAACAACAAAGACATGCAAAGAATACTAACCAGCAGGAAGAAGGATTGTTCTCTGGGAAAGAGAGTCAGGGTTCGTCTTTTATGTTTGATGTGAGTGTATATCATCCAGCAGTGAAATGTGTAGTAGTTACAACATTAGTTGATTGGATAGTTAATAACTCTGATGCAGAGAAATTAACAAAAGAAAATAGATGGCATTTCTAGTAGCAGTTAAGGGGAATAACTGTTCCATCTAACCATTGATTGAATAATATGTCAAGCAATATCAACATCAAAAAGAAGGCAAATGCCAAACAAGTAAATGAAACAATGATAGCTTTTAAAGTTGTAATATTTGATTGGGAAATAAACGAGCCTGGCATTATGCAAGGACTTGTCTACATGGAGAAATTCATCAATGTAACTATATTGGTATAATTACACCTTTCAAAGAAACATAGGCCGAACAAAGAAAAAGCACTCTGATTGCAGAATAAGATTCTCCACATGGGGAGTTATACAGCTCTAACTCCAGTGTCGTAATTATACTGGTATGATTACAGGGGTTAATTTGCCCAAGCAGACAAGCCCTAAACCGGTTGATGGTCTGCTGCCACATACCTGCCCTGCTCCCTTTGCATCAGGCTGTGGCATTTTGCTCTGCCTGGCGAACGAGGGCTGTAGTCGTAGCGATGCTACGAAAGGATGCAAAGCCAAACGATGAACCATGCTGTTGTTCAGGCTGTAAAACATTATGCAGTAAAGCGGCAGGCCCACATGCTAAATATCATTTAAATGCTTCCAGGTTTACAATACACAAACAACCACCTCTGCCATATTTTACTATGGCATATTTTCCAATTGTGATAATAAAATTTTTAACATTCTTTAACCTGCTTGCTAGGAAGAAAAATAAGAGTCTGTTGTACTCTACACCTTAATTAAGTTGATAAATAATATCTTGGTGACATTTGAACAAAAAGTTTACTTGAAGCTTTGTGTTTGCAAAGAGTCAGTAATTTTCATGACTTAAGTTTTGACAAGCTGAATTTGAAACCCAGTTGCCTGGGAAGAGCTGAGGTAAAAGGAAAGATCTAGCACCTCTTTTCCAGGCACCTCACACACTTGGCTGTGAATCTCTGAAACCACTTCCTGATGAACACAGAATAACTCTTTGAACAGGAAAATTCAGCTCTGACAGGTGAGTAAGACTATATTAACAGATCTGAAAATAACTTGCTCTCTGGGAAAGGAAAAATTCATCTCCCATCTGAGGGTTTGAGCCAGTTCAATGTGCAGCAGTGGGTCAAGAGAAAGAGCTGGCCTCGTCTCTGCCTGCCTGGTCCTCTGCTCCCGAGAAAAGCACTGACACAGGCTACAGCAAGTGTGAACAGTTACACTTCCTAAGTGTACATCTGGGTGTTTCTGTATGTTCTGGACCTACTAGAGAAATTGTGCAGTGAGTGCCCAAGAACGCATCCAGCATGCCTTTCCAAGCAGTTTCAGTGGATGCAGACAGAGCAGCACCCAATCCACGCATATAAATGTGCATTTCGTTTTTGTATCTGCAGATATTGCAGCCTCAACTTAAAGGAGTCTAAATTCAGTAAGGCCTGTAGAATATTTTATGGTTTTAACATGCTTATATACTATGTGGCCCTTTTAAAAATCACTGTAAATGTATAAAGATTATAGGTGTTCATGTACGCTATACTTTACAAGAAGAAAATCAATTTTTCATTCCTCTGCGGCAGCTTGCAATACAACTGGAATATTACCTGAACCAAGTAAACAGAATTATCTTCTAACCTGAATAAGAAAAATGTAGCAGAAAGTCTTTATCTCTCTATTTTCGACTTTTATTATCTAAGTTTGACTGTGATTTAAAAGAAAGCAGGGAGGGGAAGATGAGCCAAATGCAGAACTGTTATGAAAAAGCTAAAACGAGCCTCGTGAAAGGCCTGTGAAAGGTTCAGAATGGAAATGATTTTCAGTTTAAATTACTTTTGCAGGACTGGAACGTGGCAGTCGGGAAGCTTCCATGAAAAGTCCATTCTTTTTTCTTCTACCTTTTTCTCCTTTGTTGGCTTGCATTTGTATGGATTGCCTATGGCCCAGGCTGAAAAATACCTATCTTAACTGTTCATCCCTATGTATCTCTTCCTAGAGTATCTGAGCACTCCACACACATTAAGAATTTCTCTTTCATAAACCCTCTGTAAACATTATTTTGTTGTTCTTATCCTTATATTATGGATGTAGGTTCTTCAAGATCACATTAAAAGAACTGGGAATCAGATTTTTGTCATAGGCCATTCTTCTCCTTGTATGCTTATGCTAGATATCTATTTGTATATATCTATCTACAAAAGCTCAAAAAAGGGTACCTAGATTTGAGGGTCATTCCATTCCTGGCGGCACACGGCAGCCTGACTAACAGAAGAACAGCAGAAGAAGAGCCCCTTTACTCCAAGAGAGGAAGGAGGTTTACGAGTTTTAGCTCTGAAGCTCCCTGAGGTGGGCAAAGGTGGCCTGGATTCAGAGACTTTGTTTGGCCATAAGTGTCAGGATTCTGATCAGGACTTAAAATGGGGCTTTTGGGCATGAAAAATCCACACCACCTTTTACAGCAATTGGTGTTTTATCTCTAACAGCTCAAGTATGTTTGTCTCATTAAATCTTGTTTTAAATATTCAGCAGTATATAGTACTCCCTACTTCCTATCCCTAAACACTTCTTGAAGGCGTTGCATCTTGTCTTAACACTTCATACATCGTTTTCAAATGTTTGCTACATCTCAGTGACAGGTACAAAGAGAAGGACAAGCCCACTCGTGACACATCAATGCATTTTGGTGTTTAAAAGCAAGTATTTGGATTCTTCTTTAATTATATATACTGTAATCACGGTATCAGAATTAATGGAACTGCACCAGTGTATGTCAGTGGAGTGTTTTATTCAGGAGATTTTCTGTATTACGCCCATATCTCACATTTTTGAGCAATAACGCAACTGGCCAATTATCCAGCGCTGCATATGGAAACAACAAATGAAAATTCATTCCTGCTGTGATCAGATGATTTTCACAGTTACAGTTTCTCTCCTTCTGAATGTGTAAGTAGAGATTACTTTAATGGCTTTAAAATTTACATTATATAGTCTCTCATACTTTACTCTCCCTTATAAAATCCAATTATAGAATTTGACTTCATGAGCTTTTTCCTGCTTTAGTGAAGTCCACAGACTGATATCTTCCCCCCTAAAAAAATTGTGGTAAAAAACCCACATGGATTTAATTTTTCCCAGTGTATATCGGAAAAAAATAGATATCATGCTGAATCTATACATACAATATAATACAAGTTCTGTTGCTTTCTGTGTGGAGTAAAACATGAAATTTTACAAACAGGGAGAACAATTGCCATGTGTAGTGTTCAGCAGCCACCCTGGGAACTGCTCTGTGCCCTTAAACTTCTGGACTTAGTAGTAGCTAATGACTCTTCTACGTCGCCAAAATTGCATCTGCTAATGCTTTGCAACTTTTTGTCTTTTATGCTTCCAGATTTGTCTTTAATTTAAGGATTTTAGAACAGTATTGTTGTCTTTTGCTAAATTTCTAGATGATGTTTTAACCTCCTGGAGCTTTTATTGTTTTATCTTTTGTCTTGGAAATAGCTCTGGATTGATGTGAAGATGATAATAGTTATGAAAAGAATAATTTTATTGAACCTCAGGTTATTTCTCCCTTGCAATATTCTAGATAATTTTCTTTATTCTAAACTCTTTAACATGTTTCTTGAGTCAGCAGAGTTTATTGTGCGAACTTATTAGTTGCCAGTGATCTTTCCTGGAAAATGGATAGCATCTGGTTTTTGGTAAGACTGATCTTGTCTTCTTTTTAAAGACACCATCTGCTTTCCAGCACTCCAAAGGGGACTGTGGTGTCCAGCGGGATTTTTATCATATGTTTCCCTGCTTTTCTGAACATCTGAATATTTAGAGAGCAGCTAAAGGCATAATTCTTCCTCTTAAATTGTATACTTCTTTACATATTAAAATGACATTGAATTATTTTCAGCAAATTGAGGTTAAAGTTGTAACATGCTTCTTATAAATGTTATACTTCCATATTTAATAATGGCTATTTAGTGTATACTCATCAAAAGCAATTTTTGGTACAGGGTCATTGCAAATATATTAAATTAGGCAAAAAACAGACCTATTTTCTGAAATGGGAGCTTAGGATTTGGGCCCCTAAAATCGCTCAACAAAATGCCCTCAGAAATGCCTTTTAGCATCACCAATCACATCTACATTTTAAAAAGGACAAACAAAATCTAGCTTTATTCAACTGTGAATTCTATTGACCTGATTGAGCAACTTCTGTTCCTGTGAAAATTCGTTACTTGCATGCTAATTACAATGAAACCCTTTCGTTAGGATCATGACAGGGTATGGCTGAGGATTCTACCGACATTTTATTTCCTTTAAACCCAACTAACATCCCAATCCCTTCCAGCCACCAGTAGTAAAGCACATGCTCAAGTTTAAGCATGTGCTTTAGTATTTTGTTGAATTAGAGACTTGGCAACTAGTGGGAATACTAATGAGAGTGAAATCATATCGGTGGTAAGGCTAGAAAGATCTAAACCATAGAAATAATAGAAAAGTAATATATAATTATTTCCCTCATCTGAGGTCACATTCTGTGTTTCAGAACCAAAACAAGAGGACTATTTCACTTGCCACTATTAAAAAAACCTATTTACATCCACATTGTGTAAAGTCCTTTGCTATGATTAGTGCTTTAATGCAGTATTTTACTGTGGGAGATCTGAGCCTAAAGTATCCCAGGGGATTGTTAGCATGGCTATTTCCTCAACAAGGCTCATAAATTTACTAGACCATTCTCTTGTAAGTTTTCTTTGGTTTTCTCTACGTTCAACATGTGCCAGATGTCACTTCCAGACTGATTTTTTGTGCATGTGAAAGATGCACAACATGAGGGACAGCCAAGCAAATGCATTCACGGATGGAACTTTATTGATGAGTAGCGGCGTCTGGTTCAGCGGCATCAGGCTGCACTCCCCCCAGATAATCCCAGGAAATGCCACCCCAGCCCCTTCTGCTCACACAAAAATAGGGAAGTCACGTACTGGCCTTGGTTTACAACATTCACCTACACCACATCATATGGAACGTCTTGCTTTCTACACACTATACAGAGTGCTTGACCTTCTTCATGCCATATGCGTTGCGCGTCTCTGTCGCTTTCTACAGTTTGTGCATGTAGATGCACACACATGTATAGAAGCCATTAAATACACATGCCTTCATGCTATGTTAAAAAGAAAAGAATATTTTGCTGCATACCTTAAAATCACATCGTCCCTGAATAAAAACTGTTCGAGAGAAACAAGATATTGCACAATTCTTAATTCTTCCTTGTTGCATAGAGTGGAATTATATCAGAACACTTGATTCGAACATGACCAAAACACAATGAATTTAAAGCTTGATTTCAGCCACTGTGAATAAAAGAGATTATTCCTATTAAGGTATGACTTTATCACGTAAAGTCAGTACATGCTGTTTGTTCCTTATTTTTTACTACAAGTGTTAAGCTGGTGATTAAGAAGTTAAGCAGGATATATACCTGTTTAGTGACATTCTGTCAACAAGTGCTACAGAACACAGAGATCTTGGCTGAGTACTGTTCCTTTTAACTTTCCAGGTCATGCCACTCCTGTCTGTCAGACAAATACAATAGGAATTACTCAATTTAACACCATTTCAGTTCTAATTGAATTCCATTTGCTAAATCCTGAATAAATACATTACAACTGCTGCTTCGGTCAAACAGAGAAATAGCCATCTTTTAATGACTCCCCTGTGGATTTAATGTCTATTCTATCTGTTAGAATAATGATTCCTACATCACTGGAATATGTTTAAAGGATAATAGTTATTTAAACATACCAAGTCTTTATACAGCAGATAAGTATTTTTAATTTCCATTTATGCAATCAAAAGGAAGGCTAGAATAACTAGTTACCAATTTGTCTGTTTTCTGAAGTGTCTTGGTATCAGAGCAAAGCTACAGGATTATGAAATGGTTTTATGTTTGGTTTTAATATCAATCTTAGGTGGGGAAAAAAGATCCCATCAAGAATGGGATGCATGTCACCAACTACAGATAACTACCATGGAAATCCACCCGCTGCTCATCACCCATGATCATCTACTGGAGAAAGTAGGCCTCCTACATGTGATTCATCTTTTTGGACAGCAGATATATGGAATAGCTTAGATGAATGACTCCATAAACGTGATCTCAAGTTAGGTGAGATGAATCCCACTTAAGACCATAAATGAGAAGTCCATTTGTGGAAATTAGGTGGCTCACCCGGGAAAGAAAGATAAATGCCTTATAACATACAGATTTAAGGGAAAGGAGGGAGTGAAATTGGCTCACTTTAAAACAAACAAACCAAACAAAAAATTGGAATCTTTCATTTGTTTCAGACCAGCTAAATATTTCAACTCAGAATATCACCATTTTTTTTCTTTCTTTTCATAAGAGATATGATTCTTTGTTGCTGATGATGTCACCCATAGACCAGAGGTGAGGCATTCACCTGGAACACGGGAGACTGTACTTCCCCAAATCCTGCTCTGAATCAAGCAGAAGACTTGAACACACATGTCCCTGCATTGAGGTGAATGTCATTGTTACCGAGACACAGTAGGCATGCAGCCTTCTCTGCCTTGCTAGTTTTGTGAATGGTCACCTAAGTCCCGTCTTTTTTAAATCAGCCCAATTTATTTGTCAAATTTGACTCAAAATGCGGAATAATTTCAGTTCTAATTAACTTTTTTGAATAACTACTCACAGCCTCCCACTCGCTCTGCCTCCAAAATTCCATCTTTAGCACAGATCTTGTGTAACAATGAGAAAGAGAGAATCTAGTATAAATCATGTACTTTGCAGAACTTCTTTTAAATATAATATGTTAAGCATAACGGTCTTAAATATATGGTCTTAAAAACATATCAATGCTAGATGATTCTTTAGGGCTGTGCTCCAATTAAATCCATTGAAGCTTGAGTTAGAGGTTACCGGTTGAAGATTCATACAGGACTTGAATGACTCTCGCTACAGAAGTGGATTTCATCTCTCTGAACAAACGTGGTCTAATCTGTGGTTGCGGCACCACACACAAGAAACACCAGTTCTTGCTGCACAGCAAGATTTCTGTGTGAGCCCTGCTCCCTTCACCTCTCCCACCCAATTAGCCAACTGATGATATTTGTGTCTTGGTAGCAACGTTTTTATGAGGAAGCTCTTTGCCCTTTCTGGTGAGGTAGAGAGTAGCTCTCAACAATGAAGAGTTCAAAGACTCATGTTCTGTTTTGTCTCAGAAAGTTGCCTCCAACGTTAAATGAGTAGAATGAATGCTGAAATTGAGAGCGTTCCCTTATCAACCAGAATACAGAGCAGAAGAGTTACCTCTCCTGCTACCTCCAGGCATGCTTCTTTTTCTTCTTCACCACTCCCTCTTTCTCTGTACTATTTTCCAAACATTCAAAAACTCCTTTGATTTTTCTTTTTTGAAGAATTTTTAACGTTTTACTAATGTTCTGAACGCAGATCACTAGGAGAATATAACTCACCCAGAAATTAGCTAAAATGTAGCTATGGCAAAAGTATCATACACCAGGAAATAGATATTTTGAGTTTAAAAATGTTTGATCTGTTGTGTGCTATTTATTCTGTTTTGGAGTTCCTGCTCAGTCCTTTCAAGATAAACGTTTAAAGGTATGCAGGTGGCAGACTGATTCCTGCTTCCTTTGCCTATGGACAGCTTGCTCGCAACTCCTTCTCCACTACCACAGGAGAGTTGTTTTAAAATATATTCACAATAGTGTTGCAGAAAGTGATATTTTTCTTATCATAGGTATCAGTAAATATGCACTCTATGGTGCATTGTTAGTGAGGTAATCCACCATGGGTGATGAAAATATATTGAGTTCAGGACTTCTAAGGAGTAAAGGAATGCAGCAAGAGTTATTTGTAAGTTTGAGTTGACCGAATGGATGAGATACGGAGCCATCGATGATTGCCAAGGCACCAGAATGGTTATTCATTACTGAAACTAACTTTTTTGCTGATTTTACAGTCCCCAGGGACTGCCTTCATGCTTCCCACTTACACCCTTGGACTTCTCAGTATGTTGGCAGCCACTTCCCTCCTAATCCAATATGATTCACAGCCCCATGACCACTTTCAAACCTGTACTAGCAATGGTGTGTTAAATGTCCCCCTTGATAATGTGGTGTCACTGGGGAATTTCCAGGTGTCACATTACTTGTTGTTACCCTTACGGTAATACTTCTTGCCTTTAGGTTTAATGTTAACTGGGTTGATAACAGAATAAGTGATTTTTTCCCCCCCTTTAGTTATTTTGGTATACTTATGAATCACCCTACAAAATCTTACAAACAGCCCGCTCCAAGATAAAAGATCAGAAACTGGCAGCTTCTGTACCTCTGTGCTGTTTTCATACCTGATGGTATGTCCACTGTGGTCAATAAAAGGAATACAGGAAAAAACATGCAGTGATTTTGGTTCTTCAACAATTAAACACTGAATGAGATATTTAGAATCATCTGGCCATACTACTTGACATTTCTCTCTCCTCTCCTCTCCTCTCCTCTCCTCTCCTCTCCTC
>Ga0065711_1026277_pt1 | contig 82012 bp, 46 predicted proteins | sample Hoacrofraction12_FD_59098 | JGI IMG/M metagenome (GOLD analysis project Ga0065711, IMG submission 59098) | Hoatzin crop microbial communities from Cojedes, Venezuela - Epithelial fraction 12 v2 (version 2) | ecosystem: Host-associated > Birds > Digestive system > Esophagus > Crop | place...
CCCCCCCCCCCGTTTTAGTGACATTGCAGTAAAAGGAAAATTAATTGGTTTTAATCTATAAAAATATCTTCCTGATCCGCAGAACTTTGCTTGGGGGTTTGAGGGCTTTTTTTGGCCAAAATCAGAAATGGAATCTCCACTGTTCTGTCTTGTCTCTAGTGTAAATGCTGTTGTAAGATGTTGATTTAGCTAATGAGGAGGTATTTAATCAATTAGAATAGCTTTTCATAAAGAATAGAAGAAGCAGCAGAATATAAGAGCAGTCATCTTCAGTGAGTGAATCGTGTATTTTTTCTCTACTGTTTCATCTTGCCATGATTGTTTCTCCCTATTTACAAGCTATACCATATGTTGTTATTTTATCACCATCACATTAAATACAATTGCATTTACGTTGTAAAATGGTTACGGTGTACAATGGGCACTATGGTTAAAAACTGCCCTTTTGATTTAGTAGCTGAGAAGCCTGAGGAGTAGATTAAATTTTAGAAGCATGCTTATCAGTGAGAGTGGATGTAAAGTTATTTTTCTTTTAAGTTAAGAGACACTGTGTTGAATCTTGGTTCATATCAAATACACAAAAATGCTGTAAATGTTTTAATCACCACGCTGTGCACTATATTCTTACAGACAACAATCTAAAAATTTACTGTTATCTCCAACAAGTCTGTTAGGAAGTAGCTGCTGGTACAACTATCGGCTGCCTAAGTGTTACAGGACAGATTATGATCTCCATTGTATCACTATATTTTTTAAATATCTTGAACAAAATTTATGCAGAATTTCATTTCAAGAGGACCATATTTTGTAGCTGTGAAATCATAAACTAGAATATTGCATAATAATGAAGTCAGACAAAAAGTTTCTGGTATTTCATTTTGATCTTAGTCAATTTTCTGAGAATAGCAATTATCTATGAAATATTCAAATAAAATTATGAATTGCCAGTGTATAAATACAGCTAGAAACATGATGCATGACAAACAGCCTCCCCCTCTTTAAATGAACTCATACTGTTTGAAATCATGTTGTCACTGATCTGTGTGTAGTAGTTTGTTGTTATCTTCTATCATGACGATTCATCCATTACAATACAGGCTTTATCCATAACTTTACCTGTGCCATGGACAAAAGTATTCTGGTTTTGGAAAAGCTTTATTAGCACATATTCTAAGCAGAATATTTTTTTTTGGTAAATTTGCAGTAACACTTCTTAGTATTTTTTTTAAATTTTAAATATTTGTGGTAGCACACTGCTTAGCACTTGGAACTAAACACTACAAGCCTAGTGTGACAAAGCTGTTAGTCAGAATGTTTGCTTTCTCCCCTCCCTGATTCCAGCTGCTTTTGGTAGAGGTTCCTTGTGTAAATCTCAGCATGACTGAGGCGATATATGAAGCACTCTGGTGTAATTTCAGGATGGTTGTTCTTTTAAGTTCAAATTCTAGTTCTTATGGAGGCTTTTCACAGCCCTGAGGAAGTCTCTTCCATTTGTTCATGTTGGGACATGGATGCCATAAATGTGTCATCTTTACAATAATTGATGTTAAAGATGGCAAACAAACACTAAGTAAAATGTTATTTATTTTAGTCTTGCCACTGTTATATGCTGTTAAAATAAATATTTTAAAAATATTGTGAAGAGTCTTACTCACAGTGCCTTCTGTCATACACACAATTCAAGATCCTGAGTTGACAAAATACTGGTTGATCTTGTCCCAGAGGTTCTCATATTTTTTCAGAAAGTTGCTCCTCTTATTGTATAATTTTACCTTCAAGTGAATAATAAGACTTCAGGAGAGAAGGAAAATCGTTATTAAATATACACACAGACCTGATCAAAATAACTTTGATGGCTAGAGTCATGAGAACAGTCATTCTCTTCCTTTGACAGGTATTTTTTGGTCTGAGATTTGAGGGCACTGATATTGATTCAGAAAGCTCTGTGGCTCAATTTTAAATGAAATGTAAAACTTTATCATTTTCTCACCTATCAACCTCCATAAAAAAACAGCCGCTCTTGCAGAGAAAATCTCTGTTCTCACTTTGGGTACCACAATGCGTTTATGCTGTGGGGCTTGTTGAAACAGCTCCGCTTTATGTGGAAAGGAAGCCTATCTTTATTTAGGGTAAGAGTTCTGACTGTAGCAGCAGATACAAGTTTGGATCCCAGGCTGAGATGCGGGATCCGGACCCCCCCCGAGGGCCTCCTTTCCAGCAGGCACCGCCTGCTTTTCTCCTCTCTCCTGGAAGTGACAATGGCAGAAGGCTATTCCCCGCTCTCACTCTGCTACAAGCAGCTGCACCCCTGGCCCTAACATCCACTCCTTCTCCTCTCTGGAGAAACAGCAGCAAGATGAATGTGCCTGGGCAGTTGGCTGGACCCTTGTTATGCCACAGAAAATTTCCTAGAAATGCACAGGGAATTCATACTTTCTACACACAGTGATCAAAATAACCCTTATACACTGAAAATGGATGAAGTTTGATAGCAGAACTAACCATATATGGGAAAGGCAAAGGAAGTGGAGCTGAGGGAAGGTTGTGTGTCTCAAACACGCTCAGTTCCTGTCTTTTAGTGAGAACAGGAACAATTCCAGGCTTTTAAGGATGTTTAGCAGATGAGAACTAGAATATACCCTATTGAGTTTCTTTCTAACAGAAAGTGCATGAAGGCTGCAAAGGAGAGGGGAGTCTTGGTTGCTGAAGGTCAGTTCCTGTTTCAAAGGCTGACCTCCTTTGAAAAGAGGTCTCTCTGCCTAGTGTTCCCATAGGAAGGGACCCAGGGGCTTGATCCACACTGGCCTGCAGTCAGGCAAGTGCTCAGCTTCTGTTCAAATCACTGCTCCCCAAAAAAAAGGCATTTCGGCATACCCTGAGGTGTCTTTGACTAAAAACCGGATGTTTTCTAAAGCAGGGTCTTCATTTGGCTGATATGTGTTTGAATATCTCAAAGACTGTAATCTTAGCAAATCCAGACTCCTCTTAGATGTGATTTTTTTGTCTTCATTTGGTGTGATTTCATTAGGCCTGTTATCCACTGCACAGTGCCTTACCAGGACTATTAGTAAAATATGGGCTAAATGGGTTTGGGAGAGAAAATGATATTTTTTTCAGATTTTTATGTGCCAGAAAGGAAAACGCACAGGATGGCAGTAATTGGACTCAGTGAGTGCAATCTGTGTTTCTGAGTTTCATTCCGAAACTGTGTCGTATACCATCCTTATTACCAAGTCTCTCAAAGATGACATCATTTACCAGGACAAAGCGTTCTGAGATTCTTAGGTGAAAGGTTTATGTAGCGTGGAAATATTGCAATAATCAAATTTTAATTTAATTATTTCTCTAACAGTGAAAAAAGGAAATGTTCATAGCTTGGGGAGGGGAGGTAGTTGACCTCTGTTATCAAAAATGTTCATACTTTCTCGCAAAGTGCATTCCTTAAAAATAAAAAAAGGAATCACTTCTGGATCTTGGGGAAAAGGATGGCAGGATGCTGGAGGACACTGGGGTGCTGAACAAAGAGTCCTGATCAGCCATTTCTCATGAAAATCAGTGAGGTGGAAGCCAGAAACAACAAGGAACAGGAGAAGAGAATGTATTAGATATTGTACCTGCTAATGCGCCACTGGCCAGCCAAGAGGAGGGTGACTAGTCCATCTCTTCTCTCTCCCCTTTACCACCCTGATCTCCTCCATGAGGGTTTTTATACCACTTGGCAGAATTTTCTCTGGCTGGAGATCCACACAGGTTTTCTCATGAAAAAAAACCCACTTCTATGAAAGTTGTCTTGTTTGTGGAGCTTTGAATCGATCTCAGCTCTTCAAGTGCCCCATGGGGAGCTAGGCTGTCCCTGCCTAGAGCAGAGCTAAGGTGAAGGCAAGCACACATCCCATGATTTTTTTTTTTTTTTTTAAATTTTGCAATGCTGTGAGAATAGCAATGGCATCTTCAGCAGCTTCAAGAGAAAGCAGCTCTGTTTCAGTGTGTGAGGCGGACAGTGTCCTAGTGTTGTATCTCTCTCTGATGGTTTTGTGCCTGTATAACTTTTTGCCATATTGGACCTTTTTTTTTTTGGTGAGATCAGAGACACTATTAACATCTGTTAGTATTGTTACTAAAATTTGTGAGCTACTGTTCAAACTTCTGCCCCCTTCATTTTGGTTTTGTGCAATGCACCAGAAAGTTGATTGTGAGTGTGAAACCTTTCAAAGTGTTTTAACGTCTTTCAAGTAAATAAAAATCAAAATAGGAAAACTGTGCTAGTTATAGCTCATCTGTCATTACTTGTGCATGCCAATTCTTGCTTCTCATGAAGGGTTAGATGAATCCTTTACTCTTAACATTACACAGAGAATAATGCAGTATGAGAGAAAATGAGTGTTTCCCAGACAGCACTCGGGGATGTAACTCCCACCTTTGAAAGTATTTGAATGTGAAGATTCAAATGTGCCCATAGCAGTTACAGCAGTTATAAAAACTGGGCCTAAAAGAGACAAAATTACCTTACCATATAGGCACTACTTAAAAAAATAAGGCTTAGGGGACTTAGCATGATTTCAAGTTATTCATAATTTGGAGGAAATCGTTGCATTACAAGAGCCTATCCTGATCACTGAACTTTTTAATCTCAGTCCAGGATAAACATGTCTTCAACACCACATACACCTGAGTTGCCCTTTTAAATACCCAAAACCTTGATCCATATTCAGGGCTTTTTTTCTCGAGTCTGCCTGCTGTGATGAAAGAGTCATCTCATCTTGTATTAATTTTGTCTCAGTACATGGAATATTATTATGCTACAGCTTTTGGGGCAGGTTTTCTCATATATTTCTGAGAATTTTGAAACTGTTAAAGTAATAGCTAAAATTCCCACCTCATTCCAAAAAACGTTTTGTTTGTGAGAGGAAGGTGGTGTTACGCAAACTTTACCATGAGCAATTGTCTTTAACAGCCATCGAAAGTCAAATATAGAACCAAATTTCTAGTAGTTCCTTAAGAGGCAAACCTTGTCCCCACCCTTCACGGGAAGGGAAGCACGATCTGTGAAACCCTGGGTGCTTGCGTCCCTCAGCATTGCTGTCCTCCAGCCGGCTGGTCACCTCTTCCCCCCCCCAGTATGGGTGGCGAGCTGGGTGAGTATGGGAATGGGCAAGTACCTGCCTCCAGGAATCGTTCTGCTTCTCGGTAGTGGGGACAACCAGCTGACCTGGGTTTGAGGGCTACAGGAGCTGGTGCGGGGCTTTGCAACAGTGGTGGCAGCCCCAGAGAGAGCCTGGGGACCCACACCAGCCTGGCCGGCAGCACCCAGCTTCTCAGTGGAGGGGTATGAGACCAGCGGCTGCGCGACGGGCCTTAGTTGTGTAGTCATTAGTAATCAATTTTAGTGCTCGCATTTTAATTGCCATTGAACTTGCAGTGTATTTTTATGACAGGAACTGGTTGTTTAAAAATGCATTCTCAATGCCATCTGGATTTGGACCGCGTTGCAACTGAACTACTGTGCTTCTATAGCTGTAGCATTGCACCATAGCTAACCAGGTTTAGACCATAAACTGGGAAATAAAATGCTTTTTGAGCAGACAAGAAGATTTTATTTCTCAGTTTTATAAAATTAGATTTGTTGTACTATGTAAAACAATACATGTTTTTTACTGCTTGTTTACTTAAAGCTTCTGTTGAGTTCAGTGGATGTTTTCCTGACAAATTCACAGCAAGACTGTATTCAAATAACATTTACATCACACCACAGTTTTCCATTATGCAGTTTACCCCTTGCCCTCATCCATGGTATATTTAATAATGAAATAATTTTTAGAACTATGCAGACTTTAACAATCGTGTATGTACAGATGTTAAGTCAATGTATAGACTTCCATCCATGAATGTATAGACAGCTATGTTCATTCACAATTAAACTCTTCACCATAGAAGCTTGATTCTAAATATAGCCAATTTGTCCCCAAGGGAAATGAAAATAAAACCCACTGATCTAAAGAAAAAAAACCAACAACGACCCTCTGTCCCCCAAACCTATAATTACTATTTGGAATCTAAAGAATTTAATCATACTTGGTCTTTTTGCCTCCACGGTCATGGACAAATCACTCAAATTTGGATGTTGAAAATGTAGATGAATTTTCAAAGACTCAAAGTGATTTAAGGGCATGGTCTACAATAAGATCGGTGGCGACTGGCATTTTTGAGTCACTTTTGTGGTTCTCACAAGAATATCCTGGATGTATAATTTCACGTCAAAGTCAATATGGTCCCTGCAATGCTGAGGGGAGCAAATGACTTTTGTAGAATTTTACGGAAAGGTATTCTGGTACTACTGTGGCAACTGACAGGACTGAGTACTAATTTAGATGTCTAATTGTAAATCAAAGTAAATGGAAAAAAATCCAGATGTACTTATGCCAAGCCATATTATAAAGCTGCTCCTAGTTAGCTCATCTTCTCTGGGTCTTTCTAAAAGTTTGACATCTGGGCTAAGCCAATTGTCACTATGGAGAAGCAAGTTCTAACACAGAGCAATCAACCTGTTTGTTTTAGATATAATCAGGACACACCTCCCTAATTTAATCCAAAACTTGTGTTCTGGAGCCAATTTGCATTTGTATGGAAGAAATATATATAAAAAAAATGGTAACAAGTTTAGATTTAAAGCCATGTTTTTCTCTTCTTATTGACCTACTGCATGCTCCCCAAACTCAAGAACACCCAACATATTTGATGAGTGGAAGAAGACAAACGTGACAACCAGTCTTTGGGAATAAGACTCACTTACTAGAGATGCACTTACATAGTCTTCTCCAGAGTAACTGGTCATGTTGGAGTAATGCAGGTGAGAGGGTGTACATAATTGTAAGTGAAAATGTATTTAAGAAAATGAAGATGCGAATTGGAAGTTTCTAAACCTGGTCAGTAAAAGGCAAGGTTGCCCTTGAGCTGTGCTTTGCCTTGGTGTCTCGTGTTTCAATCCATCACTCTAACTTGCTTCACCTTTATAGAGTTATCCTGCCAGGGCACAAGACTGTAAATTTTTCCTAGCAGTTGTTTTCCCTACACCAAAAGAAAAAGGGAACATCTCTGTGACGATCCTTCTGCACAAAGGCGTAGGAGGCTTTTGTGTCACCGGAGTGCTGCAAAGCCACCTTGAAGCAGTAAGTGGTGAGCAAGTGGGCAGAGGCCCAGGTTTTGTTTCATGGTCATTCTGTTACTTTTGGAGGCTTCTTGGGACTGTACCAGTACATTGCCTATCTAGATGGTAGGTAGTCTGGTCTGGGCAATGTTGTGGTCACATCTGCTTGTAACTGGCCTTGTTCCAATGGGACAGATTCTGCTGAGTTGTGAACGCGGAGGAAGCAGCCCAGGGCTGCAGGCTGTTGTCAGCACAAGGCTGGGAACCGAACAAACTCTTTCCTGAAAGCAGTAATTATACCACAGTTCAGTAAAGGAGAGCTTGCAAAACCCGGCACAGCCAAGCGCAAAATAACCTTGCTGATCAAGCAGCTGTACCCACTGGGATCTATTAACTTTTCATCTTGGCAGACACTATATAGGTGTGTTCAAAACCTGTTGGTTTGATGTTTCTTCTGGGAAAAATCTAAGTGTAGGTTAAGGGGAAGACACTTGTCAAGTCTCAGGCTACACGTGTTGTAGGAAATACCTGTCATTTTCCTCAGTTGCGCACGATGTTTCAAAACCTCCCTTCTTCAGAAGTTGTTCAATCCAGCTGCCCCCCTTTGCATGAGTGGAATCCCCCTGCAGCTCCCTGCATGCCTGGATGTGCTGCAGGGGCTTTAGGGGATGAAGGGAGACATTACAGTACAAAATCATTTTCCCCTTTTTGGGTGTTTAATGAGCTGTGACTTTGAAATGAAGAGGAAAACTGCTCAGCTAAATCAAATTCAACCAAATTCAGCTAAAACTTTACTTGGGGTTGTATTAAGTGTCTAAATGGCCACACAGGCTGTATTAGAGAGACTTCTTCTGCTCTCATATACGTGCCCAGAAGTCGGATGTCTTCATCTGAGTTGTGAATGCCAGGTTGCCTCATAACAAACAGAGAGAGGAGAGAACTCAGGGGACTTCTCTGCAGTTAGCTGTCTATGGCTGGTCAAACAAATCACTTACTGGAGATTTCTCTCCACTAAGAGGATCATCTCAGGTAGAGATATCTAACTTTGAAGTACCGAAACTTGGGCCAGATGAATCCTGTCAGGTAAAAATGCACGGCAAGAAATAGGGTTTGCCTTGAAGAATTTATCATTTATCTAGGGCAGGCGGGCAAAAGGGCAGCAGAAGAACAGCACAGAGAGGTGGCAAGAATTAGCCAAAGTGACTCAGACCCTCAGTCATTCACATGGGAATACACATTTTTTGTCCTTAGACAAAGTTCTTCACTATATATCTTGGATTCATTTTAATCTAGTGTAGATTATTAATTTTGCCATGTGCCTCTGAACTTCCTTGGTAAGTCAGTCTTAAGCAATAGCTGAAAGCCTGAGGGTGGGGAAAGGGAGAAGGAAGGGTGAGAGGAGACTTCTCACACTTTAGACTAATCTGAAAAAGGAAGTACTGAAAGTTTTGCAAGATAATCAGATCCTCAAAAAAATTTCAGCCTGTTTTGCAACCAGTTTCAGTTTCATGGATGCAGTGAGTCAACTGCAGCTGTCCTCACTTGTCCTGATTTGAAAATCGCAAATAAACAAGAGCAACTTTATTTCTTCTGATTAGTATATAAACTGATGATGACAGTGCTGTGAGTGAAAATTCACAATCTATAGCACATGGTTTATGGGTTGGAAATGGGGAAATACATTTCAGATAATTTTGAAATTTAAAGCCATCAGCATTCCAGATGTTTACTTAAACAGAATTTAACCTGTAAATCAAGTAAACTTTGCCTCCCTGTTCTAAATGAGTCTTCTAATGCAAAATTTCAATGTTCTTTTTCATCTGAACTTTCCTCAATCTTCAGTCTCTGGGTCGACATCCATTTAAAAAAAAAAAAAGTCTAAAAATAGGACAGCGAAATGTAATGACTTTGAGCAATAGTAGCATGACTCAGACTACTTTTTCTAAGAGCCCACTGTCAGCTCCAACTAAGGGTGGCCTCTGTTCAGTTTTAATTGCTAATGTTAGAACATCTTTCTTGCAGAACTTCGGTAAAGACAGCAGAGATTTTTGTTGTATAAATTATGGTGCCATATAAACTTCAATTAAAGGTATCTAGCTAGTCAGCTACTATATCTCAGGATTTAATGAAATGAGTTATAGCGAGTCATGATCTCAGCCAATGTGACCAGCGTACAAAGATAAAGATGGTCGTTCACCTTGCTCACGTGAAATAACTCCAACACTATAATTGACAACTTCTGTAGCTCATTGGCATTAATATATTTAATGATCATAAAACAAAGCCTTTCCACTGCAACGTGGGAAATTTTCAAGTTGTTTCCATAAATGTTGCAGGACCTTTTGGATAACATAATTCCCACTTCTGGAGTCTGGGTGCTTGAGACCCCGCTCAAGGAGGGGTGTCTTCAGGTGGGTGGTGATAGGTGTAAGGCTGGTACCACACAGAGAGGACTTGTTTCTCAGTCTATTTAGGGAACTACGGGCAACTGGGAATGACTCTGCCAAGTGTCCCAAATGCCCCTGCAGCGTTTTCTGCTCCCTCTCAAACTGGATGCTGTTGGGGTTGCTGCTCAGAACACCCACGAGATGTTCAGCAGTTTGAAAGAAAGTTACCCTTTCTTAAAATGATCCCTGAGAAAATCTAGAAACTAAATACAGGCTGTCCCCCCTGAGGACTAAAGCATTCTGGAAGTTCCTGTGGCTTCCCACAGGTAAAGGGAACATATGTGTTACCTTAGTGCCTACAGATGTTTAAGCAGGTCTGCAGCTTCTCGTGCTTTATAGTGAAGTCCTTGAAAAAAACCTGTCCAACCAATTATAACCACCAACAGGAATTCTAGTTTATCTTTGTAGGTACTAACATGATAGCAATACTCCTACTTTTTAACCAAACTTAATTAATCAAATTTATGTTTTTCTTTGATGTGCACGACCCTTGTTCATTCTGAAAAATGCTCAAAGGGTTAAATTAAAGATGAAATAGAACATGATAACATGCAGGAGACCCTCTCCCTCCTTCAAATCGTCTTTAAATGATAAAAAGCCTTTCTACAGGGTTAATTCCAAATGTGGCTTTCCTGTTACATTTAATAATGTAACCTCATACATAAAGATAAAACTTAATTCTTGTAAATTCAATTTTTTGCATTACCATAATTATTTATGTCAGAAACTAATCGAAATAATATATTTTCCATTTGTTTGAATATTGTTTAAAGTTGACTATTTTTAATCACAAATATTTTTCTATCCCTTTTTTTCAGAGGACTTTAATTTTAAAGACAATCTTTCATGTTAATTCCATTTACTTCATTATTTTTCTCCACATTGCTATTTCTGAATTCATACCATTGCAGTTAGATTTTATTTTAAATTTTAGCTGAGGAGAAATTGTTACGTTTGTATGTTAGGGAGCTGTGCCAAGAGTGTGTAACAATGAGGACGATCATGACTTCATATTTGGAAAATGTCAATAACTTTATTCAATTACATTAAACAAGATAGCTTCAAAGACATAAGTATTCAGCAGGTACTGAAAGTACGTGAATACCATTGATTTTTTGCTCCTTTTAGTCAAACAGGTGCAAGGAAAACTGTCAAGGAAATTAAAAATATCATGTAGACATGGTTGTTATTTAAGATTTTTGAACACAACTTCATATGACTGTGAAATTCACCACTACAGATTTGCAGACTTTGTGCAAGGGAGGAATATTCATAACTGAATGTTATGGAACATTGAAGTAAAACATCTTCAGAGAGCGTATTTCATCATCGCTAACTTCCAGCTGGAAGTTTTCAGTCATGTGCCTTCAGCTCAGTGAGTCTCATCATTATTTGGATTGTCTGTACAGCTGTTCTCATGATTGTATAATTTCCCTCTTTTCCCGAACAGCTGAAAATGGACACCTTTTGAGACAAGTAGATAAGTTGGACTACTTTTTATGTTGTGTCATCTTAAGCTGCCTCAGCTGAGCCTGATTTGTCCAAAAACCTTAGGATCTCAGGGTTAAGTGACTAAACCAAACTCTAATTAGAGATATATATACATATGTATTTAATTCATGAGACAGGATTAAAACACAAATCCACGAAGGTGCTTAGGGTATGTTCAGGAATCGATGAATTTTTGGCTTCCACAAAAATCAAGTATTGAAAAAGGAGTGATCCAGCTGGGGCATGGAATTGAGCTCTCTTGTTCTGATGGTGGGACATGACAAACATACTGCTCTTTGAATTACACTAATGTCTCCAGAAAATTTAATTACAACAGCCTCTACCAAGAGCAGAATAATATAACATAGTAAGAATGAACAAATTGCCAAACTATAGCAATCCTCATAAAAAATAACAGTGGGATTGAGAATATGCACAAGATTGCAATGAAGCTGGGTAGTCACTGTATGCAGTATTGAAAGGAATTCTCATCGATCTGCACCAGTCATGCTTCTCTGCATGGTAAAGATCAACACCCAACCCTTCTCTCTGTTAACTCTCACAACTCCTTAAAGTGTCTGTGTCTGTACACAACATGAAACTGCTACCTGCACCCAGGACAAAAGAGATGCAGAGACAGATTTCAGTTCTGTTCTCCTCTAATGGCCTTTGTTCTCTGACTTAATGTCAATGTCATGTTTTACTGGGCTTTTTTGAAGTGTGCATATTTTCTGCTTTAGCAGGACTAAACCAAAACAAAATCTAATGAATACTATCATGCAATTCATGTCACTGGTCACTTGTATCTATGAGAGTTAACATGCTAAGTAATTTAATTTTAACTAAGAAATTCAAAGCATACTTACTCCACAGGTGCAAGAACAGAGGTCTAGGATAGCGGAAGATGTATTTAATGCTAGCTTCATGTGTCATGTCTGCACATGGTCTTTAACACCTGAGCTAAGGTTGTCTTATGTCCAGACTTCCCCCTCTAAGTTCACATTCGGAAACCTAGGTAGAAGTGTTCCTGGGAGTGGCCATTGTCTATGGTATTTTGTAGCCCATATGGCTTTCCATGGTGGTGACTTTACGGACTTGTAAGAAGTAGTTCATTTGCACTGAACATCCTAAAGAAAAAGTGAAACATAACTTCTGAAGGACATAAGTTTTAATATTAAGCTCCATTGCATATGTGAAGTGCATTGATTCACAAATTCAGAAGTAGATGAAAAGCTGGATGTGACCTGGCAATGTGCACTTGCAGCCCAGAAGGCCCACCATATCCTGGGCTGCATCAAAAGAAGTGTGGCCAGCATGGAGGTGATTCTGCCCCTCTACTCTGCTCTGGTGAGGCCCGACCTGGAGTCTTGCATCCAGCTCTCGAGTCCTCAGCACAGGAAAGAGGTGGACCTGTTGAAGTGGGTCCAGAGGCGGGCCACAAAAATGATCTGAGGGCTGGAACACCTCTCCTGTGAGGAAAGGCTGAGAGAGTTGGGGCTGTTCAGCCTTGGGAAGACAAGGCTCTGGGGAGGCCTTATCACAGCCTTCCAGTGCCTGAAGGAGGCCTTACAAGAAAGCTGGAGAAGGACATTTCACAACGCCATGGAGTGATAGGACAAGGGGTAATGGCTTCAAGCTGAAAGAGGGTAGATTTAGATTAGGTAGAAGGAAGAAATTCTTTACTATGAGAGTGGTGAGGCACTGGAACAAGTTGCCCAGAGAAGTTGTGGATGCCTTCTTCCTGGAAGTGTTCAAAGCCAGCTTGGATGGGGCTTTGAGCAACCTGGTCTAGTGAATGGTGTCCCTGCCTGTGGCAGGGGTTTGGAAATAGATGATCTTTACAGTCCCTTCCAACCCAAACCATTCTGTGATTCCACGGTTCTATGAAGTGATGTCAGGATTGTTATTTCCATGTGTCAGCCAGTGTCCTGTCACTTGTATAACACATGCTGAAGACTAACAGAGTGCTTGGGTCTTGTGAAACTCCACAATGGAGAAGAAAATCTCATTCCCATTGTGGTTGTTCAGTGTGCTCATTAGGGTCGTCAAAGCAGCCTTTGAAGTTTTTGAGACTTCTTGTTATCAAGTATGAATTTTAAAAGTGCTTGACCTACCTCAAAGTTTTGACTTCATGAGGAGTTAGGGTTTCTATGTACTTCTGGTGTTTGGGTATGTTTTATTTAGGTATGTCTTACGCTCACTAAAGCTGTGTTTTGCTGTTTTCTTAGTTGTGATCTTGGACTGATTAGTAGGGCTGACCCCTCCTGCCCAGTTCTGAGAGAGATTTTGTTGTCTATAGAATCCTACTGATGGAAAAGTGGTGAGAATGAGCAGGAAACCAAGGTCATAATTTGAAGTGCACAAAGAAGGCAGACTTTTTTTCTCAGTTTGAGGGGAAAGCTAATTTAGAAATATCAGTAATCATAATAGACATCACTTTTTCATTTCAGGATATAAAAAATACATGTTGAAGCCAATAAGATTAATTAATATAGTAAGATGAGAAACTCAAGTGCATGGAGAGATTTGAGATACACTACAAGTCTTCTCTTCTGCTTTAAAATCTCTCTGTGTGTTTGCCCATCTATAGAAAGGCAGGCGTGAGAAAAGAGAGAAATATATACAGAAGTATTTGTATATTACATATATACTGTCTACAAATTACCATTTAACGTTATCAGTTCAGTAACTCATTCTTTCCTGAACAGAAATATGGGAAGGAGATTTTCTCTTTTATGGTTAAATAAAGGTCAGTTGTGTTGACCCACCCTACAGCTTGGCCATGTCCCGTTAAGGGATTTGTTACCAGTGTCACAGTACAGCTGGATCTGAAAAGAGGGCCTGTACAGGAAGAATATTTGTGGAAGAGATCAGAATAAGAGACAAACCCACCGACTATAACAGACACTTTTATAGAGAATTGTTTATTAGGTTTTTTTTTGTATGAATAGAATATTACATAATTATGTCATTGCGATTTAATTCAGTTCACTTGGTCACGAGGTGGAATTCTGATAAGTGTGTGAGACCCAATCAGAAAAAAAAAATCATCTTCTGAATGCTCTAAATGTCTGTCTGCCTGCCTTTGCTCTGTGCCAGGGGTCAGGGCTCTCATTTGGAAGTGAGGGTAGAGGGGGAAAGGAGCAGCAGATGTCTTCAAGTTAGACACTGCCTGCTCAGCTGTATAGTATCTACACCTCTTTATGTATCTGAATTCAGAATTCCCTTACCTAAAAATGAAAACCACCCTTTGTAGGGCAAGTGAGACTGCCAGAGACAGCGTTTTTCATAAACAGCAGCTTTCTCTAGAATAGAAGCCACATTTAAGTCAGAGTCACTGTGTCCTTTGTATGTTTGCCATACCTCTTAGATACCTTTAGAAACCGTATTCCTATTGATATACTTGTTGCAGGAATGTAAAACTTTGCACAACGTTTTGGATCTAAACTGACTCATAAATGGACAACGCTGTTTTTTTTTCGTCTCGGTCTTATGGAGTGCTATTGTTACAGAATTACTACACTGACGGAGGGAGGTCTACAAACCTGCTGTAGTTTTGAAAAATTGTCTGTGTATATTAACCTGTCCTTAGCCACATAGTCCTACTGTGCAAAAGCTGCATAAGGTTATACGGATTGTAGAGGTAAGCCCTGGTAATTGAATAACTGGTTTTCCAGGTGGAGCCTGAGGTGGGATGCAAGTGTTTGCAGTGTCTGCCTGCCTTCTTCCTACATCTCTCTCACTTTCATGAGCAATACAATTCACACACAATTATTTTTTTCTCTTAGAAAAGTTGAACAGCTGGTGCCAGCCTAGATAATGGCTGGCTATTATAATGCCTTCTTTTTGTATTAACAATAGCACTCTGAATATTCATAAAAAGTTGACATTATTTCATTAGCTGTTGCAGGTGTATGGGTAAGTCTACTGAAATGGATATCATGCTCTCTGCTGGGTATCTGCCTGAATGTTTCTAAAACATGACTTCCCACAAGCGCGGAGGACCATATAGCAAGGCAATTAATAGGCACTGAATGTGTATTCCCAGTCTCTTGTTCCTGCTCTCTTTCTTGTTAGTTCAGAGCTGTATTTATTATTACTTCTTTCATAAATCTGTGAGATCCTAATCAAGCTCTCCAATAGACAGACTGAAAGCTGTGTTTGTCAAATTTCTCAGCCCTTTTGACTTCCTCAGTTTTGACAGAGAGGCTTTTATATATTGGATCTTTACCAGCATCACAGAAACAAGACCTTCAGAGTTTATTTCAAAATCAGAGTTGCACTCCAGGAGCTCAAAAATTTCCAATCATGTTCAAAAAGCAGGAAATCTGCCACATTGTAAAGTGGTGTGATAACTATTAGTTGATTGTACCTCCTGAGCAACCTGTGATGTTGGGCAAAGCCTGCAATTTTGTTCTGAGTTTACAAAATGTATAGTGTGAAGTGTTTCTGGCATATCACAGGCTCTTAGGAGTGTCACAGCTACTGAGTGTGCACGCAGTAGAGCTGCATGGATCACACAGGTTGCAGGTGCTGGGCTGCCAAGATGGCAGGAGGTAGCTGTAAGTGGTGACGATGGGCTGGACCCCATTACATTTCTTGCTTGTGCACTACCACCACTTCTCTGTGCTGTTATAATGCAGTTAATAAATAAGAATAAGGTTTAATGGACAGCTTTGGCCTGATGACATTTTGAAGTGATATAAATGGGAGGAGAGCTTGGAGAGCTTGTGATGAGAGAGTTAGGATGTGCAAAAATCATCTTGTGTTGGGCTCACAGAAGAGCTATTAGAAGGCAAGATCCATAAATCTCTGTTGCAGTGAGCATTAATCAGTCTGGGGACTTGATACATATTAGCAAATGTCCTGATTTTCCCATAAGCTTCAGAATTATGCTTTCAATAATAATAACTACTTTCTGAATTTTGGCCTCCTGCCTCAAGTGAGTCTTTTGCTCCCTGGCCATATAGGCATTGCTGCCAGCCTCAAATACACCCTAACTCTGTGACATCCTATACTGAAAAAACAGCACCCGTATTCAAAAGCAAACAAAAAAGACACAGTGAAGACAAATAATCAGATTTTTTTCTAAATTCTGTGCTTTGCAATAGCACTCCAGCAGCTGAAGTTTGTGAATCTGTCCATTATCTCCAAGTATCTATGCTAATTTTTATCCATTGCTTTTCATCTCCACATGGATTAGCAACTGCCTGTGAACTTACGGCCTGCAGATCCACAGAACATGTTGTAAGAGCTGCAAATCGATAGAAAGCAGCTGCTTAGCATCCCTACATCACCCTACGAAGAGCGACACATTCACAGCCCATCACCGGGGGGGTGAAGTAGACATCAAGAGGGAGCATAGTGATGCTGAATATTTGTCTGTCTTCCTTGTCCTTGACCAGAGTTCAATGGTTCCAGAAAACATAACTGCTGTAATAATGATCCAGCAGGAATAATGTGCAAGAACTGGACCCAGAACAGTTTTTGCGTGTACTCTTCCTGTGAATGAAATAGCCATATCTCTTATTATGAAAATTGATTGTTCCCTTGCCTCTCATTACGTTGTCTTGCTGCTCTGAGGGGCAGGCCTACTTCTAAATTCTCAGACGCTGTGGCTGAGACTAGGCTAGTAATATACATATATATACATATAGACACACACACGTATAACAGAAGTAGGTTTTAATCCCATCCCTATCTGAACTAGCTTTATATGAACTCCTAGTTATTTTAGCTGTAAAACTGGTGAATGGTTATTATCCCCCAATGTATGAAGCCTTTTTGCATATTAATGGTAGTGAGCAGTAGTGAAATATTAGGAGCAGTCAGTGGGCTTGCTGGGACCACAGGTCGTGGTGTCTGGGTCTGGGGTTAGCTGGGACTTGTAGCCAACTACTATTGCAGGGACTGGGAGAGGAGCCATGTCTTCCTGGGGTAGATTCATAGTCCGTATTTTTTCCTATGGCTGGATACAAGAGCCATAAATTTAAACAGAGTAGGCAATAGTGCTCCACACAGGGGTTAGGGTTGGGGTTGAGGTGAGACTGTTTATAATTCATTCAGTTCTGGAGTTTTTCTCATGGTGGTGGGTCTGCTACTTGTACAAACAAAGCTTTTTAAATACAAGTTTTAGGGATAAATAGGAAACTGAATAAAGTTTCCCTCGTACATGGAGCCAACTTAGAGATTCTTGAAATACTTTTGGGAAGCAGGGTTGACAGAAAGGTATTTTGTGGACACACTCCACCATTTCATAACAGACTTGTTCCAAACTACTAGAACTACCTACACTTATTATTCATAAGGCCAGATCCCAGCACTCCATTCCTCAAGTCTCACATAGATACAAAAGCAGAGAGGAACAAAAAGCACAAAATCTATATATTTTTTGTGTTGAAGACATTGACTTAAAAAATATAAAAGTGTAACTTGTCATCAGGTGTAAGTGGGCTTGGCTGCCTTCGACTGGACTGCAGCTGCATTGGCTGACACATCCTAAAGACCCGAGTCTACTTTTTTTTTCTTTAATATTTCTCTCATAGTTTTGAAAGCAAAACCATGGTTCGAGTCTTACTTTTAAAACAAAGAATGCATGTAAAACCTGTCCTCTATGTTCATCAGACATACTGTTGAATTTGATAGTCCTATCATTTGTAAGCTACATATATTGTTGCTTTAATGCATTCCCTCACTACTTTGATGAAAGCCTTAAGATGTTACCACTAGTGCTTTGATGTTTCCTTCTGATGTTACAGTACCTCTTTTTTTTCTTCTCTTCCAAAAAATCTGTTTTGCATAAACATGAGCAGGCAAGACATTTCGAGTTAAGGGCGGAAACAACAAGTTCTATCAATAAAATGACAGAATGAGAAGGTACATGCAGAATTTTATACACTCTTGTCAAGCCCTTACAGATTAAAAATTAACCTGCATGGGTGTTTACATTGCATATTACAGCAAACATACCTTGCTAGCTCAAAAAAAAACAAAAAAGAAAACCAGTTTAGGCTGCAGTTGATTTTCTTGTGATGCAACAATTTATTTCTTAATAGGCTGTCATAGGAACTCTGGGATAATAAATCTTACACTGGTAAGTAAATGCTTGCACGTCTAGTCTTGTCCTTAAACTAGCAGCCTACTAACACAGAATAATTGGTCGTCATACAAGAGATAAGACTGAATTTTTATATTTAGCTTCAGAGCCATATGTCTTCTCTTGAAAAATAAAATTGCTTAGTCTGTTTTTTTACTGGCAATAAGTAAGAGATTATTATTATTAGTAGTAGTAGTGTTAGTAGCAGCTGCAGTAGCAGAAGAGATGTTTCAACTAAAGGTCTCAGAAGGGGAGGTGCCATTGTCCCATTGGGACTGAAATAATCCTTGCCCCAAAGATTTTTCCAAAATGTAAAACATATAATAATAGTGATAAATAAATATTATTATTCACATTTATCAAGGGTGATTGATTAAATGTTTTGCTCAAGGACGTAAAGGGGAAGTATAACAAGGGCAGGGGCTGAATACACAGAACTCCTGAGTGCTGATGCACTGTAATTTAAATCACTGGCAAGTACTGTAGAAAGAGTGATTTTCCTATGAATGGCATGACTGTTTTGCTGCATTCAGGAAGAACCCAGTGCAGTGGAGCCACAACATGGTCTGGTGATTAAAGAATGTTAACCTAAGCCAAGAAATGCCAGCTTGTCATCTTGCTTCTTCTAAGACATACACGTCCTTTGGCTAGTCAAAATTTTTACTGTTGTCAAGTGCAGAAGATGAGATCTCATTGCACATTGTAGCTATAAACTGACAATTGCAAATCCTTTTAAATGGTTTTTATGATCAATTCTCAGTAAATAGGCATAAAATATGACTTCGTTGTTGCACAACTGAAGAGTGATGTGCTTCATAAGGACCTGTTTCATAGCTTACTAATGCAGAATGCCCTTGATAATTACTGCTTAAAGCTTCCATCCTGCAAACAGTTGTCCATGTGAGTATCCCCTGAAATCAGTGAAACCTCTTGGTAGGATAACATTGGAATAGTGTAGGTAGTTGCAGGATCAGGGCCTAGAAAGGTATTAGCAAGGATAAAAACATTCTTGTAGCAATAAGCAGTGATTAAGCAAAAACAATCACCTCACTCTAACCCCCCCAACACCAATGAGATGGAAGTAGATAGAGAAAACTAAGCTTCTAATTAGCTAACAGGAAATTTGGGAATTGGAAATAAGTAGGTTCAATAAAAACTCTTTGATTGTGGAATCAAAAACAATGCAACCACAAAAAGCTCTAGAGAAACAGAAAAATGGGAGGAATCAAGTGATTCTTGAGAATTAGTATTTGTTAAACACATTTGTTTCTTCATCCTGTCTCAAGTCAGCTACTGCTCTTGCGTCCATCTTTTATATTCCCTGTGTTGTTGAAACTATTGAGTTCAGACTTGGGAGGATGGATACATGGCCTTCAGCTTCCCTTGTTCACTAGCAGAGAAGGTCGCAACCCTAAAAGGTCCATTTTTTTCCCTAATCTGCAATACTCTACATACTCTACTTTATTACCGTTTCATTTTACTGTACAGCTGTAAAATAGAATCTGAAATTTATGCCATTGATTAGAGTGTGAATGGGATCTATATATGAAGGCTTATATGTAGCCTTCTATTTCCTACTGCTGTGCAGGCCACTTCTTGCTGTAATCCTCTGTTTTCACCTTCTTACCAGCTTTTCTCTTCTTCTGACTCTCCACACATCTTGAGAGACAGTGTCCAGATCTGAAGCCTACACTACTGCTACAGTACTACTACAGTACAGCCTACAGCAGTTACTGGTACTGTGAAGCATTTTGACTTGTCTTGCTTCTATGCAGAGCCTTTTTTCTGTATCTGTCACATCAAGGGAATACTACAGTGTCTTATAGCAGACCTCCCGGATGGTGGGCTTTAAAGGTAGGTTTAGGAAACTGATAGCCATGTTCATCTCTCTTGTAAAATACTCTTCTTCTTGTTGAAGTCTAAAGGCTAGGTCTACTGGACACCCAGAAATTAAGTGGGAATGGTAGAAGAAATATTTAATATGGAGTTTGCTGTGGCTTCTACTAAATCCTCAGCCAAAAAAAAAAGCCCCTGGTCCTTCACTTCTCAGTAATTGAAGTATGATTATTCACCAAATTAGCTGTCGCCCAGGGCTGCTCTTCGATGAGACACCTTTCCCCTCCCACGCATGGCAGTTTTTGCATGGTGGACACACACCTTGCACACTTTGACATATAAACTATTTCAAAGAACTTTCTGTGTCCATCCTCTAAACAGTGAAATTGTACTGCTAGTACTTTCTTGTCTATGAGGCAGGATCGACTGGGATTTGCTTTAATGAAGCAGTTAAAGCTTTAAAATATTTACCTGCCTATTCACTATCTGGTCTGAGTTTTGCCAACTTGAAGAAAAACCTAGCGACAAAATAACTAGGTCTACATTGGATCCATAAGATGATTAAAAGCCTGGTGGGGATTAGCAGTGTTTCTTGTTCTGCTGGTAGTCTTTTGGATGATCCCCAGCCCACACTGGCAAGGGGCTTTCTGGCTGACGTACTCCTGTGGTCTCTTCAGCTTCAGGTGTAACATCAGGACCCTTTGTTCTGTGTAAACAAAGAAAGTATGCTAACCAAGATTCTCTGCATCCGAGCTTGTTTTCATGTTGAACATGTTCTGTTTCTTTGCTTTGTTTAATAATTAAACATTTCTTCTGCAAAACCACCCAGGACATTTTCTTGTGTCAAACTGGGAGCTCCAATCCTTTGTGTTTGTAATGGCAGCACTGCTTTGTGCTGCTTAATGCCAGGGATGGTTTTAGCCTTGGCACCCAAGTAAACTATCCACTAAAAAACTGGAATGGGGCCTACGTTTCTTATTATTATTATGTTCCAACATTGTCTGGTTTTGTTTTGTTTACTTCTCTCTTGTTTAATTGCCTTATCGTGGTTTTTCTGTTCATCTTTTAAGGTTCTTTAGTTTTCGTTATGATGACAGACTCATCTTTCTTTTCTTTCACAGTTTCACTCTCCCTGTTTTCTTGGAGAATATCTTTATTTTTGCTTCCAAGTATTCTATCTAGGAATACAGGGATACTCAAAATATCTTCTAAGCAGAAACTGAAATTAACGTTCTTTCCTTTGCTCAGTTTTCTGACAACTTTTATCAAGCCTTATTTTTTTCTACTTACATTGGCAGCCTAATATAGCCAGTTGGCCTAACTTTTCTAATTTTTCTTAGTCGTAGCATTTCATAGTTGTGTTAAACCCAGTTTTTGTTTTGCACCTGTTCTTCCTGAGTCAGCATTTCCTGCTCTTCCCACTGCTCTGAGCCTTGCCTCAAAGCTTTCCAGCAAATATGAGAATAATGCCACCCACAAATCTCAGGTGACTTGAGTATTCTCTGCTGATACTGCTGTGCTTAGTTTCCCATTCAAGGTTTATGGAGACCTTCATGCAGGAGAAAAGGGGGTTGGTAATATAACTGAAAAGGACTTTTTCACTTACCTTGTCAAATGTAAATTTCAACTCAACTGCACTATAAATGTTTTTGAAGAGAGAAAACCTGCAATAATATAAAGTGTACCTTAGAAGTGAAAATGAAACCTTAGTAGTCAACATGAAAATCTTGCTTCAGGAATTGAAAATGTGGATTAAATTTAGCAGGCTGGAGACTCATGGATTAATGTGACAAGCTAAATTCTTCTGCTGGAGATCCAGCCATGGGGAGGCACAGCAGGAATTCTGCACTTCAAGTAGCTGGATTTTATAATCTTTACGGAAGGATACCCTTGCCCATTATACAGCCCACCCTGGCTATAACAGTGGGCTGTGCACGCGTGCAGCTGTGGTCAAAGCAAGAGGGACAAGGCAAACAGCTGAGAGACCAGCACAGCTACAGTCTGAGGCCACATTTACTTATGCTGTCCTTTCTGTCAGTTTTCAGTAAGAAAGCCTTCCCCACCCCGACAAGTATTTATGCATCTGTTAATTCAGTGAAATGGTCCTGAAGGCCACCAATTTATGGATAAAATCTGGACCTGACTGAGAAAAATAAAGGTGTTACCAAAATATAAGAATCTTACATATATGCTCTGCATACAGCTAAGGAAAAGTTGATGAGCCCAAGTAAATCTCAGTAAATTTTGTTTTTAAGGTACTTTGAAACAGTGCTGAATAAACTGGGACTGTGAACTGGGTTGAGAATAACCCTAGTATTTGATGTGAAAGATAATTAGCTGCCTCTATATTATAATAATAGAAGACCATAATAGGAAGAGTTCTGCCTCTGTGTTTAGGCTTTGTGGCCTTTTGAATGGCAACAGTGATGACAGACTGACGAAACGGTTGAAGGAAATGGCTAGCATGGCTGTATTGTTATGCTACTCATTTCTTTCAGCATCTGTTCCTCAGTTTATAATGCATTTAAGACACAGACAGGGAGTTAGTCTCCTTAAAAGTGCTGTATCATTTCTTCTTCTTTAACAGAAACTCCAGCAAGAGTTAAGGAAATACCCTTATGAACCACTTCTGCTTTCTCTCTCTTGAACCAACTGGGTGTACACAAACAGTGACGTACATGGTTCACGGCCAGATTTGTACTAGCCCTTTGTTGTTTGCCCTGCTGTGTTCAGGTACCTGGGCTCCGGGGGGATGCTGCTTTGTAAAGGTGATAAAACTGATAGATATCCATCCGCCGCCCGCAAGTATCTATGCTGACAAACCAGTGTTCTTGCACTATAACTGTGTGAAGAAAATCAGGGTAATTGGTTCTTGATTTGTTTTGCATGTGTGACAGAACCACAGTTTTGTCTGCCATCTTCTTAAGGCAGACTAAGAGACTACCGTTTGCCTTCTTTCCAGAACGGCCTACTGATTATGCTGATAAATGCTAATTAACTCACTTCATAATTCAATAAATTCATTAATACTAGTAAACTCACTTGCTAAATCTTAGTGTTAACTTTCACAGCACACCACTTTGTTGCAGTACAAACACTGTAACATGTTTTCCTGCTGAAAGTCCTGTGGCAACACACGGAAGACTTTAAAATACTGTTCTTATTATTAAACATTCTTTCATCCATCTAAAAAAACTAATTTTGGGGACAGAAATATTTCCTACAGATACATAGCTGTAACAATTATTTTTCTAGGAAATTCTAACTTATTTTTCACTCGTACATTCCTTTCCACATTAGGACCATTGCATTTGAAAGACTTGTTCTGTACAATACAGCTTAGAATTAATGTTCTTAATAATGATTTACCAGTAGTAATCTTTAATTCTATACTCACACAGAACTCTCATTTAAACTAAGTGGGAATTTCTCTTGATTAATCCCAGTAAAATCAATCATCTTTTGTTAATTAACGTGTTTTTATTTAGTGGATATTGGCTGAAAACTGTTGAGTAGTTGAGTTTACCCTAGTGTCACTCCTCCATCTCCTATTCTGTGGTGTCTGCTAAGTGCACAAATGTTTGTTGTACCTGAATTGAAATATAAATCCTGTAAAGTACAACTCTAACACTAAACGACACATGCTTGTTTCTGCTAGGCTGCCTTTTGATTCTGTTTATGGTGTTTTTACAGCAGTTCTTGCTCTAAAGGTTTTTAAAGGCTGATTTCAGAATTTAAGGTAATTATAAAAGGAAATAAATTTTGATCTGTTGTACATTAGTAATGGTATTAATATCTTCTTTTTTTTTTGGCCAATTGAGTTAGCTGAATGAAACATGTTGTACACTAAGATTATTTTAAATACACATCAAAAGGCAAGACTCCTTTCTCAGTTCAGTACTGAAAGTACCGATTATGCTATTTTTGTGAGATTTCCAGTCAACTGCGGGGTACGGCAAAACGTGTTTGGAGCCTTGTACTCTGTAAGTGTTCTCTGAATGAATTCTCAGCTTCCCTTCTCCTCTTTAGCAGATATTTGTTGGTGTTAGGCTGAAAAGTATCTTTTCAGACTCAAACATGCATAACTATAGTTCAGAAAAGACTCATAATAAATTACTCAATTTTAAGTAAAAATTTATATTGATTGGAATTTCTGGTGATATTAGGTGTTTTATCACTAACAACTAGGCTCTTTAACTCTTATTTGTAAGAACAGTGACAAACTTAAATCATTCTGAGACTGAGGAAAGCAGTAGGAAGCACATTTCTTAGGCTGAAGCTGGTTTTGTCTATGTCTTTATAGAAGCTGTAACCCCTCACAGACTTAAAATAACTTGTCCAACAGATTAGCCTCCTTGATGCCGCCTCATGCCATCGCCTTTGTTTCCTCCCTTCTTGCAGTGCATGGGCTGCGGGGTGCATACCCCAGTACAGTTTGTTTTCAAAGTGAGGGAAGGCTGAAACACACAAAAAAGGGGTTAGTAATAAGCAGTGCTGTCAGCTGGTGGTGAAATTGTTGCCACTTTTAACAAAACTGATCATGCTTTTCAACCAATGGGTTTCACTTCTGGGGGAAAGTTGATATAGGCCCCTTGGTACACAGCCATCAACCTTTTGTAGTAGAAATAGGCAAAAACAGTGATTTCATCCAAAATCACTAAACCTTTTGCACTTACTCTATTTATAAAAAAGAATAACATGCCAGAGGTAAGCTTGCAGTCTTCAGGTTTTGTCTTTTTCTTCTTTAGCTTGTGCTGCCAAAACACAAAAACATTCTTGGAAAGCGCATTATAAATGTTATTGTGTGCAAACGTTACCTGTCCAATGGAATAAAGAAATAATGATAAAAAGACATACTCCTCCCTCAGAAATATCAGTATACTCAAATGCCAAAGGACTATATTCTCCTCTTACAATTTTACTGTCAGTACTTTTTTCCATATTACATTTGATGTCCATATCCTGACGTACCATGAAAACACACTTTTCTACCTTCTGTCTGTAACTGAACAGGAAGGATATTACTGCCGTCCTTGCATCTCAAATGATACAGTGTCTGCTTATCTGGGAAGCCAGAAAAAATGTGTAGCCAACAATGAGAACTTGTTACTTCATGTGCCGTCTTCATACTTTTTAAGGCTGACTTGTCTCTGAGTTCTCTTAACCTTTAAGTTGAGATACAAGTGAGAAAATAACAGTTGTCACACGAAAACAGTTAGAAACCAAAAAGCAAACCAGTCTTCTGAAACTTTTCAGGAATTTACTAAAGTAGCCATCACACCAGTGATTTTCCTTCTTTTGGTTCATCCATTTTGAAGTTCAACCACTTAACTTTCTCATTTACACATACAGCTAGTACACATACCTATTGGTTCTCTCCAATGTTACACCTATATTCCAGACTACCTATGGATAACAAAATAGACTATATAGATCTTCATAATACAGTCAGCTTTGTCTTTTCTGAGTGCTTTCATCTGAAGTTAAATAGTTGAAAATGCTGACACGAAGTACAAACTTTTATGTCTGCAAGCATTTTCATTATTCCTGATCCCTGTATCAGCCTGTGTTATACAAATCCTGTATTTTGGAGTAGGGTTTTTTTTGACATATGGTATTTGTCAGAAAATCTTGAATGTCTGAAGGTAATACATCATTCTAGTTATGGATTTCTCATGCTACTATTACTGTAATTTTCATGAATCTGTGTTAGTTGTTGCAATAGACAAACACAGAACTTTTAATGTTTCTCTTCTATTTCTTCTACAAGGACCAAAAAAACTGCACTTGTGGAAGATCATTAGCAGATGATTTTTAACTAAAAACCAGATGATTGTACTTTGCATACTCAAGACTGATTTTCCTTGAATATATTTGTGATACCCTCTTCTCCATTTAATAACACCTTATTAGCTGACCTAATTTGAATAACTTCTGGAAATAGCGACAAGTAGTTAAGTAAAGGTATCAGGACCTAGCTCTTTAAACACAGCTAGCCGTACAAAAAGTTTCTTTCCATTCTTCAGATGCAAGAGTCACATTCACTGTCCTTTAATAACCCCAACAAAAAAAAGGAACTGGAACAGTAAGGATTTATTATATTCGCAGATGTCATGAATCAATGAGAGCATGGACAGGGTCACTGTGCAGAGTCAAAGTAAGGATATTAGCTGTGGTTTAATAATTTGATTGTGGTCTGCTGTTATACTTGTGTGGCCTACTAACTGTAGTGGTTGGTTTTATTCACAGTTTACATTTTCAGTTAAATTCTAATGTAAATCAAAGGGAGAGTTTTGTAAAAATACTTCCTGTAGTTTGCTTTGCTTAACTTTATAGGATGTTTTTATCGTGCAGTGTTAAAAACTTGAGTCTTTTCTGCCAGTGAAGACCACAAAGTCATCGAGGCTCACTGTTATTTCAAAACATGACAAGCTGGCCTTAAGACCTTAGGGATCCTTTCTTAAGAAGTCAAGCAGGTGATGGATAAGGAGCCATCAGAGCTGCGTGTATCTTAACTGCAGGAGTTCAATTAAGAAGCCAAGAGTGTCTCAGGTATGCCGGCGCAAATGGAAGTGCTTGCTTTGATAATGTCTCTGTAGCTGCTCGGTGCAGGTAGTTGGCTTCCCCCAACTCATTTCTGATTGCACAAGGAGGTTAGCACAGAGGAATACCTGAAAGGACTGAGCTCCATCAATGCTCAGCGAGTGCTAGAGAACAACACAATGGGGAAATGCTGTCAAAATCCCTGTCTCTGCATGGGGATTTGGCAGAAAATGGCGAGCTGTAGGATCTAACCTCTAATAACCACAGCCCCGAGAGCTCTGCTGCCTTTCTCTCCCTGAGAGAAACGCTGCTCTACTGTGCCTGACTGTGCAGAGAAAGTTTCCTTACCCAGCAATGGTTTCTGCAAAGTCTTTTCTGCAGTTCTTTTGCTCCCACATTCCTCTCGCTTTTCATAATGGTTGGTTGTGTGATGGAGAATTTCCGATTGCTCCCGTCCTACCCCACGTTTATAATTATCAGCTATTTTTAGATGCTGAGATACAAAGATACAGAAGCAGTAGTCATTGTTGAAGACACGGCCTTTGTCAAAGAACTTTAAAATGTTTCTTCTTCAGTCTCTTCACCCTTGAAAGAACATTCACATGTTCCTGGTGAATATGATGTCAAAGGTTAAATAAGATGAAAAATAGTGCATTAAAGTCACATGAGAATTTTTTCTCAACTTGAAAGCTACTCTAAGACATCAACTAAACACAGCTGTGAGTTGCCAGACTGGATGTATTTTGCTTTGTATTCTCTCTTCATGCATATTAATGGAGGAGGTCTCATCTAGTCAGATCAAAGTTCCACTAAGAAAAATATTCACATTTAAAATTTAATTACTGTGTTTAGTTTAAGTAATTAATTGACATAATCACATATGCCTTTATAAACTAAAGATTAAAGTGAACAGCTACATTATTTGGTGATTTGGTTTTTAAGATAGAACAGAAGTGTATAATTGCTAAGCTAAATTAAAATTTCATTTTATTATGAAATAATTTAATAAATACGTGTTTCTCAAAAAGTTTAGTAGAAAGAGCAGGGCAAACAAACAACTGATGTTGATTTGTAACAGAAGTTAAAAAGGATTTTTTTCATCACTAAAAAATGCTTTTCTTCCTAACCCTTAAACTCCGTTTGAAAGTCCGCAGAAATAGAGCTAAAATAGTCTGTGTTCTGACTGTGCTTCTTATCTTAAAATGGAATTAGACTTTTTGGGTACTTACAGAACATTTTAACTATTAAAAAGTTTATAATTAGATGCTTATGTTCTGTTACAGTGGCTGAAAAGAACATGAAGCCCCATAACTCAAAGAGTTGCAGAGAGGTGTTTTGTTCAGGACTAATGATAAATGATGCGATCCCATCAGAGTGAGAAATTTTACTTCAGAAGCTGTTAAAAACACTGGAACAAATTAACATCCAGCATAAATGGCTAACTGTAATGAAGTCTACTGAGTTCTGTCCGGCATACTATGGCTGTATTTAAGCATACTGTTTTGTAGCGGAGATTTAAACATTTATTAAATTCAGTGTGAATTTTAAGCAAAGAACAAGTATTATAATAGCCAGTTCTCAGATCCAAAAATCCATAAAATTTAAGCACAGAAATGGCTGTTAGACCACTCATTCTAATTCCCCTAAAGTACAGGTTTTTGTATTCCATTTTACTTGTTTTCCTAGTACTCAGCTTTGAGTCCAAGAGTGTGTTTGAAAAAGTGTATCTTGTATTTGTCTAATGCATCTCTTCCAGAAAGTCATCGACCCTCATTTTGAAGAAACCAGCAGTCAGAGCATTTCCTTTTGAGTATTTCACTGTTTATTCACATAATCTCTGACATGAACTTGCCTAACGTCAGCACGTGGCCAGTGGTTCTTGCCTTGCCTGAGTTTCTTTAAACTTTTGTTGAAACACCCTTTTCTTGATGTTCAGTTACTTCCATAGTTCTTTTCTGCACCCTTTTAATTTTTTCAACAATGTTTTAAAAACGTTTAGGATAGAAATACTTTTAGGTTCCCATTGCTGAACTTTTCTGAGCCATAAATATAAGCAAAATAAATCCAGGTTTCTATTCGCTACCTCCTTTATGCAATTTTCCCTTTCTTGCTGTACCATCATTTGGAGACTCCTGCTGAGTTTTTGGTTTGTTATAACCCCAAATTCTTTACAGACTCACTACTTCCACTGTCTTCTCCATTCATTTTTCTCCACTGTTGCATCTTATATTTCTTCTTCCAGCATATGTAGATGTGTATTGGACTGACTGGGAACTTATTTTCTTTCAATGGGATCACTACTCTACAAAATATTTATTGTTTTTCATTATTTTTATTTTTCATTAGTTCCAAATCATTGATGGAAATGTTGAGTAGTACAACACTGAAGAGCTCCTTTTTCTGATGCCTTTGCTGATTACTTTCTTATGCGTGTTTGTTAGCCAACGCTTAATCCAGTTAAAACACACTTTATTGATATTGTGTAGTGCTATGTTTTTAATTAGAATATTGAATGAAACTAAGTCAAAAGACACACAAAAGTTGAAGTGTATTTTACCTACATCGTTACCTTTGGCAACCTAACTTGAAATCTCATCAAAGAAGAGAAGTAGATTTGTTTGACAAGGCTTATTTTGCACAGAACTATGTTGACTAGCATTAATTATATTCCTATCTTTTAATAATTTATTAATTGAATCTCTTTTCAGTTTTCCTATTATTTCTCCCAGGACTGATGTTGGGCTAGGCAGCCTGGGAGTACATGTATCATCTGGTTGCCCTTAGTGGAATACCAATACAAGATGCTGCTTAACCGAATATCATCGACATTGTTCATATCTCCTTCATATCCCTTAAATATGCCCTCTTTCTTATTTTTGGCATGCTAGGTATTCTTTCAGTAATGGAAAAAAAGAAATCTCATTAGCAAATGTGGAAGTAAAAGAGTTTACATAAATAGCCTACTGAAGGCCTAGTTATGCCATTGTGCAATATATTAGAAATGAAAGATAAAAAGAGTGTGAACGTGGGAAAAGATGTTACACAACTCTACCACAGTTTTACAACATGTTGATGTGTGCTCAAATTAGAAAGAGCAATTGAAGAAGTTTGAATATGGGTCTGTAATTCTGAAACGCTGTTATGTTCTTGTTCTCAGAACTGGCTTGTCAGTGAGAGATAAAATAGAAATAGGTGCAGTCAGTTATATGTGCATTGGGATCTTTTCCGGATTACAAAATCCATCTCAGAGTGTTCATTTTGTGTTCTAGCTTTGTTCTAGTGTAGTTAAAATATTCTAGTTTGGTCTAGATGCCTTTGACTCCGTGCATGCTTCATGTTTCTTGCTCTGAATAGGCTTTAATTTCACCATGATTAGGAAAGCCACATAATAGACAAAAGCAGTGCCTAGGAGGGAGCGGATAATCTATTTACTGTTGAACTTTATGCTGTCCTTCACTCCTCATATTATCTGAAATAATCAGCATTTAAAGTACATGGCCACAGCCGCTGCAAGACTATCTGGGAGGAGAACCAGCATTCCATCTGCACAAATTTGTCACCTTGTTACACCTTGCACACGCAACAGTCAAAAAGAGCTTCAGGAGCACTGACTATATTGAGAGCTAGAGCAAATGTGCCAGTCGGAAAACACTTCAGTCCTGGGCTGTGTCTGAGCTTTGTTCGAGTCAGGATCTAGATCGTCCGGTGGTTACTGGGTGTCTATTTCTGTTAGGGGTCCCCAGAAATCAAGCATATCCATGAGCAAGTCATCCATTTCACAGAAAAATAAAAAGTCAGAGAGACTTTTAATAGAAAGGGGTGTGCTGAGACCTAGATCTGCTTTATCAAATCACACTACTTAATATGTGTTAGAGACGAGAACCCAAGTTCCATGGAGCTGCCAGCTTCTTGGATTCTCTACCCTGAAAATCATCTCAGGGTCTTCCTTTAAAGCTGTTTTGCTTTAAACAAATGATTGTTATTCAGAGAGAGGAAAAAAAAGAAGGTAACCCTATATTCAGACTGTTGTGGCTGTAAAGGCTGTGTCAGCATCAACACTGCAGGTACTTGGTCTGAAGAAGCTTTAACGATTTTATATATGGGAAGACGCCTAGACTGCAGAGATTCAGATACCCTCACCTTAAAATTTCACATAGTCTCTGATAAAATATTCTCACAGAACGCCTCAAAAGATGAGGAACTAGAAAATCAGTCTCCTGGCACTGCTGGAGGATACCATACACAGATTATTGGGTGAAATAAGGATGATTTTACTGTGAAAAAACTGGGTTTTTTTCAATTTTATGTGGAAGGACCTTATCTAGTGGATGTAAAATATGCACATGGTCAAGCTCTCTAAGCAGCTAAGTGCTTGTCGCTCTGGGCTGTTTTACTTGTGGGATTACTTATGTGTAGGAGTGATCTTCCAGTTATTTCTCTGCTTTCATTTATTTCACTCAACCCGTAACATGATAATATTTTTTTCCCCAGACTTAATAACGATTATCCAGATTTTCCTTATTTAGGCCACCAATTCAAATTTTCCTGGCTATTTCTAAAAGTCTTTTGCACTTTCTCAGGTTCTCAGAGCCTTGTCCAGTCAAGTTTTGAAAATCTTCGAGGATGGAGATTCCACAGCCTCTCTGGCCAACCTGTGCCAGTGCTTAGCCACTCTTTCTACACCATTAAAAAGTTCAGAATCAAGTAGATGTCTAATGTTTGTAATTATGCGAACAGTTGTTTAAGAGAGTTTATTTAATCTAAAATATTCAGAAAACCTAAACTGATCTTAATAATACTGATATAATAAAAGTCATCCGCATAAACTGGTCATACTTTGTGTTTGACACTTGACTTCATAAAACTATTAAGTTTTGAGTTTCTTCTCTTATTTCACACATTACATGAGCAGTTTTAACAGTAATTTGTAATTTTTGAGAGCTTGTCTTTACAATCTTAGTATTGTTTTGGCACAGCGTGAGTTTTTCCCCATTTATTATACACTAACAGTATGATTATAAAAATAAGAATCCAGCTCTGCTTTGACTGTACACAGGAGCTTGACTTTCAAAAGTGCTTTTCTTCTTGGTATTAGCATTGACTTCTAAGACTTATTTAGACATACAAAGATCACCAGGGACTGCAACTTTAGGTACTTTTTGAAAATCAGGGCATAGATCCTTTTTAACCTCAATGATTCTGCTTTGTAATGACTGCAACTGGCACAGTAAAGAGGGTGGAGAGGTTTGCAAAACCATAGCAACAGAGTCCATCAGAGAAGCTTTAAATTCTTTTCCTGCTTGTGGAAGCTCAGGGTAGCACTGACAGGATATAAACGCTGAAAGAATATCATACAAAATAAGGATTCCTGATAAACTTGATTTTTGACTTAGTCAGCAGTTAGGTGATTGTCTGTCACATATCCCACCCTCACCCCGGTGGGATGGCCTTGTCGTGGTTCACTGGGAAATTGGGCTGCACAGGGGTTTCAGTCTGCCACTAGCAATCTGATGTCCACAGAAAGCAAAAAGCAAGCCATTGACTTTTCAACAATTTTTTTCTATGGCAGAGCCCACCTCCTTATTAAAATTTCTTACTAAAAAGAAACTTTAATATAAGGTAGTATAGACTTCAGACACTGCAAATTTCTGATGTTCCCCATTTAATTTGAAGACATTTGTTAGTCTGAATTTCATGCTTCAGGTAGGCCTATAGAATTTCTAAAAGACAACAATTCATTCATAGCTCATTACCAAGTGTTCATCAGCTTCATTTAAAAGAAAAAAGTAGCTGGGCTGAAATGCAGTAAATGTATTTGTAGCCTGTGCATTGATCCTAGTCCCATTTATGCCATGCAAAGAAGATGTGCCTTCAAAGCTGTCGACTGCAGTGCTTTGCATTGCTGGAAAGAGATCTTCATCTGTTCAGGCAGTGCAAGGGGCTGGATAGCGGTCACTTTGCACGGATTCATCAGTGACCCTAGAGTCCAACACAAGCACGATGTGTCCGGGTGCTTCTGAAGCAGCAGTAGAAGACAAGGGTGCACAGCAAATCCCTGCTCTGGTCATACAAAGGGACATAATTTTTTTCCCTCAGCACATTGCATTTTGCCCAAGATCGATACTCTTGTTAAACTGGCACGGAGTAGATTTATTGTTTGGATTCTGATTTAAGAAATTGCACAAGTGTCTAACTTTCAAGATGAGCTAAAGTCTAACTTAAACTGATGAAGTAAACAGATGCATAAGAATCTGAATGATTTAGGATGGTTTTACATGTATCCTGACGTGATAAATCAGAGCTAAAATTAACAGTACATTATACACTTTGAAAACTAACACAAAGATCTTGACTAAGACAAGTAATATCATGATTTAAATAAATCCCAAATACACATGTTGTTTTTAAAACCTTACATGGGATGCATACCTTCCTAACTTACAACAGGGGAAGATCTAAATAGTGTATTTAAGATTTTGTATCAATATTTTAATGAAATATTATTTAACAACTTTAAGACTTGCACCAAAAATAATTGGTATTATATTCATTACTGCATGGCTTAATCTTTTTAATATAACTAGAAAATTAGTTTAAAGAAACATAATTAGAATAATTCTAGACATACCACCAGAACACGATTAAAAATAAAGTAGATACTGCAATATTGTACAAAAATATAGCTAATTTAAATGCAAACCCCTTTTATGGGCTATTTATCTCTGCTTATGTATGTTAGGGGAATTAGAAAGAAGTTTATTTAAATGACTGATTTTTATTTTTTTTTTAGAATTAAGGGCTGCAAAGCAAGTCTTGCTGTTATTTAGCAAGTATTAATCATGCTTACACAGAGGCCACTTGAGAAAAATTTATTATAAGAAATTTGTGACCAGTCATGCTGTAGGAAGAGGAGAAAGCCACAGGGCTGAAATGACAGTAAGATTTGTGTATGCAGTGCTCCTCTGGTAGTTAAATTGCAGGAATGTGACATTGATCTGAAACGGGAGCTGTTTGAAGTAGCAACTGTCAGTCTCTGTATTCAAAGGATGGCCCAAAGTCTTACTCAATTAGCCATTTTGGCATGACCACTCAGTTTATAAAGTCCTACCAACTCAAAAAGTGATCTGTCCTCAAGAGGGACTTCAAGAAGACTGCGTGGTTTGAGGATAGTGAACAGTCATCTAGGACTATAGCTTGGACTATTTTGGTTTCTTTTTTTTGCAGAAGTGCAGCAATGCCTCACTTACCTGACTGTACTTCTTACAAGGTAAGCCAAATGCGGATTTAGGTATGAGCGAATGTCTGCTGCTGTTGGTGTTACTTGAAGTTGGTTGGATTATGGTTTTCTTTGTATGTTTATTTACTTTTTCAGGTATAAAAAAGTAAAGATACTGTGATATTGATTTTAGGGTACATATATGCTTGTAGATTTGATTGTAATGGTCAGTGATTTCACCAGAGATCATTCTTAAATGAGAAGAGAAAAATGAGTAGCGTACTTTGGTCTTTTGTCAGGATCATGTTTGTCTTTTCTAAATCTATTTTTTTTTTGATAATTATTCAGAAGGTTTATTCAGCTGTGTTACGGGAAAACAGCACACAAAGAAGAAATGTGTGAGGGTGCAAAACTGAAAAAAAAAGATTTAAGGTTAATAATCATTCTATCTGAGTGTTATTAAAGCTGAATCTATTGTTTTGAAGTTTTTTAGGTGAACATATGGGCAAATACCGGTACCAATATCTTGAAACTTTAGCAATTATTTCCATGCCTTCCTAGGTACAAACACACTTGGAAAATCAGTCTAGATACCACATACAGCAAAGCCAGAGGCACCAGGTGAAGCAGTACCTGACCCTCGATACCAAGCTGTCCAGCCAGACGCTCTCCCTCTCCCATTCCCACAAAATCCAGCCTGCAGGAGTGGCCTCCATTTTAAGAAACGGACACATGCCTCCCGTCAGCGACATTGGCACACCAGAAAGCCCCGTTAGCAAGCTGCTGGCCCTTGGAGGAGAACATGAAAATGCGGTAAGGCTGGGCTGGTGAAAGGAATGGGGAAATGGGCTTTGTGTACATCTACAAGAACATTACAGGACCCCCATCGCACTGGCAGTGGGCAAGAGATGACTTTCTTTACTTTCACGGGGCCTTGAGTTGCAGCACTTCCTCCCTAAATTCTTTTGGATTATGTGGGTGATTCCCTTGAATGCCTGTGAATAACTTATTGCATGATCAGGCTTCTAAATTACTGCCAGTTGAAATATACTTTTTCATCTTTTTATCTATGTGTCATATATTGCTGTACATTTTTTCAATACGTACTTGATAACGCAAAACTTTTTTTCAGATGAGAGTTATTTCTGTCTAAAAGTATTATCCTAGCTGCATAACAAAGTTAAATACTGATTGCCTTAAAGTTGTAACTGAAAGAATTGCTCATTCATTTTTCAGTTGGCCGATATATTTATACATGGGTTATCTTGGGTAAATTGGCATAGATATGCTAACTTTAGTGCCACCATCGATTTTAATAGAGGTACAGCTATTATACAATGTCAGATTCTCAGCCAGTGTGAGATGTAGATCATTATGGCCTTTAATACTTCAGTAGATTCCAAGGGAGACTGCTTATTAGGTAAAAGGGGAATTCCTACAGAAATGAGAAATGGAAATGCCGTATTACATCTTGGGCTCTAACAGAACAGAGGATTCTTAGAGATACACTGTGACCCATTTATGCATTTGGATGTTATGCAGCTAGGCGTGAGGGAACTGAAAAAAATAAACCCAAGACTTCCCGAAGAGCTCATCTGTGGCCCCTCCATTCTTTCTGCATTGACGACTGACATTTTACGTCAGGTTCATGGATTACAGGACCCACCACTCTGCAAAGATTATTTTAGATGCCCTTTGTGGAGGTCTCTGTGGTCACCTCTGTGCTAGTAAGCACAGCGTGCTGCAGTGGTTCTCGGGCTCTTTGGGTGTCTGCCCAGGAACATCTGGAGCCCACTCTTGTACTACTCTCTGTCCTGGAGAGCAAGATGGCTGCTTGTAAACCACTCACCTGAACTGTGCTTGGGAGTGATAGTTGGCACAGGCCAAAGTCCTTGTATGCATCACTCCAACAATTTGAATAATCCCATCCCAGACCCTCAGGGAGATGACTGCCACAGGGTAATTTCCTAGCTGTAAATATGCCCTGTGGTTCAGTGTAGGCTGTAGGGATGTTAGTAAATAATACAGGGCCCACACACATGTTGGTGCGCTGAGCTATACTCATTCATATTGCCTGTTTTCTGGCATTTCCTGGCATCGTTTTGGCCCAGACAGCACTTTCCTAAATAAGTCTGGACACAACTCCTCGGACAACACATGTCTGATTTTTGGAGAGAGAGAGGAGTGTACGTGTGAGCTATGCTGGGCGACGTGGCCTATAGGTCTGTACTGAGAGGTCCCTGGCCTGTGTGATGTTTTCTTTTGTTGCATAGGACCCTCTACATTTCCTTCAGCTACAGCTCTTCAGACAGCTCCCAAGAGTTGCTTGAAAAGCCTGAGAGCATGAGTCAACTACTGCTGCACATGGTAGAGTTAACAGTGACAGGTTCATAATGGAATCTTTTCCAAAGTTATCTTGAGAAAGGAACCAGACTGAAATTATTATTGAAAAATCCTGCTGTACCTTGTCCAAATTTATATATGTCTATACATCTGCAAAGTATTCACTGTTTCGTCCCAAGTAATTAATGAGCTATTCCATCTTCTTCAGTAGCTGTTGGTTCAGATTAGAACAAAAGTGGGACCAGAGGGCTGGCTGGAGAAGTGTCCAGTGTTCTGCCAAACACCACACAAACCTCTCCCTGCTGAATCTGGAGAGCAGTGTGTAACATCAAATCTTGAGTGACTCATGCTTTTGCAGAACCACAGGCTCCCTTCAGCCTTCCTTCACCAACGCAGCAATACACTGTGGATATGACACATTTGATGAAGGTGACAGATCACAATTACAACTTAGCAGTGTACTCCTGCCATCTGAGCTTGGTGTTGCAATAAGGGGTTAAAAAGGGGGAATAGGCTGGTGCTTGGGAGGAAAGAAGTAACTTGCTAAACCACAAAAACTGTTTTCACAAGAAGTAAAAAATGTGAATATTGTGTAAAAGTGCTTGAATTATTTGCATTTTAAGATACAAACTTCTGAAATTCAGTTTTATTGATGTAATAAATATTCAAGATTATTTCCTCTGTATTTTCAGAATAACGTTTCCATTATTATTTGTAATGATTGATCTTAAAATATTGTTTTATCAGATGGAAGAGGTGATTGAAGACATAATCAATATGGAATCAAGTTTTAATGATGAAGGCATAGGTTGTTCTGAAACTCCTTTACTAATGCAAAGAACTGTAAGTATTTTATGGAATTTCACCTTGCTGTTTAGAATAGAGAATTTCATTGATTCAAGCACACATCACACGTCAGAGGCTAAAGCAGTACTATCAGTGAATTATTCTCCTTTCCCTTCAGTCGCTTGTCTTTTGTCAAGAAATATTACAGGAAAAGTTTCCAGTGTGGTGGGACACAGCTGGTTTAGGTGGTCTGAATAGCATTTGGGGTTCTATCCCAGCACCAGCTCTGGTGCATAACCCATTGGAGGTACTAATTCCCATGCAGGACTATGGATAAGAGGAGTCTCTGGACCCTAGAAGGTCTTTTAAAGTCTTGCTTAAAGAACCTTCATCTAAAAAAGTCAAATCTTCCCCATGTAATAGTTTATCCGGTATCGTAGCTTCTCCAATGTCTTATGCTGAAGCAAGGGTGGTCTCTGATTCTTGACTTTCAGAAAGGCAGGTTGCACCTAGTTGAATAATTTCAAGAGCAAAGATGAGAAATATCACTTTTCATGTTAAATGTTTTATAGGAATAATTGTAACAAACTGTTACGTTTGTGTAATGTCTTTTTGTAAAGAAATGACAGAGAATTAGTAAAGGGTACTTACATTTCCATACAGGTTACACATTTAAAGAGGAAAGATGGACATTTTCTGGACACAACAATGCATAGAGCAGTATTATTTGTTTAAACAATACCTATCAATAACTGTAATGCAACACGCTTTATAGAAGGGATGTTCTTTGTTCTTGAAACCCTGATTTATCGTGAGAACCTTTTTCCACAGATTTTGTTCTCAGGGCCTTAAAATAGGTACTGATAAAGGGAAACTTCGCTCTGGTGAAGGCGGAAGGATTTTCACAGGCTTTGACAGTCTACAAAGCTCATTTTAGAATACGGAGTCAGGTGCTTGCTCTTAATCACCCACTAGAGGAACATCTTTTTCTGACTACGGAACATCATTGGCTACAAAAATATATTAGGAGATAAGATCTTTACGCCTCTATGTTGCCCACTACAGAGTCCAGTGCTGTTGCCAAAGAACAGTTCCATGAATACCTAGCATTTGCATGCCAGCTACAGAACTAATACAGTCAGTCTGATTTATACATATCTCAGGACAGAATATAGCAAAGAAATGCTCCCTGGGAAGTGAATTAGTATTTGCTCAAATTAACACGGGGCAGAGGAGGTACCTTTCAGGTGTGGTACTGTGGGATGGTGATGAGAGGCATGAATTCTGGGGTTTGGATTAGCCTCACACTCCCCCAATACCTTTTAAAACTGGATGATGTTAATCTATGCTAGTTCCAGCCTCACTAGCCTTTATCTTCAGCTGTGAAGGACATATCTCTAAAACGTATTGAATACCCTATTCTTGATGAGCAAGGAAATATGCAGTGACTTTTAGGCCTAGGTAGTATCTTACTTGCAAAGATTTGAGACTCCTGCAATGCCTGTGGTCCAAGTAATTATATTTAGATTTTTGTCTGTGTTGAGGAAATCCCCAGGCTGCTAGGTAAGCCAGGGAAGTGTGTATTTCCAAATCTCTTTGTGCAATACTAAGACAAAATGATGCCTGCCTTCAACAAGGCATGTGAACTGCCCCGGTGTGGAAGCAATCAAGCACTGTTGTCTCTTTTGGCAATTTGTACTCCAAAAAGATATGAAAGAAATGGGCAGATGGGGGTGGTTTCAGGATTTTAGCTTGTGACTCAGGGTTTTATGGTATCATTGAAGCCTAAACCTGCCTGCAAAATTTGGGTCATAAGCTGTGCAATAGAGAAAGATAGAAGGAGGTAGAAAATATGTTTTCTAGATCCAGTTTTTCATCATCACATTAAACGTAATGACATTTTGTTTATCTATCTGAGTTAAAAATTTAGATATAATATATACAATGTATTATATATTATGTACGTATAGTGTTGGACTAGGAGACATGATCAGGAATGAGAGAACATCTAATTCCCCTGAGAAGAGGAACTGGGGTTGTGCTGTACTTAACCAGAGATTCATATTACTTCTTCTGTACAAGGTGCCTGGCTATGGTGGCTGCCATCAACATAGTGTAAGCGAGATCACAAGTGAGACTGAGCTGTGCCTGGATGATTCTGTGTTTGCTTCCTCCTTACACTTCTCCAGTGTAATGCTTAAGAGTTTTTACGATTGCATCTTAGATTTTTCCTTTCTTGGCATTGTCTTGAATTTGTCCAAACTGTGCAAATCAGTCTCTAAAACTCAAAAAAAATCCGAGTCTTTTGATTTTCTTAATATGGTGTAAGGCGTGGGAGTGTTCCAGCAAAATCTTTTCTTGAACAATGTTTGTTCATGAAGCCATTCTTTCCTCTTTTTTCTAAATAGATAGGGGCTGAGATTAGAGACTTTTCAGTGCTACCTGTTGTGTGCTGCAGTGAATTAATGTTTGCTTTAGTTAGATGCACCCATGTACCATTTTAACGGCACATTAAATGAGGACATTGAATCCTATGAGACCACTCATGTGAATAATTGCTTAGAGGCTCATTGTCTGACCCTGAATTAATGAATTACAGTCATGTATTAGTAGAATTAGAGAAGTGAAAACAAGATCACTCCATCTCTCATGAAAATTATTACAGCTTCTGAAGAGCGTATGGTCTGGCTTTTATTGTGTTTGGCCCCAAATTCATAATTTTATAAAACCCTCTGGTTTTGAGTGGAAACTTCAGAATTGCTCAAAGTACGGAATTCTGTGGTGGTTTTTATCACTCTTAACAGTACCCTAATGGTAGAAACCCACTTTTTATAATTAATTTTTTAGAAGATGAGTTAAAATAGAAGACCAGGTCCTCCCTATATGCAAGAGGTCTTGATTGTTCTGAAGGTATTCGTAAACTCAGTTCTATTTTTGACCAGAAAACATAACTGAAATTGAATCATAACTATTCCTATGAACAATCACTTGTTGAAAACTGTTCACCATAGAGAAGTAAGGATTTAATAAAGAAAACTTGAAGATGACACAAATTTAAAATAATTTTTCCTTGTCATAATAATTTAGTCTTATGAAACTCTTTACTAATAGACAGCAACATATGTATCTATATTGTAAGAAATCCATTTCTTCTCTGAGTATCGTATTAGGTGAAACAGGTTTCTTCCTGACTTTATAGGAATCATTAAAAAAAAATTAAAAAGAATATATGAATGAGTATGAGATAAATAATTTTGTGTATGCCAGATATGCCAGATATTTGAAAAGTAAACATTTTTCATTTTTGTCAGACTTTCATTCTTACTCACAATCCTCACAGTCTATTCAACATCCTGTAGTGAATTTGAAGTTTATTGACTTCCAAATGCTCAGAATATAGGAAATGTAGATGTAAAGGTCTGTTAATGTAAAGCATATATAACACCATCATTAAAGGCTTGGTGCAAGTTCTAAAAAGCTGTGGTTTACATTCCTTTTAATACCTGAAAAAGGGAAGTTTAAGAAACATGCTGTATCAAGGGAGATGTGGAGAGCATTAGTCACAGTGAAGAGAGCCAGAAAAGACCAGAATTAAAAAATAGAATCTCTGTGCTTTTCAGGGTTGGATTTGACAGTCCGTGACCTGGTGAAACTCTGCTTGTTACTAAATGATTTTTTTATTTTGCTAATATACGTATACAGCCCTAGGACTCACCAGAAAAAACAGTAATTTAACAAGCACAACCGTGATCTCTAAAAAACATTTGGCATTTTACCAGTACTTTCATTGAGAAATAACTGTTGTAGTCCAGATAATCACTGTACAGCTACTGGAATAATGTCGTCTACTTGACATGCAGTCCACTGAAACTTACATCAAAAGCATTAGGAGATTGACTAGCTTGGAATGAGAAGAAAACGAGAGGATATTAACGTTCTGCAAGGGCACAGGCTTCTCTTGTACTGTGCTGGGTGGGACAGACCAGAAAATAATTTTATTCTGTGAACATTTCCAAGGATTCTAAGTTGTCTTTTGTTCTGGTGCAGAAGAAAACAAGAGCTTTCAGAATTATTCTTGCAGAAGCCCAGGGACAGAGGCTCTGTGGCAATTAGGTGGCTGGTAGTGAGGGCTAAGGAGCAGTGCAGAGTAGTGCCTGGGGCAGAGCACTACCATAACACTGAACTTCAAAAAATGCCCTGCAGTGGCCTAACTGGTGATCTGTTGAATCAGGCGGGCTCACTGTCACTGGCCTGGTAGGTATTGAATAACTTAACAAAACAAAGCAGTTCCTTTTGGATCGCTTGAAAGCAAATGGAAAACTTCTCCACAGAAAACATTTTAATTGATTTTTTATCATGTCTAGTTGTAAATAGAGCCAAGAAAAAAATGTTCCTGTCTTCATAGGATCATAGAATCACAGGATGATTTGGGTTGGAAGGGACCTTTAAAGGTCATGTAGTCCAACCACCCTGCAATGAGCAGGGACACCTTCCTCTAGACCAGGTTGCTCAGAGCCCTGTCCAACCTGACCTTGAATACTTCCAGAGATGGGGCATCCGCCACCTCTCTGAGCAACCTGCTCCAGTGTTTCAGTGCCCTCATTGCAAAAAATTTCTTCCTTATATCCAGTGTGAATCTACTCTCTTCTAGTTTAAAACTGTTACCCCTTGTCCTGTCGCCACAAGCCCTACTAAAATGTTTCTCCTCATCTTTCTTACAAGCCCACTATCAGTACTGAAAGGCTGCAATAAGGTCTCTCTGTAGCCTGCTCTTCTCCAGGCTGAACAGCCCCAACTCTCTCAGCCTTTCCTCATAGGAGAGCTGTTCTATTCCTTGGATTATTTTTGTGGCTATCCTCTGAACCCACTCCAACAGCTCCATGTCTTTCCTGTGCTGAGGGCTTCAGAGCTGGACACAGGACTCCTGGGGGGGGTCTCAGCAGAGTGAAGTAGAGGAGCAGAATCACCTCCCTCCCAATTTCCAAAATTGTTCTTTCCTTTAAAGGAAAGAAATCCTTAAAGATCTGAAACAGCATTAATTCCTCCAACAGTTCCAGCTCTTAACTGCATACAGAAATCATTATGGTGTCATTGGTGCTTTGAAGTTCACTTCACATCAAAGATTTAGAGCTGTCATAAACAGTGAATCTGTTGTTGGGAAGTTTGTGTATCTGTGAATCCAACCAAATTTCTTCAGTTTTCCTTGAATCTAACTGGATGCATGTGGTATTTATATGCTGGGAAAAGAATAATAATAATAATAAAAAAAAGAATGTTATTGTTATTTGTTCCATTTTAATGAAATGGTACTGCACCTCAGCTGAAACTTGCTTTAATCATTAGATAATCAGAGAATATTTACGTTACACTCAAACATTATATTCGATAATAATCTATTGTTATTTGTTGTGACTAAAAGCAACAGCTAAGGGGCAACAGATCCCACAGGTCCCATTGCTAGTCCTTTTCTGGTTGGGTGGTGTAGGAAACAGAAAACTACATATCTGGCTTGTCTGGTACTTCTGGTTTTGAATAAGGGCAGAAAGAAAGAATGAACTACCTGTCATGGTTTTTTCATTTGCTGGGCCACCTCCATACAACTCTGAATCCAAGAGAAGCCACTCTCTTCCTCTGCATGCCAAGGAGCTCAGTGTTGCCCAGCACCGTAACAAGGAAAAGTGTAGATAGATAGTTTGTTCTCAGCTTTGACATCTTCTTTTCTCGCTCTCCAAGACCTCAAGTGGCTGCCTTTAAGGTAAAGGGGCCTCTAGTGAAATCATTAAAAGGCCTCAATAACTGATGGAGTGTGAAGACTGGGACAGAGAGGAATTACTAATAGAGAGGGGAAGCAAAAGAACCTGGGCACGCTGGAAAGCTGGGGTTTGCTAGCTGTCAGGTGTCAGGGTGAGCCGGTGGGCCAACTGGGCGTGGGGAACTGCGGCAGCATGGCAGGGAGTGCTGGGCAAAGGCGCTGCCTTGCAGGAGGTCACCTCCCGAGGGATCCTGTGAGGCTTCACTTGCATCACCTCACTTCATGCGCTCACAGAGCACTATTTCACTAAGACTGGGAGCTACAGTCTGCTTCGAGTCCACTTAGGAGTTGGTTCCGCTGGGATTGCTCCACTTCTGTTGCTCTTGCAGGAAAACAGCTTATGGAGAAAATCCTCAGTGGCCCCGTGGCTTGCTTGTATTTGGCCAGTTACATTGGCATTTGAAGAAATCTTGTGGTGTACAGGTGTGGACTGGAGGTTAGATCAGGACAGGACAAGACACATGTTTTCCTTTTTTAATTTTTATGATTCTGTTAACTACAGCTGGTATAAAGTTCTGATTAAGTCTGTCAAATCTGCATTTGTTTTTACGGAGGCGCTATTTATCGATAAAAGCACAGTGCAGTCCATCTGTGAAATCTCACTGTTATTTCAAGGTCTTTGAGGTCACAGTTTCTCATCATGGCATTAATAATTTGTACTTGTATTAATTATTTCTCAAATACTGATGGTCACCACCTGGATGGATTACAAAAACTGCTGTCTGTCCCATTGCCAGAAATCATACAGAGAAAAGAAATTCAAGTAGGTATCCTCCAAAGTATTTTGTTCAATAATTGCTGTGATTATTCAATCATAAAGTAAAACCAAATTTCCATTAGAGATGAATACAGTATTGCTGATCTAGGCAGCCCCCTGCTGCATAATCATGATTATTTTTTATTTAGTGAATACTGATGTCATTTGCCAACCTTTATAAGTTTATAAAATCTGCTAAAGTTCAAAACTATTTTAGAGAAAGGGCCAGAGTATACATTAACAACCTCATTTGCTCAGGTTGGGTAACTTGAAAAGGCTGCATAACATCAATGAAAATGCTTTGTCAATCACATTCTACACTAGATTAGTCTTAAAGTCCAAGGAAGAATCAAAGTTCACCTAAGTATATAAACTTCTGTCTAGCACTCCCTGGTATCAGTTCCAAGTTTAAAGAGAAAGAAAAATGAAGGAGAAAGAACAGTCGGTATCTATTGAGGAAATAATAGACTCCTCAAAAATAAAACTGGTGAGCAAATATTTTCTTTGTCTTTCTTCAACAGTATAAAGGTGTTAGCCAGGAAACTGTGTCTTTCAGTTGCTGAGAACTAACAACGAAATGCACAAACTGAGAACCCCTCAGGCCATTTTTCTGCAGCTGGAGGTGTCTTTTGCTATCACTGCCACTGCTGTTTTGAGTGTGATACAGATGCCAGACGAAGGATTGTTTTCAATATTTCACACAGTATAGCATTCTGAAGGTGAAATGGGCAGTGTATAGCTCTCCTGCATGCTCTAAGTACTCCAAATAGATTGGGTGTGAGTGCTGGCAATTTATCTCATGCTGTAGAAAAGGTCTTCATAGCATAGAGCATACAATACTTTGGGTCAGGAGAAGAACTCTGGTCCGCTTTTACATAGCTGCAGCACTCAAGAGCTGTGCAAAATGCCCAGGTGGCTCAGTTCTGTCTCTAACAAGCACAAGGTCTAATAACCCTTCTCTGTTCTGGGGGTAGACCTCTCTGGCTGAAGGGAGCCAGAAAACTCCAGCTTCATGCAACTGGAGTAAATCTTTTCATAACTATGACATGATGGAAAAGTTTCTTTATTCTTTTCTTTTCAAAAGGTAAATAGACATGAATGGAAGTATTTTTCCAAAATATACAGTTGTCTGTATGTAAGTACCTCTTACAAACATGATCTTCATCTTGGAGCTTAATACATGTTGAAGAGAGATAAGAGAAAAGGACAGATAAATCAAGTTTCTAATTCTCCTAATAGGCACTCCTCACTAATTTTAAGCTCCTATGCCACAGAATCTGCAAGAAAATTCCTGCTGTTTGGGGCCACCAGGCAGATTCTGTCTTATCCCAAAGCCCTGATGTGCAGCTTCTGCTGCACGTCTCGTGTTGCTGTCTGTATAGAGCAGTGCAAGACCTGAAGTCCCTGGTAGATGACAGATAATAGAGAAGGCTACATTAAACTCCTTGGGGTCTGTAACATGTAGGTTAAGATTGCTTCTGGACCTAAACTTCATGAATTTCTGTCAATGGCATTTACATATGTTGAATAAAAGACTTGTGAGCTCAGAGGCGGCAACAGTGGCCACTTAGTTCTCTAGGCACAGTCAAGTTTCTTACTGCAAGATAAAGCTAACTTGTGGAAAACACAAAGGTTTCTTGAAGGCTGTTTTGAGAAATAAACTCCTGAAAGATACAATTGTTTTGCTTAGCACCTCCTACTCCATCAGCCAGGACCTTCTATGACCTTTACTATATGCGTGCAGTAGTTGATGAAGTAGTTAACTATGCATTTATATTTACCCTGTAAATAAACACTTGTGAATACATCTGAAATCAACCACTATAGACAGAAATTCCAACCAAAATGAAACTCTGCATGGTACATGTTAACCCATGTAAACACACTAGATCACAGAAATCAGTAAGTACCTTACTGTAATGTATTCAGATACTTAGATGACATGTGAAATGTAAGACGATATAATAGAAAACTTATAAGATATGTATATAAAACAAGTAATATAAATACTGGTAACAGAGATGTTAGTATCTATATTTAAGAGAAAATGCCCTGTATTTTAATCCTGAAAATAACTATGGTTTTCACTTGTCCCTCACCCTCAATTTTTCACTTTTCTTGTGGTTTTGTGCTGATATTTGTTCACAGTGTTTAGAGGAAGAATTTGAATGACTTGGTATATGCATTTACAAATGGTAGACAGGGAAACAGAAGAACCTGGATGGAACCAGCAATTAGTGCACTAGCTGGTGTTACTAGTGAAATACTCGTAGTATGGTAAAAACAGCTAACAGAGCTATCATTTAATTGTAATTTTTGGGTTTCAGACCCTGGAGGTTAGTGGGGCAATACTCCTGTGACATTTGGTTTCCAGCTGCAAGTTGGATGATGACAATATAACACCACTTCACTTTTGGTTCTTGTCTGTTGTATTAGTTTTGCAACCAGAAGAGCCAAGAACAGCTATAAACATAGAATTAAGAGACAATAACTGAAAGAATAGAACTCTCTTGCAAAAGGCTGAATCTCCAGAAAATTCCTCTGCTTGGTCATATTTGATCAGACAGTTATCTAGACAATGGACTTCTACGTATATGATCAGGGTAAGAATATACTGTAACTGGGAATATGAACAGAGTTCATTTTTCTCTGATGAATAATGAACCAGCTTGATGATCATTATTTGAAGATAAAAAATGAACCAGTTTTCATGAATAATATATAATATGTAATATAATATATCTGAACATTAACTCCTTGGTTGAGGAGTCTGTAATTACGAACCATGTTAAAGATAAATATAGAAGGAGATACAATTTGTTGAAAGGAAAACAAGTCTGAAAATGGAAGCATTTGCTTTTCTGCCATTCTCTTTGTTTAATAAAAAAGGGAACAGAAACATTTGGGTATTATTTATTACTAAAGACCAGCTATTTTCAGATGTAAGTACTTTGTGTTGCAACTACACAAGGACTTAAAACATTTAGCTGTGAATTGGATCTTCTTGTTCTAGACTCTAAAACCAGTATACTACAACTTTTTTGACAATTGACAGTGTAAACACATCCTTACAAAGAAAAAGGATGTCACTGCTAATGTTGTTCAACTTTCTTCAAGTAACACAGCAATTGTGAAAGAAAGCCAGAGGTTGAAGCCCAGTCCTCTGAGAACAGAACTTGTATTGACCCACAAGATTATTCGTCCTGTCTGCAATACCTTTGAATTAGATGAAAAACCACAATTTACTAAAACACTCGTTGAATATACAAGAATAACCCCAGTTTTCCCTTTGTCAAAAATTGGAAGCATCTGATATACCAGATATTACTGTTTAGAAAATGGATTTGCAATGACTGGGTTATTGTATACTTATTGATCCACTCACTATTTGGCCAAATTCAGTGCAAATTTTGAAGTTCATGGATGAAAAAGTTTTGCTTACCTGTCATGAATAAACAGGAAAGGAATGACAAGGAATGAAGTATGTGGTTTTTTATGTTTTCTATCCCAGCAACAGAAATACTCAATAAACTTTTACTTGATACATAAAATGAACTGTGGACACAGTTCCAAATTTAGATTTCACATTTGGGATGCATATATGGGGATAGTATAAAAGCGTTGTAAAATCCCTGCTCTCACTTTTTAATTAAAATGACTAAGCAAGAACCACACTGAAATGGAAGGACGCTAACGTATTTTTTGAGGTTAAGAAGAAGTAGTCTTATTTTACAAAACTGTTCTTTGAAGTGGTGCTATGAATTAGGTTCATAAGAACATGATTTAAGTGGGATATATTTGTGGGGGGGAAATAAAGTATTGTACCAATATTTCACTTGTGAACACTTTTTTCTAGATGCAGTCCGAGCAAGTACTTATTTTTACCAAGCACCAAAAGAAATTTACTCTTGCAGGTATAGTACTCACCCTTTCAGGTTAGGCAGCTACATAATTTCTTCTTGTGACAAGTAAAGCATCACGTGTTATGCTTCGCTGCTATTGGAGTTTGCCAAGTCTGTAGGTGCAGTACAGGCAATCTGGCCATCTGTAATAGGGCAGTAATCCTCAAAACTGTCTGTACTGCACATCAGCTGCTCTGGTTATATGCCATACTTCTGCTTTTGCAGGAAATATAGGTCTGCAGACACACTTTGTGGGTTGCATATCTGCACTTATTAACCTGGGAAAAGAGGGCAGCAAAGGAAGCTTCTGCTAGCAGGACTATTCCTGCAGCTTGCTTCCCACTTGCCCTCTTTTTCATGGGCTCTTCTGGCATGGGCAGAATGAAGACCTCTTGTAGAGGCAGTCTGGTCCTGACCTCTGTATTTTCTGGGGTCTTCTTGACCCTTCTGATCATATACATGGGCTTGTGAATGTGACTGCAAGGAAATAAGACCCTCCAAAAAAACAGGACAGTTCATCTTGCTGCCTCTTCCCAGGTCCCTCAAGGGAAAGCAGGTGAGCTGATGCATTGTTTTGACCTGTCAGGACAGTCCGGATGCCTATGGTGAAAAGCGCTTGCTATCCTAGTGTTTAGCCGTTTTAGGTAACTAGAACATGTAAGGTGTCTACTTTTTAAAATTTGCATACCCTCCACCACTTCCTTGATTAGTGACACCCTTTTGGATGTATGGAGAGCCGTTTGCTACTGGAATTAGTCTTTCTAAGCTAGTCGTGCATGTCCAGGATTTGTTGATTGTAGCCTTCTTTTACGAATACATATTAGTACAATGCAATATGGATTACACAGAAAATAACTAAACAGAATTCTTTTTGGGTTAAGGGGCAAGCTAAAGAGATGGTAAAGATTTTGTTAAAAGAGAAGATATTAATAAAGTGCTCCAAGAATCAATTCTCAGACTCAATTTATTTAATATTTTCATTAGTGACCTTGGTACAGAAAATACGTTTATGCTGATGAAATGTACTGAGGTAGCAAAAGTAGAAAGTATTGCAAATACAAAGGAGGATGGGGATATCGTAGAGAAAGAATTATATGACTGTGATGACAGAGTAGTATAAATGGAAGGAATGTAATATTACTGAGTGCAAGGTCATTCATTTAAATACTAATAACAGGAATGTCTGCAGTAAGCTGAGAGCTCATTAACTGGAGATGACAGAGAAAGATCTGGTTACATTAGTTGCTCAGAGGATAACTATAAGCCATCAAAATGATGGGACTGCAAAAAGGAGATAAATATGATCTTAGGTTCCATCATGAGAGAGATTTGCAAGAGACACAAGGAAATACCCACTGCGGAATTCACTGGGTAGAAAACTTTTAGCATGCAGTATACAAATAAAGGTGGCCACCCAGAGCAGGAAAGGTAGAAGGAGGCCTGTTAGGACATATTGTAGCATGGGAAGTCTGGCTAAAGAAGCATGGCCTGTTCAACTTGGCAAACCAAAGGCTTAAGGGAGCTGTGGTCCCTCACAATAATCACATGGGGAGGTTAAACAATGAAACTTATAAGCTAAAGGAACACAAAACCAAAACAAAATTTGTCTAGGAATGGAAACAAAAAGAAAGCTTTTTAACAATAATTTGCTATCATTCAACTTTTGGAACATACTCCAAATCAAAACCTCAGAGATGTGAAACCTAATTGATTTTAAGACAGAGCATTGTTGGTTTGTGAAATTGATTATGTGATGATATGTTAAATGAACTCAGTACCCAGGAAGTGCTTTCTAGCCCAGAGTCTCTGTGTCTAGACTGGCATTACCACATTCAGCAGAATTTCTAAATTAAGAAAAACATAGTTGACTTTGGAACAGAGTTGAGCTGTTATTTTCTAGATGTGCAGCATTGACTGTGATAGATCCAAGACCGTTATAGACTTGAAAGTTATTGTAACACAAACACATTGCGCAAAGATTAGCCAAAATAGAAAAATACTTAAATAGTATGTGAGCATGTAGGTGGACACCATCGTGACATAGAGCTGCCTAGGGACTACAGGTGAACTGGCACAGACAACCCTCATCCATATATTTTAATATCATATGAAGAATCCTACTCTTTCATCCCTGGAAGATATGGAAATGCTATTTGGTTTAAGTCTTTCTTGAAATTATGCGACATTCACCAATACTTGCCATGCTATATGGTTTGGAATACCATATTATTTCCCTTGATGAGGTGACTTTTTCCTGGCTTAGCAATGTTTTCCTTTAAAAAAAAGCATGACTTGGTATTAGACACTGCAATTTGTGGTCACAGCTGTCCACTGCTAGACATCCATGTGGGTAACGAGCCCTTAATATTTGCCACACAATCCTGCCTGCATAGCAGTTCAGACCCAAATATTGAATATGAAAAGCTCCTCTGGATGAGGCCTTTACAGTACTTGTCTTGGACACTGCCAGCAAGCACAAGGTCACAGGGTCTTGGAGGGTGCTGCTGAGCTGAAGCCAGGCACTCGTTCAGGTACTTTAGCTGAAGTTTGCTTTTATAATTGGTCTAAGCTTTAAAGTTGAGCATCTTTCGGGACTGAGCCCCGTGAATGGAAATCCTCATGTTCCACTCTTTGCACACAGGCATTGAACATCCCATGACACTTTATACAAAAGGAAGAACGTTAACCCCAATGTCCTTGCCAAATGCTAACTTTGTTAATTACAGTCTGCTTTCTTTAATTCTCCTTGCAGTTTTAATTAGATATGGTATTATTCTCTTCCTGTACCACATTGTCACTGGTTATTCCCACTTAACCATTGGCTGTGTTAAAGGTTGTTAATCTTTTGTCCAAAGCTGGCTGCATTTCAGAAGCAGGAAAAATGGCTAATTATATACTGCTATTTTTACTATGTGTGTGCTCACGCCTTATGAGCCACTTGCATCTAAATTCTCAGACACACATACATAAATATGTGTATCATGAATGGAAAGGTTGGAAACTATGCGACTTACCAGGACTTCTCAGAACAACACAAATGTGAAGCAATATAGCACATGACACCTACAGGATGAATAGATTATTTCCCGGGACTTATGAATTTTCATACCCAAATGTCTGTGTTTCCACATCTCTAAACCAAAAGCAAGAATGTGCTTTTGAAGCAGTGTGATCAGCTGGAGTTCTAGAGTGCTTCGGGATTCATCAAGTTTGACAGTGCTATATAATAGTAAGATCATCATTGTACATATATCATATAATTATGCCATTGCAACTGATTTGTATTTTTAGTAAGATTGCACTGTTTTTTTTAAAGATTATGTCAAAGTATATATTTATCTTGCAATGTAGAACTGAAAGCTATTTGAAACCTCAGTACTGAAAACTTCCCCTGATCACATGGCATTGTAAGAAAGAAATTACATTATGGTGCATGGAGTTTTAGGACATATCCAAACAACTAGATGTGTTTTGACACACAATTTCTATAATATATTGTGCTATATGTTTTAATTTTGTAATTTAAAAATCAGTTATTTCGCAGATGTCTGCATTTCTAAAAGAGTTTCCTGCTTTGACAGAAAAAAAGAGTATCTTTCCTCACCTTGTATCAAAATTGCCCAATTTCTGTTTTTAGATTGTTCTCAGTGTTCAGCAACATTCACAGGGAAATTCCTTGGGATTTTCCATGCTTGATATCAATGCAGGGCAAATTCAAGTAGAGACTTTCAACAAAATTCTTCAACACATTTTTGACTCTATATTTTTAAAACTCCCCCCATAATCAGAAATGTGAATATTTATCAAGAAAGATCCAGCTGGTTTGCTTTGTTTTTCTTACATAATTTTTAAAACAAGAGTTTCTTTGAAAATTTTCACATCAGGAGAACATGAGGTTTTGTGAGAGGGTACATGTGGAAAACCTGCAACAGTCACTCCAGGCTTTCTTTAGAGTCAATAAGAAGATACAGGTGATTCAGTTCACTCTAACTGTCCAAGACATATCAGATTAATCACCCCCTATTTCTTCTTCTGGCCCTGAATCCTGACACAGAGAGTTATTCCTCTCACTCTAATTCATAGCAGATTTTTCCATGTGTCACCATTTCTGTAGGAACGAAGTGGCTGTCAAAGATGTTCTAATTTACTGGTGCTTTATACCCACTTTTCCCTACTGTAAGCATGAAAATGCTGTGCTGGCTAGCTGAGAATGAAGACAGTGTGACAAAGGGAGATCACCACTGGCTCTATCCACAAAGAAGCCACTTATCCATCACAGTGGCCATTGCAATATACTTGACATTTCTACTAAATGTGGACAAAGAAAGAAGCAGTTGATGGTGAGATTGACACAGCTGCTTTTGTACTGAGCAGAATTGCCCAGACAAATGCTGAAGGGAGACAGTAAACCTAAGTCTGGATGGTATGTGGGTGTGAAGAAAAGCACCCTTTTCATGTGTCCTTTTTGCAGCCAGATGTGTCAGCTATTTATTCTGTTATCCAGTCCTTCAGCGCATTGATTGAGATGATGACATGTCAACCTACCATTCTTTATTCCCCAAGAGTAACCTACCTATGGATTGTTAAAAATGGTCATATTAGTCACACCTGTGAATATTTCAATCAGAAAGACAGATTCCGCAGTCCAGAGATTATTGCTTTCAGGTAGGCAAATGAGTGGCAATTTTGTAGGCTCTCTGTGACAGTGCCGTGATGTCCAAGTTCTGCAGAATAATTTTGGACAATTAATGTTAGATCAAAGTTTCTCTTTAATGGCTTTGCAGAACACTGCTTCTGACACTCTTAGTGATTAACACATATGTGTATCATTCTAATTAGTGAACTTATAGGATTGTAGCCATCAGTAGATGAATGACTTGGATTTGGTTTCGTTTTCATCATCTCCACATGGAGTTATGACTCTGCTTTCCTAATGACTGATAAATATTGCCAAATGATGAAAGGAAGAACGTTGGAGACAATTTGTGTGAAACAAAGATGATACAGGACATTTGGGAAAATATTTCATGCCTTTCACTGCCCAGTGGAAACACTAGTGCACCTAGATGTAGTCCATGGATACTTGCTTGGAGACCTGGCTTTGTGTGATGACACTGCCCCAGCAGTTCTGCTGATGGAAGGAGGCATATGAACTCTTATCGCTCCAGACAATGGCAGCTGAGTTAGGTGGAAGTACCTTCATCTGCTGTGTAATCAAACTCAGCTGAAAAGTCTACCTTCAGCTTTGAGTTCACTCACCCTCTTTTGAATTCTGACACATTTTGTGTCAGATATGTGTGCTGATATTATTTGTTTATTACCAGATAAACTGGGGATACATTAACCTTTTCTTTGGATTTGGGCCTTGTTGTTTGAATTCACACCTTTGTGAACAGACTATATAAATGTAATTATATTTCAAGCATAAACACTAAATACTGCTTGAAAATTAGTAGTACTCTTTGACCTCTCTTGTGTTTGTGTAATCTGTGGTTCATTATTTTGAATTTTCTCACTAATGGTATTGATAATCTGATAAATTAAAAAGAGTACCACCAGTTTTGTGCAAGGTTTTTAACTCACGTACACAGCTGTGTAAAGTATGTAAACTATGAAAAAGTGATACATATGTATTTCTCACTTGTTAGATTATTTATGAACTTATATTATTTTCAGTAGATACTATGTCCTAGCATTTCACAAAAACAGCAGCCTAAACTATCCAAAGCCCACTGGAATAAATGTGGGAGTCACACTGACTCTCAGTGTTTTATATCAGCACTGGATATGAAAATTCTGTTTTCATATAATTTCAATAAGCCAAAATTCATTTACATGAATGTAGGAAGTCATTAAGTGTGTGTCTAGCGCTAATACGAGTTCCCTCTTGTAATATGGCTGTAGTACCCCTGGAACAAAGCAAATGCAAAGGTAAATCTGCAGTGAATTCTGTAATACCTGTCAGTTTACCACTCAGGAATGAAACAAAGGTGCTTAACATGCGAATGCGCTTAGCGTTCAAATCCTGCATATTAAACATAGCTTGTTCTGGAGTAATACTCAACAGAATTCCAAACATTCTTTAAAAAAGTATTTTCATTGAGAGATCAAATATGTAAGAGATTTTCAAAACTGACTTGGTGTTGTGATTTCTAATGGTTTTTAAGAGTTGCCAGTTCTCCTAAGTAATAAAACTCTACAAACTACTTTAAAAATGAGCATGTTATTTATGTTTATTCAAAATGAATCTTGATTGCTTCTTTGCATTGTGGGTTATACAACTAGGAGAATTTAACACAAGTTAGTTTCTCTGATAATTTAGTATTTAGTGAATCTAGTGAAATTATTATTTAAAAATAAAACTTATCTACAGTTTCAGATTTAATATAAAAATATACCAAGCACTGCCATGGAACAATTTCAGACTGAACAAGTAATTGGGAAAGTGTCTCCATTCAGAATAACTTGTGGCGAAGCTCACAGTCTCTACAAGAAAAGAAATGATCAGGGTGTAAAAAAAGCTGGTTCCCAGCAGACCTGTGGCTGGTGTCTCAGTGACCTGCCTGAAAAATTCCAGGGTGTTTCAGGATCCATGGGTGCAGGGCAGATCTGTAAAAACAAGTTTTGTGTCTATGAAAAACAATTTTCTGAAATAACTCTTAGTTTCCCCCCATGCTTTTCTGTCTCAAGTAAGTCGTTTTACTCACAGTTTTCCTCACTTTTTTCACCCACTTTTTCCTCTTTGTTTCTTGGCCAGGTGGACCCAAATTTAATGTCTGAGTCCTTGTATGTCAGCCCCGAAAGGGAAAAAAAAATTTCTTCACAAACTATATGCATAATAAAATGAAAAAAAAATGTTGCTCTTATTGCCTTAGAAGGCAGTAAGAACGCAAATCTTTTTTGAGCCTGGACTTGGACTCTTTTTATACAGCTGTTTTCACATGGACATGCAGAAATATATAAGATAATGATCAGTGCTGAAAGGTTGGTTATATGGTCATAGAAACAGAGCAAAGTCTAAACTGTTCTTTACTAAACCTCTGCATATTTTACTGTTATTTCAGATATGTAAAATTGTTCAAATAGAAGTAATACTTGGGTAATTATCTGGAATCCACAGAAACATACTTTAGCCTTACTTTTCTTTAAGTGTCTTCCGTGTGTTTACTTAAATAATGTTATATTACATTTTGGAAGGTAAGAAGGATAATAGTATACGTGATCATATATGTTATGCATGTTAAAACTATTAGCTTAACTGGTCTATACTCATAATGGCATGGTTACTTTCCTTAAAGTGTAGTCTTTCATGTTCTGTCCACTCTGATTTTAACTGCTGCATCTAACCGGGTCACTGAATCTTTATGCTGCTAAGCAGCACAAAAATATGAAATACCAATTTGTAGTTTAGTGATGTGGTTAAAAAAACACTGGGGGGTAGGTCAAAACCAACAAGGTTATTTTTACTTTCGGCCTAATTCATGTTTGAAGTGCAGTTGTGGTAATCTTGTTATTGGAAAATACTGTATAGAATTAATTAAAAAGCAGACACTGCGGGTCATATCCTGCCATCACTCGACATCTGAAAGTCACACAAATGCGCTTAAAAAGCTGCATGTAGAACAGTGGCAGACTGCGACCCTTCATTTCCAATTTTACTTAATACTACCTAACAGCAAACTTTCCCTATGTGTCCCATTAAATACCTATACACAGCTCCTTCTAAAGAACACGAGACATATTCAAAGAAGTTTGCTCTTTGTTTTTATGGGTTTTTTAATCTTTTAAGTCTTCAACTTCTTACAATATTTTTTTTCACTGTTCTTCTTTCCTCCCCCTACCCCTCAAGCTATCTAGCAGCATTTTGGATATATATAACAGTGACCAGGGAATGGCACCATCTAATATGGGTCTCACAAATGCTTCTTGCCCAGCTAATCTACCAGTGAAAAGGGAACTCACAGGTAAAAACTTTGACATTTTAGTATTTTATAATTGCAGAAGTGATGGTGTTTCTCTTAAAAGTTGAATAAATGTTATCCATGAAATAGATATCCATAATTAAATTACTGAAAGTTTTGCAGTTTGTAGTTTCATTTAATTAAAAAACCAAAAAAACCAAGGAGAAATGTTTTCTTTCTGTTCTGCTTTTTAGCAATTCAGAAACCATGTTTGCCCCCTGTTTTTTATGAACAGAACACTTTTAATAAACCTAATTATTTTAGGAAAAATCGTGGATTCTTCCACATGTTGGCTCCTGATCAATGATATAAATAAATTGTCATCCATTAAATTTTTTTCAGGGTAGAACAAATGGTTCTTTTAAAACCTTACTATAAGGCTGTTCAAGGTAAATCTATATTAGTGGATTAATGACTTTAAAAGTTACATTCAATTAATCCAAAGAATGCTAACAACCATGTACAGTTTATTCATGTTACTCAAGGGAAACAGTGAGTTTGTTCAATATCTTCAAAATCTGATTAACTCTTGCATTATGGGATACACAAATCCATATTCACGTTAGTGTATTATAAGTTTTATCCTGATGTAAAACGCAGCAAATTGAAGAAAAATATCCCTCCATAGCATTTCTATGTTCTTAAATAAAAAACGTGCAATAAAAATATCTTAAGCAACCTACCTGACTTGCTCAAAAATTTAGTAGTGGTAGAACATAGATTTGCTTATGATCTTGTTTAATAATAAAAAGAGTAATGAGGTAAAAAAACTAGAAGGATGCTCTTTGTGACAAGGTGCCATTTTAAAAAGATGAAAGAATTACTGGAATTGCAACTTAAGGACTGTTTTAATAAAAGTTACTTTCTGTCAGAAGCAGATACACGAGCAATGGCAAAGGAGAGACAAAAAAAGGATAACCACAATCTCAGTAAGTACATGTTCATCTTCTGTCTCATTAAATGGAATGCATGGGGAATGCAGAAATTATATACATTAGCTACCACGTCTCTGCTCGTCTTCTAGATCAACATCTTACCAGGGTAATCAAGTTGAACTCAGTCTGCAGACACAGACAACCACACAGCTTTCTTCCCTGAAATTAATTTCTGTCTTTGACTTTTGCCTTTCAAAGTACTTTGCATATTGTAATTAATTTTTCCATATCACCTCCTGCTACTATGAGTTTATTCTACAGTTGTACATGTATCCTGCACACTTTTCTTGATGTGTCTAAAAATTACAGTGCAAAACAGACAACAAAGAAGGCAGATGATGAAACAAACAGTTAAAATCCAGTCTTCTCAAATTACTCACTGAAGCACTGAAGTGAGAGGCTGCATCCCTCTCTGGGTGATGGGAAGCAAAAAAATTATACACAGGATATCGGACAACTTCTAAACGCTAGTTAAGCACTTAAAGTTGTGGAAATCATAAGTCACAAAAGCAGATCAGGGCAGGACTGGATGAGACCCACAGTGCTCTGACTCTGCTCTGATACACAAGGCCCTTAACCTCTGGAGGCTGGGATGCACCTCTGTTTCCTTTATTGAGAATTGTGCAGCCGTGTACAGATGTTAGACACTTTGGTTCTAGAGGAATAGCCTTCTGTAGTTTAGGCTTAGAACATAGTGAAATTCATAATTCAGTGTCTAAATATTAAACTTCTAAAAATAAACAAAATTTTGGTTTATCCAGATTAGAAAGAAGATAATTTTTATGGTTGAGAAAATGTTGCCTATAAAATTAGGCAATTTTTCCCTCTAAAGAGTAATTTGAAACAAAAAAAATGAAGTATTCTTTTTGGAAAGTGTTGAACAAAGCAATTACTTTTCCCACTTCTCCTTTCCACTTTTTCCAGCAGAAACAGTGTGGGAGTTGGACTCGATGATCCTTATGAGTCCCTTCCAACTTGAGACGTTCTATGATTCTATGAATTTAAACCTAAATTAGCAATTAGTTAATAACCAATATTTCTATTTCTGTTCTCTTATTGATGTCTTTGCTCTCTGGCTATTCAGGTAATCTTAGAGGCATTTATGGCTTTACTTCCATTAAATTATGTACCTGGAAGTATACATCCACTGGTACAATGTGTAAGCAACCACTGTGGACAACTTCCTGCCACTTAGACTTTTCAGCAGGCATCTGTACTTCTGTCTGTACAATTTTGTGGATTACAGACAGACAATGTAAATTTTTAGGCCTGTTGCTAGCACATCTTCTCTGAAATGCCAGTACAGCTGCTGTCTGTCTTGTCTGGTCAGGAATGGGGAGATTTTGCTGGACTAGGAAAGGTGGTGGGCAGGAGCTGTCTGGAACTGCAAGGGGAAAGACAGGCACGTGCGCAGATTAGGGATGCCAGGTCTTACCTTTGCTACCATTGTTTATTTTGGCCCTGAGATCATCCTTCCTGAACACAGAAGACATGTCTGAGAACTGTCCCTCACCACTGGCAACTGAGCTGAAGGCTGTATGCTGGGATGATAGCACGCAGACATGCAACATCTCTTCTGGTTTGGCTCCAGGTCTATACTTCAGAGCTCAACGTCTCTCTGGACATAGCTGTACTGTCTGATGGCTTGGACATATTAATGCACTACATATAAAGGCTTAATTAGTGTGATTTACTTTTTTATGAACACCAGTTTTTTTAGAGATGGTCTGAAAAAGCAGTTTTTGAAACCTGATGAGAATTTTACAAATATTCATAGTTCAGGCTGGATTAAGGTCCACATTTTACAGAAATATCCTTGTACCTCCTCATACCAAGGAGGAACTATAAAAACATTCCTTTTAAAAGGTTGGATGCTCAATGAAACCATGAAAAGGGATTTAGATCTAAGAAATGGAACCTCTTCCTCACGTAATGGCAAGAGTTTAAAGCATTACTAAATGTACTTTGGTTTTGGTTTTGCCTTTTCTTTTAAAAACAAAGAATTAAAGGTGTAATGTTTGTCTGATATATGGTCATCCTGTCTGTGTAGTTTAAAATTAGTTTTCTGGCTTACCTTTGGTATAATTTAGTACTTGAAGTCTTATTGATAACTCAGGATACCACTAGAACTGCAACAGACATAAATCGGAAAATGTCTATTGAAACACTTTCCCAGGCTTCATAATTTTCCCCCTAATTCACTAACATAATAATTTGGAGTATATTTTCAGGAAAAAAACTACAAAAATACAAAGGAAACAGATATTCTTAGTGTCCATTTGTAAAGAAACTTTTTTCTTTGCCTTGTTTTAGAGCCAATGTTTAGTTCCATACTTTTTGATGAATCTCTTGTAGAGCTTTTCCACACTGTAAATATTAATTAAACAGCAGCTATTATGCCATATGACTGTATAGTTAATGCACAATTTTTAATTCTTTGCTCTGCCATTACTTTGCCAACATAACTGAAATACATCTTTTGAATTGTTCAGTTGCTATGTACTTATGTACAATGTGTTCTCCTACGAGATCCAGTACCTTCATGCCAGTGGGTCACTTAACACTACACTCAGGAGGTTTATAACCCTGCGTCCTGAATATGTCAATCATAGCTACGGAAACTGGTGCTGTAATCTGTTGAATGACTTTGCTGTTTCTAGAGAGTGTAAGACAAGATAATACATCTCACCAAGGCAGAGCACTTCATCGGGGTAAATGATAACACCTATGGAGTTCCCTGAGCTGGAATCAGCTAGGGAGCTTATAACCGACTGTTGCACAAACCTAAGAGCCTCACACAGACAGGAGGAAAAAATACCTTCATGTATTGGAAGAAATATAGAACTAAAAGCGATTCATGTGGTGGGTCTAAGACTGAAAGCAATTGCTTGCATGACTGTGAGAAGGTTGAAGTCAGTCTAGGAAGACCTGCCAGGCCTCCCCTGGTTGCACTCTTCTAATTTAGCTCTGTTGGGCTTTTCGTACTTAAATTCAAAATTAGGACATCAAACTTTAAGTGCACATCTCCATACGTGGATAGTGGAACATGTATCCATTCTGCCCATGTTCTAGGCTGGCCGACATGGATCAGGTCTGGTTTGATAGAGTACAGTGACATTAGCATATAAAGCCCAAGGCAGGCTCTTCCAAGAAGCAAGGGGTAAGCAAAAGAGCTCAATGCAGTGGTAGTGATGGACCAAAGCTGAATACTGTCCATCCATCCAGTGAGGTTTGGATTGAGTCAAAGTACAACAAGGAGGGAGTGGACAAAAGTGTGCATTCACGCCAGTAGAACATCACTGCTGGTCTCTGACAGCTAGCAGTACCACAATGGGACTACGTCCTCACTCAATATACTATCTATATCACAATTATAGACAAGAAATCCCCCAGAGTGATGAGACATCCTTTGGGCCTATCCACTACAAAATGTGAGGTTTCTGCATGTAAAAGTAGCTGGAGAAAAACTTGTGAGGAAGCAGAGGAGAATTCTCTCTAAATTGGTGAATTGGGAGGCAAAAATGTGACAGGCTTTTTGTGAAGAGAAGGGTCATACACTCCAGTCTGGATACCAGTTCAATGCTGATGAAGTGGACTGAGGGCAGAGACAGAGGGAACTAATTTTAAGAGGCTTATCTTCTCTTTTTCTTTCTGTCTAAACTGCAGGTAAATCAAAATAACATACATAGTTTATTTTAGGACAAGCATAAATTTAAATACAGAAATTTTGTAGTTGTTGGAAAGATGTTTTTCTTAATTTTCTATGTCTTCTAAAAGTTATTGTAAACATGCTTGTGCTGTCCATCATTGAAGGAAATGGATGTGCTGGGGATGAAGTGTTTCTGGTACAGCCTTTCTCAGTTTCAGTGAAAGGATATGGTTGCAGTTATGTCGTCTCTGTGGATTGCAATGCTGGTAACAGGAGAGCAGGGATAATGAAGCTGTTAGCCATGATCTGTAGGAGGAGTTCTGCCAAAATGTGAAACGTTGCATAAATTGTCTTGTGTCCCTGTTGAAGTCATCAGCAAAACTCCACTAAGCTGAAAACTCTGTTGTGTGGGAGCAGGGTGGAGAAAGGATTGCATAAACATCAGAGAAAAAGGACTGTTAACTCATATTTAGGGAACGTGTGACTATCTCATTCTCTGCTAGTTTTAAATGGGCAGAAAACCTACAGGTAGGGTAAGATACAGAGATGGACTAATCATGGAGTTTGTTCTGATAGTGAGTCAGAGACAAGTAAGAGATCATGTTGGGACATTTATTTGAGGAATAAATTTTCTGTACATTGACTGACTTGTTTTTAATTAATTAAAATGTTTTATGTTGAATTTCTCCAAGAATATTTCACTATAAAAATAGTAACTGTTTCTTTTTAACAGTTGAGAGAAGAAGAAGATATAATATTAATTACCGAATCAAGGAGCTTGGCACACTCATCCCCAAGTCTAACGATCCGTGAGTTCAACAGTCTTTCCTATAATAATGTTTATAGTTTAAATACAAGGGAAAAAAAGACAGTTGTGTATACTGGCTATAGGACTGAGTAATGGGATACAAGACCTTCCATGCCAGGTCACTGGCTCACACCAGGCTGTTAAATTAACAAACCTTTGATAGATTTCTGGTGCCTGTTGGAAAAACTTACGTGAAAGGATAATAAAATGAAAGATGTTCCAGTGTGTTTAGAGACACTGCCACATTAGAGAAGGAAAAAACAAACAAAACCAAAAAGAAGAAAAGAAGAAGATAAGCCAAACAACAGAAAGTTCAGCTGTCTGTCCCTGGGAGCAATTGCGTGGTGTGTGGAGAAAGGAAGGAGTGATGCTTTCAGCCCTTGCTATGGGCCCTCTAGTGGGATAAAACAAAATGCATGTTGTCGCTGTCTGCCCGTTGCCTAAGCAAAAAAAAAACCAGCTTGTGAGTGTGTAGACTGAGCACTTTTCAAAAGTCTTCCACTCAGTGCAGGGAAAACAACAGTCCTAAAATGCAAGGATAAAAATAACAATTGCTATAATTGCTATAATAATAGCATTTTATACTAATGCATATACTTACAGTAACACATAATGCATATTGCTTGAACTATACCTGCATTGCCTTAAAGCCTGTATTTGTCATCAATATGAAAAAAGCTGCCTCGGTAGGAAAGCCTATTGCAGGATTAGTATTAACAATTCAGTGTGATCTTCAATGCTGAACTTTAGCCTTATATTTTTATGTCACTCGGGGAAGCCTGGAGACCATGCACTAGCATGATTGTGACTCACATAAAATTGATTACACAGATTTTGTCTTTATCATTTGCATGTCAGTGCAGACCTGCATGATCCTTCAAATGAAAACATCTATTGATATTTCAGCCTTTTTTTTTTTCCTTAGAACTAAGAAACTTTTGATTATATTAAGGATTTCTATAACAATGTAAAGCTGTGTGAGACTTACATAAATACAAGGTTGGCATAACAAGCCACTTGGAGGGAAATCAAGAGAGAGGAAGCTAACATACTGCATCCATTGTAGAGAATTCACAAACTCATCTCCTTCTACAGCATCCATCCAAGATTAAATAAATGGGCATGTTCTTGTTATTAATACAGAATTAGGTATTCCAGCTGAGTTAAAATAAGAAGCACTTTAAGTATTGAAATAAAGTTTTGGCCACATGTGATCTGTTGTAAACAGAGACTGGTAGAAGAGTTTTTATTTTGCTAGTGCATCTTTCAGTATTCAAGACCATTTGGGCAAATAATTGAAAGATTTCTCAGAAAAACAGTGGATGGCACTGTTGGTTTGCAGCTATAAAGCAATAATAGAAGCAAGTAATACTGCAATTAGAAATGGGCATGAGGTACAAATTCCAGTTATGATTTTTGATTGCCTACAGAGGTGTTTCAGTTACATGTTTTGATCTGGATTCAGGTTTAGTTTATGAGCTAGTTCAAAACATTTATACCCAGAGCAATCACTTAAGCTCTTCCTAAAGTGAATCGTCTGGATCTGTAATTTTGCTCTGGTAAGCGGATGATGGATTTTACCCACAGATTTTGGTGTTGTTGCCTAGTGAAAAAAGTTTCAGGTATAGAACCTGAAGACATTGCCTTTTCTTATTTTAGCCTCCAAATCTATGACTGGGTTCAACATTGTGACAGCCCCAAAATGGCTTATGTTTACCAAAGCACAAGGTGAACATAAGTGTCTCATGTTCTGAGGGCTTCTGTCTTCAAAAGGCTGGTAATCAGTACTCCTTTTGAAAATATGCCTATTTAAAAGCTTTCAAGTTGGGGTTAAGAAAAAAGAGTCATTAAAAGGTGCAGGATGTTTTTGAAAAACTAGGTTATAATAAAACTCTGCTATAGCTTGGTTCCAGGTTAAATTAATCCAAAGAAGTGTGAACACAGTTTTTTGTAGGTAGAAATACATCAATTTGACCATGCTGTTTTGTTGGCTGAGCAGATCAAAATTCTTATTTCTTTCTGGTATGGTCCTGTGTTGCCAAATCATAACTCAGTGTCCTTACCTTCTCTTTCAGTTCTTGCTTTTTCCTTCATAACAGCTTACTGTGCCCCTAATCTGCCCTCTTCTTCTTTGAAAGAAAGAGATGTATCATCTCTTACAACACTATCTGTAACATTTTATCACACATAACATTTTCACCTCATATATTGATTTTAGAAGATTCTTCTTATAGCAGGAACTTAGCTGTAAAAGGAGAAACCTTACTGATGCTTGGACTAATGACAGTGAAGCAAATCAGCCTTTGCATTGAAGAGCAAATACTGCTATAACTAAGCAATTGTGGTTAGCATGCCTGTCCCAGATGGCTTGCTTCAAGAAGATTACATTCAGACTCAGGAACAGAAAAGGACATTTTTGATGCTGTTTGGAAACCTTTTATGATTTATATTTTTTAGAAGTGTGTGTGTGGTCTATTTCACTTTTGTTTTGTTAGTTATGTAGTGAACTTGTTTGGCTCCTGCAGAGCTTCCGTAGGGACTTTCTTTTGACTGGCTTAAACCCCTATTCTTTTCTCTCTTTTTTTTTTTTTTTTAATTTAATCGTGAAAAGTGTGGATTACATTGCTTAAATGAATGGGTGTTTTAAGTTCACTTCATCAGCATTAGAAAATGGAGATGCATATAAGTTGCAAAGAACTTTGACTCTTTTGTTTAATTTTCAGTGCTTAGGTATCCAAGGAGTAAATGGTTCAGAAATGCAAAGGAGTTATACAGAATAAATCAAAAATAGAATAAAAAAACTCCCAGAATACTCAGTTATATTTTTCTGAAAACTCATCACCTGCTCCTTTAAGTATACCTACCTTTCTATTCATGGTTCTTCGTGTTCAGCCTTTCAGAACCCAGTTTTAGGTGGTTAACAGGACTGATAGAGAGTTGTGATAGAGACCGGAAATGCCTATGCAAGAACTGTTCTGTGGTAGTCCAACAAGAATTGCCAGAAATACTAAGAAAAAAAAAATATTTCCTTTAAGAATTCTTGTCATTTTACAGAACTGGGATGCTAAAAGAACCACTGAGGATCTGGGCAGAAGGAGTGGGTTGCTCTCACTCTCTCTCTGCTCTCTGCATCTGCCTGTGCCCGACCTGTCTGCTGTCTGCGACAGACCCGCCAGTGGCCAGCACGGCCACGGTTCTTGTCAAGGAAAAGCTTGTGTACTCTCATCCTATTACAAAATGGAAACTTGCTGCCCCTTTTGGGAGAATACACTTTGTAATTGTGCAGGTCGTCAAAACAAGTACAAAGTCCTTCAAAGTACTGCTTTGAGCAAGCATAGTTAGCTAATTTCTCAGAAACAGGGAAACAAGTGGTCTGCAAACATAGTTTCAACTTCACAAATGTGTTTGTTATTACTAACCACTCTGTGGCTGGCAAACTCTGTGACTATCACCCTCTCCCAAACTCTGTTTTCATTAATTAGCTTTAATATTAGATGATCAGATGCTCTTGTCCTTCCTACAGGAGTTCAATTTGTGTAAACCTGTGAAGCTCCTTTGACTTCAGCAAAGTTATCTTAATGGAAACGAGCTGAAGATCAGTCTCATGGCTACATTTCTTTTCTCCTAAATGAGAAGCTCCCCTAGGTGAGAGTTACATGGTTTTGGTCTGGGCATTTGAAACCTGTAGAGAGATTCAGCTGGTAAAGTTAGGAGGAGCTAGGGTTCAGAGACTAATAAAACACAAAGTGCTTTTCCCTTATTTGCCATTTTTCCATGCAAATCATGTTAAGTGTGGTACAACTCTGTTAATTAAACTAGAGAATACATGCATAGCTTGTTAAGAATTTCAAATTATTGTACCACATGCACACACAGAGACAAAGACACAGTTTCCCTTTGCAGAGGTCATTGCTGATGACCAGGCCTGCAAAGCTTCCTGCCCTCATTTGACTTGTTTCATGTGTAGAGTTTCCCATGTCTTTAAGTATTTACAGGGTGCAGCCTTACATACATACAATAAAAATTAAGAATAAGGAAAAAAAAGTGAAAAGAATTAATAGACAGTGAAAGAGTAAAATGAATAAAAAGTATTCCTGCCATCTCCAAAGACTAGTTGATCTCTATCTATCTTCGTAGGTTCAAAGCAGTTATGAATGCAACTGTTCTGTCTGTTTTTATAAAACAGTTTTTTAAAAAATGATTAGACAACTGCTAGTGGCTGCTCAGTTTTTAAAGGTTTTCAAATGGGTTTGTAGGCCTTGTCATTTGAAGTTTTATCTCTATTATATATTGAGCAAGCACAATATATAAATCTCTGTAAAACAACCCAAATATTTCCTAGTGCCACTTTTTTCATTTTTTAGGTAACTTTATTTGCACACAGTTTCAAATTCAGTATTTTCAGAGAAATAACAGAAAACCAATAACTGGTCAGGGAATTTCCAAATCCTTCTCATACACTTGCTGTGCTTACATTTATTCCATCTTCAAAGGCTGAGGTGTTTTTTTCTTCACATCATAGATGAGTCTACTTGCCTGCCTGCTAAGCAGAGCTAGATGTATTGCAGACTAATGATATGCAGGCACCTCCCCTGTGCTATTCCCCCTGTTTGCCTTTGTCCTCACTAGTTATATTGCTACTCTTCCAGCCCTGCACATCTGCATAGAGCCTCTGTTTCTCCATAGCACTTTCCTGTGACTGCTGTATGGTGCTCTGAGCGAGAACAGATGGAGAGTGTCTGCAATGGAGAACCATCACAGACACCTTCAGTATTTTCTTTTGCTCTCGGTGTAAATAGAGAGACACAGAGTGAAACACAGGTTAGCTTCTAAGGTCACCTGCTGATCCTTTGCTGTGCTGCCTTTAGACATTGGAAGATTTAACTTCAATATTCCTCATTTAATAAGACATAAACCAGTATACGTATGTATGAGTGGAGATGTAGAAGATACGTGGGATGCACACACACACACACATATAAAATAATAGTCTCTTAAATGATAATAGTAACCACAGCATTTTCGTCCTAGACCTCCTTGATAGTTTTGCCTCTCAAATTTGTAAATATTACCACAAGAGATATCTATCCATATGTATCTCATGCAGAATCTGACCAGATCCTTCTCTCTGGCAGTTTGAATTCAGGAATTAGTCCTTCAGTGAAGATTTATTTCAACCTATAAGAAAAAATGTCAATACCATATACATAAAAATTGAAACTATCAAGGCAACATGAACTAAAAGTAAGCAATATCACAAAGGTTGTCAATTATGCATAACATGAATGAATTTTATCACAAAAAGATTCTAAATACTGTCATGAATATACGGCTTATTTGTATGTCAATCACAAAAGTTAACCAAAAATATTTTTGTCTGAATTTGATTTTGAAGTAAAAACATTTTATAACTGACATGAAATTTTTTGTGAAATCACTATGGAATATTTGCCAAATTATATGATATATGCATATTTTTCTCCTGCTGCTACATGTCTTCATTATTTCCATTTTGCCAGCTATGGATTAATGTTTAATTTCATAGTGCTAAATTTTTATGTTCAGACCATCAGTCCAAAACTGGCTTAGTTTTGTCTTAATTACATGCTCGGAGATGTTGAACCCCCTTGCCTAAACAGATTGTGTTTCTCCGGAGTTATGCTATAGGTATTCTTATTACTGTGGCACTTTTCAAAGTTGCCATGAAAATGTCCCAAATCAGTTCTTTTCACTTGAAATTAAACAAAACCCTACTGTGTTTCTGAGCTATATATAGCACATATAGCTCATATCTGAGATGGCAGTGGAGATTCCCAGTTTGAAATGTTGTTGTCCTCCTAACTTTAGCTGCTCCTATTTATTCAGGAGTGCTCTAGTGTAGACTGACAGGTACCTCGCTGCCTTTCAAACTCCGCTGCAATTCAGGCATAAATAGGGACATCTCAGTATTTTACCTAACTTTCCAAAGAGGTCTGAAGAAAACAAGATTGTAATGAGGTGATGTCAGTCAAAGATTTGTCCAGAATATAAACATCATGTGTACTAAAAACTTCCTTAACCTTTACAGCTTGAACATATGTATCCCATACATGAGAAGTCTAATAGGAGGGAGTCCATGGGATGTTGGCAGGAAAATATTCTGTCCTCCTACCTAGGCAAGAAGTACAGGGAAAGGAAGGAGAAGGCAGAGGGACTGCCAAGACATGATTCAGCTGCCATGAGGGAGACAGGTTCTGCTCCAGGATCCCACTCCCACCTCTGCTTCAGTGTTTTTGACCAGAGAACGTCTGAATCGGAATACAGCGAGCAGCCTCTGATGTTTTGGCTTTGCAGACAGCAGGGTCAGAGACAATACTGATTTTCTTTCTGACCTCCTCACCTTCTAATCACAAAAGCTGTGCATTCCTGGCCCACATCACCAAGGCGAGAGGAGGACCCAGTGTGCTGGAGCCCCACGGTTTGTGTGCTGCCCAGAGAGGACACAGATGTGAATTCAAGCCCTCTCTGACCAAAAACCTGCTTCTTCCGAATCTCTAGCAAGCGATCTAAATTCTGGGATACGGTTAAATACTATGATGCTTTATCACAAATAATTTTGCATATTCTTCTGAGCGTCTTTGAAGCTATCAGCTCCATAAGGTTTTATCCCTAGTATGGTGCATTAGGAAAGACCAGGTGGCCTGGGTCCCTAAATCCTGTACCTGCCTGGCTTTTGCCCTATACATTCAGTAGAAAGACCACTGCCCTTGTGGAAGTCTCTAAGGGTGCTTAGCTTTGGTGTAAAGGTGCAAGGTTCCTAAGGCACTTACTCTGAGAGACTGAATGTAAAGCATAGACACTTCTGCAATAAATCCAGTCCAGGTCACACTCTTACTGGCCATAGGTAAGCATGTGAGTAGGAGCAAGTCTCAGTAACTAAAGCAACCAAGGAATAATGGAAAGTGATGAGTGACTGGAGTATAATTTCTATTTCTTTTTGACTCTATAAATGCCAGTGTATAAGTATATGTATTTGGAAGAGGTACCAAAAAAAAAATGCACTAAGCAGGTTAATTGTCACTCCCGACCTCAGATTCTTCCTGGCTTAAATAGCTTTTTCCTTCTCAGTGTTGCTTTATAGTACCAGAACCTGTGCCAGTCTTCTGCTCAGTCCAAGCCATCTTGTGGTGAAGTGGATAGCTTAGACAAACTCTTCTGTCTGTATATTTAATGCAACGGGCCCATCCTTTTATTACAAAGTTCTGAGCTTCATCAGAAAATCAACATTTTCAACAAATTTCATTCTTGTTCCAAGGCCTCCAAGACCTAATTTTAAAAAAGACATTGAAAGTTGATAAATGGGTACGTGAAAGTCCTTGAACACATGCATTTGAACAAGTGTGTCATTGCTAATAATTCTGCTTGTAGACTGGAAGTTAGATTATGGTTTCCTGAATTATGTACAGATTTAATCCTTTTTTTTTTCTGCAAGGCTTGTATTTAAAGTTGTGGTCTGCATGTAGATGTGGCCTTTAACTTCTTTTATGTTGTTTCAAGATTTTTGAATGGGCTTAAGAAGGAATTTTTGTCATTCCATAGCCATTATGGTTACAAAAGTGTGATTAGTCTGGTCTATCATCAGAGGAGTGGCATTCAGCACAGACCGTTTTTTCTCAACAAACATAAAAGCAACCTCATTAGTAAGTCAGGTAAAAGGAGTAGTATATTCAAAATGATCTTTAAAAATTTAGGCTTAAGTCCTCAGTAATGTATATTTCCTAGTTCATTAATGCAGAAATACTGCACATAGATTTTAATCTTAGAGTTAATAATAAAAGCAATTTTCACTAAAAATATAAAAACTGTAATGGTAGAATCATGATATTGCATTTAGCTCTCCCACAAAAAGTCACTTTATTACTTTCTTTTGACACTTATTTTCATTCTGGGATTAATTTTACTATATAAGGGCTTCTTAACTATTCTATTAAAATTTCCATTCAGAAGCAATAATATCTAAGAGTGAATAATAGTCATGTAAATCATTATTTCATATTAATGTAAAAGATTTTGTAAGTTCTTATGAATTCTGCTGACATGCACAATTGTGAAAAGGTTATCTCTACATTCTGCAGTGATATGCGCTGGAACAAAGGAACTATTTTAAAAGCATCAGTGGAGTACATCAAGTGGCTACAAAAAGAACAACAGAGAGCCAGAGAATTAGAACACAGGCAGAAGAAATTAGAGCATGCTAACAGAAGACTTCTGCTCCGAATTCAGGTTTGTATAAGAGCGTCGCCACGAACTACAAAGTTTTCTCAGTACTTATCCCTCATCAAATTTTATTAATCTATATAATTTTTCCCCAAATGGCATTTATTATAAATGAATTGGCTTTCCCTACTTTCTTCTGTGTACGTTGGGGAAGGGGTATTTTTGAGATTTCTAGGAAATTCCTTTGATAATCAGACCTTGCATAAAGGAATACACAGACAGTTAATAAAATCTTTGTACAAATTGATTCCTTATGTATGTATTAGAGCCAGAGAAAGACAAAAAAAATAAGCTAAAAAGTATACCTCTGTAGCCAAAAATCAATACTGGACACAAAGTTCCCTTCAGTATTTTTATTTTCCCTTTGCAACCAATTTCACACGTTACACTTCCTTGGGTATTGTGTGCCATGTTATGCCTGCTTGTGACATGAAGCCACAGAATCTGGTCCTGCATGGCTTGAGATGCAAGATTCAAATATAGACAGGTATGAAGATCAGAGAGATAGACAGACAGGCAGACATAAAATCAATCTTCTTATATTTGGTGATCCACACATACATCTGTGTGTCATAAGCATCATCAGGTAAAGGATTTTCTGTTTCACTGGACAGCAGTAGATAACAAAGTAGAAAGTTGCAATATTCTTCTGCCACCTTTATTGGGTTCAGTGTGCAAAGGTTTTAGAGAGGCTGTCCTACCTCGTGCTCCCATAGGAGAGCTGCTTAATGACAGGAGGGGAAATAAAAACACTCAAGTGGCAAATTTTCATAGATTAACAATTCCATATTTTAAGACGTAATCTCGCTACTGGACAAAAGGTATAAATAATTTGCATGTATGGTCATTATACTTATTGCAATAGTTATGAAGACAGTGTTTTGTCTTTGAAAGTCATGATCTAATTGGTTTTGTTTGAAATGTTAGGAACTAGAGATCCAGGCACGTGCACATGGCCTTCCAGTCACATCTTCACTCAGTGCTGTCGATTTAGCTGCACAGGTCATCAAGCAACAGTCTTATCCAGAGGAGAACTCTGTAGACTACTCTCAACAAATGCCTCTGACACATGGACCAAATTCTGATGCTTGCGATGGATCTACAGCCTTTTCTGATCCACTTTCACACTTCACGGATTTGTCCTTCAGTGCAGCTTTAAAAGAAGAGCAGCGACTAGAGGAAATTTTACTGGATGACACGGTCTCACCCTTTGGAACAGACCCACTCTTGTCCGCCACATCCCCAGCTGCATCGAAAGAGAGTAGCAGGAGAAGCAGCTTTAGCACAGATGATGGAGATGATTTATAAAAGCAGAAAGGGTCTTATACTTCTCTGAACCACTTGCTAAAAGACTGAGTTGAACATAAAAGCATGGTGTTTGTGCTGATTTTAAATACGAATAAGGAGGGCCACTGTGAAAATAAGTTACTACACGACAAGGGTTTAAATCAGCCTTTACTTCACAGGAACATGAGATCGACACGAACTCATATCACTTTGCCCCAGATTCACACCCTCTGTTCACAGCTGACGTTTGCACAAATCTTTCTTCACTGGAATGTTTTAACTATCGTTCCATGACTTTTTACAGCACTGTGAAAATGGTTACCACAAAATGAATACCCTTGTTACAAAATTGTGTTCAAACTCTCTCTTCAATCTGCATTCACTATTCTCTGCTATAAATAGAAGTTTTAGTAATTTTTTAATTTCTCTTTTTTACATAATTAAAAATACTACAAAATGTGAAGCAACAGGGAACTATTTAAGCTAGTTACAGTTTTTAAAATCTGAAAAAACAGGCAGTAGTGCTTTCGCACAAGTGAAGTGAGCATAAAATTTAGATTGCGTAGGCTTCTCTTTAAAAGGAGGAAATCCATTAAGCATTTCATGGAATTCTATTTTTTTAAATTTTCATTTGTAGGAAAAGAACAGGCTTTTAATATATGTTTTAATGATACAGAAGAAAAATGTAAACTAGCGTAATGACGGATACTCAAATGAACTCCAACAGAAAAAGATACAACATTCCAGTAGAAAGACTGTATGGATCTACAAGACTCAACAAAAATACTCCATGTTACAATTGGCATATTTTAAAACAAGCACTACTGGTAACAGTGCTATGTCAGCTGCTTATTCCAAGAATATTCAAACTGTGTCCTTTTTTGTGTGGAAGAGATCAGAACTCAGAGACACGACAGTGTGCTTCTTGACAACACTTTCAGTGTCCTTTGGCAGCACAGCAAGATTTTTCCACAGTGACTCTACTCTATCCAGATGCATGCCTTTGATCCATTTGGAAACGGAGGGAAATGACAAGATTCCCATTGCATACACTTGAAACAAAGACAATTTAATTTCAAATTTGGCTTTGGATTCACTACAGAAAAGCTGCAAAGGAAGACTTTTCAAACTGAAGGGGGTGGTGAGGCACTGGAACAGGTTGCCCAGAGAAGCTGTGGATGCCCCCTCCCTGTCAGCGTTCAAGGCCAGGTTGGATGGAGCCCTGAGCAACCTGGCCTAGTGGAAGATGTCCCTGCTCATGGCAGGGGGATTGGAACCAGATTATCTTTAAGGTCCCTTCCAACCGAAAACATTCTATGATTCTATGATTCTATGATTCAGAAGTGTTGCTGTGATGCACTGCTTCTCATAACTAGCTCGCTAGGAGGGGCTGTTCAGAAAATGTGTTTTGATGACTCAGTAAAGGCTTGGCAGTTAGAGGGCAGGTAGAAGGCATATAATTGCTATACATATATGTTTCTGGAGAGTGATGTATGTTCCTGGAGGACATTAAGTGCAATCATTCTAATTGTAATGTTAATGCATGGGAAAATAATCTGGCACAGGTTCTTCACAGCTCTTCCTCAACCAGAGCCAAAAGATCACATTAGGGATTTCTCTAACGATTCTAAATATGTTCCAAAAGTGTGCATTACTTTTGTTGTCACTGAGCCTGCCTCATGCCCCAGAAGTGTCACAGGACTGGAAATAGTAAGAAGAGATTAAAATGGATTGTTGTTTGCATTAACATTTTACATGTATTTACACCTGTTATCCAAGAACAGAACAACTGTTTCTTCCTATCGCCTCGGCTATTATTGGTACCTGGGTCCTCCTCACAGTCCTTGTGAAGTTTGTGTTCCTCCAGGGCCATAGCCCATTCCTGACCAACGCAGATAGTGTTGCAATATTTTCTTAATTGGAAAATTAGTAGAAGGATAATAAATTACATCTGGATGGCTACGAAAGATGATGGAGTATGCAATTTCATGAGCATATTTACATTTTAGGGAAACTCAAGCATTTCCATGAGCCTGTGCAAACTGCTTCGATGTAAGCTGAACAGAGCAGAACTGATCTTCTTGCTGCATATGCGTGGGGTCGCAGACAACTCAAAACACACCTGTCCCTCAGAAGAAGCTAAGATATGCTTCCACTGAATGGTTAAAAATAATAACAACAACAGACAGTCTTCCAGTAATTTTCTTTCTTCTTTTTTTTTTTTTTAACATGGAAGAAAGGGATGGAAAGACAAATGAGTATTAACCAAAGGTAATAGGACATAAAACTGATCAGCATTTTAATTGGAGTGCTTCTATAAATTAAGCTCACTAGAAGAGGAATCACTTTGTCATAGTTTTGCCAAAAACTAGCTAATATTGACATTTGAATACAAAATATGATTAATTAAAAGTAACATTTATGCCCACATTACGTCTAGAGTAGGATGCGTGTTGTCCATTTCAGCTGAGGAAAGGAGGGGATACTTAGTTGATATCAAATGCCATTTGTCCTTGTACTGCAATTTCTACTACATTAGTTTTAAATACACCAGTGTGGATTGCTCATAATGGAGAAAAAGAAATTAAATATGAATGTATTACATGATTTTCCCATTGAACTTTTACATGGAAGTTAGACCATACTTCTGAACTATATTGACTTTAAATAACATCCTGAGTTTCATCACTTTTATAAGCTCTGTTCTAAAAAAACATTATAGTGCATCCATTAAGGTTTTTAAAGTTAATTTTCATTCTTCTGACAATTGCTTCAGTCTGAAGCACCAGATTTTTTTTTCCTCTTCCTGCATGAGAAACTTAGCAGAAGATAGCGAGTTCTTCTTCTGCAATATACCCTATTGTGTCTATCATTGCACATATTCAAGCTCCCTTCATTCACACAAAATCCCCAACCCCTTTGCCCAAAACACTAACTGTATCCATAATTGTAGGTGTGTATTATGGCAATGTTGTTTCACTGCCATTACATTTTTTCTAGAGGGAAGTGATCATAATTACTATTTTAGCTAATAACTGTAACCTGTGTTACAGCATCACCCTTGAAATTAAATGGTGATACAGGGTGCAAGAGACGGTAACCTAGGACATTCTGGGGACAAATAGGTGGCACTGAAGGCTTTCAGGAAATGTGTGTGCTGGTAACCATATCCTGGACTTTCTGGAGTGAGCGCTCCCTCTCCCATCCCAGGTCTGGTGAGGCAGCTGTGAAGCTGAGAGGACTGCTACAGCAGAGCAGAACATGGTCCTACCAGCTTGCACAGAGGAAAGGGATTTCATGATGACAGGGACAAATCCTGATGTCCTTCCTCAGACGATTTTCTTTGCTGTCCATGAAGTTTTATTGGACTAAAGCATGGTGCAAGTGAAATACAGTCTTCAGTTACTTCCTACAGAGTTCTGTTTAATGAAATCTCATGAAAGAGATGCATAATATGTCTGCGGCTTTGGGCCTAGAAAAGAACTTAAAGACTTCCAGAGTTTGACCTCAAGCAGGGCAGGGGGTGCGAGGAACTGGCTATTTTTGTCAAGATGTATTAAATGAGGAGTTCTTGCTGATTTTCAGTAGCAGCTGTTCAAAGCTTGTGGACATATTCCTACAGAATACACAAAACAGCGGACTGATAATTACCCAAAAGGAAAGGAAGTTGAAATATTAAGATCCTGTTTAATTCATGAAATGGATATAGATACTGTACTAGGAACAGAAACCTAAATTATTTCATTGCACACAGCGTGGATAGTGCGAAAAGCTACAGTAAGCGCAAACAGTTTTAACAAACAGGAACACAGTTGCTTTATATGGTAAAATAACTAAATATAATTCAGTCATTTAATCTTAATAAGAACATTGTTATTATAATAACTTTTGACTTTAATAGGGCTGTATATGCGAATGGAGGATGTAAAATTATTTTAATTTAAAATTATGTTAAGTCTTTTAGATAAGTAGAGGCATTTACATACTATTATGAGACTGTAGAATATTTTTATAATAATTGCTATTTTTCATTGTTAACCATACAGTATCTTGTTTTCTAAGTGAAAGTATGCAGACAGAATGTACTTTATTATGCACTGTACATGCAATATTTTTAAAATTACTTTTTATACATGCTGGTATTTTATGTTTATTGTATGAATACAATTAAAGGACTGAAATTAAAACCTCTCTTTATACGTCCCTTGTGAAACTTCACTATCCAGTCCCTCAAAGAATGCTATCACAAGACAATATACTAACATCCACTAAGAACATTTGAGATACCTAACAGACAAAACACTTCACAACTGCTAAACATTTAGTCCATTATGATACATCATGATCCAGTAGCCTCCCATTAATAAAAATAATTGATACATTCTTTAATATGGTCTCCTGCCATCTGCTTATTCCTGCTGCTAAGGCTTTGATTTATGGGAAGTGTTTTCAGAATGTTCCAAAATTGCTAGCAGGCATGATGATATCATTTAAGTCACTAAGAAGCTCTACAAAAACCTTTTAATGTACTAGATGTTCCCCAGACAATCTAGGATAAACAGAATATTGTATTTTAAGATGTAAAACATTTTTTTAAAGCTGATAATTAGGTAGCGTTTGGCACTAAAAGATTCTCTTATTTAATGAATTAAGTAAGGTTTCAGGTTGCATTTTGAATTCCCAATATCAGAAGTGCTGCTTTCTTTAGAAGATATTTGGTGCTTTTTGTGCATGAACCGATGCAAAAGTTGTTGAGTAGTAATACATATTTCTGCTATAGTTTGGTAACAGTTCATTGTTTCATGTAAAATAGTGCTCATTGTGTACGTCAGATAAATATTCTATTTGTAATAAAAATGTTCTCCAGGCTCTTTATTTTGTAAAATCATTAAGACATTCCTGTCAGTACTAAAACAGAATATTATTATAATTATTATTTAAAGTTCAGTGATTAGCCACGGAAAGACGCTTTGCTTTTTTACATATTTATTATGCACTTAGGATTTGATCATAAAAGGTACTCAGCTCCTTTGTGAGGGACTGAGAGCCCTCAGTTCACTTTCAAGAAAGACAGTCCCCAGCCTGTTGCAGACTCAGACACTTAATGATTAAATAAACAGGATCAGAAAATAAAAGTTTTGTCAGAGATTAGAAAAGCACGAAGTGTTACACTGCTTGATTAAAAGTAGTGATGTTTGCAGCTGACAGACAAACAGGTTTAATGTCAGCATCATTTGTACTGACAACCAATAGGAGATTAGAAGAAAACGTATGAAGTTGTGATAATAATCAGACCAAAAGTCTAATTATAATGGAGGCTGCAGCGGTGAAGTATGCTAAGGCTTATTGGTTAAATCACTGGTACCCATCAAGTTAAATATATATCAGTTTCATTAATTGGCAACCACAAGACAAGTGTTCTATATTCAGGGTGGTGATGATTTTGATATAATCCACCACATTGTGGTTAAGTATAAGATTCATGTAATAAGAAAAAGGTGCCTCCAGGCTATTGTTCCAAGCATGGATTAAAATTTACATATTGCTTCTCCTTATGTCAAAACATCTGGTGCCTGCAAATGCTAACATTTTGTTAAAAAGTTTCACAAGATAGGAGAAGTGGATTGGAAACATTGCATGTGAATCATTCAAGCATTATAATGGAATAAGAGGCTGAGTTATGAACAGGCAGACTGAACAATAGTATAGTCAAAGAGATTCATATGCTTATGAGTTTGTTAGACAACACTTTGGGGAAGGGGAAATGCCCCAAATCATAAGAAATAACCAGTATTTTTTTTCAAATGTCATTGAGATATATCATTTCGGTTACTTTCCAAACTGCATTTTTCCCCCAAATAAGACCCCTGTACCTAAGTATATGTACTTAATGCTAAGGTCGTGGCTAACACATTCATTGCATTCATGCACTTTAGTGGGTTAGCATCCCTACCTGCCATGTAGTTTCCTCAGAAAATTTCATGACTCATATTTTTACCCTCCTATTTTACTGCAGTATATCAGGGGGTAATAGGGTATATCTCAAAAAATTTGGATGGCCAGTAATCTCAATCATCTTACTTCCTCAGAAAACCTTGCAGTCCTTGCATCAGTACCTAGACCCTAGACTTAAGATCTTTTTCCCTTTGATTTCTAGGTGGAACTTCAGATGTCAATTTTCACTTATGAAAAAAAAAAATTTCATGCTATGTTATCCGGAAAGCTCCATCACAGACCGCTGCAATTAGCACATACACTAATGCTGGAAATTTTCCTCTGTGTGAAAGGAGGACACAAACAATGTTTTCTGTGAAGTGCCTTGATTCAAGTGAAACCATATCTATTAATTTTCTGGAAGCAAAACATAAACATTCCTAGACAGGCTTTGTGTTTTCAAAAGTGGAACTATTCAAAAAGTAATTGCTCCCCCAAAGTGATTTTGCAGTTTAAAAACTTAATCCTTGGATTAGAAATTTATTTTCTCTTTTAGGAATCTGGAGTTCAAGCATGTAACATTTATTTGCCCCAAGTCACACCCCGACGACACCCGAGGGATGTCTCAGGATCGCGTGTCCGTGCAACGCAGATGGCAGTGACGGCAATTGATCTTTTCTGCATCCGGTCCCACCGCCGTCAGGGTCAAACGAATAAAGCCTCTTGTGGTGAGCCCCACGTTCCCGTCTCTGCATAGAGGGACACCTCTCCCCAGCCTCATCATCCACCTGGATTTCCTCCTCAAAGCTGGCACAGGTCCCCTAATCGTCCTGCCTTAAATCCAGAGCGGGATCACCTTGTGACCCTGCTAACACCTAACAGGTTGAAAAGCCGTAGGTACTAAACCGAGGTTGTACAATCTGCTTGCCCACGATAGCAAGCCAGGATTTTGGAAATGCACTCGAGGTTCTCCACAGACTGCCCAGGCTTCCGCCCCTTGGGCCTGAGGGGGGTTGAGCCAGAGGGTAGCCAAACCCCAAAGCAGACCAAGAGCCCTCCCTACTACAAACCCTGAGAAACCATTAATTTTGTGAATGGTGGTTAACAGGAGTTTTGGGGAATTTTTTTAAGCATTTTACATAAACATATATTTGTGCAGTGCATTTACTTATAATGGACTAGCCTTCAGTTACCAAATGATTCCAAATTACTTAAGTTTAACACACAGCACGGTTAGCTAAGTATTTTACATAGTCTTCCAGGAATAGGCTGAGTTAAAGGAAATGTGTCTTTTCAAGACGTAAGACCATAACATTAAAAATTCTTAATATAATGTCTTTCTATCAATTATTTGATCTGTGGCATGGGCACCTTTCCTCACCATTAGAGGGAGGAACCTCACCAAGAAAAAATCCTGCATTGCACAGAGACTTCAGAAATGTAAAGTGAATACCCAAAGTCATTCCAGAAATACTGTTCCTTTCCACTGGAAAACAGCTTCTGTAAAGAAGACAGCTTGCTGTAAAGACAAACCAACACAAAGTAATTGAGTCTTACTGCAAACTAAAGTAAGTATGGTCAACTGTAAGTATGGACCAGAGAACCGACTTCTGCAATAAACACTCAAGGGGCATTGCCTCCACTTGGGAATTTACACTCTAAATTACACTAAATTTGACCTGTTCTTTTGCAGTAGGTAGAGCATCCTTTGGGCAAGTGAAAGAAAAGCCTGAGACAATTGCAGTTAAGAAACATGGAAACCAAAAGAAGGCACTTTCTTAATACTAAAATGTCTCACATTGGATCTGGTGCACCCGAAGGAAGATCTCTGCTGAAGGGCAAATGTCATTCTGAAAAGCAGGTGGGGGAATACCGGGCCGGGCTCTGGCAGAGCCGTTTCCTTTCCTTGGGAAAAGGAAGGAGCTTATTTCAGGGTATTTACAGCTTCCAGTGGGGTGAGTTAGGAAAACCTCTCCTCATCCACCTCTCTCACATCATTCTCTCCATTTTCCAACTATGCCAAATTCTGGAGGATAAAACACATTTATCCTTCCCTCCTCTCCCTATGGCTCTTCCTCCTCCAGAGGCTGGCACAAATGTGAGGAGCATCAGCTCCTCCTGCTTGTCAGAGACCAGCTGCAGCCTCGGCTGGACCTGGTAGATCAGTCAGTGGTTGAACAGGTAGCTTTGAAACGATGCCAGTGTACTACTGGTGACAAGTAATTACATGATTACTTGAAAGGCCAGAAGGGGTTTTCTACGTATCTCGATCCTCAATGTTACCAAATGCAGGAATAAAACGAACTTATTTACACTTTAAGCCTTGCCATTTCAGAGCAATTAACTTAGTTTTGCTGCTTGGTGTATTGAAATCCAGTAGCAAACAGATATTTGGTTTCTGTAGGCCCCTGAAATCCCAAACTGGACAGTTGTTGGCTGTAGGCACTTTCGGTGTTACCAGGAGGTGTACAGGGCTTGCTCTTGATAATCTTGCTGGTGGGAGCAGGCTTTACATCCAGGGCCTGTTGGCTTTACTGGGGACTTTCTTCCAAAAAAATGCTTGAGCTTACAAAATTATCTTTTGATAGGCCAATAATAATACGCTTATTACTGCAGCTATCAGCCTTATGTCCTATTTTGCCAGTGTAGCAAGGCAAAGAAATAAGTACACATGAAATATCTGCAAACACATGTGTCCTGGTTTTGGCTGGGACAGAGTTAATTTTCCTCTCAGTAGCTGCTGGGTTTTTGATTTAGTATGAGAAGAAAGTTGATAACACTGATGATGTTTTCAACTGTTGCTATGAAATCAAGGGCTTTTACCAGTCTCCCATATTCAGCTAACAAGCAGGTGTGCAGGAGCCAGGAGGCAGCACAGCTGGACAGCTAGCCAAGCTGGCCAGTGGAAGTATTCCATACCATAGACGTCACGCTCAGTTTATGAACATAGGTTGGCTGGGGGGCAAGATTTTTCTTCTCGTTTCTGTGAGTTTGAACCCTCTCTTGTCCGGGAGTTCGAACTTTTTCAGGAATTTAGCGACATTTTGCTATTTCTGGGTTCTGCGATTGTTGCTTGGGTACTGGCTGCGAATTGATCATCAGGTAGTGAGACACTTGTATTGTATATGGTTTATTTTGCATATTCATTATTGTCATTACTATTATCATTATTACTAGTAGCATTATTAGTAGTATTTACTTTATTATCTTACTAAACTGTCTTTATCTCCACTCACAAGTTTTCCCTTTCGTTCATTTCTCCTCCCCATCCTGCTGGCGAGGAAGGGGAGGGGTGAGTGAGTGGCTGTCGGGTCCTAGATGCTGGCTGCTGGGTTAAACTACGACAATGTGCCTATTTTGTCTTTCTGCTTCAAACCCCATTTTCTGAAGTAGATGTTTGGGGTCTCAATAGAGGCCATGCATTACTCTGTTCTGGGGAACTAAATTGTTAGGTGAACTGAGAGCAAGTGATTTGGAAATGTTCACAGGCTGCTTCTGTGAGACTACAGCTTTCTTATTACTCTTTCTGTCTTTGCATAATTGCATTTTTAAAGTGCTTGTGCTAGACGATGGTACCAGCCAGAGAATTTAAAAGCACAGGGTGGATGATCTAATTGACAGCAATTGCCCAAATCAGATTTATGTATGTACTCTGAAATGTGGGCAGAGATTCTGTGTACTGAAATAATTAAGAATCTCAGTGTCCCCCTCAAATTCAACTCTGGTATGTGGAGCAAAGATGTTACTCAGAGAGTGGCACGAGGAACCGATCTTGTAGAAAGCATTGCAGTCGTATCACACTTTCTCAGGCTTAGAGACCAGGGTTTCTTTCCTCCTTTATGAAATAACTTCATAAACATTGCTTTTCTATTCCATTATTGGAGCACATCTGCTAGCAAGAGGTTGTGGAAGTCCTGTTCCTATTTGGCACAAGGTCTTAAGGTATCTTCCTTGTCTATAAAATATAGGGATACTTATGTCTGTATTATAAATAATAATACATGTATGTGGTGCATGATTCTAATGATGTAATTCAGTTTCAGGTTTTTACTGCCATTCATAAACTGCTTCAGCAGACTTCTTGTAATTTATGGTATCAATAGAGCCCCTTAAATTACATCCTAGATTCTGCTATGTATTGCCCTATGAAAGAAAATGGCTTTGTATCCAATATCGCTGTAAGAGGAGTGCTAAAGGGAGAATGAACCAAAAGTCAAGTGCCCTTTATTGACAGCGAATATTGCCTTCACAGTGTGCAATACGTGAGAACTGAACACTTGGAAACAACTGCTGTAATCCTCAACTTAATTGTTTGCTTTGAAACTATGTGGAGTTTCCTAGCACTGGCTTGAAATCAGCTTGTCAGGGTCACAAGAAAGGTGAGACCATCCTTCGCTGTGCTGTACTTTTCGGACCCACAGCTTCTGACTCTGACAGCACCATGGCCAAATAGTTGCTGCAAAATTTTGGCACTGTCCAGTCTGACTCAGGAGTTCCTTTCTCTTGTCAGGGGCTGGCTGCCGTGCCAGGACCTGCGAGGGGAAAGCAGAGCTCCCTGTCTGAAAAGATTGGTCCTGAAGCCCACGTTGCCCAGGGTAGTGATGGCATCTGTACAGAAGACAAACGCTTTCGGCTGTAGAATGAATCTGCACTGGAGTTTTGAATATTTCCAGTCATGACCCAGGTAGAAGTTGTCTCTTCTGCCTTTGTTAGGCAAGGGGATAAATCCCAATGCACCCATTAGGAGGTGGATCACAGCATGGTAGACTACTGCCTCCACAGCTTTTTTTCTCTTTATTCGTCTTCCTTCTATAAAACCCTCTAAGGAGGTCAAGAACTGCAGGTGGTGAGGGGGTGGAAAGGGGACTTTTCAAAACTAAGCAGAGAGAACGGGCCAATTTAGCAGAGTTATTTTAATTCAGCTGCTTTCTTCCTCTGCAATGTGTAAACCTTCCTTGAGCAGAGGAGTCCTGGGGGCAGTGGCTGGAGGGGATCCATCACTGTCTTGGCTCCATCAAAGGCCTTCTGGGGACAAGGAGGCAGCATGGAGGCACTGAACCTCGCTGGGGGACAGCTCGTGTAGTTCCCCATCACACAAATGCTTTTATTCCTCCCTAAGGAATGATCTGCTACTGCTAAAAATCAACAGAAAATAAAGTTGTGTAGAAACTGTGCTTGCAGAACCAGTTAAACTTCTGATTTCAAAACATTCATTTCTTTGCTGTGTTTGAGCAACAAAAGCCATTTTTATTACACATTAAATCTGGATTCAGAAGAAACACTATGACCAGTATATTGGCCAAAATATTTGAAATGTTAATAGGATTTTTAGTAGTTTATTTTTAATACTTGCAGATACCTCTGATTTTTCAAAATATTTAAATGGAGTTTGACCTTGATTGTTACCTCTGAAGCAAGAGAGCTGTTCTCTTGCAGAAGGTGCAAAAAAAAGCCTCAGATGGTTTTATATGTAGGGAAACTTGTAGTTTTCAAGGCAGTTGATATTAGGGGAGCATAATCAGTTTTGCTTTGACTAAACAAGAGAGGCGACCTGAAGAAAAGACTTGTTCTGAACATCCCACGCATTTAAAAATACTTGGTCTTGGACTTAACTTTGATTATTAAATATACTGAAACTGAAGAGCAGGAAGTGTAGTGGAGACAAACAAGACATACCACATGAAAATTCCTCAGCTTTTTAAAGTCACTTAATCTTCTTGTAGCTGTAGCTAACTATTTATATAGAACAACATACCAGTTCATAGGAATGTTATCTAGACTACTTTTTGTCACATTTACTGTTTTATTT